>Ga0163144_10010705_pt1 | contig 19515 bp, 17 predicted proteins | sample OliLak19BULKMAT1_FD_123175 | JGI IMG/M metagenome (GOLD analysis project Ga0163144, IMG submission 123175) | Freshwater microbial mat bacterial communities from Lake Vanda, McMurdo Dry Valleys, Antarctica - Oligotrophic Lake LV.19.BULKMAT1 | ecosystem: Environmental > Aquatic > Freshwater >... | reverse complement strand
GTCGCGTTTCTGGAAGCCACAATGCCGGACGACGACGTGCACAAGAACCGGCTCGTGGCGCCGATGCAGCTGCCGGACACCGTTGACGGTTACATTCGCTTGCAGGAAATCGAGTTCGGCAACCGACTGGAATGCGCCCGCGAACCATCAGTACGGGCCTGGACGGACGCCTCGCGCCTGGAGGGCTTTGCGGCGCTTGCGCGGGCAGTCGCGCCGGACGACGCGCTTCGGCGAGCGATCCTACAGCGGGTCAAAGTGGCGACAGCCGCGGCCGCGGGCAACTTGCCCCGCCTCGTGCAATCCCTGGGCTGAGCGTCCGCATTTCAACGCTCGCGAGTGACCAACTTCGGCGAACGACTTGCGCGGCCCTTTGTTCGCGCGGATAGCGTGAACGGATCGCACGGTCGACAGAGGGCGCTTGCCCCCGCCGCGCCCGCCTGCTAGCGCGGTTGCCCTGAGGGAGCTTCCATGATCCGCCGCACTTTCCTTGCGCTCGCTGCGCTCGTTCTGTCCGCCTGCGCGCACGAGGCGGGCGCCCCGGCGCCGTCGCCCGACCTTGCCACTGAGCGCACCGTGAGCACGGGCGTGCTACGCGGTTTCGTCGACGCGAGCGCTGGCGCATACGTCTGGCGCTCCGTCCCGTTCGCTACGCCGCCCGTCGGTGATCTTCGCTGGCGCGCGCCACGCCCGCCTGCGCCTTGGAGCGGCGTGCGCGCCGCGACAGCAGAAGCGCCCTGGTGTCCACAGGTGCTGAGTGCGTTGGACGGCGTCGGAAAGGGTCAGTGGGGCAAGCTCGTGGGGCAGGAAGACTGCCTCTACCTCAACGTCTACGCCCCGGCGATGACCGCAGACGCCGCGAAGGCGGCGCACCTGCCGGTGATGATGTGGATCCACGGTGGTTCGAACGTGTGGGGCCGCGCGGCGCAGTACGACGGTGCGACGCTCGCGGCGAAGCAGAACGTTATCGTCGTCATCGTGCAATACCGGCTCGGACCGATGGGCTGGCTGGCGCACCCGGCGCTGCGCGAAAGCGCTGTGACGCCGGACGACGCCTCGGCGAACTTCGCGCTTCTCGATCATGTCCGCGCGCTGGAATGGATCCGCACCGACATCGCGGCGTTCGGCGGTGATCCCGGCCGCGTAACGATCTTTGGTGAGAGCGCCGGCGGCCACAACGTCGCCGCGCTGTTGGCCAGTCCGCGAGCCAACGGGCTCTTCCACCGCGCAATCGTGCAATCTGGCTCGTTCCGCTCTGAGCCGCTGGAGCAGGCCGAAGGCGTTGACAGCGATGCGAAAGATACGGGACGCGCTATCGCTACGCGGCTGGTGCGCGGCGCCTCGGTCACGGGCGCGGCGTTGCGAGCCGTTCCGCTGTCCGCGATATACGGCGCGATAAACAAGGGCCCCGAGGGAGAGAGCCTGCCGCGCGTCATTGCTGACGGCGTTACGCTGCCCCGCGAAGGCATTGAGTCGGTGCTCTCCGATCCGGCGAAATACAACGCCGTACCGACGATCCTGGGGACCAATCGCGACGAGATGAAGCTGTTCAACGCGCTGAACCCTCAGCTATCACGACGCGCACTCGGTGTCTTCCCACAACCAAGGCATAAGGCGCTGTACGAGGCGATGTCGCGCTATCCCACCCGCAACTGGCGCGCGACCGCCGTCGATGGACCGGCAGCAGTCATGGTGGCGGGCGGCAATCCCAACGTCTGGACTTACCGCTTCGACTGGGACGAGGAAGGCGCCCTTCTGCTGACTGATCTCAGCGAAGTTTTGGGCGCCGCGCACAGCATGGAAATCCCCTTTGTGTTCGGCCACTTCAAACTTCTGGGGGCGTTCGACCGCTTCGCGTTCACCAATGCCAACGCGCCTGGTCGCCTCGCGCTGTCGGACCTGATGATGGGCTACTGGGCACGTTTCGCCGCCACAGGCGATCCCGGCGGCGCGCCGGCGTGGACTCGCTTCGCCGCCACACCGGATGCACCTTCGGCCATGGTCTTTGATACGCCGCATTCCGGCGGCGCGCGCATGATCGTCGACCGCGAGACCCAGCCACGCCTGATTACCGACCTCTTCGCCGATGAAACGCTCAAAACCGACGCGCGCCGATGCGCCGTTTTCACATCGATGGCGGACAGGAACCCCGAAATGGTCGGCATGGACGGCGGTCGCTGCCGGTAGTTGGCCTGGCGCTCCAGACCGGAAGTTGCACGCGATCAATCCAGCGCTTAGGCGTGCCATTGCGTGACTATCCGTTGACGGCGATGGCCCGCAGAGTATCCGCCAGGCTCCCGAATGACAGGAATGAGGCGACCCCGCCGGACGCCGAAACCGATCATCGGAGCCAACCTGGCCCGTTCAAGCCGGTCAACTGCATGTTTTAGCGTGCACACGCGCGGTCAGAATTTCACTAAAACGGCAAAGCCCTTGGTGAAGGCGCGAAGGCTTCGATTCTCAAAGCATCAAATCTTTGAGAATCTTCATTCCCGACCGGCTGACCGGGACCTCTTGTCCGCCGACTAGGGCCCGCCAGCGGCCTTGGCCGACGTTCTCGAACAGGCTCACAGCTTCAAGCTTCACAAGCCATGACCGATGAACCCTTATGAAGCCCCGCGCGCAAAATCGGTGCTCCGCATCGGTCATCGTCATTTTGACAAGCAGGCTGTCGCGGGGGCGGATCAGCCGGACATAGTCCCCGGTCGCTTCAACCGCCACAATGCTCGCCAGATCAACCGGAACAAGTCCCTGTTCCGTTTGAATAACCATGAGCCTCGCTTCCAGCGACGGTGCCGGGCTGGAGTCAGCCGCCGCCGGAGCTAGGTCGTGAAGCTCAAGCAAGCGGCGATGGGCAGAAATTATTGAGATGAGGGCATAGATGAAATAGCCCTGCAGCATCTGCCATGTCAGGCCCGGTCCGCTGAACCACCAATAAGTCCAGATACCCGACACTGCCCAATTGAGGCAGGCATCGAAGAACGAGATGGCGATCATCCACCCGAACACGAAGCCAGTCGAAAACAATCCGTGCCAGATGATAGCCCACGGAGATCTTGCCGGAGCATAGCCCGCAAGTCGCAGCACCGCATATCCGAGAAAACCGAGCGACAAGCCGTTAGCGATCCCTGGGACGACGGCGCTCACAAGGCTACCCTCGCGTGTCATGAAGAAAACGGTTGCGTACAGAACGGTGAGGGCCCCCGAAGCGTAGAGGGCTAAATGGATCGGCGCCATGCGGGCGAGCGCCGTACGCGAGCTTACTTCCATGAGGTGGCCTCCAAAGCTGCGCTGTTCGTCGGCTGGGGTCGACGGCACGACGCTATATTTAGCTATTTCGTCGATAATCTTGTTCAAGGTTACGGGCAGAGGCGAGAAGAATCCGGTTTGATCAAGATTCTTGGCTCTGCCCAGCATAAAGGATAATTCAATGCGGCCTGTACTACTCACGCGATACAGATCGTTGCCCGCTTTGATGACAGCGTTCTTGTTGGCCGGTCTTACGGGGTGCAGCACCGCTCCTGAAAAGCCGGAGACGATTGACCTCATTCTTCGCGATGTACGGGTTGTGGACACTCAAGCAGGCACGTCTACCGGACCTGTTGATGTTGCAGTGAATGAGGGTCTGATTGTTCGCATTGGCGACCTCGCCGAATGGCAGGCAGCCAGAGATGTCGACTTGACTGGGCAATACCTGTTGGCCGGGCTCTGGGACTTACATGTCCACTTGGAAGCCAATAGTCCGGAAGGGGTCCAGAAGCTTGAGCCGCTAGAGTGGGACATTCCTTTGTCGATGTCCTACGGCGTGCTCGGCCTGCGCGATCTCGGATCGCGAACCGATGAAATCCTCGAACTTCGGGAAACGCTCAATTCCCAAAGAGACAGAGTTGAAGCGGCAACACTCCTCAAGGTCGCAGGCCAGTCATTTTCTGGCCGGCAGCCGTGGGGTAATTTTGACCACACCATATTGCCAGCGACCCCGGCCGAGGCGGAGGCGATGGTGAACGAGCAAGTTTCCAAAGGCGTTGATTTCATCAAGACGCATGATTTCATCGCGCCAGACATATATGCAGCAATTACGCGTGCTGCGGGCGCGCTGAACTTTCAGGTGGTGGGACATCTGAGGCCCTATTCTGGACCACTTGAATCGATTGCAAGCGGTCAGCGCGATTTTGATCACCTTCCTCCCGAACTGCTTTCGTATTGCGGGTCCGATGGAGAAAAGGACGCCGAGAATTTCTATGCTGGCTGGTACACGGGTGGCCCTGGATACTACGAGCGCGCCATGACTGCGCTTTACGAACCAGAAGGCTGCGCTGTGTTGTTCCAGAAAATGGCTGAGGCAGGAGCAAGTGTTACACCGACCTTGAGTGTTCGCTCGCCAGTGAGCGACCGAATGTTTCAAGCTGCGGAGCAATTTTTGCCGGCTGACCGGCTCGTTTCCTGCCGACAGACGCGGACTTTTTCTATGAGTTCGCCAGGAGAGGACCGTCGTTCGTACTCACAGATGACGTCCGAAGTTGTGCAGCAACTCGGCGCCTCAGGCGTCTTGATTGGCACGGGAACAGATGGTTCTCCAGAAACATGCGCGATACCCGGCCTGATCCTTCACGACGAATTGAAAGAGCTCAGGGATGCTGGACTTACGGTCCCGCAGGTTCTCGATGCGGCTACGCGCATCTCTGCCAAGATCGCCGGCTCTGAAAAGTCCGGGCGCGTCGCAGAGGGATATTTCTCCGATTTGGTCCTTACTAAGTCCGATCCTCTTAGAAGCCTCGAAGCGCTCGATGCGATAACAGGCGTCGTGGCGGCCGGCGCCTTCCTTGGCGCAGAAGACCTCGATGCCTTGCGCGCGAGAGCGAAACTAGCGGTCGGGCAATAACAGGCCGTGGTGAATTGCGACAGGCCCGGTTTGTTCGGACCCGACCAACCCAGATGCTTTCGTACCTTGTTTCCACCGTTACGACTAACGGCGGCTTTCGGCGAGAAGTCCGGCCTGGCGGCGGTGAAGCAGCCCGATGACCGAACTAGGGTGACCCTGCCGCTCGCCGCCGTTGACGATCAGAGCCGACCCTAAGTAGCCGTTCGTGATTGTCTCAGCGAACGTCGGATTTGATGAAATTCGGATGTTTTTAGACCGCGAAGCCGGCGCAAGATTCCAGTTCTCAAGTCGCCTATTTTTAGGGATGAATACCCTACATCTCAACACTTGAAGATGCTGGAAGCAGAAGCTCCAATCGCGCTTGAAAGTCGACCTTTGTTAGCGTCCTGTTGGTTAGGTATTCTAGCAGGAAGCCGCGCACCAAATTGATCAGACTGCGAGCTAGCTCATCGGGCTGATCATACCCGCTGTGGTGCAATGCGAGTGACAAGTTTTCACAACCTATCCGCACCCAATTGTCGAACAATTCGGCTAAAGCTGGGTTTCTGGCACCGTAGAGGCTTAACTCAAGATCGATCTTGATTGAGCTGGCGTCTGCAAGTTCTCTTGCCACCAGCCGTGTCAGTAACTTCGAGAGATGCACCCGGGTCAATCGCCGGTCTGTCCGCCAACCTAGCGCTGACATGTAATTCTCGGCTGAACCAAGATGGAATTCAAAGGCCTTTTGGATGAGCGCATCGCGAGTCGGAAAATGATAGCTGACGACGCCGTGAGATTGCTCCGCCTCCCTGCCCACCCGGCGATGAGTCACAGCGTCGACACCTTCCTTGTCTATAACTGCCAAGGCTCCTTCCAGAATTTGTCGTCGGGTCTTTTCTCCAGCACTGATCTGCATTGTTGAGGTTCCGGCCTTCGAGTCTGTAATCGAACACTTTTCGCAAATCATCTTGACATATGTCAAAGACTATATTCTTTGACATATGTCCAATTTATTATGTTCGGAATGAAAGCGAAAGTCATGGTCTACAGGAACATTTCACCGGCAATCTTCGATCTCGGCTACAAGGCAGTCTTTGTCCTCCTAATCACTGTGGTAATCTCACTCGCGTTACCACTTGAGGCTCCGGATCCCACTCAGAGTGCGGCAGAGCTATGGTTGAATACCGAAGCCGGGGGCTATCTTTTCGGCTGGCTCAATCAGCTCGTATTGATGTTTGCTTGTTCTGTGATCCTCTTGGCAGCCGGTTTTTTGATCTATTCATCAGCCCCTCTTCGCGCCGGAGCGGTTTGGGTGCTTACGCTGATGTCAACCCTTGCGTTCCTGATATCAAAATTCCTGTCTCTTTGGTCGGTTCCACTTACCGCAAAAGCGATCGCGGCGGAAAACGCGGTGGCTGGTTCAGCTCAATCCATCCTTGTCACGCTTGGGCCGAGCGAAGCATTCGGCCTCGTGCCAGCAATAGACTACCTTGGTTTCTGGCTCTATGGGCTGATCGGCTTGTTGTTGTTCAGGCCGCTTTTTCGTCAGTCGCTCAGTGCCAAAATAGCCGCGGTTGCGTTGCTTTTTTACGGTATCCTGTTTCACCTCATCTATGTCGCACTCATGATCGACTTGATGGGGCAGAGTGATGTGGCGGGTGTTGTCTTTCTGATCGGACTTTTGGTGCTGATTGCGGCAATCGCGCTTCTGTTCCGCTTTCGTGGCTGCCGCGTCGATGCCATCCGGCCAACTTCAGGCCCGGTTGCGTCATGACGATCAGGAACTCGATTAGCCGGCGGGATTTTCTCGACGGCGTTGCCCTGACCGTCGTCGCAGCAACGTTGTCGCCACTCGCCTTCGCACAAACCAACAATGTCCGTATCAGGAGTGACTACCCGCCAGAACTTACTGGAATGAGAGGAAATCATCCTGGCGCTTTCGAAGATGCGCACGCACTCGCCTGGCATGGCGAATCGCCGACCGCATTTCAGGACACGGGCGAAGAGTATGATCTGGTCGTCGTTGGTGGCGGCATTAGCGGACTAGCGGCAGCCTTGTTCTTCCAGCAAGCCCGGGGAGCTGGGAAACGCATTCTCATTCTTGACAATCATGACGATTTCGGAGGGCACGCCAGACGCAATGAGTTTCATACCGGCGGTAAAATGCTGCTTGGTGTCGGCGGCAGCATAAATCTTGAGTTTCCGAACAAGTATAGCGATGTCGCAAAGCGTCTTTTGAGAGCACTTGGGGTAGATTTCAAGCAGCTCAACAGAGCAAACGACCCGGATTATTTCTTCGGTGGCGGCATGCGCGAAACCGGTGTGTTCGTTACCCCGCAAACTGGCAATTCCGCGCTCATTGCTGGACGTTGGTTTGGCGCCTTTCTCGGAGAAGCCGACGCCAAACCGCTTGTCGATCAATTGCCGTATCCTCGCAGTGAGAAAGAGAAGCTCCTCAAATTTCTTGGCGGCAACTGGGATTATCTTGCCGGGCGGTCGATCTTCGAACGCGCTGAGTATTTGTCGTCGACCTCTTACCGAGAGTTCCTGACCAGCAGAGTCGGACTTGCGCCAGATACCGCTTCGCTCTTCGATCCTGCATTGCTGGTCAATTTCAGCGTTGGTGGTGACGGACTATCCGTAAATGAAGCGCTTAGCTCCGGCGCTCCCGGTTTGCGTGCTGTTGGTTGGCCCTGGGCCTTGGCGGAGCGGCTGCTGGTAGATGAGGACAACTTGTATCACGCGCTGCTGTTTCCAGATGGAAACGCTTCTGTCGCCCGGCTGATGGTGCGTCGGCTGATCCCCGGCGTGGCCGAAGGCAATAGTATGGACGACATTGCCGCTGCTCGCTTCGATTATTCCAAGCTCGACACAGTTACCTCGCCGGTTCGCATCCGTCTGAACAGCACTGCCGTCAGAGTTCGAGAGGAAGGTGAAACGGTCGCGGTCTCTTACATCCAGAACGGCAAACCCGCACGTGTTCGAGCGAAGCATTGTGTCTTGGCTTGCTTCAATGCGATCATTCCACATCTATGTCCGGAAATGACGGCTGAGCAGAAGGATGGCCTGAAGTACGGATCGAAAGCTCCCTTTATCTGGACTAACGTTTTGCTGCGCGACGGCGCTGCGATACGACGCGCCGCCGCCGAAACAATCCTTTGTCCGCAGGGCTACTACAGCCTCGTGACCAAGGCGCCGCCCGTGACCCTCCCGGATTTTTCTCCCCCCGGCGAACCGACTGATCCGATCGTCCTATTCATGTTGCGCGCTCCTCTGAGGCATAAAAGTCCGGATACGACAATTCGGGACCATTACAGGGCCGGTCGCTATCAACTTTTGAGTACACCTTTTTCAGAAATCGAGACTGCAACCAAAGCTCAACTCATGGACTTGTATGGGAGATACGGGTTCGAAGCTGAGCGAGATATTGAAGCAATAACGGTGAACCGATGGTCGCATGGCTATGCTTATACCTATAGCGAGCTTGACGATCCAGATTTTGAGAAGGGCGCTTCTCCGCATGAAATCGGACGGCGGCAATTCGGACGAATTTCAATTGCAAATTCGGACTCTGAAGCTCGGGCCTATCTGGATGCCGCGATCGATGCAGCATGGCGAGCCGTGAAGGAGCAACTCGCCTAAGCCCGAGGGGACTGCAATGTCGCCAATGGATAGACCTGACGATTCCGAGAAGTTCGTTCTGGGCCGAATATCCTCCAGACGTGGCCGGATCACGCTGACCTACGTCTTGACCCTTCTGGAAAACCTCTTCGAGCTAATGTATCCGCTGGCGATCGGCTTGGCCATCAATGGCCTGATCGGGGGCGAGACTACAGCCCTCGTGCCTCTTGTCATGATCTGGCTCTCACACATCGCCGTCGGCGGCTTCAGACAGGTTTACGACACCTGGCTGTTTTCTCATCTTTATGCAGATATCGCGACTGACATCGCGGTGCTTCAGCGCGGCGCAGGCAAAGACGTGAGTGAAGTCGCTGCGCGGGTCGAGATGACACGGGAGTTCATGGACTTTTTCGAGTTGGAAGTGCCGTCTTTGGTTGCGGCAGCCGCCGGATTGTTTGGCGGAGTTGCGCTGCTCTTCCTCTACGATCCGGTCTCCGGCGCGATCATAGCGGCCCTGCTCGGTCCGGTCGGTCTCATCAACGCATTCATGGGCGTACGCGCGCTTCGCTACAACCGTGCCCTGAACAACCAGCTTGAACAGCAGGTGGACATCATTGCGACGGGCCGGCGCCGGCGCAATCGGCTACACTTTGGCCGATTGGCGCAATGGCGCGTCCGCTTGTCGAATGCGGATGCAGGCAGCTGGATGCTGTCGGAAATCCTCGGCCTCGGCGCGACGATCTTCGTGCTCTTCAGGATGGCATCCGAACCTGGGGTCCTTCCCGGGGATTTATTCGCGAGTCTGGCCTATGTGCTGCGCATTCTCGACGGGATCGATGAGGTGCCGGGGGTTGTTCAGCAGGTCGGTCGTCTGCTCGATATCCGCACGCGTATTCGGTCGCAAGGGTGACGAGCGCATTGGCTCGCGCTGCGATGCTGCACCAATGACCGTCTTCGGCGATAAATTGCCTGATACGCAAATCTGGACTCTGTCTGCCTTCGGCCGGATTGCTGCCACTAAGTCGCCGATTGCTCCATTGATTTCTGCCTGCAGCAAGACTTCCGTTGCTTCCAGAATGGCCATGGAATATTTTTTCTCTACCGAGCCAATGTTTATCTCCTTCGCGCCTCAAGGCCTCAAGACGCCTGACGTGCCCCTGCCGTCAGGCCGGCGTTGATATGATGCGCGGCTCCATTCCCGAATACTTCCCACCCGCGCCCGGATTGCCGGGCGATCCTGAGGCCTATCTGCAGGTCGTCGAGAACACTTATGTGACCGATGCCTTTCACTCGGTTTCTATAGAAGGATATCAGGTCAGTCTGCAGCTGATCAAACGCGTGCGCAGCGGAACCTGGAATCCTGAAGCAAACGAAGCTGACAAAAACATGCGCCACACGCTCGCCGCGCGGGGCTATTGGCGGGCTTTTCAGAAAGTCAAAGAGAGCCTCACCAATATTATCGAGGGCGGCAATGCCAGGGTAATTATCGATGAAGACCATGGTGGTTTATATCGAGAAATGTTCGCGTCAGGCGCAACGGCCGCCCTCGTCAAGGCATGCGACCTTGCAGGATATCGAAATGTGCCTGTCTACATCCGCCGTTCCAGGCATGTCCCGCTGAACAGGGACGCGGTACGCGATGCCGTGCCGGCTTTCTCGGAACGGCTCGCTCAGGAAACAGAGCCGTCCGCACACGTTGTGCTTGGTCATTTTGTGTTTCTACAATTTCTTCTGTACAGGGACGGTTTTTTCCGCATTTGCCAATTCCTGAAGAATGTCATGCTGACTGCGGGGGGGGGTATCCTTGGACGGTCATCCCTCTGGAATAGCTCGCCGGTCACGTGGCTGTCCTCGTGCCTGCCTGCTTGGATCAGGACATCATTCCCTTTGCACGATTTATCGCCAGACTCGTCAAAGGCGGACTGGAAGGCAACGCCGTCGCCAACTGCTCCCCGTCAGAAGCCGAGGTTAACTATTTCGCGACGCTGAAAGAAAACGCTATCGCTACATGACACCGACGAAACAGCCTTCTGGGCCACCAGCACGGTTCACTAGCCAGAATCGTAAAGGCCAGACCTATGCATATTTCATCATAACGGTTGCGGGGTGGGCCAAGCCCAGCTATCTCCACGTCACTACAATTTAGACGGTGGCCTATTGGTGGTTCGGCGTGTGAAGGGTGGGCAAGCGGTGGCCGAAAAACCACTTAATGCATTGTATTTACAGGGGTCTTGCGAAGGGCCAAAGCCACCGTTTGTCTGGTTTGGGACCAGAGGGTCGGAGGTTCGAATCCTCTCGCTCCGACCAAAGTTTTAAAAAGCCCTGGGGAATCGTCAGGATCATGGAAGCGCGGATCTACAAGCCGGCAAAAAGTGCCATGCAATCAGGGCGCGGCAACACCAGGGACTGGGTGCTCGAGTTCGTGACCCCGGACGCCAAACGCCGCGTAGACCCCCTCATGGGCTGGACCGGCATCGACGATATGTCCGGCCAGGTCCGCCTCCACTTCGAAACCCGCGAGCAGGCCATCGCCTATGCCGAGCGTGAAGGCTTGGCATTCCGCGTCGAAGAAGCGCGCGAAAGAAAGCGCCTGATCAAATCCTATTCGGAAAACTTCTCGGCCTCTCGCAAACAGCCGTGGACACACTGAAGGCCCCCGCGCTACTTCCCGGGTAACGACTCCGTAGCTCAGCTGGATAGAGCGCTCGCCTTCTAAGCGAGTGGTCGCAGGTTCAAATCCTGCCGGGGTCGCCACCTCACAAAACGAAAGCACCCCTCCCCGCAGGTCCCGGCGAAGGCTGCGACCCAGCGCACTCAAAACTCTTTAATCTTTTCTGCGTCCCTGCCTGCGCAAGGGGCTGCGGAGCATGGTGCTTAAAGAAGATCACGTCCCTAAAACTTGAACCCGCCCGAAACCAGCCGGTCATACCGGCCCCGCGTCATCGGCACATAGGCCGCCTCTTCGGGATCGAACATCCAGACCGGCTCGTCCACCTTGTCCGGATCGAACCCGTCCGCCACCAGTTCCACCTTCCGGTACTTGAATGTCCCCGTCGTCTCCGCTTCCGGCTGCACACGGATGAAAATCGGTACGGCATAGCTCGGCAGCTTCACCGCCAGGGACTTGTACAGACCCGCAAAGTCCACCTCGCCCTCGGTCGTGATTGCCGCCATGCCAGCCTTGCCGTCCGTACCCGGAATGGTCACACCGTAAACGTTCGCCGTCTTGATGCCGCCCACGCGCGACAAGGCTTCGCCCACTTCATTGGTCGAGACATTCTCGCCCTTCCAGCGATACGTATCGCCGATCCGGTCAACAAAAAAGATGTAACCGTCCTTGTCCTTCCGCAGCAGGTCGCCCGTGCGGAACCAGAGATCGCCTTTCGTGAACACGTCGCGCAGCAGCTTTTTCTCGGTGGCCTTCTGGTCGTTGTAGCCCTCGAACCGCTGGCGCACATCCTCGCCGATCAGCCCCAGCGCCTCGCCCGCCTCGTCCACATCCGCCGGAATGCACAGCCCGTCCGGCCCGCGCACAGGCTGCTCGGTCTCGATGTCGAATTTCACGAAGGCAATGTTGGCAAACTGCGATTTCAACCAGCCCGGAATGCGCCCCACCGCGCCCACCTTGCCATCAAAGTTCAGGAAGCTGACATTGCCCTCGGTCGAGCCATAGAACTCGCACAGATGCGGAATATTGAACCGGTCGAGGAACGCCTGCCAGACTTCCGGCCGCAGCCCATTCCCAAATCCCGTCCGTATACGGTGCGCCCGCTCCTTCGGATGTGGCGGCGAGTTGAGCAGATACCGGCACAGCTCCCCGATATACACAATCGCCGTCGCCTGCTCGTTCACCGCGTCATCCCAGAACGCGCTCGCCGAAAATTTCCGCCGGATGATCGCCGTCGCCCCGGTCATCAGCGCCTGGCCGATGCCGCACAGTCCGCCCGTGCCGTGATACAGCGGCAGCGTGATATACACCTTGTCCTTCGGCGTGATCCGGCACGGCGCGATGAAGCTGCGCATCATGCCCTGCGTGCGCGCCTGCGTCAGCCGCGCCGCCTTCGGCAGGCCGGTCGTGCCCGACGTATAGACATAGAGGCACAGGTCCTTGCCCAGCAGCCCCTTGCGCACCGACTTGTCCGGCCGCTTCTCCGAAAACGCCTCGAGCGCCCCGCCGAGATCGGCGCCGAACTTGCCGCCCAGCGACCAGACCGGCGGCGCGCCGGAGATCAGCCCCATCGCCGCGCGGATCGGCCCGTCCTGCTCCGCCCCGGTCACGATCAGCTTCGCCTCCGCGATGTTCACGCAGTGCGCCAGCCCCTCGCCTTCGAGGTTGTGATTGATCAGTGCCGTGACGAGTCCGGCCTTCGCAAACCCCGCCCAGGCCGCCACATATTCCGGCCGGTTCTCCATATAGAGCGCCACGCAATCGCCCGGCTTCAGCCCCTGCGCCATCGCCCAGTTGGCAAACCGGCTCGCCAGCGCGTCAAACTCGCCGTAGGTGGTCGACTTGCCCTCGAACCGGAACGCGATATTGCCCCGGTGCGCGTCCACCGAGCGCTCGAAATCATCGGCCACCAGGAAATCGGACTCCGGCGAGATATCGCCCGTCCATTTCTTGAGGAGCTGCGCGTCCTGGAAGAACTTGAACTCGCGCGTGAGTACGGTGAAAGGGTTCATGAGCGGCGCCTCCGGCCTGAGAGGGTCGTTTGAAAAAACGGGATTGCAATGGTCCAAGACAAAGGCGTTTTGCGCGCCTTGTCAAAGAAAACCGGCGTGATCTCACGATTGCTTTACCCGGCGTGACATCATATTGCTGCGCCGCACAACAAGAATGAGGAGCCGCAAATGGCGACCGATCCCGTAGGCGACCTGCTGACCCTGCTCGACATTGAGCGCCTCGAACTCGATCTTTTCCGGGGCCAGAGCCCGGACGAGGAGGAAAGCCAGCGCGTCTTCGGCGGCCAGGTCATCGCCCAGGCCCTGGTCGCCGCCTACCGCACCGTGCCGGACGACCGCACATGCCATTCCCTGCACGCCTACTTCATCCGCCCCGGCGACCCGAAAGTGCCGATCATTTACCAGGTCGACCATTCCCGCGACGGCGGCAGCTTCACCACCCGCCGCGTCGTCGCGATCCAGCACGGCAAGCAGATCTTCAACCTCGCCGCCAGCTTCCATGTCGTCGAAGAAGCCTGGCATCACCAGCACGAGATGCCGAAAGTCATCGGCCCCGAAGAAGTCGAAGACCGCAGCGAATGGCGCAAGCGCTTCGCCGAGAAACTGCCCGAGCGCCACCGCGGCCATTTCCTCCGTCCCCGCCCCATCGAGATGCGCGAGATCGCCCCGCTGCATCCGACGCGCCCCGCCATCGCCAGCGACAGCCATGACCTCTGGTTCCGCGTCGCCCGACCCATCGTCGAGGCGCCCTGGCTGCACCACTGCCTCCTCGCCTATGCCTCCGACATGGCCCTCCTCGGCACCGGCAACCGCCCGCACGGCGTCTCCTGGATGACCGGCGAACTGATGTCCGCCAGCCTCGACCACGCGATGTGGTTCCATGCCCCCCTGAAGTTCGACGACTGGCACCTCTACTCGATGGACAGCCCCTATGCCGGCGGCGGGCGCAGCTTCAACCGCGGCAAGGTCTTCGACGCGGCCGGCAACCTCGTCGCCTCCGTCGCGCAGGAAGGCCTGATGCGCAAGGTCGTCCGCAAACCGAAGGACTGACCTTCTTGCTCTGCCTCTGAGCCCCCATGTGGCGTTATCGCAGTTTCCCGCAGGCGATGCATCTCTTGCGCGAAGGCGATGACATCCCGTCACTTGGCGGGAAAAAGCGAGGATAAAAGAGAATGACGGAGAGGAAATCGTCATGCCCTGTGCAATGATTGCATGCGGATGAAGCAGTTTGGCGCGCACCGGAATCCGCACTTGTGCCGACTTACGCCTACAAGAAACACTCCTCCGGAAAAATAAAAGCCGTCCCGCTCAAGCGCTTATAAGCTTCTCGGCTTTTCCGTCCGCTACACCTCCGTGCACGGAGGTATAATTCCTCCCTGCTCACTCAAGAAACTTCCCAAGCAAAAGCCCCTCCTCTCCCATTGCTCCCCAATGGCCCCCTCCTCTACCGGAGGAAGAGGAGTGAAGGCCCACGCCACTTAACCCCTCTCCCGCATCGCGGGCTTGCGAAGGCAGGAAATTGCATGCGATTTCCCGAGCAAGGAGGGACCCACCGCGAAGCGGTGGGAAGTGAGTGTCTTGGCCAAACAACGCGCACCCCGAAGGAACTTACGGTCTTCGGAGACGCTAGCCTCAGGTCACAGACCCATACTCCGCCCCCGCCGCACCGAACCAATCCCGCCAGAACGCCTTCACCTCGCCCAGAGGCAGCGCATATTCCTGACGCGGAACAATCCGCGCGACGACCTCGACGCCCTCCAGACCGGCCCGCATGTCGGCCAGCGGAGACTCCGCCCAGACATCCGCGTCCGCACCGCTCTTGTACATCGAAAAGCCCGGCGAATGCTGCATCAGGTCAGACACGAGGATCAGCCGGCGCACCGGCACATGGCGCTGGAAATCCGGCCGGTCGGCCAGCGTATACATAGCCTCCATGAGCGGCGAGCTCGGCGCCACGGTATCGCGCAGCGATTGGTCCGCCTGCAGCATCAGGGGCGCATGGAATTTCCGCTCCCAGGCCGCCGCGATCATCTTCGGGTTCTGGAACACCGGATTGGATTCTGCCGCACTCCCCGGCGAGCAGCCGGTGAACACTTGAACCGGGTCATAGGGCGAAGCCGAATTCGGCACGACCAGCGTCAGGCGCCCATACCGCGGCAGGCTGCGCGCCTCCCCATCCAGCAAGGTGCGCACCCAGTCGAGATCGGTCGCGTTGAAAGGATCGGACTGGTCGACCAGCACGATCGTATGCACCGGGTCTTCCCGGTCCAGCTTGCAACCTGTCTCCGGGTCGGTCGCCGGCGGCTGGTGGATAGCAGCGGCAGCAAACAGTCCGAATACGGACGTCAGCATCAGCGCAATCGCGCTGCGCCAGAACCAGGGGCCTCTTTCTCTGCGTCGCGGCATGGTCTATCCCGTCCTCTTGGCATCGCCGGAGGCCTTCGCCTCCCGCACCCGGCCGATTTCTTCAGCCACTTTCTTCTCGATCGACGACAGACCCTGCTGCACCTGCTGGATATGCGTCTCCAGCCATTCGCGCGTCAGGTTCAGCGCCGTCACATTCTGGTCGATCACCTTGATCGCCGCATTCGCCTGCGCGCGTTCTTTCGCGTAATCGAAGGGCGGCAATTGCGGCGTGATGATCTCGTCGAAATAGACCGGGCAAGCCGCTTGCTCGCCCAGTTTGTCACGCAGCGAATTACGCGTGCGCCGGTGTGCCTGCCGGTAGGCCACTTTCAGCCCGCGCTCCTGGTCGGCGGCCTTCGCTGCAATCGAGACGGCAATATCGCGCCGCGATTCCAAGAGGTTCATCGCCTTTTCGATTTCCCGCTTCGCCATCGCATGGCGCGAAAGCTGCGTCTCGAACCACATCCGGCTCGCGGAGAAATAGCCCGACAGGTCGCCGCGCAAGTCCTCGCGTAGTTGCTGGCGATGCTCATACGCCTTGCGCTCCTTGCGCCACACCCGGCCATAGCCCGGATAGGGATCGGAAATCCGGTCATAACCCTCGTAGACTGCGAGCGCAAAAACCGTCAGCCCAAGGATCAGCAGCGCCAGCGCTACAAAGCTCTCGAAGCCGATAATGTTCGGGAACATGTCGCGTACGACAAGGCCCGGCGGGATCTGGAACATCGAGAATTCCGCGAGCGTCCCCGCCGCTTCGGCGGCCAACAGTCCCTCCTCCACCGCGTCGCGGAAGTGCGCCACGAAGAAGTTCAGGAAGATACCCGTCAGGATGCAAACGCCCGCAATCACGCCGCCCGTCACCTTAGCCGGCATCGCCGGATGGTTGAGATAGCGCAGGCCGAAAAAGCCGGCCGTCACGCCGAATAAAACGTTCACCGCCGAAACGCCGAACGCCACCAGCAGCCCGCCCAGCAGGCCCGCGCTCTGCGCGTCCTTGAACAACAGCGCGTTAAACGCCCCCTCCACAAGCATGATGAACACGAGAATGGCGATCGCCTGTTCCACGTTCTTCTTGATGTCCGGCGTGCGCTGGCCAATGCCGGCGCCGTGGCGTTCCTTGAAAGATTGCAGTTCGATGATCGCGGCGGAATGGCGCTCCTTCGCGTCATTCGAATCGTCGGTCTCATAGTGGCGGAACTCGTGCTCCTCCGCCTTGATCGCCTCGCGCAGCTGGTCGGGGTGAATGTCCGCTGGCGCGGTGTCGTGGATATAGTTGCGCACCCCGGCGGCAGTCGTCGACATCCACGTCGTCAGGCCCCGGCGCACTTCCTCGGCGCGCTCGGCGATCAGCTGTTCGCGCTCGCTCCACTGGTCTTGCGTCATCGCTTCGGACGAGGGCAGCGCATCCTCGGCGTCCCGCCGCGCATCCTTCCGCGTCATACCCCGGCTGAGGCCCAGCTCGCCCCGGGCGCGCTTGCCTTTCAGTCCGTGGTCGGACAATTCATTGCGGCCCTCGAGCGGCTTGATCTGTTTCGGGCATCCGATGTCCGTGCCCCAGCGCACAGTCTTCTTCATCCTGTCTGTCCTTGTACCGTTATCCGAAAGCCTCCCATCAGGCCTGATGCGAAGCGTGGGCGCCGAGACTTGACAGAGTCTGAACGTGGAAGGCTCCTTCCAAAATCGTAATGTTCGTTAACTGAGCACTTTGTAATGCGCTGTCCGTGTGCGCAAACCGAACGAATTCATCGGCTTAGGCCGTGCCTGTATCCGCCAGGACACAGCCCCCGCGATTCTTGCGCGGTAAGCCTTTGCTAACGCCTGTGTTCAAACGGAGGTCAAACAGCCCGTGTCAGGCGCATTCCCGCAACAGCTCCAGCAGAGCGCCGCCGGACTGGTAAGCCGCAAAGATATCGCCGCTCGGCAGGTATCCGAAGGGTATCGCCACCCGCTTCGACTCGGCCTCGAAGCCGGCCTTCCAGGTTGGCGTGGTCTCGGCGCCCGAGAGCGCAATGCCCCGCATCCGCGCGAAAACGCCGTCCGAGAGGAACGGATCGTCGCTGAGAGAATAGCGTATCTCGTTCCGGAACGTGTCCGAATGGATCGCGGCGCCGACCGCCCATGCGGCCTCGATGTCGCGGGCAAAAGTGCGCACGAACTCGATGTCGCCGGGGCTTTTCTGCGTCACGGTCTCGTAAAACCGCGAGGGGCTGACCCGCCGGGCAATCTGGCGCAGTGCTTCCAGCGACAAGCGTGCCGCAGCAGGGTTCTGCAGCGCCTGGATGAGGATCGGACCAAACCATTGCGGACGAAACTCGGCCAGGATGTCCCGGTTGAACACGCAGTTCACATAGGCCGAATAGGTCACCCGCGGCGAAGAGCTGGCAACCCGGTAGCCGGCCGGACAGGCCGAGCCCACCGCTACGAGCACGGCATTTTCCAGCCCTGCCTCATCCAGGAATTGCCCGAGCAGCGTGGCCTGTTCGTCCACTGCGCCGACCCGGTCCGAAGCGCCGAAGCCCGGCCGCCGAATCGCGACGACGCCGAAACCGGCGTCCGCTGCATCGACGCAAAATCCCCAGGCCGGGCAGTTGGCATATTCCAGCGAATGCAGAAAAATCAGCGGACGCAGACCGTCGGCGCCAAACTGCATGTATTCAAGCCGCCGCTTCGACGGACCGACCCGCGCCGACTGCCAGACGCGCAGCACGCGCTTCTTGTCGCCGACTTCGTCGAGCGCATTGCCGCGCGGTGAGTCCGCCGGCACAGGAAGTGGAATCCAAACATGGGTCATAAGTGCCTGCGGGCTAACTACCCTGAAAGTGCATTTTGGCAACCCAAGTGCAAGCAGTACCGCTTAAGTTGACAATCTGCCGGTCAGGCCCGGTCCGCAATCAGCTGCAGCAGGGGGCCGGGATTCTGGTAGAGCGCAAAAAGGCTGCCTGCCGGCAACATGGCCGTCGCGATGCCCAGCTCGGCAGATTTTGCCTCGAACCCGGTGCGCCATTCAGCTTGCGTATCGGCGCCGATGACAGCAATGCCGGGAAATTTGGCCAGTACGCCGGGCGTCAAGGCTGGGTCCGGCATCAGGCCGCGCAGCTCCCGCTGGAAGGTTTCAGTCTTCATCGCGCAGATACAGTCCCAGGCTTCGGCAAGGTCACGCGCATGGCTGCGGATGAAATCGGAATCGTTTTCAACCTTCAGGAAATTCTCGTAGAGCGACTGATGGCCGGAACGCCGCCCCATTTGCGTAATCGCCGCCAGCGACAGGCGCGCGCCAGCGCCGGTCTGTACGGTCTGCAGGATAACGTCGCGAAGCCAGGGCTCGATGTTGCCAAACGAGATGGAGGAATAAGCGGGCCGCGCCAGCAGCGTGAACGCGATCCGCCCGCTCGCCTGCGCCAGCCTCAGCCCCGCGGGGCGAGCTGTGCCCTCGACGATCATCACGGCGTTCTCGAACTGCGCTTCATCTAGGAAGTCCGACAGCAGGCGCACTTCTTCCGCGATCGTGCTGACCGGGCTCGTCTCGCCAAAGCCGGGCCGGCGCACTGAGACGATGCTGAAGCCCTTCTCCGCCGCATCGACACAAAGCCCCCAAGGGGGCGCCATCGGATAGTCGACCGAATGAAGCCAGATCAGCGGGCGCAGTCCAGCCTGCCCGAACTGCATAAACTGGACGTGTTTGCCGAGGCCGCCAAGATAGGCCGTCTGCCAGACACGCAGGATACGTTTGCGGCTGCCAACCTTGTCCAACTGGTTCGCCTGCGGATCAATCGCGGCGACTGCCTTCCTATCCTCGGCAGGCTTTTCAAAAAGGGCCACTGGCTTAGCTCGACTTTGTACGTTCACGCGGCGAAGCAGAGGGCCTGCGCCATACGTAGCATGCGCGTTTGGGATATATTATGCGGTTCCCGGTCTGGCGGGGAACGTTGATTAATGTCGCCGACCCAGAG
>Ga0163144_10010704_pt1 | contig 19515 bp, 12 predicted proteins | sample OliLak19BULKMAT1_FD_123175 | JGI IMG/M metagenome (GOLD analysis project Ga0163144, IMG submission 123175) | Freshwater microbial mat bacterial communities from Lake Vanda, McMurdo Dry Valleys, Antarctica - Oligotrophic Lake LV.19.BULKMAT1 | ecosystem: Environmental > Aquatic > Freshwater >... | reverse complement strand
CGTCCTTCACCATGCGCAGGTCGTGGTAGCAGACCGCGCTGAGCGTGCCCGAGAACAGCGCGATGAAGACGCCGATGACGAGGCTGAGGACCCCGCCGACGGCGGCGCCGAGCGCGGCGAACATCCCCGCGAGCACGAGCATGACGACGAGCATCATCAGGAAGATCATGAGGAACAGGGCAAAGATCGACCCGCGGTACCCCTTGGTGAGCGCGCCGCTACGCGAGAGCGCGGCCCCCACGCCCAGGTTCTCGAGGACCGTGGCGGGAACGGCGACGTACCACATGCAGGCGATGATGATGCCCGGCACGATCAGCAGCACCAACCCGATCCCGACGCCAAGGGCGTAGACGATCGAGACGCCGATGATGGGGAACAGCCGCGAAAAGCCCTTCTGCACGCTCGCGCCGATGCTCGTCTTCCCGCCGCGCAGGCTCTGGAAGACGACGAACGACACGGCGCCCGCCACGACCGCCTGCCCCACCATCTGGAGCATGGAGACGAGGAACTGCCGGCCCGGGCTCGACTGCTTCGCGAGCGCGTCGCTCGCCACCCCGACCCGACCGACTTGGACGTCGGCCAGGGCCTTCTCGAGGTTCGCCGCGTCCGGCGTCAGGAAGTACGAGACCACGGCGATCGGGCCCATCACGATCAACGAGAGAACGAACAGCGTCAGAAAGTTCCGGGTCGTGACCCCGAGGGACCGAGAGATCACCGAACTCGCTGAGAACGTCATGCGCATGCCCTCCTGCACCCCGATCGGCGCAGACGGCGATTCACGCAAGGTCGGGACGGAAAGGCAAGCACGACGTGTCCGGACGGCCCACGGCGAGGCGGCGCGCGCGGGCCGGACGCCCCCCGCCCAGGGCCGGCCCCCGACCCGCCGGGCCTCGCGTCGCCCGCGCCGGTTCCGGCGTCCCCGCAACCGCCCGAGGCCCCCAACGGCTGTTTGAACTCGGGAGGGCCGCCCCTCCCCGGGCTGCTACCTTCGCCGGTTTGCGGAGGTCCCCATGCGTCGTCGGTCCGCGCTCGCCCCCGGGGCGATGTTGTCGCTCCTGTCCGTGCTCGCCTCGACGCCCGCTTCCGCTGGCGGCGGTCCGCCCGGAGGCGCCCCCCCGCCGCGGGCGGTGCGTGCGGCGCCGGTCGCGAAGGAGTCGGTGCGGGACGAAGTCACCGTCGTCGGCACGGTCGAGCCGCGCCTTTACACGAAGGTCGCGTCCCGGGTCGAGGGAATCGTCGCGACGCTCCATGTGACCGAGGGCGCGGAGGTTGCCGAAGGCGCGCCGCTCGCGACGCTCGAGCTCCGGCCCCTCGAGCTCAAACGCGCAGCCTCCGTCGCCCGCCTCACCGTCGCGCAGGAGCGCCAGCGCCTCCTCGAGGCCGGCGAGCGCGAGGAGGTCCGCGCCGGCGCACGCGCAGCCGTGGCCGAGGCCGAGGCCCGCCTGGCGCTCGCGCGCGACGCCGCGGTGCGGCTGCGCGCGCTCGCCTCCCCGGAGCGCCCCGTGATCGACCCGGCGCGGGCCGACGACGCCGAGCGCGAGCAGGCGGCCGCGGAAGCCCGCCTCGAGGTGGCCCGGCAGGCGCGGCTCCGCGCCGAGGCCGGCCCGCGGGTCGAGGAGGTGGCCGAGGCGAAGGCGGAGATCGCGCGGACCCAGGCCGAGGTGGACCTCGTGCAGTGGGAACTCGACCACAGCGTCATCCGCAGCCCCGTCGCGGGGCGCGTCCTGCGCACCATGACCGAGATCGGCCAGTGGCTCGGCAAGGGCGACGTCGTGTGCGAGGTGATGGTCGTGGCGACCGTCCTGGCGCGCGTCGGGGTCAACGAGCGCGAGATCGGGCTCGTGCAACTGCAGTCCGACGCGTTCGTCGCCGCCGACGCCTACCCCGGCGTCGAGTTCCCCGGCAAGGTGGCCCGCATCCTGCCCGGGGCCGAAGCACCCACGCGGTCCTACGCGGTCCGCCTCCTCGTGGACAACGCGCGCGAGGGCCTGCCGCGCCACCCGCTGATGGTCGGGATGTACGTGCGGGCGCGGATCGCCTACGGCCCGGAGCGCGAGGCGCTCCTCGTGCCGCTCGACGCGGTCGTCGAGGACGCGCTCGGCGCCGCGGTCTTCGTCCTCGCCGACGGGAAGGCGACGCGGACCCCCGTCCGCCGCGGCGCGGCGCACGGATGGCGCGTCAAGGTGGAAGGCGGCGGCGTCACGGCCGGCAGCCTCGTGGCCGTCGCCGGCACCGAGGGCCTGCGGGACGGCGACGCGGCCATCGCCGTCGGCGCCGGGAGGCCCGCGACGGCACCGACGGCACCGACGGCACCGACGGCACCGGGCGCCGGCGCGCCGGGCGCCGCGACCCCCGGCTCCGGGAGCGCGCCTAAGTGAAGCTGATCGACGTCTCGGTCGACAAGCCCGTCCGCGTCTGGGTCGGGATCCTCCTCGCGGCGGTCTTCGGCGTCGTCGCGATGCTGGCGATGCCGCTCCAGCTGGCGCCCACCACGGACCGGCCGGAGATCACCGTCCAGACCACGTTCCGCGGCGCCGCGCCGCTGGAGGTGGAGCAGCAGCTCACCGACGCCATCGAGGAGAAGCTCACCTCGGTGGAGGGCGTGGACGAGATGCTCAGCACGAGCCGCGAGGGCTCGTCGTCGGTGGTCCTGAAGTTCGACTGGTCGACGAACAAGGACATCGCGCGCCTCGATGTCTCGGAGAAGCTCGGCCTCGTCGAGAACCTGCCCGACGATGCCGACCGCAGCGTGATCCGGGCGGTGAACTCCGACGAGGAGAACCCCATCGCGTGGATCGTCCTCGACGCGACGCCGGCGCAGGTGGTCGAGTTGTCGGACGAGATGGACGACGTCGTCCGCGCGCGCCTCGAGCGCGTGCCCGGCGTCGGCGGCTCCCGCTTCCTCGGCGCGCGCAAGCGCGAGGTCCACGTCGTCCTCGACCTCGACGCGCTCGCCACCCGGGGCATCTCCGTCCCCCAGGTCCGCGACGCCATCGTGCGCGAGAACCGCAACGAGCGTGGCGGCACGAGCGAGGCCGGCAAGCGCCGGTGGGTCGTGCGCACGGTGGGCCAGTACGACGCGCTGCGCGACCTCGAGGAGACGATCGTCGCCCTGGGCGCCGACGGCACCCCGGTCGTGCTCGGCGACGTCGCCAAGGTGACGTTCGGCCGCGAGAAGCGCGACGCCATCGTCCGGCAGAACGGCCGTCCGACCATCGTCACCGGCGTCCTGCGCCGGACGGGCGCCAACGTCGTCGACGTGATGCGCGACCTCAAGCGCGAGATCGCCGACATCAACGCCACGTTCCTCGCGACGCGCGGGGCGCGCCTGGTCCAGGTCTACGACGAGACGGAGTACATCGAGGAGGCCAAGGGCCTCGTCATCGACAACCTGCTCGTCGGCGCCGTCCTCGCCACCGCGATCCTGCTCCTCTTCCTGAAGAGCATCACGTCGATGCTCGTCGTCGGCCTCTCGATCCCGGTCAGCCTCGTGACGACGTTCATCGTCATGAAGGGCCTCGGGCGGTCCCTCAACATCGTCTCGCTCGCGGGCCTCGCGTTCGCCTCGGGCATGGTGGTCGACAACGCCATCGTGGTGGTCGAGAACGTGTTCCGCCACGTGAAGGAGCTCGGCAAGCCGCTGAAGCAGGCAGCGCGCGACGCCACGGTGGAGGTCTGGGGCGCCCTCGTGGCGTCCACCCTCACCACGCTGGCGGTCTTCCTCCCCATCGTGTTCGTGAAGGAGGAGGCCGGCCAGCTCTTCCGCGACATCGCCATCGCCATCAGCGCCGCGGTCGGGCTCTCGTTGCTGGTCGCCATCACCATGGTCCCGATGTTGTCGGCGCGCCTCCTCCGCCCCCACGGCGAGGGCGCGCTCGGCCGCTTCCTCGAGGCGGCGCTGAAGCCCCTGGACTGGGTCGGAGGGCGGTTCATCGCCGTCACGACCGGCATGGTGCGCTGGCTGGAGCGCGGCGTGGTCCGCCGGATCGCGTACCTCGCGGTCGTCCTCGGGGCGTCCGTGTGGGCGTTCGTCACGTTCCTGCCTCCCATCGACTACCTGCCCCAAGGCAACCGCAACCTCGTGCTGGCCATCGGGCAGTTCCCCGCGGGGTACGCCCTCGAGGAGCAGGACCGCACCGTCACCGCCATCGAGCAGCGCGTCCTCGCCAACCCGCAGGTCGAGCGGATGTTCAGCATCGTCGGCCTCGAGGTGACGCTCGTCGGCGTCATCGCGAAGAAGGAGCAGTCGTCCATCGCCGAGATGCAGCAGCTCGTCGGCGCGATGTGGGGCGCGACGTCGGGCCACCCGGGCGCCCGATTCTTCGTCACGCAGACGCCCATCTTCCGCCGCGGCGGCGGCTTCCTCGGCGGCACCCAGGCCGAGGTGACGGTCCGCGGGCCGGACCTGAAGTCCCTCGCCGACGTCGCCGCCAAGGTCGAGCGCCTCGCCGCGGGCGTCCCCGGCTTCACCTACGTTCGGTCGTCGTTCGACTACGGCAACCCCGAACTGCAGGTGCACGTCGACCGCGGCCGCGCCAGCGAGCTGGGCCTGCGCGCGCAGGACGTCGGCCGCTCGGTCGCGACCCTGGTGGACGGCGTCTTCGCCGGCGTGTTCCGCGAGAACGGCAAGGAACGCGACATCCGCCTGCTCGGTCCCGCGGGCGACGCGCCCTCGGCGGACGACCTGCGCGGCATGCGGTTCGCGCTCCCCCGGGGCGGGAGCGCGTCGCTCGCCGAGATCGCCTCCGTCAGCGGCGCCGAGGGACCGACGAAGATCGAGCGCCGCGACCGCGAGCGCTCCATCACGCTCACCGTCGGCTTCCGCGCCGGCATCCCGCTCGAGACCGCCATCGCGTCCATCGAGCAGCAGGTGCTCGCGCCCCTGCGGCCGGGCCTCCCTTCGGGCTACACGATGTTCGCGTCGGGGCAGGCGAAGGACCTCGATCGCACGTGGGCCGCGCTGTCGAGCTCCTTCCTCCTGGGCCTGCTGATCATCTACCTCCTCATGGCGGCGCTGTTCGACTCCTTCGCGCTGCCCTTCGTGATCCTGATGACGGTGCCGTTCGCCATGACCGGCGGCGTCCTCGCCGCCGCCTGGGCCCACGAGACACAGCCCCTCGTCCTCATGGACGTGATCACGATGATCGGGTTCGTGATCCTCGCGGGCACCGTCGTGAACAACTCGATCCTCATCGTCCACCAGGCGCTCAACTTCCGCCGCGAGCGCGGGATGTCGCTCGCCGACGCGCTTGCCGAGAGCGTCCGCACCCGCATCCGGCCGATCTTCATGACCGTCTCGACGACGGTGCTCGGCATGTTGCCGCTCGCGCTCTCGGAGGGCGCGGGCAGCGAGCTGTACCGCGGCCTCGGGGCGGTGGTCGTCGGCGGCCTCGTCGTATCGACGGTGTTCACGCTCACGGTTACGCCGGCGATCATGTCGCTCGTGACCGACGCCAAGAGCGGCCTCGTGTGGATCGGCCGCGCCCTCGTGGGACGCAAGGCCCCGCCCGCGCCCCCCCGGGCGACGTCGCCGACCGCCGGGCCCGTCAACCCCGCCCCGTAGGCTGCCCCGCGTCCGCCCCCCGCTCGGAGCCCCCCATGACCCGCCCCGTCGCGTTGTTCGTCGCCGCTCTCACCCTGGCCGCGGCCGCCGTGGGCTTCGCCCTTTCCCAGGCCGCGTCCGCGGACGGCCCGGGCACGAAGCGCCTCGCGTACCTCTACATCTCGGGCCGCGGCGCGACCGCGCGGGCCTGGTACCAAGGGGCACCGCCCTCCGGGACCCCCGTCCAGGATGCCCTCGACAAGTTCATCGCCGACGGCTACCAGTTCGCAGCGATTTCGTCGGGCGGGCTGCCGTCCCAGGTCCTGACCGGGGGCGTCCCGTCCCTCAGCCCGGGCGACGCGTCCTTCGACGCCGCCTTCGTGATTCTCCTCCAGCGGTAGACCTTCAACGGGAGGCCTCCAACGGGAGGCCTCCAACGGGAGGCGGACCCCGCGCCGCTGGAGCGCGGGCCCTGGCGCGGTATCCTCCCCCCATGCGCGACGTCCCCCTCTCGATCTTCGATGACGCGGTGCTCCGGTCGGTCCTCGCCTCGGCCGTCGAGGGGAAGGGCTGGCTCGACCTCACGATCGTCTGCAGCCGCACGGGCCGCATGCTGCCCGAGGTCCGCGACGCCGTGTACCGCCTCGTCCGGCGCCGCCTCCTCGTCCTCGACGACAAGGCGCCGCACACCCCCCGCTGGATGAAGTTCCTGCTCCCGATGGCGCCGACCCCCGCCGCCGACACGTCGCCGGTAGCCTAGGGGGTCTGGGGCCTAGGGTCTGGGGCCTAGGTTCTGGGGCCTAGGTTCTGGGGCCTAGGGTCTGGGGCCTCGGGTCTGGGGCCTCGGGGCTGGCGGAGCGTAGCGTCTGGCGCGTCCGGGCCAGCGCGTCCGGGCCAACGCGTCCGGGCCAGCGCGTCCGGGCCAGCGCGTCCGGGCCAACGCGCCGGTCGCCCGACGGGTCGCGGTCGCCCTACGCGGGGACCAACGTCACCGTCCGCCCCCGCGCAGGGACCGTCTCGAGCCGCGACGGGACGAACCCGCCGGCGCGCCAGCGCGGCGTGAGGTCGCCGAAGTGCGGCGAACCCGCGTTGCCCGACTGGCCGCCGAAGGTGACCATGCGCGCCGTCCCCTCGGGGTCCGCGAGGTCCACGACCTGCCGGAACGACGCCCCCACCACCTGCTCGAGCGGGCGGTCGTGGAGGTACTGCCCGGAAAGCACGGTGTAGGGCCCGCCCGACGACGGGAACGGCCCCTGCCGGAACGCCGCCCCGAGCACGGGCAGCGCCGCGAGCGGGTGCCGCAGCGTGAGCGTGTGGACGTCGCCCCACCGCACGTCGATGCCGACGCCCCGCGCGGCGAGGTCCTTCGCCGCCGCCTCCATCGCCTCGCCGAGCAACGTCGCGCGCACCGCGGGTCGCGCCCACGGGCCGTCCGGCGACGCGAACGCCGCGAGCAACGGCTCGTCCATCAGGTTGACGCACGCCATCCAACGGTGCACGAGGTCGTCGCCGAGTCGCACGCCGAAGACGCGGCGCGCCAGGTGGTAGTACGTCAGGTGCAGCAGCGCGGCGCCGACGGCCGACGCGCTCTCGTCGCCCGTCACGGCCAACAGGCGGTCGAGCATCGGCACCGCGGGCGGCCGCGTGGCCCGGATCGCGTCGGCGCACGGCAACACGACCGTCCGCCGGAACGCGTCGGCCGCGAGGCTCGTCGTGTCGAGTTGCAGCGCGGCCATGTCCGCCGACGTGAGGCCCGTCCGCCGGCCGAGCACCGCGCGGATCCGGTCCGCGCGCCAGCGCGGCTCGTAGAGGTTCGAGAGGTACCAGGGCGCGTCGCCGGCGAGGTGGCGGTCGTTCGCGGACACGAGGTGGCCGTCCGGCGGCACGCGCACCGAAGGCAGCGCCGGCTCCGGCACGAACCCCGTCCAGTCCGACGCCGACGTGCGCCCGTCGCGCGGGAGCGCCGGCTCGCCCGGCGGGCGCAACGGCACCCGGCCGATGAACCGGTACGCCGCCACGCCCTCGGTGGTGGCGAAAACGAGGTTCTGCGCCGGCGACCCGTAGCCCTCGAACGCCGCCTCCACGTCGGCGGCGGTCCGCGCGCGGCCCATGCGGAGGAACGGCTGCAGGTCGTGGGTCGTCTCGTGCAACGTGAGGCGCAGCGACAGCGGACGGCCCTGCGCGCCCGGGAGCGCGTCGGAGAGCAGCGGCCCGCGGTGCGTGCGCCGGAGCCGGAACATGACCGGCGCCGCGCCGCGCCGGAGGATCTCCTGCGTCTCCACCTCGAGGTCGCGCCACGCGCCGTCCACCTTGTAGCGGGTCCCGTTGCCGTCCACCTCCTCGGCCCACAGATCGCCGTCGTCGAGCATGGCGTTCGTCGTGCCCCACGCGACGGTGGGCGTGCGCCCGAGCACCACCGCCGGCGCCCCCGGCAGCGTCGCGCCCACCGCGGCGTACGCGCCGCCGCGCACGCTGGCGAGGTACCAGACGCTCGGCAGCGACAACGCGAGGTGCGGATCGCTGGCGAGGATCGGCATCCCCGACGCGCTCCGCGCGGCGCCCACCACCCACGCGTTGCTGCCCGCGACCGGCGCGTCCCACCCGAGGAACGTCAGCGCCCGCCCGAGCGCGCCCGGGTCGCCGGCCGACGGCGCCGCGAGCCGCAACATCGTCGTGTCGCCGACGCCGGGACCGCGCGGCAGGATCGTGCGCAGGTGCTCCGGCGCGTCGCGCAGCGCGTCGGCGACCGCCGCGAACACGACGCCCGTCCGCCACTTGAACGAGAGCCCGAGCCCCATCCCCTTGCCCACGAGGCACGTGTCGAACGCCGTCCACGGCTCCACCGGCAGCCCCAGCAGGCGGTGCTCGACCGACGTCGCGGGCCCGAGGCGCGCCGTGACCGCGTTCACGCCCTCGGCGTAGGCCTCCACGAGGCGGCGGTCGTCGGGCGTCGCCGCGTCCAGCGTCCGCCGCGCCGCGCGCGCGAGGTCGAGGGCGCGCATCAGGCGGTCGGCGTCGAGCGTCGTCCCGCCGGCGAGCGGCGGCAGCGGGTGTTTCCCGAGCGACCGCTCGCCCACCACCTCGGTGAGCCGACCCGCCAGCGCCCGCCGCATCATGTCCATCTGGAAGAAGCGGTCGAGCGCATGGCACGCGCCGACGGCGCGGAACGCGTCGGCTTCCGTGGCCGCGCGGACGTGCGGGACGCCGTGCGCGTCGAAGCGGACGGTGGTCGTCGACGCGAGGCCCGGCACCTTCAGCGTGCGGGGCCGCGGCCGGGAGGCCCGCGACCAGGCGCGCACCGCCGCGGCCGCGGCCGCTTCCACCACCCGTCGCGCCGCGCCGCCGAGCCCGCCGCCGACGCGGGGGCCGGACCGGGCGGGGCCGGACGCCGCCGCGCCGGGCTCGAAGGGACGGCGCCCGCTCACTCGTTGTGCCAGACCCGGCCGATCTCGGGGTGTCCGCCGAGCCGCGCCCGGAAGTCCTCCTTGATCCGCGTCATGGCCTCCGCGGTCGTCCCCTCGAACACGAGCACCAGCTCGGGCAGGTTGCTCGACGCGCGGACGAGGCCCCAGCCGTCGTCGAAGGTCACGCGCGCGCCGTTCACGGCGTTGACGCGCCCGGGGTAGTCGCGCTCGAGCGCGTCGCGGAGGCGGTCGACGACGTCGTACTTCACCTCGTCGGCGCAGTCCACGTGAATCTCGGGCGAGGTCACGTATTGCGGCGCCTCCGCGAGCAGGGCCGACAACGGCCGGCCGGAGCGCGCGACGAACTCCGCGAGCCGCAGGCCCGCGAAGATCCCATCGTCGAAGCCGTGGAAGCCCTGCTTCACGAACAGGTGCCCGCTGCGCTCGCCCGCGATGGGGGCGCCGACCTCCTTCATCTTCGCCTTGATGTGCGAGTGGCCCGTCTTCCACATGACCGGCACCCCGCCGTGGGCCAGGATGTCGTCGACGAGCGCCTGCGAGCACTTCACGTCGAACACGATGCTCGCCCCGGGCTGCCGCGCGAGCACCTGCCGCGCGAGGAGCATGAGCACGAGGTCGGCGTTGACGCCTTGCCCGCGCTCGTCCTCGACGCCGACCCGGTCGCCGTCGCCGTCGAAGGAGAGCCCGAGGTCGGCGCCCACCTCCCGCACCCGCCGGCGGACGTCGAGTCGGTTCTTCGTCTCGCTGGGGTTGGGGAAGTGGTGCGGGAACGTGGCGTCGGGCTCGCAGTACAGCGGCTCCACGTCGAACCCCGCGCGGCGGAACGCCTCCACGGCGAAGTAGGAGGCCGTGCCGTTCCCGCAGTCGAGCACCACCCGCAGCCGGCGGCCCGGCGACACGCGCGACGCGAGGTCGTGGAGGTACGCCTCCCGGAGGTCCACCGTGCGGCGCGTGCCGCGGGGGGGGGCGCCCGGCGCGCCCTCGGGTCGCGCGCCGAGCTCGTCGCAGAGGTCCCGCAGGCGCCGCACGTCGTCGCTGCCGAGCGTCGTGACGAAGTCCGTCGCCAGTTTCATCCCGCTCCACCCCTGCGGGTTGTGGCTCGCGGTGATCATGGCGCCGGCGGGGCAGTTCAGGTGGAGTTGCGAGAAGTAGAGCGTCGGCGTCAGACAGCAGCCGACGTCGAGGACGTCCACGCCGCCCGCGAGGAGCCCCTCGGCGAACCCGTCGCGCAGCCGCGCCGAGTACGTGCGCAGGTCGTGGCCGAGGACCACCGCCGACCGGCCCCGCTCGCGGGCCAGCGCGGCGAACGCGCGGCCGAGGAGCCGCACGCCCGCGTCGGAGAGCTCGTCCTGCGCGGCCGGGAACACCTCGGGGACGCGCCCGCGCACGTCGTACTCGCGGAACATCGTGCGGGCGAGCCTCACGACTCGTCCTTGCCACTCGTGAGCCCGGCCTGCACCAACGTGTGCAGATGGATCATCCCGACGGCGACGCCGGCCGCGTCCACGACGGGCAGGAGCATGACGGGCCGCGGCAGGTGCGTCTCCATGGTGCGAAGCGCGTCGAACGCGAGCATCTCGGGGGCGACGACGGTCGGGCCTCGCGTCATGAGGACCGCGACCGCCTTCCCCATCAGCTCCGCGACGGTGCCCGTGGCCGACCCCATGGCCCGACGGACGTCGCCGTCGGTGAGGAGGCCCACGAGCCGCCCCTCGTCGTCGGTCACCGCCACGCCGCCGAGCATGTGTTTCGTGATCGTCGTCAGGGCGTCGGCGAACGTCGCGGTGGCGCGCACGCGAGGGTTCGTGTCGTCGCCGCGGAGCAGGTCTACGACGCGGAGGGTGAGCTTGCGGCCGATGGCGCCGCTCGGGTGGACGAGCGCGTAGTCCTTCGCGCCGAACCCGCGCTTCGCCATGACGACGACGGCGAGCGCGTCGCCGAGCGCCAGCGTGAGGGCGCTCGAGACCGTGGGCACGAGGCCCATGGGGTCGGCCTCCCGCACCTCGCCCCAGCACAGGACGACGTCGGCCGCACGGGCGAGGGGGCTCGTCCGCGCCCCGGTCATGGCGATCACCTTGGCGCCCAGCGCGTGGATCGTCGGGAGGAGTTCGAGCACCTCCCGGGCGGTCCCCGAATTCGAGACCGCGATCACGACGTCGCGCGACGTGACGATCCCGACGTCGCCGTGAAAACCTTCCGCCGGGTGGAGGAACGAGGCGGGGGTCCCCGTGGAGACGAGGGTGCTCACGATCTTCTGGGCGATCTGCCCCGACTTCCCGATGCCGCACAGGATCACGCGGCCCGCGCACGCGAGGATCCGGTCGACGACGGCGTCGAACTCGGGCCCGAGGCGTTCCGCCAACGCGGCGAGCGCGTCCGCCTCCCGGCGGATCACGTCGCGACCGAGGTCCCGGGAAACGTCGCCCATGGGGCGCGAGGATACGCGACCGAGGCCCGACGCCCGCGCTTCCCCCGGTGGACCGTGACCGGGGCCCCTCTCGCGCGAGGACAGGGTGTGGATCGCCCCGCCCTCGCCCTGCAGGCGGTCACCGGGGTCCTCGCGGGGTTCCTCGCGATGGACGCTGGTCCCGCCGCCGTCGTCGTCCTCGGCGTCGCGGTGCTGGCCGCGGCGCTCCCGGCGGCGCGCGGGGTCCGCCCGCTCGCGCTCGCAACCCTCCTCGGCCTCGTCGCCGCCGCGCGCGGGGCCGACGCGCCGCGGACCGACCCGCTCGCCGCCCGCCTGCCCGACGCCGGCCTCCGGGCCGTCGTCGAGGGAACGGTCCTCGACGCCGATCCGCCGTCGCCAGCGGGCGTGCCGTTCGTGCTCGAGGCGACGGCCTGGACGACGGCCGCGGGCCGGACCGAGGGCCGCGCGCGACTGCGGGCCCAGGGCGGCGGCGCGGGGGCCAGTCGCCCCATGCCGCCCCTCCACCCGGGCGATCGCGTCACCGTCGGCGGCGGCGTCCGGCGCCTCGCCGCGCCGACGAACCCGGGCGGGTTCGACGCGCGCGACCTCTGGGCCCGGCGAGGGATCTTCGCGCGACTCGACGTGCCCGACGGCACGTGCGTCGAGGCCCACGACCGGTCGGAGGGCCTGCTCGCGTCGATCAGCCACGTGCGGCACGGTGCCGCGGACCGCCTCGACCGTGTCCTCACCCCGGACGACGGCGGGCTCCTGCGGTCGCTGCTGCTCGGCGACCGCGGCGCGCTCGCGCCCGGTGACCGGGTGCGGTTCCTCCGCGCGGGGGCGGCGCACATCCTCGCGATCTCGGGGGCGCACGTGGCCCTCGCGGTCGCCGGCCTGCTGCGCGTGTTGCGCCACCTGCGGGTCCCGCGTCGTTCCGCGGCCGCCGTCGTGCTGCTCGGCGTGGCCGCGCTCGTGCCGCTGACCGGCGCGTCGCCGCCGGTCGTCCGGTCGGCGGCGGGGTTCGGCCTCTTCCTCCTGGGGCGCCTCGCGGGCCGGGAGCCGCGCGGCGGACTGCTCCTCGCGACGGTCGCCGTCGGGTACCTCGCCTTCGACCCGCAGGCAGCGGGCGACGTCGGCTTCCGCCTCTCGTTCGCGGCCGCGGCCGGGCTCGTGCTCCTCGCCGGCCGCATCCGCCACGCGCTCGTCGGGGAACGCCTCGTCGACGCGCTCCACGGCGGCCCACCGTCGTCGGCGCCCGTGCGCTCGGCGCTCGCCGCGGGCCTGGCCGCGTGGGCCGCGAGCACGCCCGTCACGATCCACGACCTCGGCCAGTCGGGCTGGGTCGCGATCCCCGTGGGCCTCGTCGCGGTCCCGCTCTCGACCGTCGCGATGCTGGCGGGCCTCGCGGTCGTGGCGGCGGCCGACGTCCCGGGCCTCGCGCCCGCGACGGGGGTCGTCGCCCACGCGACGCTCGAGGTGCTGCGCGCGTGCCTGGACGCGCCCGTGGCCGTCGGCGTGTCCCAGGGACCGGTGGTGGCGCCCGGCGGCGCCTGGTACGTCGCCTACGGCCTCGCGTTCCTCGCCGCCGTCCGCGCCGGGCCTCGCGTCGCGCTGTCGGGCGGCCTCGCCATGGCGCTGCTGCTCGCGACCCTACCGACCGACGCCGACGGCGCCCCGCCCGCGCACGTGCGGCTCACGCTGCTCGACGTGGGGCACGGCCAGGCCGCGCTCCTCGAGACCCCGGACGGCGCGCGGGCGCTCCTCGACGCGGGCAGCCGCGACCGCGTCGACGTCGCCGACCGCGTGGTGCTGCCCGCGCTGCGCGCGCTCGGCGTGACCGCACTCGACGTCGTCGTGGCCTCGCACGCCGACGCCGACCACGCGGGCGCGCTCCCGCACGTCGCCGAGGTCTTGCCGGTCGGGCTCGCCGTGGTGCCGCCGCAGTTCGACCCCGCCGTGCGCGACGCGCTCGCGACCCGCATGGGCCTCGTGCTCGAGGCGGCCGACGGCGACGAGTTGCTTTCGGGCCCGTGGGGACGGCTCGTCGTGCTCGGCCCCGCGCGGGTCCCGCCCGCCGACGCCAGCGAGAACGACGGGTGCCTCGTGGTGCGCGTGGAGACGCCCCACGGGTCGATCCTCCTCCCGGGCGACCGCGAGGCCGCCGGCGTGGCCGACCTGCTTGCCGCGCACCCGGACCTCCGCGGCGATGTGCTCGTGCTCCCCCACCACGGCCACCCGGCCCCGAGCCGCGAGCGCCTCCGCGACGCCGTCGCCGCCCGGCTCGAGGTCGCGAGCGCGGGCCCGGCGGTCGCCGCGGGCCTCCCGCCCGACGTCCTCGTGACGGGCCGCGACGGCGCGGTCACGATCACGCTCGGCCCCGAGGGGCCCACGGTCCGTGCGTTCGCGGCGGGAGGTCGCGCGGCGCGCCCGTATGATCCGACGCGCCGCCCCATGCCCGACCCCGCGACCCTCGGCCTGGCTGTCGTCGTCCTCGCCGTGATCGTGGCGGCGTCGGTCCGGCTCCGGTGGCTGCGGCCGGGCGCGGCGCTCGCCGCGGGCGTCCTCGGGCTCCTCGCCGTCGCGGCGTTCGGCTGGGCGGGCCTCGCCGCGCTCCTCGCGCCGTTCCTCGTGGCGACGCTGCTCGGCAAGCTGCCGGGCGGGCTCGAGAGCGACGGACCGCGTGTGCTGCGCCAGGTTCTCGCGAACGGGCTCCCGTGCGGCGTCGGGCTCGCGTTCGCCGCGTCCGGCGTCGCCGGCGCGGGTGCGGCCTTCGCGGGCGCGCTGGCCGCGCTCGGCGCCGACACGCTCGCCACCGAGATCGGCACGCGCTACGGCGGCCTGCCCCGCCACGCGCTCACGTTCCGTCCGTTGACCCGCGGCGAGAGCGGCGGGGTCACGCTCGCGGGGACGCTCGCGTCGCTCGTCGGCGGCCTGCTCGCACCCGTCGCCATGGCGGCCGCGGGCGGCCTCGCCGCCGGCGCCGTCGTCCCCGCGGCGGTCGGCGGCGTGGTCGCGGGCGCCGTGGACAGCGCGCTCGGCGCCCTCCTCCAGCGCAAGGGCACGTGCGTCGCCTGTGGCCGGCTCGTCGAGGCCGCGACGTGCTGCGGCGCGCCCCCGCGCCGCCTCGCCGGCCGGCTCGCGTTCCTCGACAACGACGCCGTGAACCTCGTCAACGGCGTCGTCGGCGCGCTCGTCGCGTGGGCCTGGGTGGCGGGCTCGGTGGGGACCGCGCCGTGACCCGCACCGTCTGCTTCGACCTCGACGGCACGCTCCTCGACTCCCACGACGGCCTCACGCGCTCGTATGCCCACGCGCTGACCGCGCTGGGCCACCCGCTGCCGCCGCCCGAGGCGCTGCGCGCCTGCATCGGCCCGCCGCTGCGCGACAACTTCGCGCGCCTGCTCGGCACGCACGACGTCGCGCGGATCGAGGAGGCCGTGCGCGTGTTCCGCGTGCGCTACGACGCCGTCGGCTGGGCCGAGAGCCGCCTCTACGAGGGCGTGCTCGCCATGCTCGCGGCCGTCGGCGACCTCGGCGCGCGGGTCTTGATCGCGACGGCGAAGCCGCAGAAGTTCACGGACCGCATCGTCGCGCACTTCGGGCTCGACCGGTTCGTCGAGGCTGCGTACGGGCCCACGCTGGACGGCTCCCTCGACGACAAGCGTCGCCTCGTCGCGCACATGATCGAGCGCACGGGCCTCCTCCCCGGGCGCGCCGCCCTCGTCGGCGACCGCCACACCGACGTCGTCGCGGCGACCACGCACGGGATGCTCCCCGTCGGCGTCACGTGGGGCTACGGCAGCCGCGCCGAGCTCACCGAGGCCGGCGCGACGATCGTCGTGGACCGGCCCGAGGACGTCGTCGCGACGATCGCGGCCTGGATGGCGGCGGACGACGAGGTCTGAGCGACGGGGAAGGAATCGAAGATTCCGTCACAGACCGTGAAAATCCGTCACGACGGCGAAGCGCGGACCCGCAGGGGCCGCGCGCCGCGCGGAGTTCCGGGGGGCTTGGCCCGCCGGAACCCGAGCGAAGGCGACGTCTTCACGAGTTCTGAGCGGGGTTCCAAGGGGCTTGGCCCACCGGACACCGGGCGAACGCCGCGTCTTCCCAAGGTCGAACCGCGACCGGGACGCGAGGCCCGGCGTGCGTCGGCGGTGGCCGGGCCTCGCGTCCCCCCCGCTTGCGGCCGCCGTCAGGCCAAGGGCTTCTCCTTCTTCCGCCGCCGGACGGCCTCGCGCAGCAGGTACTCGAGGTGGCCGTTGAGCGAGCGCAGCTCCTGGTCGGCCCAGGCCTTGAGCTCGACGAGGAGTGCCTCCGGCACCCGGAGCAAGAACGCCTTGCGCTCGTCCCCCCCGCGGGCCGGGACGTCGTTGGGGCCCGGGGGCCGCGGGGGGCGCGGGTCCGGCACGGGCTAGCCGTACATCGTGCCGGTGTTGATGACCGGCGTCGGGTTCTCGTGGGCGCAGAGCACCACGAGCAGGTTCTGGACCCTCTGGGCCCGGCGCTCGTCGTCAAGCACGACGACCTTCCGTTCGCTGAGCATCTCGAGCGCGTGCTCGACCATGCCGACCGCGCCCTCGACGATCTTCTGGCGCGCGGCGATCACGGCCGAGGCCTGCTGGCGCTGGAGCATCGCGCTCGCGATCTCGGCCGCGTAGGCGAGGTGCGACAGGCGCGCCTCGAGGACCTCGACGCCCGCGCGCACGAGGCGCTCGTCGAGCGCGCGCTCGAGTTCCTTGGCGACTTGGTCGCGACTGCCCCGGAGCGACGTGGCCGTCTCGGCCGTGTGCCCGTCGTCGTAGGGGTGGCGGCTCGCGAGGTCGCGGATCGCAGCCTCGCTCTGCGTCTCGACGAACGACTCGTAGGCCTCGACGTCGAAGAGCGCCTGGGCGGTGTCGCGCACCTGCCAGACGACGACGGCCGCGATGTCGATCGGGTTGCCGACGAGGTCGTTGACCTTGAGCGTCTTGCCGTTCAGCGTGTGGGCGCGCAACGAGACCTTCTTCTTGCTCGTGAACGGGTTCGTCCACCAGAAGCCCGCGCGGCGCTCGGTGCCGCGGTAGGTGCCGAAGCGCACCAGCGAGCGCGACTCGTTCGGGCTCACGATGAAGAACCCGCAGAGCACGAGGATGAACGTGACGAAGAGCGCGACGCCGAGCAGGATCAACGTGCCGATCGCCTCCGGTTGGCGATCGAAGGCCCCGATGAAGGCGAACGACGCGACGGACGCGAGGAGACAGAGGAAGGCGAAGCCGAGCATCGCGAAACCGCCGCGCGCGGGGAACGCGCGCTCGACGGACGCGGGGCGACTCGGGACCGGCGACGACGGGAGGAACGGTGTGTTCATATCTCTACGATATCACCTCGATATCTGTCGTCCAACCCCGCTCGCCCCGCGGCCGGGCCCTGGATCCGAACCCGTTACGATCACGGGAGTTGCGTCCGCGGAGCCCACCCCCATGCGTCGCCGATCCCCCCGCGCCCTCGCCGCCCTCGGCCTCGTCGGCGTCGTCGGCGTCACGCTCGCGCTCCCGACGGCCGGACCGCGCCTGGCGCGGGCGGCCGACGCCCCCCCGCCGACGCCGTCCGCGCTCGAACACGTCGACCTCGTGCGGATCCTCGACGTCGAACTCCGCCGCGCCGACCCCGCGATGCTCGACCCGTTCGTCGCGCGGCCGGTCGGGAGCGCGGCGCGCCGCCGGGCGATCCTGGCGCTGGGGCGGATCGGCGACCGGCCGGGCGTCGAGACGCGGCTGCGGGCGCTCCTGCGCGGCGGCGGCGACGACCTCGACGTGATCGTCCGGGCGGCGGGCCTGTCGGCGCTGCCGGCGCTGGTCCCCGACCTGCTCGCGCAGGTGCCGGCGAAGGTCCCCGTCGCGGACGCGCCGCGCCCGTCTCCGGTCGTCGCCGACCTGCTCGTGGCGATCGGCCGACTCCAGGACGCGCGGGCGGTCGGCTATGTGCGTCCGTGGGCGGCCGCGCCCGCGCCCGACGTCGCGCGGGCCGCCCTCGACGCGCTCATGCGCCTCGGCGACGACACGGCGTTCGACGACGCGGTCGCCGCGCTCGCCTCGAAGGATGCCGACGTGCGGCGCGCGGCGGCGTTCACGACCTGGCGGCTCTCCGGCGCGCGACGCAAGGCCCGGGGCGGCGACGCGTGGGCCGGCGACGAACCGCTCGCCGCCTCGCTGCTGCCGGTCGCAACGACCGATCCCGACGTGGACGTGCGGATGGCGCTCCTGCGCGCGGTGAACAATCTCACGCCGCGCGTGCTCGCGCCCGGCGCCGACGGCGCGACGCGCCCCGCGGGCGTCCTGCTCGCGGCGCTCGCCGACCCGTCGCCGCGGCTCGTCGCCGACCTCGCGTTCCGCCTCGGGGCGGTCCACGCGGGCCCGGCGGTGGTTGCGACCCTCGTCGCGGCGACGGGGCACGCCGACGCGCTCGTGCGGGAGACGGCGTTGGACGCGCTGGAGGCGCAGACGGACGACCCCGCGAAGATCGCCTACGCCGAGGCAGTCGAGCGGACCTTGACCGCCGCGGACCGTGCCGACGTCGCGCGCCTCGCGGCGACGGGGCGCGACGTCGGCGACGCGACGCCGCCGAAGGACACGGCCGCGGTGCGCCGCGCGCTGCGCATGCGGGCGCGCGCGCAGACGCCGCCGGACCGCGACGTCCTCAAGGCGGTCCTCGGACGCGACGATCTCCCGACGGGGCTCCGCGCGTTCGTGCTCGAGTTGGCGGCGGACGACGTCGCGGCCGGCGACTGGACGGCGGTGGCGATCGAGGCGACGGGCGACGCCGACCCGATCGTGCGGGCCCAGGGCGCCGCATTGCTGCTGAAGGCGACGCAGGGGCTCGACGACCCGATGCAGCGCGCGCGGATCGAGGCAGCGCTCGTCGTCGCGTACGACCGCGACGCGACGCGCGGCGGGCAGGATGCGCGCGGCGGGATCCTCGAGTCGATCCCGGACGGGCTCCCCAAGGCGGGGCTGACCGCGACGCTGCGGGCGCTGCTCGACCGCGGACTTTCCGACCCGGCGCCTTCGGTCCGGCGCGCCGCGCGCGGGGTGCTCGGCAAACTCGACCCGAAGGACCCGCGGCTTGCGACGCCCGACCCGGCGCCGAACGACTGGCGGGGCCTGCCGCGCCCGAAGGCGCCGTTGCTCGGGCTCGACCTCACGCAGGGCGGCCCGTGGCTGAAGGTGGACGAGATCGTGCGGCTCGCGGCGGCGGTCGAGGCGCGCGGCGCGCGGGTCGTCCTCGAGACCGATCGCGGGCCGATCCGCATCCGCCCGCACGCCGCGCTCGCGCCGGTCCATGCGGCGAACCTGGTCCTGTGCGCGACGGCGGGCCTCTACGACGGGACGCCGTGGCACCGCGTGGTGCCGGCGTTCGTGATCCAGGGCGGCGACCCGCGGGGCGACGGGAGCGGCGACGCCGGCTACTCGGTGCCCGACGAGATCACGGAGACGCGCTTCCTGCGGGGCGTGTTGGGGATGCCGAAGTCCACGAAGGACACGGGCGGTTGCCAGTTGTTCCTGATGCACTGCGCGGCGCCGCACCTCGACGGGGGCTACACGGCCTACGGCGACGCGTCCGACGCCGAGAGCCTCGCGACGATCGACCGGATCGTGCGGGGCGACCGGATCCTGAGGGCCTACGTCGAGGACGTGGACGGCGGTCGGTTCGGGCGGTAGGCCGTCGGCGCGGGACGCGAGGCCCGGCGCGCGACCCGCGACGTGAGGGCACCGTGCGGACGGCCGGGGCCACGGGGCGACCGGCGGTGATCGGGACGTCCCCCGGACGGCCGCGCCGACCGGGCGGCGTCCGCCCCCCCCCACCCGGGCCGATCCTTGTCAGCCGGGGGGAGGTTTCTACACTCGGGCGCTTCGTCGGATGCCCGCTTAGCTCAGTTGGTAGAGCAGGTGACTCTTAATCACCGGGTCGTAGGTTCGAGTCCTACAGCGGGCACCATTCACCCCGGCGGATTGCAGGCTCCCCGGCGGAATGCAGGCTCCCCGGCGGATTGCAGGCTCCCCGGCGGATTGCAGGCTCCCCGGCGGATTGCGGGGCCGATCCGCGGCGGGAAGCGCGAGAATTCGCCCCCTCTGCGCGAATCCCGTAAGGTTCGCCCCCCT
>Ga0163144_10010703_pt1 | contig 19516 bp, 21 predicted proteins | sample OliLak19BULKMAT1_FD_123175 | JGI IMG/M metagenome (GOLD analysis project Ga0163144, IMG submission 123175) | Freshwater microbial mat bacterial communities from Lake Vanda, McMurdo Dry Valleys, Antarctica - Oligotrophic Lake LV.19.BULKMAT1 | ecosystem: Environmental > Aquatic > Freshwater >... | reverse complement strand
GGCGAGGTGGGACTCGAACCCACGACCTCACGGGTGTGATCCGTGCGCTCTAGCCAGCTGAGCTACACGATTGCTGTCCAAATAACTGTCAGAGAGAGACGCCAACGGAGGGGAGGGGCGTCTCTTTCGCAGACTGCGAGGGAATGATGTACTCACCCATGAAAGCAACCTCGAACGAGGCCAAGGCACCGTCACTTTCGTTGGCGGCTGGCAGCTCCTCATCTCTGTCTGATGCTCAGATCGTCGCACTCGGATCAGCGGTTAAGCCAAAGGCGCTGACCGATGCCAAGGGGCGGCTACCCGACATGGCCAATGAACCCGTCGATTTTCGCGTGCGGATCCGCGGCACCGTCACTAAGGGTGTTGGCACGCCGGCGTCGAGCGGCAAATCGCCTGCGACCTGCGACCTTTTCAATCGATCGATGATCACCGAGGTCATGCGACTTCTGAAGATCAAGCCTGAGAAACTTCGCGCATCACTGCGCGAGGCAGCGGCCCACAACGGCCACGCGCACAACTACGCAGACCACCCGGCTAACGCTGCGCTGCTCACGGTGGTCAACGAAGTCAGCCAGGAGATTGCGGCCACACTGCCAGCGACGACGTATAGCAGCAACGGCCGGGCCGCGACCGTATCGAGCAACTTGACGTTCGAGCTCGTGTAATTCGCCATTTCAAACAGCCGCATTTCGCGCGGGCTGGTTGGAGTTCTTCCGATCGACAATCGCGACGCCCGTTGAGGAGATCGGCGTCGTAAGTTTTCTGGTAATTGATGGGCGAAATTCGATTCAGCTTGTATCACTTCATGGATGGGCGAGGAGAGGGAGAATGACGCTGCTGCTGTCGCTATACACATCGATACCGGGTGTCGCTGGCCTTTCTGGCCGGCGATTCCCGTTTGTGGCAGAGACGGCTGCTGAACGCGCGGAGCTTGAGCCGTCAATCGCTGCAATCTGTGCTTGGGCTACGGGGCTAATTCGCAGCGTGTGCACCGCTCGTCGTGTGCCGAGGCGGTTGCGCGATGATCTGATCCAAGACGTACTAGTTGAGCTGCTCGAAGACAGCATTCCTCGATTCGACGCAGGGGATGAACGCCAGGCGAAGTTGGAAACATTTCTATTCCGTTGCATCATCAATCGCACGCGCAATCACATACGCAAACTCAAATCAGATCGCCTGACTCGCGCTGTCCCTCTGACTGGCGTTGACGTCTCTGTAAATTCGACGCGAGCTGATATCGACGATCGAGTACAAGCTTTAGCCGGCAGAGTCGTCGAGCATCCGGAAGCTTTCCTCACAGCTGACGATGCTGCATTGCTTCGCATCTTCATCGCGAACGCTGGCGCGACTCAAGCCGAGATCGCACGTCTAGTTGGTGAAAAACACAGACAGAAAATCAGCAAAAGACTCGGTCAGATCATGCGACGAACACTTGCGGCCGTGAGTGCAGAACTCGCCGCGCTTCATTGACCACCCTAGGGAGAATCGCCATGAACCCCAACCGCCGCTTCCACTGCTTTGTCGTCGTCGTCGTGACCGGTCTCTGTTTCACCGTCGCTGGTTGCATGGGCACGGGTGCAGAGCGGCGCGCCCAATTCGATGTCGCTATTGGACAAGCCGAGGCAACAAAGATCGCTGCCCAGCTAGAAATAAATCGTCGCATCGCCGACGTGAAGCAAGTTTTCGATCAGCAGTCTGCCGCTCTGGAATCGCACGTCGCGAACTTGGAGGCGCAACTCGCCGCCAGGCCTGACGCGGCTGCGGAAATTCTGCCTCAGATCGAACAGGCTAAATCGATCGATGTGAAAATCGACGCGACCTACAACGCGATCACTGCGAAGTTTGAGAAGATATCTGCGGAGATATTTCGAACAGCCGATGAAAAGATTGCCGCCCTGAAAGCTGAGCGCGAGTCGATCACAAGCGATGACCCAGGCGAACAGATTAAGGGTGTCGGTAATGTCATTGGCTCTGCGCTGCCAGGACAGGCTGGCTTAATTTTTTCTCTACTCGCGACGTCGATCGGCGGCATAGTGAGCACGATCTATCAGGCCAAGCAAAAGCAGAACGTGCGAGCTGCGGCCGTTGAGGCAATCGGCACGATGTCAACTGCGATCGCCAGTGGCGATGTGAAGCTCGATGACTCGGCGCGGCAACGTCTGCAAGCTGCACAGTCGACGGCTGCGAAAGACATGGTCGATGTCGCAGAGCGCGAGTACTCAGACGTGCTGAAGCTCATTCGTAAAATCGCGATCAATGTTGGTGATGCTGTCGGTGGTGCCGCAATCGTTAAGTGAATTGAGATTCGCTTCTGCGAAGCGATCCTGCTCGTGGCTCAAACGATTTAGGCCTCATTGGTCAATTTAGCGGCCTGCATTTTTTGGCCGAAAACGCCACTGTTCAAAAAAACAGAGCGAACTCTAGTAATAAAAAAAAGGCGTTTAGCTCAACTCTCGTATGCGATTTTTTTCGTCTGAAAATTTCCTCCAGACTGATTCACGGGTCCTTCCCGAAGGTCTCATTGCCCCCATTCCATAGGGAACACCCGCCGGTGGCGAGTGTCTTTCTTTCCGCATGGCAAAGAAAACGCCAACTCGCAAAAAGCCCAAGAGGGTGAGCAAGCCAACTCCACCACCTGCACCGGTAGTGCAATCGAAAGATAAAGGTCAGGCACACCGCGAAAAAATGGCTCAGCGTTCGCGCGATGTGATGAAAGCCACATCGGACATCGGCGTCCTTCCACCGGTGAAGTATCCGGTGAGAAGAGAATCCTGCCGGCTCAACCTCCTGCAATTCCTGACGACCTATTTTCCCGAGTCCACGGGACTCAAGCCGTTCAGTTCGGGGCACTCCCGAGTCATCAGTCGCATCGAGCATTGCATCCTGCGCGGCGGGCGATTCGTCGAAGCTGTCTATCGAGGATGGGCGAAAAGTACGATCCTGGAGAACTCATTTATCTGGGCCAGTGTTTATGGGCACCGGCGATTCGTCCCACTATTCAGCGCAAACCGAGAGTTGGCCGCAACCAGTCTCAACAGCATCAAGTTGGAACTCGCAGAAAACGACCTGCTATTTGAAGACTTCCCGGAAGTCTGCCACCCCATCCGATCGCTGGAAGGAAACTCACAGCGATGCAAGTCACAGCGACACGATGGTGAACTCACCTACATCGAATGGAAAGAAAAAGTGATCGTGCTGCCCACGATCTATGTTTCAGAGGATTGGGCCAGCGAACAGAAGCTGCCTGGCGAACCGAAACTGATTCAATCGCCTGCAAGTGGAACGATCGTCACCACGTGCAGTTTGATGTCAGCGCGAGGGCTGCGCTATAAGCGTCCAGACGGGACGCAGCAGCGTCCGGACTTTGTCGGCATCGACGATCCACAAACCGACGAGCAAGCCGTTTCCCCAAATCAAGTCGGCAAGCGCCTTGGCATCATCAAGAAGGTGGTGCTCAAGCTCGGTGGCCATCGTCGCCGCATCGCCTGCATCATGGCGGCGACAGTGATCGAGAAGGATGACGTGGTTGACCAGCTCTGCGACCACAAGCGCAATCCCGCTTGGCAGAGTGAGCGGATCAAGATGGTGGAGAAGTGGGCCGACGCTCACGAAACTCTTTGGCTGCAGTACAGAGATATAAGAACCAACTATAACCCGGCCATCGTCGGCGATCAGGAGCGCGCGCACATCGAGGCGACAGCCTTCTATCGGACGAATCAGAGTGCAATGGACGCCGGCTGCATCGTCGCATGGGAACATTGCTTCGAGGATGAGACGGAAGTCAGCGCGGTTCAGCATGCGTACAACATGCTGTTCGATGACGGCCCGGAAGTATTCGCCAGCGAATGCCAGAACGAACCAATTGATCGTCATAAATCTGAGCAAGGCGAGCTCACGTCAGATCTGCTTGGTAAGAAGCTGAACAATATCAGTCGAGGCACTGTGCCCATTAGCGCGTCTCACTTGGTCGCTCATGTTGATGTTCAAGGCAAGGCGCTCTACTGGTCTGTGTGCGCCTTTGGAAATGGCTTCGACGGCGCGCTCGTTGACTACGGCATCTGGCCTGAGCAGCCGCGCCGATACATCACGCTCCGCGAAATCAAGAAGACGTATGAGCTGGTAGCCACGCAAGCCGCGAAGGAAAGCGGCCAGAGTTCGCCAGGTGCGGAAGGCGCTCTCTACTTCGCGCTCGAGCAATTGACCAATGAGCTAAACAGTCGGGAGTGGAAACGCGACGATGGCGTCACGATGCGGCTCAACTCCAGTCTTATTGATGCGAACTGGGGCGAGTTCACAGACACGGTTTATCTCTTCTGTCGGCAGAGCATCTATGCGGCCGTCCTCATGCCGAGCCATGGTCGATACATCAGCCCAACTGCAACGCCGATGTCTGAATACAAAAAGCGGCCGGGCGAACGACTCGGCCTTAATTGGCGCGTGCCTTTGACCCAAGGCAAACGATCAGTTCGTCACGTCGTCTTCGATACAAACTGGTGGAAGACTTTCGCCGCGAAGCGACTCGCCACACCCATGGGCGCCCGTGGTTGCTTTTCGCTATACGGCAAAGAGCCAGAGGAGCATCGACTTCTGATCGATCAGTATCGATCGGAATATTCGATCCGCCACGATGCAAGAGGTCGCACGACGATCGACTGGACGCTCAAGCCAAATCAAGACAACCATTTTTGGGACAACCTGATCGGCTGCTTCGTCGGCGCTTCGATGCTTGGATGCGGGCTGCTCGAAGATGAGCCTGGCCGGAAGAAAAAGAAGGTGAGTCTCGCCGCACTTCAGCGGAGCAAGCGAGCTCAAGGAAGGTCAGCATGAGCAGACGGCCGCCAACTCAGCCTGCGCCAGAGAGAGAGACCGAGGAGGTACGCGGCCTTGAATGCCCTGATTGCGGCTGCTGTCATTTTCAAACTGTTTACACACGTCCGACGATTCTCAAGCGAATCCTCAGACGCAAGCAATGTCGCAACTGCGGTCGAAGAGTGACGAGTTATGAGAGAGTCCTTGGAGATGCAACTTGACTGTCCCCAAACCATCTCAAGAGTAAGCTTATCCGGACTCCGCGCTATACCGGTGTAACTATCCGCACAATTTCGCATATCTCAACCCACCAGTATCGGGTCAACAGCTCCCGCCTTTGTATCAATCTTTGAGACACGCGAGTTCTTCGCTGGACGCACCATGCCTGAAGATATCACTGAGACTCTGAAGGAGAACGCCAAGGGGCCGGCTCAAATGACCGGCGACCAAGGCAGCGTGCGCCAGCACTCTCTCCGCGAACAGATCGAAGCTGATCAGTATTTGCGCAGCACCGCGACGAACAACAAGAAAAAGTTGCCTCTCCGATTCGCCAAGATTCGAAGCGGAGGTGCAGCATGAACACAAGCGCCGCACCAACAACTGCAAAGCCAAAGATCAGGCTATCGGAAATGGCTCGTCGCAATGTGCCGATGCGCGCCACCTACGATGCGGCGCAGACCAACGACGACAACATGCGTCATTGGTCAGCGGCCGACGACATGTCGGCCAACGCGGCACACAATCCGGAGATTCGTCGCATTCTCCGGCGGCGAGCTCGCTACGAAGTCAGCAACAACTGCATCGCCAAAGGCATCGTCGCGACGAAGGCCGACTACGTCGTCGGCACTGGCCCGACGCTTCAAGTCCTGACGAAGGACGAGGACTACAACCAGGCGATCGAAACGAAATTCAATCAGTGGGCGATCGCAGTCCGTGCTTTCTCAAAGCTCTGGCAGATGGCATTCGCTGAGATTCAAGACGGTGAAGCCTTTGGCCTTCTAGTCAACAATCCCAAAATCCGAGATGTGGTGAAGCTCGATCTTCGCCTGGTCGAAGCCGACCAGGTGTCCAGTCCATTCAGCGCGCTCAACCAAAAGACCGACGGCATCATATTCGACGACTTCGGCAATCCCGCTGGTTACACCGTCCTCAAAGAACATCCAGGGGAACTCTTCAACACGCTGGGCCTGAGTTCAGACTACGACACGTTCCGCGCTGACCATGTGCTGCACCTCTTCAAGAGCGAGCGGCCGGGGCAGACCCGTGGTGTGCCGCACATCACGCCGGCACTGCCTCTGTTCGCACTGCTGCGGCGCTTCACGCTGGCCGTCGTCTCCGCTGCCGAGACAGCCGCGAATCTTGCGGGCATTCTCAAGAGCACCGCACCGGCCGGAGATCCCGAAGAGGTCGAGGCGCTTGAGACGATCGAGATCATCCGAAACATGCTACTGACTGTCCCGCAAGGCTGGGACATGTCGCAGTTCAAAGCTGAGCAGCCGCAGACCACCTACGAGATGTTCAAGCGCGCGTTGATCAGCGAAGCAGCGCGATGCATCGGTCAACCATACGGCATAGCCGCTGCCGATAGCAGCACCTACAACTACAGTTCAGGCAAGCTCGATCATCTGCCTTGGTTCAAAACCTTGGCGATTGATTGGGATCGCCTGGAGGACACCTGCGTCGATCGCCTGTTCGATGCCTGGCACGCTGAAGCAGTCCTGATCCCAGGGCATCTGCCGCCATCACCAACCGCTGGTGAAGGTGTGCCAGCGCACACGTGGTTCTGGGACGGCCAAGAACTCATGGACCCGCGCGAAGCTGGCGCTAAAGAAACGGCACTCGGCTGCGGCATCGACAGCTATCCGCGTATCTTCGCGCGACGTGGTCTTGATTGGAAAACTGAAATGCACGCGCAGGCTGAAGCGCTGGGGATGACATTCACCCAGTACCAAGCCGCGCTGCGAACCAAGCTTTTCTCTCCGACTAGTGACCAGCAGGCCACAACGACATCGACATCGACAGATGAAGAGACCGGCGAAGAACAAGACGGCGTTTCGGTGACACCGCAGCGCGCAAAAACGAAAGCTTCCACCGGCTCTCCGTCCGTCGCTTCACAAGAGTTGGCGGAATTCGTCGAGAACTATGCGAAGTCTGTTCGATCCGGTTTGATCACTCCAAACATCGAAGACGAAATCGCCTTCCGCAAACGCCTTGGTCTGCCCCCAGTGAGTGAAGCCGTGCGACAAGCATGGGAACAGAACGACGGTGCGCGGCAGCCCGTCACGCTCAAAAGCCCGAAGGCCGCAAACGAAGGTGCTGCTGATCCCAAGCCAACGGCGAAGGAGACCACGAAATGAATCTTCGCCTGCCCAATTGGATGCGAGCCAGCGCTCCGACTCATCCAAGCACACTAAGCCTCACGGGCCCCGCCGTGATCGAAGCGGCAGCTGCCGCCGCCGACGGCAGGCCCGCCGGTCTGCCGCGTTTCAACATCACCGCCTACACGGGCGAGGTGATGAAACTGGAAGGGTGGCCGCATCCGGTCATCATCGAACTTACGGGCATTCAACTGGCACCGAAAGTCAAGGCCCTGCGCGATCACGATCCTAAGAAAATCGTGGGTCATTCTGAGCGCGCCGAAGTCACAGCCGACGGCGTGTTTGTACAAGGCGTCATCAGCGGGACCGGGGGCGATGCCGCCGAAGTCGCCTCGACGGGCAAGAACGGTTTCCCTTGGGAAGCCTCCGTCGGCGCAAACCCCAGCCGCGTGGAATTCCTCGCCGCTGGCAAGACCGCTGTGGTCAACAACCGAAACGTCACAGGACCTGCGTATATCGCCCGCGCCGCGCTGCTGCGTGAAGTCAGCTTCGTGGCCATGGGCGCAGACCCGAACACCTCGGCCAGCGTGGCCGCATCTGCATCAACGGAGAAAGACACCATGCAATTCAACGATTGGCTTAAAGCAAAAGGCTTCGAACCCAACACCATCAGCGAGACGCAAAAACTCACGCTGAAAGCCGCGTTCGATGCGGAGCAGCTTGCGGCTGCCAAGCCGCCTGTCGTCGATCCGGCTGTCAGCACGACCGTCGCACCTGTGACCACTGCTACCCCGGCAACGCTGAGCGCTCAGGCCCTGACAGATATGCGCGCCCAGTACGCGGCGGAAGCTGACCGCGTTGGCAAGATCAATGCAACCTGCGCGGGCCATGGCGAGATTGCGGCCAAAGCAATCCGCGAAGGCTGGACCACCGAGAAGGCGGAGCTCGAAGTGCTGCGCGCCAGCCGGCCGCAGGCTCCAGGGGCGATCGTCGGTCGCACGGGCACCGATCAGGATCGCGTCAACGCGCTGTCGATCGAAGCGGCGATGTCGCTCTCGGTTGGTGTGCCCGAAAAAGTCATCGCCGATCGACTGCCGCAGGCCAATCGTGAGCAGGTCATGAACGCCGCTGTTTCCAGCCAGTTCCGCGGTGCCGGCATTCACATGCTCATGGATGTGACCATTGCTGCTGCTGGCCGTCATTACAACGGCGATCGCAAAAGCGAGGGATTCATTCACGCCGCGTTCGAAGCAGACAACATGCTGCGAGCGTCTGGCTTCTCATCGTTCAGTTTGTCGGGCATTCTCGGCAGCGTCGCAAACAAAGCACTGCTCGACAGCTTCGCTGCAATGGCGACGGTGGTGCCCGATATTGCACGCGAGGTCGACTCGTCCGACCTCAAGGCGTTCAAAAGCTACCGCCTCACCGGCGGCGGCGAATTCGAAGACGTGGGCGCCGATGGTGAACTCAAGCATCTGACTTTGACCGAGGAAGAATTCAGCAACCAAGTGAAGACTAAGGGCAGCGTGGTCACGCTGACTCGCACACACATCATCAATGATGATCTCGGTGCCTTCGTCCAGGTGCCCAAGGTCATCGGTCGCAAGGCGATCATCGCGCGTGAAAAGATGGTGTTCAAGCTGTTGCTGTCCAACCCGAGCAACTTTTTCCACGCTGACAACAACAACTACATCGAAGGTGCCGCCACGGCTTTGAGCATCACCGCGCTGAGCTCTGCTCTTCAGAAATTCCTGGAACAGAAAGACTCAGCCAACGAACCCATTCTCATGCCTGCCGGCAAACTGCTTGTGCCGCCCGCACTCAAGGTGATTGCGGATCAGCTGTTTAACGACACGAACGTCAACGAAACCACGACCGCCGACAAGGGCAAGCCCAACAGCAACCCGCACAAGGGCATGTACAAGCCCGTGGTCGCGCCGTATCTCGCCAGCGCGTTTAGCCTTGCTGGCGCCTCGAACACCGCCTTCTATCTGCTCGCCAACCCCGCAGATTCGGCCATGGTCGAAGTTGCGTACCTGCGCGGCAAACGCCAGCCGACGATCGAGTCGGGCATGCCGTCGTTCGAGACGCTCGGTATCAGCTACCGCGGCTTCTGGGATGTCGGCGTCGCGATGCAGGAAAAGCGCGCCGCCGTCAAGAGCAAGGGCGCGGCCTAAGGTCTGATATTTCGCAAGAAATGTTTCAGCCCCGCTGGCTCGCCGCCAGCGGGGCAATCGTGATTAGACTCAACTTCAAACCTCATCGCAAAAGCGAGGATCTCATGAAAGCAACCTTCAAACATGGCCGTCCCCTGATGGTCGATCACACGCCTACCGCTGCCGTAAGTGCCGGCGCTGTCGTCATGGTCGGCGACGAACCCCGCCTTGCCCATCTCGACATTGCGGCCGATGCGCTTGGCGCGCTGGCTGCGGGCGGCGGCGTCTATGACATCGATAAGGATGGGTCTGATATCGCCGATGGCGACGTCCTCTACTGGGACGTCGCCGAAGCAAACGTCACCACTGACGACGTGGGCAACCAGGTGTTCGGTCGCGCCGCCGCCGCCGCCGGCACGTCGGTAACCACCGTGCGAGCGATCCACGATCCGGCCATCAACCGATCGTGAGTTTGACGCCCTAGTGACATTGATGAGCTGACGGGAATCCTTACCAATGGCAAACCTACTGGAACAGGGATCACGGTGGCTCAGCCAGCAGATGAAAAGTCATGCGGGTAGCGAGGTCACTTATCGCCGAGGAGCCGTCAGCGTCACGCTGACGGCTGTCATCGGGCGAACGGACTTCGAAGTGATCGAGCAGGAAACGGCATCGCTGGTTCGGGCGCTGTCGCGCGATTACCTCATTGACGCTGTGGATCTCGTGCTGGCCAGTGCTCAGGTTTTGCCCGAGCGTGGTGACACGATCGAGGAGGTCAGCCAGGACAACAAGCGCCGCACCTACGAAGTCGCATCGCCAGCGCCAAGAACAGCTCACTACAAGTGGAGTGATCCGCACCACGAGAAGCTGAGAATCCATACGAAGTTGGTCAAGGTAGAGGACGTCGAACCATGAGTCAGATCACGCGCAAACTCACGATCGCCAGCGCCGCCATCATCGTCGGCTGGGTCGGATCGTTTGCCGTGGCTGTCTGGGCAACGTCCAGCCACACGACCAGCCAGTTGGAGAAGGTCAAAGCCACGGAGTTCACCACGGTTGATCACGAAGCTCGGCTGCGACTACTCGAAGCAAAGCACGGCGAAGTCGTGACTGACATTCGCTGGATCAAGGAATCACTCATTCGCATCGAGAAGAGACTTGAGGGCAAGCCATGAGCGATGCAATTGAACTTGCCGACGGCATCGTCGAATCGCTCAACGACACTGAGTTCGACCCACCGTTTATGGCGCAGCGCGGGTATCTGCCGCGATTCGACCTAGAAGAGCTCGACGATCGGATCGTCGTCACAGTCGTGCCTGGCGGCGATGTTCAATCGGGGCTCAGTCGCAAGTCTGATCAGTACTTGTTCACAACGGAGATCGGCGTGATGTGCCGGTTTCCAGGCCAGGCTGGCCCGGGCAACGAACAACTCGATCCGCTGATGAAGTTGATGCAGGCGATCCGCGATCACCTGCGTCACACGGCGACGAGGATCGAAACAGAAAACCTTTCGGCTGTATGGACCGGTGTTGAGGTCAGTTACAGCGACGATCACTTGGAGCGATTGAACCAGTTCACTGCACTCATCAAAGTTCAGCATCGAATTTTTCGATGATTGAAAATTAAATCAGGAGATTCGCCATGCCACGCAACGCCAAAGTCGGTCTCGACATGAAGCTCTATCGGCTGCCCACCACCAGCACGCGCGCCAGTTGGGGCACTGTAGATTCCAATGGCGTGCATTTGGGTGTCGCGCCCGCAGGCCTAGTCGAGGTCGACAACGTCCGCGATATCACGCCCGGCCACGAGAAGGGTCAGGCTGACACTTCGATCCGTGGAAGCAAGTACCGGCTTCGCAAGGGAACGCTCCGCGATTCCACGCTCGAAATCCAGATGGTTTACGACCCCGACGACGCGAACTATCTCGCGTTTCTTCGCGCCTTCAACAAGAATGAAAAGATCGCGATGGCCGTGCTCGATGGTGAGGCCTCGGCCGAAGGCACGCGCGGCTTCTGGGCTGACTTTGAAATCTTCAACTTCTCCGACCCGCAGCCTCTTGAAGACGCGGTGATCGTCAACATCACCGCGCTGCCGACCAACTCCGATGTTAATCCGGAGATGGTCGAAGTCACCGGCTCCTGATCTCTTCCCCCGTCGCGCATGATCCGCCTTCAAAGCGGATTCATGCGTTTCAATTCGCACGAAATAAGGGCTGCTCATGCAGACATTCAAAGACCACAAAGGGCGTTCGTGGACGCTGCACATCGACGTCAATGCGATCAGGCGCGTGCGCCTGCTTGTCGGCGTTGACCTCATGAAGGCAACCGAAGGCGCGCTACTGCAAGAACTCAGCGACGACATTTGTCGGCTGGTCGATGTGCTCTATGCCGTCCTTGCGCCGCAGTGCCAGTCTGCTGACGTCAGTGATATCGACTTCGGCGAAGCCATGATCGGCGACGCGCTCGATGCTGGCCTCACCGCACTCCTGGAGGACCTAGTCGGTTTTTTCCGGCAAGGCGAGCGGAAGATGCTCGCCACGTTTCTGAGCAAGATGAATCGCGTGTACGAAGCGCGAACGAAGCTGGCGATCAGCAGGATGGAAGCGATCGATCTGGATCAGATCCTCAGCCAGGCGGAGAAAGATGCTGGCGGGCCATCTACGAACTCGCCGGCATCGTAAGTGTTGAACCGGGTCCGATGACGCTCAGAGAGCTCGCTTGGATGGTCGAGGCCAAGCAAGGCGAAGGCTGGGCCCACACCAGCGCGATGCTTGCTCAGATTGCCAACGTCGGAGGCTACATGTTTGCGAAGCATCCCAGGGGCTATTCGCCGACTGAATTCAATCCGACCACCAAGAAACAGAAAGTCCAACATTCGGCAGCTCACAAACTTGCGGTCATGAAGTACCTCTGGACGGATGCGAAATGAGTCAGTTCGGCGTGTCATACCGAGTGGTGGGAACCTTCTTCGACAAGCCGAAGGTCCTTCGTGTTACGCGCGCGAAAGACCGGCGTGCGCTGTCGCAGGCCGGTGCACACATTCGGCAGACCGCTCGCAATTCGATCAAGTCTCGCCGCTTTGGCCTGATCTCCAAGCCGGGCAATCCGCCGTTTGATCATGTGGGTTACGCCCGATCCCAGCGCAATCGAGTGCTAAAAAAACAAGGCCTGCCGCCCAAGCCCAAGCCCAAGGCGCTCGATGCTCGGGGACTCCGAGTGATTCTGTTCGGATACGACCCGCAGAACAAGAGCGTCGTGATTGGCCCGCTTCGATTCGGTGGACAGAAAGGCCAATCGACGTTGCCCCAGGCACTGGAGTTTGGCGGCCAGTCGGTGAACTACAAGGGAAAGACCATCACCATTCGGGCGCGTCCATTCATGCGGCCTGCTCTGGCACGCGAGTTACCGCAGCTCCCCAAACGCTGGGCATCGTCCGTTAGCACCTGACTGAGATAAACGAGGAGAAGGATGGCTGAATCCACAGGAGCAGTGAAAGCCGGCAAGGCCTACGTCGAGATCTCGGCGCGGGACAAGCTGTTAGTGCGCTCCTTGGATGGAATCAAAAAGAAACTCAAGGCGCTGGGAACGGCGCTCGTAGGCATTGGCACAAAGATCGCGGCGCTGGGCACTGTTGCACTGGCCCCGTTTATCGCATCCCTCACGGTCTATGCGACCGCAGGCGATGCAATGGCGAAGATGAGCCAGCGCACGGGTATCGCCGTGGAAGCACTTTCGCAGTTGACGTACGCCGCAGAGCAAAGCGGCGCGAGCGCCGAGGTTTTGGAAAAAGGTGTCCGCACAATGCAGCGGACAATCAAAAATGCGGAGGACGGCACCGACACTGCGATAGAAGCCTTTGGGCAACTAGGCCTCACACTCGATGACCTGCGCGGGCTGTCCCCCGATGAACAATTCAAATTGATCGCCGATCGGCTGAGCAAAATTAAAGACCCTGCCATCAGGGCTGGTGCCGCGATGGAAGTGTTTGGCAAGGGTGGCGCAGAGCTTCTGCCGCTCATGGCTGATGGAGCAAAAGGCATCGAGATGCTCATGCGGCGTGCAGAGGATCTGGGCCTGACTATGTCGGGCGAATCAGCCAATGCCGCCGTTGCCTTCGGTGATCACATCGCCGACGTGCGAAAACAGATCGCCAAAGTCGCCTTCGAAATCGGCGCGGCGCTTGCACCGGCATTGACTGATCTGGCTCAGCGATTTCAAACGACAATGAAGCGCGTCATCGACTGGGTGAAAAGCAACCGGGACGCCATCGTCACTGCCGCGAAGGTCGCAGTCGGCATCATCGCGGCTGGAGCTGCACTCATCGCGCTTGGTGTAACACTGAAGGTGGTTGCATTGGCGATGACGCCGCTTATCGTGGCCGCGAAGGCAGCGTACATCGTCATCGGATTGCTCAAGTTGTCGATCGCTCCGCTCGCGGCCGCAATGAAATTGGCAGCGATGATCTTCACGGGCTTCGGGCCAATACTCGCTTTCCTCATTTCGCCGATGGGCGTCTTGACGGCAGCTATTGGCGCGCTCGGCGTGGCGCTGACCGTCACGTCGAAAGACAGCGCGCAGGCCATGGGTGCGCTTCGAGATGGATTCAACACTCTGAAAGACGATGCGATCACCGCGTTTGGCGGAATCCGCGATGCGCTCGCCTCAGGCGATATTGCCGCAGCAGCCAACATCCTGTGGCTAGCGCTCAAGCTCGTCTGGGAGCGCGGCGCACATGGCTTGAATCTAATCTGGCAAAGCGTCAAAGATGGTGTCGTCTCTACCTGGCAATCCGCCGTGGACATCGTGGCCAAGCTCACGCTGGGCTTAATCGCTGGCCTCAAGGCGGCATGGGTCAACTTCACATCATTCTTCACCGGCCTGTGGGAGAGCGCAACGTCGAAGATCACGGGCATCTGGGACGACGTCCAAGGTGCCGTCGAAAACACGATCCACGATGTCACTGGCTTTTTTGATTCAAACTTCGACAGTGCACAAGCCAAGGACATCAACAATCGCAAGCGCGAAGCTGACGCGGGCCGTAGCAAAGAGGAGAGCGCCAACCGCCTGGCCGAAATCGAGAAAGAACGCGTCGCCGACATCGACGCGATCAGCAAATCGTTTCAGGATGCCGTCGGCATGATCGACGATGACTCGGCCCGCACCAGTGCCGATCGCGACAAGGCCGCAGTTGCCAGCTTGGAGGCCACCGCCGCCGAGCTGGAAGCGGCCAAGGATGCCCTGCGATCCGCCGTCACTGAAGCGAAGACAAAAAGAGAGCAAGGTGAGCTAGGCGGCGATCTCAAAGAACGCGCCGATTTCCTGAAGAGCATAGGTTCTCAAGGGGAAGACGACGAAGTCACAGGAATACTCAAGAAGGTCCAGACGCGCGGCACGTTCAACAAATTCGGCAACTTCCAAAGCCTGCAAGGCAGCGGCCAGAATTTCGCGAAGCAGATGGTCGAAGAACAACGACAAGCCAAAGACCATCTCAGACGCGCGATTGATTTACTCGGTGACATCAAACTTCGACTTCCCGCGTTCTCCTGATCCAATATGCCAGCCACCGCAAAAGAACAACCTGAGCAGCAGCGCTACTCGCCAACCAGCGGGCGGCGGCAGTATTGGATACAGGACGCCGTCGAGAGCGGGGAAGCGATTGCGGCAATGTTCCTGGTAGCGCCGCAGGCCTGGAATGACCTGGTGCGGATCGACAAAGACAGTGAAGTGTTCGAGGTTGGCGATCTCTGGTTCGGACTTGCCAACTACGGCACAGAAGAGGAAGAGCAAAGTGGCGCAGGATCATCAGAGAGTCGATTTTCATTCGACACGACTGGCGCGAATGAACACATCACTGCGAGCAAAGCCACCGTCGGTGCCTTTGCAGCCGCTGGTGAAGCAGCGGCGGTTGGTGACAACGGCAATCTGATCGGCGTCGGTGACGGCGAAAACGCCGAAGGCGTCGATGTGCCTGTTCCACGACTCGGCTTCACGGTGACCAAAGAGTTTGCGATTGGTAGCGGAACCAGCGACTTCATCAAGGCACTCGCAAAAATCGGCGTGAACGACGGTGCTGTAACTATCACAACCGACAGCGGAATCACGATCGCAGCCAACACCGGCGAGTTGCTTTATATGGGTGCCACTGGCGGCGACAAAGGCGCGAAACTTGTCGTGGCTTATCAAGTGAGCTTCAGCCCAAACGTGGTTGGACGCAGCATTGGAACCATCGCTGGCATTAACGCGGGAGGTCACGAATACGTGTGGACGAGAAACAGACATGTCGTCGAGCAGCAGCGTCTCACGCTTAAGCCGCTCGTGGCATACGTCGAACAAGTGTTTGATTTAATTGATTTTTCAGGTTTGGGATTGTAATAACATGGCTATTGGCGGAGATGCATTTCGGCAGGTCACGCCGCACCAACCTCTCGTGGTGCCGGCTGTGATCTACAACAAGCTGCTCGCTCTGCTTAAGCGTGAAGCTCAACACCGCAATGAAAATTCCCGCGACGAAGCGGCTTGGTCCAAGCTCCACCGCCAAGCAGGCGTCATCTTCATTCTCAATGACAGCGGTACAGATCAGGATCGATTTGCAGTCCTGGGTATCGACAAGGATTCTGCCGCGATCGATCCGACAACTGACGAAGGTAAAGATCGATCGGTTCTCACTGGCGTTATGCCCGATGTGGATGTCCACCTGGGCCGATTCGTTCTACTGGTGGAACCGATCAAGCAAGGAGAGATCGGCAAAGCTGTGGTCACCGGAATCACAGCCTGCCAATTGTCTGTCGATCGCGAATGGCACGACCGGGCCGACATCATTGATGGCGATGCGTTGCTGCTTAAGAGCAGCACCAACGGCGCCGCCACCATCCTATGGAAGGAAGCCGCAGGCGTTACGCGCTGGGCGATTGTGCGACTTTGCAATCGCTACGAAGAAGAGTTCAAGGCCAAGGTCGTCGCCCGCGAATCAGTGCGCGGCGAGTACGATCAATGGCAAAATAAATGGCGCTACACCGTCGTCGAACAGACGCTGTCTTTTACTGGCTACGGCGGCTGGCAAATGAAAGCCAACGGACGCACAGTCCAAGCATTCAACGGTGTCGAAGATCCCAACGATGGGATCGGAGAAGAAGGCAACGGCGTGATCGTCGATGATGACCTGACACTGCGCCCCGCTGGCATCGGCGCTGTCGTCAACGTGACGGAAGTTCGCTATGGCTTTGGCGACACCGCCATCAAAGACTATTGGTTTCACTTCGAGAACGAAACTGGTCAAGGCTCCTCGTCCTCATCAGGCAGCAGCGGTGACACCGGGCCGCTGCCAGGTATGCCCAACGGCGACTCACAAGACATACGCGTCCTTGAAGAGCAAACCTGTGTACTCTTCGATGACACCTGCCTTCACTTTATATTCTTCTTCAAAACGTGGCGACACCATCCGCGCAAAAAACCGCAGCTCGTCAAAGAAGAAGTCGAATGGAGCTGCGCGCTGCAGCCGTGCGGACCCAACACGCCACCACCTACGAGCAGCGGCAGTAGCGGCAGCGGCGGAACGCCGACTCCACCACTACTGGATCGCTGGCGGCCATGTGGCGCGGAGGACGACTCGGGCGATATCTTCCTGCCCAAGGCGATTTTCAACGCCGTCTCCAATGGACGAGTCAACCCGACTCTGCAAATCAACGGCACTGGACTGTGCTATCAGCTTGAGGAGGTCGATGTACAGGAGACGCTAAGTCCGTTCAACGTTTTTCAGGTCTATGACTCCTGCAACGCACCTGGCTGTCCCCAGCCTTGCGACGATTGCGTTCGAATCCAGACAACTGAATACGACTACGTTGAACTCACAGCTGGGCCAAATCAGAATCAATACTTGAATCATGTTGATCTTGGCGGCCTGGAGGTCTCCCGCGCTGGCCTCTACCTGGGCAATGACGGTAGGTGGTGGATCGCCGATCTGTCTGATGAACTGGGTACATGGAAGGCAGCCTATCGCGGCGAAGCGACGAGCTGCCCGACCTACTCGACATTCGTTCTACATCAGACGAAGGAAGGAACGCCACCGGCGTTCGTTTCCGTCTTGCCGTGCGACCCGGAAAACACAAGCAGTTCGTCCGGCAGTTCGTCCGGCTGATCGGCCCCGGTTGGACCGTGCCAAATCTAACAAGGAATCGATATGTGGCGCAACGAAAAGCTCTCGAAGAACACCGACGACGACAACATCTTCTCAGTCAGCCTTGAATGGGTTGACGATGTGGCGGGTGTGTTTACTGACGCATCCCCGTTTGTTTATAGCTCTGATCGTCTCGTCAATACCGTGGCTGGACGCAATGCGTTTAAGACTGGTGCCGAGAAAGCCAGAGAAGCTGAGCGAACTAGAAAAGCGTCTGAAACTACAAAAGGCACTGCCTTCCTCGACTTCATGAACGGATGACCAATGCCTAATGAAATTAAACAGAAGTATTCTGCATCAGCCGCGATGACGATCACGCTGGCCTCGCTGCCATCAAGCACAGCGGGTGTGGGTCGGCAAACCACGCTTGTTGACAACTCTGTCACGAAGTTCGAGAGGATTATTGTCTTCGCCAGAATCAAACTTGGCACTTCTCCCACCGGCAGTCGAAACATCTATTTCTATTTACTTAGATCAGACAATGACGGGACACCTTCAATCACAGACAATGCCGGTGCTAGTGATGCGGCAATCACAGTAAAAAATGCAATACCTGTAGGATCGGCCTTAGTCGGATTCACACCATCCACAGGTGATGAGTTTCGATTAGAACTCCCCATCAATGATCCCGGCCCCAAGTGGGGCATCGCGGTGGTACATGATACTGGTGCGAATCTCAACTCAACAGGCAGCAATCACTGGCTCAGGTGGATCGGCGTGAATCCGGAAGTACAATGATAAAAGGGTATATTCCAACTAGACCGGCTAGAAACGCTGCGGATGCCAAGCATCCTCAATTGTGGCAAGGGCTCGACATGCTTTGGGCGCCAAGTCTTGGTGCTGACCCGACAATGTCACAAGTTATCTCTAGTGTCGTATATCATAATCTAAATGAGAGATCAGGTCGAAACCTTTACGGCATTGCAGCGACTGCCAGCCCCACACGGTTTGGTCGTGATAACAAAGGGCCCAACTTTGAAGTGACTTCTGCCGGTAATTTCACCGCGACTGGTTTCTCAAGTAGCGATCGCATCTTCCGTTCAAACAATTCGGTCACAATCATAGTCCGGTGGGAGAAGACAGATTCAACTAATCGAGAATCGAGTTTGTTCTCGAACGCATTCCCTAACTATGCCGGGACGGGAAGCGTAAATGCTCATGTACCTTACTCTGACGGCACTGTTTATTGGGACTGGGGAGGGCAATCTGGAGGTAATAGGACAAGTGTTGGAGGTCTTACAGTCACCGGCGACAACATCTGGGCTTTCACTGTAGGTGCTCGTTCAGGCATGGAGATTTGGCAGAATGGTGAGATCAAGGCTACGCAAGCATCTGGAACCCGTCCCAGCCTTGTACCGTCCTCTAATCAATTCTGTGTCGGTGGTTTAGATACTTTTGGCTATCGCCCAGACACAGGAAAACTACGATTTCTTGGAATATGGAATCGTCAGTTGTCGGGAAATGAGATCAAGATGCTCTCGGCCAACGAGCATCTGCTGTTTGAGCCAAGCAGAGTAGTTCGCGGGAAAAGTGTACTCGGGGGCGGTTTCATGCCGACTCGATTCTTTTCGATGATGGGAGGAGGATGAAATGTTCAAAAATGTCGCCTCGCAAAAATACCTAGTTTTCGCCTTCAATCGCACTACCAACAATCCGATGGCCGGTGACGCGGCAAACATCACCGCGAAGCTGCGCAAGGATTCTGGCACAGCGACAGCAACCAACGACGCCAACCCGACTGAGATCGAGGATGGATTTTATGAATTTGATCTGACGCAGGCTGAGACGAATGCTGACGTGATGGATTTTCTGCCGGAGAGTTCAACGAGCGATATTCAGGTCATCGGCATTCCCGCTCGCGTGTTCGCTAAGCCGGCTAACCTGACGTCGGCCACGCTCGCCTACCTCGATGCGGCGATCACTACACGCGCCACACCCATTCAGGTTGCGACCGAGATTTCAAACGCAACGCTCGCCACATCGACCGCACTCGCAGCGGCCAAGGCTGTGGTCGACGCCATCCTGTTGCGCACCGACGTGGCCACATCGAGCCGTTCTGTC
>Ga0163144_10010702_pt1 | contig 19517 bp, 16 predicted proteins | sample OliLak19BULKMAT1_FD_123175 | JGI IMG/M metagenome (GOLD analysis project Ga0163144, IMG submission 123175) | Freshwater microbial mat bacterial communities from Lake Vanda, McMurdo Dry Valleys, Antarctica - Oligotrophic Lake LV.19.BULKMAT1 | ecosystem: Environmental > Aquatic > Freshwater >... | reverse complement strand
GGGCGCGGGTTCGATAAATTCTACGGCATCTGGCACGGCACCACCTTTCCCAACAAACCGAAGCTCATGGCGGCTGCTGCGGACAAACCGGGCAACCCGATGATCACCGATGGTGACCGGCCCTTGAGGTTGTCGGGAACCCGCGGGAGCTACTCTGATAACCAATTCTTTGGAAATGTAGTTTCTTGAGGAGGAGGAGGAGGAGTCGAAAGACGGCGACAATTTCCACGCGGTTAACCTTGCCGAAGCCACTGAGGCGGTTCACCTCACTCTGCTACCCGCCCGAAACGGCGCGGGTCTCAAACCCATGGCATCACAACATTATTCCCCTGAAGAGGGCGGGCTCAACTTGGCTGAGGCCTTGCGCCTCTACGGCAAGGGCCTGCTGTTTATCCCGCTCGTGCTGGTCCTTGCGATCGCCGCGTTCACCGCGTTCTACACCGTGCAACCCGAAGAGGAGGCCGTCGTGAAGCGTTTTGGTCGCGTGACCGCGATCAATCCGCCGGGCTTTCACCAAAAGCTGCCCTTTGGCATTGATCGGGTGCAATTCGTACCGACGGCTCGCGTCTTGAAAGAGGAATTTGGCTTTCGCTCCGCGGGCCGCGACGGGCGCACGCAATACGTCAAAAGCAGCGACCAACGCGGTGAGTCGCTCATGCTCACGGGTGACTTGAAGGTGATCGATGTCGAGTGGGTCGTGCAGTTCCAGATCGCCGATCCCTCGAAGTTTTTGCATCGCGCCCGCGATCCTGTCGCGACCCTGCGTGACACCTCCGAGGCCGTGATGCGTCGCATCGTGGGCAACAGCCTCGGCAGCGATGTGCTGACCGAAAAGCGCGTGCAGGTCTCGACTGCCGCCCGCGTCGAATTACAGGAAATCCTGAACAGCTTCGATCTGGGCATTCGGATCAACACGATCGAGCTGCAGGACGTAACACCGCCCGAGCTGGTGAAGCCGGCCTTCAACGAGGTCAATCAAGCCGAGCAAGAGCGCGAGCGCCTCATCAACGAGGCCGAAAAGCGCCGCAACCAAGTTATCCCCCGCGCCGAGGGTCAGGCCCGCCAGATCGTCGCCGAGGCGGAGGCTTACCGCGCCGAGCGCGTCAATCGCTCCCGCGGTGAAGCCGGCCGTTTCACTGCCATCCTTACCGAATACCAACGCGCTCCCGCGCTCACCCGCCAACGCCTCTACCTGGAAATGATTGATCAAGTGCTGCCCAATGCGGGCCCGGTTTATATCGTCGAGGAGGGCATGTCGTCCCCCTTGCCGCTCCTCAATCTCGAAACCGCCGGGGCTGCGGCCGCCGGCCAGAAGGGGGTGCGTCCATGAACCGCGCCGTCTTCAGTCTCGTTGGTTTTCTCGTCGTCGCTTTCGTCGGCGGGATCGTGCTCTTCAACTCCGCCTTCACGCTCGATGAGGCCGAGCAGGCGATCGTGATTCAGCTCGGTAAACCGGTGGGCGACCCCATCACCAAGCCGGGCTTGCACTTTAAAAAGCCGTTCATCCAAGAGGTGCGTCGTTTCGATAAACGCCTCATCTCGTGGGACGGCGATCCCAACCAGATACCGACCCGCGGTGAGCAATTCATCTCGGTCGATACGACAGCCCGCTGGCGGATCGCCGATCCGTTGTTGTTCTTGCAGCGCGTGCAAAACGAGCGAGGCGCGACGATGCGGCTGAACGACATTCTCGATTCCGTCGTGCGCGACAACATCTCGTCGAGTGATCTCGTTGAGATCGTGCGCTCCAAGGATTGGCAGATCTCGGCCGAGGATCTGCGCCGCGCCAAGCTTGATAGCCAAGGTGATGTCGCAATCCTTACGCAGCGCATCGCACGTGGCCGGCAGGAACTCACCGCTTCGATCCTCGCCAAGGCGCAGGAGCAGATGCCCGGTCTTGGCATCGAGCTGGTCGATATCCGCATCAAACGCATCGACTACGTCGAAGCCGTGCAGCAACGCGTGTTTGAGCGCATGATCGCCGAGCGCCAACGCATCGCGGAACAATTCCGTTCTGAAGGCCAGGGGCGCGCTGCCGAGATCGACGGCGAAACGCAACGACTGCTCGCGACGGTAAGCTCCGAGGCGCGCCGCCAAGCCGAGATCATTCGCGGTGAAGCCGACGCCGAAGCGACGCGGATTTACAACGATGCCTTCGGGGCTGATGCGGAGTTCTTTGCGTTCTTCCGGTCGTTGGAGAGCTACAGCCGCTCGATCAACGCCAAGACAACGTTGTTTCTCGGACCGGAAACTGACTACGTGCGCTACCTACGCGACGCCGACGTGCCGGCGAAGTAGGCGAGGCGGACTGATCCAACGGGTCGGGACTTACGGTTGAACTCAATCTGGGTCCCGGCGGAGGGGAGGTCATGGCAAAGAAGACCGGATTAGAATTCAACGGAGCGTGTTTCCACGTGATCTTGCGGGGGAAGTCATCGGATATGGGTCTTCGAGACGGTAGGAGTTGTGGCGTTGGCATGTCGTCGGGACTGAACATGCGGTTGTAGGGAATGGGTGGGGGTAATCGGGGGGTGTGGTGTGACCAGCCAAGGTGAGGTGGCTTTCGCTGTCGGAGTCTGGCTCGTACCGGAGGTTAACATTTTGCGAGTCGGGAACCCAATGGTCAGTTCAGGTTTCTTTTGTGGTTTTACATCTCCGCCTCACGCGTGATCTCTGCATCACCCGCCTAAGCAAAGCCCGCGCGATCGTCGTCCCGGCGCACACCATGCGACGAACAACTGAGCGCCATTCGGGGCTGACTCCGTGGATCGATTCCAATCAGCGGCGCGGGGCGGACTCAGGTACGCCAGACTTCTTTGCCTACGTCCCAGCCGCGGCGCGCGGGTTGACGGACCAGTTGTTCGAAGCCCGGGTGATTCGTGACGCGCATGTTTTTCGCGTCCCACTCGACGTCGCGGTTGGTGCGCTGCGCGCCGGGAAATCGAATTTCAGATGAGAAGAGCGCGGGCAGAAGCTGGCGTCGATGCCCTCGAGGTTCACGACGGAGACGCGTGTCGGTTGATCAAGGCCGAGGGCCCAGAACGGGGCATCGAGCGACACCGCGGCGCGACGGAGGTTTGGATGCCATAGCCTGATGATCGCGGTCTGCGCCCGGCCTCGAATTGGTATTGGCAGACCCATTTCCCACACCGATCAGGATGGAAGGGTTTCGCCCCATGGCGCAGAGCGGGAGGAGGCGTCAAGCTCTTGATGCGGAAACCTCCAAACCATGCCCAAGGAAACAGCCATCACGAGAGCTCGCGCCGATGCGCGCGCGGGAGTCAAGGTGGGCCCGGGCAAGGGCTCACGACCCCGCTTCTGAGGCGCGAATAGGCTGTTCGTCCTTCAATTCCCTCACGAAGAACCCCATCTATAAAATCATGAAATCAAACCAAGATCCGGCTACCGCACCGCAACCGTCCGAAGATGAGATCCGCGACTACGCCCATCATCTCCATGTGCAGCACGGCTGCTTGAACGGTCTCGATCGTGATGACTGGTTCGAAGCCGAGGCATGCCTCCGCGCCAATATTCCGAAGGAATCCTCCCGCTCCCGGCTGCATCATCACACGCAAATCACCGAGCGCGCCGCGCTCGGTTTGATCAAGCACGGGCGATCCTGACCGTGGTTTCCAACCTGCTCGTCGGCATTCTTTCCGCCAGCGGAATGGCAATCGTTGCCGCGCTCGTGCTGCGCCACCGTTTTGTAGCCCACCTCGATGGGCTTGAGCGGGAGCTCCAACGACCCGATCCGCTGACGGCACCGCGAACCGATCTGCCGCCGGCGGTCGTCGCACTGGCTGCACGCATGGGCACCCGTCCGGACGAAGGTTCGCGTTTCGCCGTCTTCGAACAGACCGGGCAGATGTGGTCGGCTCCCGGCGGCAAGCCGATGGGTTTCAAGGCGCGTCAGACGGTTCGCGTTGATGCCCCGGAATTTCTCTGGCGAGCCACCATGGGGCTTCCCACCGGGATGATGATTGCGGACTATCTGGTCGCTGGAACGGGTGGACTGGAGGTCAGACTGTTGGGCGTGTTTCCCATCGCCCGCATGGTGGGCGGTGCCGACGCCGCGCAAGGCGAGGCCCTGCGCTACCTCGCGGAACTGCCCTTGAATCCGGATGCGCTCCTGGTCAACCGGGCGTTGGACTGGACCGTGGTCGATCCCACGACGATCAAAGTGGCAACCGGTATCGGCGCTGCGCGTGCAGAGGTCACGCTTCATTTGGATGAACACGGCCTCGTCGTCCGGATGAGCGCTTCGTCGAGGATTTACGCAGAAAAGAAAGGCCTGACGACACGTCATCCTTGGCGCGGTCGATTCTGGGATTACCAATCGATCGGAGGGCGGTTCATCCCGCTCCAGGGCGAAGTTGCCTGGATTCTGGAAACGGGTGACTTCATCTATTGGCGAGGACGGATCCTTGCCTGGAAAACCTGACGGAGGCCAGCGGAACCGGTGATTGACCTGTCCCTTGTTTTTACCCGCGTCCTACTCGGCAAAAGCGGAATTTAACCAAGTGACATGTCGTTACATCGTTACTTGCGTGCCGAGTTCTTGAGGAGAAGATGGGGTTCCTGGGGGCAGCGCCGAGCGGCGTCTGTCAGAACTCCGGCGAGTTCGCCGGCTCGATTCACCGGAAGGCCCTGAGTAACCCAATGGGTTACTGGCCTCCGGCAGGGTGGGGAGGGGTGTCGGCAATGCCGCCCGGTTTAGCGTGAATCGCGCTTGGCTTGGGTGCGACGGCCGCGTGCTGAGATGTGGGCCTGGGCGCGGGTGGTGCGGCCCGTCAGCGCCAGTCGCTGTTCCTTCAGACTTCCCGTCGCCTCCGTGGCCTTGGCCGCGATCTTTTTGTCCGCGGTGGGGGTTTTCTGGACTGTTTTTTTTGCTTGGGTAGCCATGGTTCATCCTACCCACACCGGTGGGTTTGCGCAAATGAACCCGACGGATCCATTTCGCACGAGCAACAGACCGAGGGTCCGGAGGGAGATGTCCCTTGCGCGGGAGCGCCAAATGCGCGCACACTCTGAGGCCGCTGAGATCGAAAAGTCCTGACTCGTGGGTCGCCCTCATTGTGAACGAAACCGACGCCCGTTGCTTTACCCTGATTCGTGCGCTGGAAGAGGCTGATCCGGCCGGCGTCATTCTACCGTTCGCCCGCCGGCGAGTTGCTCTGCCAGGGGCCTGTCCACCGCACTCCGCCCCGGCCGCATCCCGGGGGGCCTGGCTGGTTCACCGGGCGCGGATGCTGAGCGAGGACCTGCTGACGACGCATCCCGAGAGGGTTCGTTTGCTGCGTCCGGGGCGCGCCTTTCCGTGGTTGCTGGCGGGGGGCTGCGCATGGGCGTTGGTTTCCGGCTATGTCGCAGCGGAGTTCGGTTCCGGGAACCGTCTCCAGCTTCTCTCCTTTCCGCTGGTGGGGCTCCTGGTCTGGAATCTCGTATTGTATGGGCTGTTGGCGGGCGGAGCAATCATGCGGCATCGTTCGCGCCTTCCCCGACATGAGCCAGTCCGCGTACTCCCGGTTTGGCTGCGGGCGTGGTCGCGCGTCCTGGCCGCGCGGGTCGTGACCACCCGAGGAGACCCGTGGGCGAGGTTCCTTGGCGCCTTCCTCGAGACGTGGAGCCGCCAGACGGCTCGGTTGCGCGTCGCGCAGATGCGACAGGTTTTGCACGCGGTCGCGGCCGCTCTGGCGATCGGATTGATCGCCGGGCTGTATGTGCGTGGACTCGTGCTTGAGTACCGGGCCGGTTGGGAGAGCACGTTTCTGGATGAGCAGACGCTGGCCATCCTCCTGACGCTGGTCTTTGGACCGGCGTCCTGGTTGACGGGGCTGCCCTTGCCCGATGCCGGGCAGCTTGCCGGGCTTGCCTGGAACGCGGGTACCGGCGGAGAAAACGCGGCCCGCTGGATTCACTTGGCGGCGGTGACGGCCGGACTCTTGATTGTCGCTCCGCGGCTCTTCCTTTTTTCCCTCGCGCGGCGAACCGCGGGCCGGCTTCGGCACTCCCTGATGGAGGTGCCGGACGATGCCTACACCCGACGTTTGCTGCAGGCCGGATCGGCTGGACCCGCCCGCGCGCTCCTTGTACCCCTCGGGTTTCAGCCCGGGGAAAATTCGGTCCAAGCCATTCGGGAACTCGCGGCTGGTCTTCTGGGTGGAGAGTCAGGTCTCACGTGCCTTCCGCCGGTGCGCTACGGAGATGAAGACGCGCGGATCACCCATCTGTCTGCGGAGATCCCCCATCCCCCGGTGTGGCTTTTCACGCTGGTCAATCTCGCAGCCACGCCGGAGGCGGAGACCCAGGGAGAGTGGCTGCGCGGGCTGCCCGCGCTGGTGGAGAAGGGCCTTGTGGCACACGTCCTGGTCGTGGCCGATGACGCGGCGTATCGCGCCGTTCTGGCACCGGGGGATGCCGAGCGCCGCCTGGGTGAACGATTCGCCGCCTGGCAGCAACTTGCCGGGAACGCGGGTTTGGATATGATCCTCTTGAATCGCCACGGGTCCGACCCAGCGGACGTCGTCGCGCAGGCCCGTCGCCACACCTTTCCCTCGCTTGGCGGAGAATGAACACCCACGCGCAGACGATCACGCTCAGTCTGATTTCGCACACGAATGTGGGCAAGACGACGCTCGCGCGGACCCTGCTAAAGCGGGACATTGGAGAGGTTCGTGACGCAACCCACGTGACCGACGTGAGCACGGCTCATGAGATGATCAAATCATCCGAGGGCCATCGTCTGCTACTCTGGGATACGCCCGGATTTGGCGACAGCATCCGGTTGTTGCGGAGATTGCGGCAAAGCGCGAACGGCAATCCCGTTGGATGGTTTCTCCATGAAGTGTGGGACCGCTGGGCCAACCGTGCGCTGTGGTGCAGCCAGCAGGCGGTGCGCAACGTACGTGACGATGCGGACGTGGTGCTTTACCTTGTCAATGCGGCCGAAAGTCCCGGGGACGCGGCTTACGTGGAAGCGGAAATGGAGATCCTCGGTCTCCTGGGACGCCCGGTCGTGGTGCTGCTCAACCACGTGGGACAAGATCCGGCCGGTGCCGCGGCGGTGACGGAAGCCTGGAACCGACATCTCCGCGGACGGTACGAGCTCGTGCGGCAGGTCACCGACCTGGACGCGTTTTCCCGCTGCTGGACGCAGGAGGATGCCTTGTTGGAGCTTGTGGCGAGTCTCGTGGACCCGGTGCGTCAACCGGCGGCGCGACTCCTGGCCCGGGCATGGAGGGCCCAGAACGTGGCCCGTTTTGAGCAGTCCATCGACCTCCTCACCACCCATCTCCTGAGGGTGGCGGAAGACCGGGAGCGTTTGCCGACCAGACGGGGCCTGCCCCTTGTCCTCGATCGACTTTCCGGTCGGATCCGCGATGACCGGGTGGCAGCCGGCCGCGCCTTGGCGGAGAGGCTCGATGCCAGCAGCCGGCAGACCTTCGAGCACCTGCTCCGTTTGCACGGCCTTGACGGGGAGGCGGGCGAGAAAATCCAGACCAGCCTGCGGGATGCGTTCGTCACGGGCCGGGGTTTGGATGAAACCTCTTCCGCTCTCCTGGGCGGGTTGGTCAGCGGGGCGATCTCCGGTTTGGCCGCTGATTTTCTTGCCGGTGGCCTCACGTTCGGAGGAGGTGCGGTGGCCGGCGCGATTCTGGGTGCCTCGGGTGCCACCCTCGTGGCGAAGGGTTATAATCTCCTGCAGCAGGATGCCCACGCCTTCCTGCGCTGGTCGCCGGAGATGCTGCTTTCATTTGTCCGCCTCGCGCTCCTGCGGTACCTCGCGGTCGCCCACTTTGGGCGCGGACGCGGAGGGTTTCGCGAGGCGGCGTACCCGGACGCCTGGCCACCGCTGCTTGACGCGGTGATGGCCCCCAGGATGGAAGCCGTCAGGACAGCACTGGAGGCGGTTAATGCCATCGCGTTGCGCCGGCATCTCCTCTCCGCCGCGGATTCCCTGCTCACCTCGCTGCATCCGCATTGACCGCGGGCGCCCCTTTCCCTGGCGAGCGAACCGTCTGCGGTCCCGCCCGCCGGGAGCCCGGCCAGGACGGGAGGCCGCCGCGCCGGTAACCCAATGGGTTACTCGCTCCGCCAATTGAGACCCGAGGAGGCTTTGTGGTTTATCTGGAAGCGATCCAGCTTGTCCTGGTAAATGCGCAGGGTCTCGGCGAAAGCGGGATCGACGGCGAGATTGCGGGACTCGTGTGGGTTTGCCTGGCGATCATGAAGCTCGAACCGCGGCCGGTTGATGTATCCGTAAAAGGTATCCCGGCAGCAAGGAGCCTGCGGGTTGTCGAGAGACTCGAGCCAACTGCGTCCGTTGCAGCGCGTCAGCAGCTCGACATCGCCGGATTGTCCGGCGGACCGTTGCGCGGGCAGGGTGGCGCAGCCAGGACTGGCGCACGCACGCGCGGCGCCGGAGTGGCCCAGTCCAGTGCACCCGCAAAGTCGAGCAAGCCCGGGATGATGTCCACGTGGCTGATCATGGCGTTGCTGGAGAGTCCCTGGCCAAGAACGGTCTTGTCACGCTTGCGAAACCGCCCAAGCTGACGCCAGGGCATCCCGAGTCGTATCTTTCGCCATCTCAACGCCTTCGTCCACCACTCAAGCGCAAAAGGAGGAGTATCGTCGCGCCTTGGAGAAAATCGAAATCCTGCACGGCAACATGGCCGTACTCTCCCGCCTTGGCCGGCAACTGCGCGATCCCAACACCGACATCGCGGGAATCACCCGCCTCCTCCAGACGGATGGTGCCCTCTGCGCCAATGTCATCCGCGTCAGCAATAGTTTCCAATACGGGACCGGACAGCGCACCACCCACGTTCACGACGCCTTGGTCAAGGTTGGCTTCAATCGCATACTCAGCCTGACCGGCGTCGCCCTCGTGGAGGATACAACCACCACCCGGTTGATCCTCGAGCGACTGCTCCAGCGCAATCTCACGTGCGAGGTCGCGAGCTACGCTTCCGCCGACGAGCTGCTGTCCGACACCACCTCCAGGCTTCCTGACCTCTTCCTGCTCAATGTCGTTCTCGGTGACCGGAGCGGTATCGAACTCTGCCGCGAACTCAAAGCGCGCGCGGATACCCGCGAGATTCCCGTGGTCTTCCTATCGCAACACCACCAGCCCCAGACCCGCATCGAAGCCCTACGCGCTGGCGGCGTCGACTATGTGGACAAGCCGTTTTATCCGGAAGAGCTCCTCCAACGTGTTCGGGGCTGCATCGAACGCTTTCAACGTCAGAAAGAACTCGAAAGCCAGGCTCAGGAGCAGATGGCCCTGTTGTGTGTGCTTTGCCACGACCTCCGGAATTCTGTTGGAGCGAGCATGAGCATGCTCGAGCAACTCGCCGACCCTCACAGCGCGGACGAACACGAGTCTTGTCTGGATATCTGTCAACATGCGACCCGTTCAGCCCTCGATCTGATCGCCCATGTTGGTGAATACCGCTCCCTGCTCGACGAAAACAGGATGCTGAAGACCGAGACTCTCAACCTCAGGGACACCTGCAGCGAAGCGATCAAAATCATCCGACCGATGGCAGCCGCCAAACAGATCGCGCTGGTCCTTCAGTGCGATCCGCAACTGAACCTGCGCATCAATCGCGTCGTTCTCGTGCACAACGTATTGGTGAATCTGCTGACCAACGCGATCAGTTTCTCCCGCCCCGCTTCAAGCGTTTGGGTCGAGGCCCAGGCTTCGAGTGAGGGTGCGGATACCGGTTGCTCCATCATCGTGTGTGACGAGGGAATTGGCATTCCCTCGCAGATCCTCGAGACCCTCCTGAAGAAGAGACTCGTGGCTTCGCGACCCGGGACATCGCGTGAGCAGGGATCCGGCATCGGCATGACGCTGGTCCAACGCTACGTCGAACGCTGTGGTGGCACGGTCGCCATCGAGTCGGTGACCGAGGATTCCGCCGCGCCGGGAGTGAAGGTAGGCACGACCGTCCAGCTTCGCTTTCCACAAACGACACGCGAACCCGAACTCATCGCGGGATGACGGATTTTCAGGACGAAAGGTGACGACCAGGGTTTGGCAGGGCAGCAGCAACCCGCATGAGGTTGGTTTTATAAATCGTCACCATGAGCCGATTTAGCGTGTGGAGCCCGGTTAAACGATGTCGCTTTGTACGTCCATGAATCTGCCGCTCCTTCTCGCCAGCGTCACCGATGCCGCCAACGCGGAGGTTTCATTGGGGTGGATCGCGCCTTTTGCGCTTCTTCTGCTATTGATTGCAACGATGCCGTTGTGCCCAGGGTGGATCAAGCACCGCTGGGAAAGGAATTATCCTCTGATTGCGATCGGGCTCGGGGCCTTGGTCGGCGCTCACTACGTGTTTCAGATCCCGGGAGGCTTGGGCATCCTCCACCATACCATGGTGGAGTATTTCTCGTTCATCGCCCTGATTGGATCGCTCTTCGTGGTCGCTGGCGGAATCCACCTGAGCGTGCGTGGCGCGGCCACGCCGATGGAGAATACGGTATTCCTCGCGGTCGGCGCGCTCCTGGCAAATCTCGTCGGAACGACCGGAGCTTCGATGGTGCTGATTCGGCCATGGATTCGGACCAACAAGGCTCGAGTGGCACCGTTCCACATCGTCTTCTTCATCTTCCTGATCTCGAATGTGGGTGGGGCGTTGACGCCCATTGGCGATCCACCGCTCTTTCTCGGTTATCTGCGGGGAGTGCCTTTCTTCTGGTTGCTGGAGCGTGTCATGGGTCTGTGGCTGCTCGCCATCGTCGTTCTGTTGGCGATGTTCCATGCTTTCGATTGGCGATCTTTTCACCAGTTGCCCGCACAGGTTCAACATCGTGCGCAGGAGGTCGATACCTGGCGCTTTTCTGGCGGAATCAATGTGATCCTCCTGCTGGTGATCATCGGCGCGGTCTTTGTCACGGACCGGTATTTTCTGCGTGAGGGAATCATGCTCGCGGCTGCGGCCGCCTCGTATCGCTGGACATCGCCGGACGTGCATGCGAAGAACGAATTTTCCTTCGCGCCAATCAAGGAGGTCGCTTTCCTCTTCGCGGGCATCTTCGCCACGATGATGCCCGCGCTCGGTTACCTTGAGCAGCACGGAGGACGCTTCGGATTAACCCAGCCGCTCCAGTATTATTTCGCATCGGGAAGTCTGTCCGCCGTCCTCGACAACGCCCCGACCTACGTGAATTTCCTGCAGCTGGCGCAAACGACGGCGATTGCGGAAAACCCCGCCGCCTTTGAGGCGGTCAGACACGATCCCGTCGCCACGGTGCGGGTGCTGCTCGTCGAAAAGCCCCTACGTGATCGCGGTTAGTCTTGGGGCGGTGTTTTTCGGTGCGATGACCTACATCGGCAACGGACCGAATTTCATGGTGAAATCGATCGCTGAGAGTGCAGGCGTGCGGGTGCCGAGCTTTTTCGGTTACATTTTCAAGTACTCCATTCCGCTGCTGCTGCCGCTCCTGGTGGTGTTGGGACTGATCTTTCTCTAGCCGGCCACGTGCTTTCCAGCAGGGTGGCCCCGCGTCACCACGTAAGCGTCACACGACGTCCCGTACGGGCCGCCTCGTAGATTCCTTCGATCACCACCATGTCGCGCCGGCCGAGGGAGGCGGGCGTGGGCAGTTCGGTCTTTTCAAGATTCGCCCGGGAGATCGCGTCGAGATGCGCCGCCTGCTGGCGAAGTGGCGGAAAGTTGAGCGGTCCCTCACTGGTCGCCGCCTTGAGACCACGGTAGCCGAAGGCCGGTCCAATTTCGATCCAACCGCGCGCCGCCTCCGCGCGGAATCGATTCATGCTTTCGTTGTAGCTGGTGAAGAGTTCGGCCCGGGCACCATTCGGAAACTCCATTGTCCAATCGAGCGATTCCTCCACATCCGTAAAGAACTCCGGACGGGTCTTTGGACGTTCCTTGCCCGTGACCGCGATCGGATTGGCCTGGGCGGCGAGGCAGGCCTCATGGACGGCGTAAATCCCAAGATCCATCATCGGTCCACCGCCGGCGAGGGCTCGTTCCGCACGCCAGACCTTGCGTGCCATGTGAAAACCAAAGCCCCCGGACATCTTCATGAAAGGCCCGTAAGCTTGGGTGCGCGCCAGCCGGATGAGCTCCTGGTGGTAAGGGTCAAAATGCAGGCGGTAACCCATGGTCAGGGTCCTCCCGGCTTTCTCGCAGGCGGCAATCATCGCGTCGCACTCCGCCACCGAGACGGCCATTGGCTTTTCGCAGATCACATGTTTTCCGGCTCGGGCAGCCCGAATGGAGTGCTCCGCGTGCAGGGAGTTCGGGGTCACCACGTAAACGACATCGACGTCCCGGGCTGATTCCATCGCCTGCATTTCGTGGTAATTCCAAACGTTCTTTTCCGGGAAACCGTGTTCCTTGGCCCACGTTCGGCCCTTTTCCGCGGAACCGGTGACCACACCCGCGAGCCGGCAGAATTTGGTTTCCTTGAGTGCGGGGAGCAATTCGCGCGTCGCGTAATTGCCGAGGCCGGCGAGAACAATGCCGAGCGGTCGGGTGGGAGCGGGAGTCTCGCCCCGGGTCCGCGTGGCGAGCGCGAGCGCGAGCGCGAGCGCGGAGGCACCGGTCGAAAAGCGGTCGATAAAAAGGCGGCGGGAGAGAGGGGAGGCGGAGGAACGTGACGTCACGGAAACGACCCTACCCGGCTGAACGGCATGGGCAAGCCATGCTTGGCGGCAAGGGTAACCCCGCCCCGCCCCGGGACATCGGAGCCGTCAATTCGCGCAAGCAAACCGAGGCGATCGCGGCATTTACGGGAACAATCCCCGACTCTGTTTGGCCTCGGCGACGCGGGCGATTCCCAGTGTCAGGGCGGCCAGACGGCGGCTGAACTTGAATTTCCGGCGCTGGTACTCAACCGATTCCTTGGCTTTGTCGAGCATGGCGAAAAGTTTGGTCAGGACCTCGTCACGGCTCCAGTAGAAGTTCTGCAGGTTCTGCAGCCACTCGAAGTACGACACAATGACACCGCCGGAATTGCAGAGGACATCGGGGATCAATTCGATGTCGCCACGATCATTGATGATCTTGTCCGCCTGGTTGGTCGTCGGTCCGTTGGCCGCCTCCGCCAGGATCCGGCAGCGAAGCTTGGACGCATTCTGGGGCGTGATCACGCGCTCCAACGCTGCGGGCACCAGGACGGTGCAGGTCATGGTCAACAACTCCTCATTGCTGAACTCCTCGCCGCCGTTGAAGTCCTTCAGCACTTTGTTGAAGCGCACGTACTCCAGCGCCTTCTTGACATTGATCCCCTTCGGATTGTGGAAGGCCGCGGTGTGATCGGAAATCGCAATGATCTTCGCGCCGTAAGCATCCAGGGCGGCGGCGGTCTCCGAACCGACGTTGCCAAAACCCTGAATGGCGACCGTCGCCTTCTTGATTGGGATCTTCAAGTCGGCGAGGTACTTTTTGACAAGGTACGCAACGCCTGCGCCCGTGGCTTCGCGGCGACCCTGGGACCCGCCGAGAGCGATGGGTTTGCCGGTGACGATGGCGGATTCGAGGTGGCCCACGTGGTTGGAGTAGGTGTCGACCATCCATCCCATGATCTTTTCATTGGTACCCATGTCCGGCGCCGGCACATCGACATGCGGTCCGATGAACGGGATCAGTTCCTGCATGTAGCGACGGGAAAGACGCTCCAGTTCATTCTGCGAAAGCTGGTTCGGATCCACGATGACACCGCCCTTGGCTCCGCCATAGGGCAGACCGACCAGCGAGCACTTCCAACTCATCCACATGGCGAGCGCAGCGACCTCGCCGATGGTCACGTGAGGGTGAAAGCGGATACCGCCCTTGGAGGGACCGGTGGACAAATTGTGCTGCACCCGGTAACCCTCGAAAACCGTGATCGACCCGTCATCCCGGCGAATGGGAAGTGAAACCGCCAGACAACGGCGTGGCCATTTGGTGCGGTCGCGGATCCCCTCCGGCAGGCTGATCGCGTCAGCCGCCTGGTCGAACTGGCGGCACGCCATCCGGAAAACATCGGAATCGTAGAGCGGAGAAACAATGACTTTGGACATTGGAGGGGGTGAGACTAGGGGTACGCTGGATTGGCCGGACACCGTTGGCAAATGGCTTCGCGCCGGGAACTTCGGTGGCGGAAATTGGCTTGACGCAGGCCTGGAATGACTTCCCAGCCAGTTGATTGACGGAAATTTGGTCAAAGGGCGGTTGAAACCGCTCCTTTTCGTCGTCCAGATCTACCCCGGATGTCTCTGCTGCTTGCAAAACTTGCTGCCTGGCTGGTCGAAAAGCTGGCAGCCGCCCTTCTGATCGTCGTGCTGGCGTTGGCCGCCTACGCTCTCTGGCTGTTCGTCCGCGATCAGCAGGGTTTGGATCAGCGCAAGCAGGAGAAGCTGCTGGTACTCACGATTGAGCGCGACCGGCTAGGCGCGATGAAGCAGCAGATCGATGCGCGAATGGAAGGATTGAAAACGGAGATCGGAGTTCAACAGCAACGGATTGAGCGCGCAGAGAAAGTGCTTTCAACCCTTCGCGAGCTGCAGGGTTGGTGGGATCGACTTTTCGGAAATTCCGAACAGCAGCGCGCCAATCGTGAACAAGTGGCCCGCGTGGAGCATTTGAAGCAGGCTGCGGCGAACAAGATCCCCGAATTGCAGCAGGTACTGACCCATACGTTTTGGGAAAAGGAGGGCGCACTTGCCGCACTCGCCCGGATTGAATCCGAAATGCACGTGGTGGAGACCACCGAATCCGCCGTGGCACACTACCTCCGGACCGCTTGGGAGCGGTCGAGGATCTACGTCTACCTCGCCTTGGCCACGTACTTTTTCGGTCCCACACTTTGGAAGCTCTTCCTGTTCTATGGAATTGCCCCCTTGCTCGCCGGAGGACGCCCCCTGCGACTGAACAAAGACACGCCCGCATTGCCGGACGTAGGATCCAGTCACGTTTCGGTGGACGTCACGCTGTGGCCGGGGGAACGACTGCACGTGAAGGAAAAATTCCTCCAGGCGAGCGATGAGGGACTCGCCCGGCGCACGCGCTTCCTGCTCGATTGGCGAATCCCCTTCACCAGCTTGGCCTGCGGACTGGCGGAACTGGTCGAAATGCAGAATGCCACTGCAGGGGCAGATTTTCGGGTCACGCTCTCCAATGCGGATGACCCGCACGTGGAACTGGCGGTGATCCACGTGCCCGCCGGGTCGTCCGTGATCTTGCGGCCGAGTTACCTCGCGGGCGTGATCACGATGGCTGAAGAACCCCTGCGCATTGCCAGACGTTGGGTTCTGGGGCGTTGGCTCTCGTGGGTCACCCTGCAGTTTCGTTTCTTTGAGTTTCAAGGTCCCTGTCGCCTGGTGGTTTCAGGCTCGCGCGGCATTCGCGCGGAGAATCTGGCCGACCGCGAAGGCCAACCCCGCGCCGCGCGGCGGACGAACCAGAACGCGACCATTGGATTCACTCCCAATCTGGAGTACCTCCCGGTCCGGGCGGAAACCTTCTGGTCCTATTATCGCGGGATGAACCCTCTCTTCGACGACCTGTTTGTCGGGCCCGGTCTCTTCCTCTGCCAGGAGACCTCCACCGCCGACGAATCGGCCAAGACCGGACGTTTCTGGTCAACCGTATGGAATGGGATACTTAAAGTGTTTGGAATCTGAGGGTTGTTGGCGCTTTTCACCCAAGTCAGACCGCGCTGAGCTTGCCAGTCCAGCCATCGCCTCCCAGCGTGAGGAATGCCCCCCGCGGATTCAATGATGCCGTCCAACGAGAAGAAAGACCCGGTGCTCTTGATCGACGACGAGAGGCCCTTGCTTGAAGCCTACGCGACTGCGCTGAGCTCGGTCTTCGAGGTCACAACGGCGACGTCCGCGCGGGAGGCGGACTACATTCTCCACAAGAAATCCTTCAAGGTGATCATCGCCGACCATCTGATGCCCGGAGGCAACGGCATGAGTTTCCTGGTCCGCGCGCGCGAGGAGCATCCCCGGACGCAGAGGGTGCTCGTGACCGGCTTCATGAAGCCGGAAATGCTCTTGCGCAGCGTCAACGAGGCGGCGCTGTTTCGCTACCTGCTCAAGCCCGTATCCATTCCTGAATTGATCAAGGTCGTGCAGGAAGCCGCGAAGATCTACGACCAGGCTGGCGAGCGCTGAGGCACCACGCCTCCGTGGAACGTCTCTCTCGACCCGCGCGCCTCCGCATCCGTCACTTCGCGGCTCTGCGGCGGCTCAGGTGTTTGCGCAGATAGGGGGCTGTCGGACTTTTGGTCACCTTGAGAAGGCCTTCGAGCGGTCCTTGGTAGAGCAGTTCGCCACCCCCTGGTCCGCCGTCGGGTCCGAGCTCCAGAATCCAATCGGCCTCCGCGAGCAGGTCGAGATGATGCTCAATCACCACCACGGTGTGCCCTTGCTCGACCAACGCGTGCAGGACGCCGATCAGTTTTTCGCAGTCACTCAAGTGCAGTCCGATCGTGGGCTCCTCGAGCAAGTAGAGGTTGCGCGGCAGAACGCCCCGACTCCGCTCCTTGTAGGTCGCGAGGCCTCGCGCAAGTTCGGTGACCAACTTAAGCCGCTGAGCCTCGCCGCCGGAGAGGGTGGGGGAACTTTGCCCGAGCGTCAGATAGCCGAGTCCACACTCCACCATCAGCCGGCAGATCTGGGATAGCTGGGAGTGAAAGTCGAAAAATACGACCGCTTCCTCAAAGGTCAGCCGTAAAACTTCACCGATGCTCCGGCCCTTCCAAACGACATCCGTGAGCTCAGGTCCGTACCGCAGTCCGCGACAATCGTCGCAGGGCAGGTAGGTATCGGGCATGAAGGCCATCTCCAGTTTGATCCGCCCTGCGCCTTCACAGGTTGGGCAGCGCCCGCCGGTCGTGTTGAACGAAAAGCGTCCAGGCCCATAACCCCGCATCTTCGATTCAGGCAGGGAGGCAAAAAAGGTGCGGATGAGATCGAAGATCCCAAGGTAGGTGGCCGGCGTCGATCGCGGGGTCTTGCCAATCGGAGACTGATCCACCTCGACCACCGAACGAAAAACCTGCCCTCCGCGCAACTCGTCGAAGGGCGCGGGCTTCCGTTCGCCTTCAGAGGCAGGAGTTCCGGCGTCAAAACCCGTGGTCGCGACGAACTCCTTGCCGGTCACGCGCGACTTCTTCGTCGCGATTGCGTGGGACACGGCCGGGTGGAGCAGGTCTCGGAACAGGGTCGACTTCCCGGCTCCACTGGGCCCGGCGATCATGATCAACCGTCCCGGAGGCAGCGCGATATCCACTTCCTTGAGGTTGCGGAAACGGGCACCGGAAAGCATCAGCCACCCTTCCCGACGTTTGTCGGTGGAAATTTCACGGTAGGTGCCGCGCGAGGGATGGGAAATGCCCTTGGCCAGAAACAATCCGGTGAGCGAACGGTCGCTCTTTCTGATCTCAGCCGGTGTTCCGTTGGCCAGGAGTTCACCGCCATGGATACCCGCAGCGGGGCCGAGGTCGATGATGCGGTCGGCGCGCTCCATCAATTCGTCGTCGTGTTCGACGACCAACAGCGAGTTGCCCTTGTCACGCAGACTCAGCAGCGTGTCGATCAGGCGGTCATTGTCGCGCGCGTGCAGTCCGATACTGGGTTCGTCGAGCACGTAGAGCACCCCCGCGAGGTTGGTCCCCAATTGCGCGGCCAGACGAATGCGTTGCGCCTCGCCTCCCGAGAGCGTCTCGGTCGGACGATCGAGCGAAAGGTAACCCAGTCCAACGTGATCGAGAAACTTGAGCCGCTCTTCGATCTGCGGAACAATGTCCTGCGTGATCAGCCGACCGCGGGCGTCCAATTCCAGTTCCCGGAGATGCGCGAGGAGCTGGGACGGAGCATCCCGTAGCAAGGCCGGCAAGGACAGCGGAGCCGATTTCCCCCGGAGGTGAAGTTTGACGGAACGACTCACGCGATTGAGGCGTTCGCCGTGGCATTCCGGACAGGGCGTCCCCTCGGTTGAGACCTCGTCACCCGATTCGATGCCAAACTCCCGCAGCCGTGCCGCCGGGTCGTCTTCATCCTTCTCCGAGGGTTCGAGCATCCAAGGAAAGACGCGCCCATGTCCGCGACACGTTGGGCACCAGCCACGCGGCGAGTTGTGCGAAAAATGCTTCGGCTCAAGTTCCGGAAAGCTTTCGCCCGTATCGATGTCGGTCCGTGTCGTGGAGAACCACGAGAGGACTTCGCCCTGCGGGGTGAGCAGGAAACAGGAACCTTTGCCAAGACGCAGCGCCTCCTCCAAGGGATGCTTCGCGGTGGGGGCGGCCGCCGCCAGGGCCGACGTTTTGCGAACGGTCGTTTTTGGCTTGGCCGCAGAGGGAGCCGGAGCGCGCAGGTCTGCAACCACCACTTCGATGTCATGCTCTTTGTATCGGTCCAGCTTTTCGAATGCATCGACACGCCGGAGCTGCCCATCCACCCGCATGAGTTCGTAGCCATGCTCCTCGATCCAGGTCGCGATTGGCTGGTGATGGCCTTTCCGTCCCCGAATCAGGGGGGCGCACAGATAGAGATGTTTGGCCCGGCGCGCCTTGGGTGTCTCCGTGACCCGGGTGAGGAGACGCTTGAGTTGACCGATTGTGAGGGGCTGGACCGCCTTGTCGGTGTCCGGGTGGTGCTGGATGCCCATGCGAGCGTAGAGCAAGCGCAGATACTGGGCGACTTCGGTGATGGTCGCCACGGTGGATTTGCGCGAACCGCGGGTGACGCGCTGCTCGATCGCGACGGTCGGCGGGATCCCGGTCATGCGGTCGATATCGGGTCGCGGCAGCTGCTCCACGAACTGCCGTGCGTAGGGCGACATCGATTCCATGAAGCGGCGCTGTCCCTCGGCGAAAACAATGTCGAATGCCAGGGTGGACTTGCCGGAGCCGGAAACGCCGGTGACCACGATCAGCTCGCGATGCGGCAGGGTGACGGAAAGGTTCTTGAGGTTGTTTTCCCGCGCACCGATCAGTTCGAGGCGGTGGTTGCCGGCGTGGGCGACCGGGGTCACGAAGGAAGACTCGGCGGCCAGCGATATAGATTCCTTTGCCGGTGCACCTGCAAGCGCCTCGATGAGAAACGGTGTGGTCGCGGTCCGGAGCTGAACCACGCTCTCCGGCGGCCCCTCCGCCACCAGCTGACCGCCTTCGGCGCCCGCTTCCGGACCGACCTCGATGATCCAGTCGGCGGATTTGATCACATCCAGGTTGTGCTCGATGACGATGACACTGTGTCCGCGGTCGACCAAGGCTTGCAGCACGGCGAGCAGCCGGCCGACATCGTGGCGATGGAGCCCGGTGGTCGGTTCATCCAGCAGGAGCAGCGAGGCCTCCGGCTGATCAGCGGCAAAAACTCCGAGGTAGCGTACCAGTTTGAGCCGTTGAGCCTCCCCCCCGCTGAGGGTGTTGAGCGGCTGGCCCAGCGTGAGATAATCCAGTCCGACCGAAGCGAGGGCCGCCAAGCGCCGATGAATCTCCGGAAATTCGATGAAGAGCGGAAGCGCGTCCGCCACACTCGATCCCAAAAGGTC
>Ga0163144_10010701_pt1 | contig 19517 bp, 10 predicted proteins | sample OliLak19BULKMAT1_FD_123175 | JGI IMG/M metagenome (GOLD analysis project Ga0163144, IMG submission 123175) | Freshwater microbial mat bacterial communities from Lake Vanda, McMurdo Dry Valleys, Antarctica - Oligotrophic Lake LV.19.BULKMAT1 | ecosystem: Environmental > Aquatic > Freshwater >... | reverse complement strand
GCCGATCTGCACCTTCCGCGTCTTCTGAATCTCAAGCGCCTCGTGCACGCGCTCGCGGGTCGTCTTGCCCAGCTTGGCCAACACCCGCCCGAGCTTGCGCCCCTTGGTTTCCTGAAGGTCAACCGCGTTTGCACCAGCCTGGGTCATCAATGAATCTCCGAACGCCACCGGGGGTGTCGCCCACCTCGATGCGCACACCATACCACAAAGGTTGCACAAAGAACCGCTAAATTGGCGGCAGTATCGATACGACATGCAACAGGTGACATGTTTTTTGGCCTGCTAGTTGGTTTGGGCATCCGAGCGGCGGTTCGGGTTGCCCGGCTGCCTTCCTGGCAATGAGTGGCCTCCCGGCTTGGGTTGGGGGCCTTGGCGGGGGTTGCTGGACGCGGTCAAGGTCGGCCGAGGGTGGGAAATGGTCGGGTGTCCGTGTGCCGTCTGAACATATGGTTTTTGCAGGGCCGAGTTGTGCGGGGCGAAGACCGCCCCTTCAATTTTGCTCGCTGTGCTGGCTGCGGCACCTTCTTCCTGCCCTCACAGCCGTGCGGGGGAACGACATTGGCGCTTGATGTCCTCGCCACCGACGCAGCTGGCGGGGGAGGTGGCGAGCGCAAGCGAGCCGCAGGGGGCTGCAGCGAGTGATGTGCGATGAGGGTCGGGCCTGCGACCCGAAGGCAGGATGAATTCCTGCGCCAAGCGGAGGCAATGGCGCGATGGAATTACGGCCGACCGCAACGCCGCGGGAGAGCTGATGGCTTAACCCTTGAGTTCGCTGTCGTCGATGTCGAGGTCGGCGCGGCCGACGGAGCGGCCGAGCTTGTGGACCTTGTCCTTGAGCTCGCCACGGTTCTTGGCGCGGTCGACCATCTCCTCGGCGGAGATCTTCCCGTCCATGTAGTGCTTCCAGAGGTGGTCGTCAAGAAGCTGCATGCCGAACTTCTTGCCAGTCTGGATCATCGAGTCGATGCGGAAAGTTTTGCCCTCGCGGATCAGGTTGCTGATGGCGGGGGTCATGACAAGGAACTCGTAGGCGGCGACGACGCCCTTCATGTCGATGCGTGGCAGCAGGGCCTGGCTGAGCACGGAGATGAGCACGGTGCTGAGCTGGACGCGGATCTGATTCTGCTGGCTCACGGGGAAGGCGTCGACGATACGGTCGATGGTCTTGGCGGCGCCGGTGGTGTGCAGGGTGGCGAAGACCAAGTGGCCGGTCTCGGCGGCGCGGATGGCGGCCTCCATCGTCTCAAGGTCTCGCATTTCGCCAACAAGGATCACGTCGGGGTCTGACCGCAGCACGCGGCGGAGGGCCTCGGAGAAGGTCTTTACGTCGGTGCCGACCTCACGCTGGTTGATAATCGACTGCTTGTGCTTGTGGTGATACTCGATCGGGTCTTCCATCGTCACGATGTGACGGTCGTAGTTCATGTTGACGTAGTCGATCATCGTGGCGAGGCTGGTGGTCTTGCCCGAGCCTGTGGGGCCGGTGACCAGGAACATGCCGCGCGGGGCGCGGACCAGGTCCTTGCAGATCTCGGGCAGGCCGATGGTCTCAAAGGTCAGCAGCTTGTTGGGGATCAGGCGCAGAACCATGGCGATGTCGCCGCGCTGCTTGAAGATCGAGACGCGGAAGCGGGCCTTGTCGCCGTAGGAGAAGCCGAAGTCGCACCCGCCCTCCTCTGAGAGCTCGGCCTGCTTGGCCTCCGGGGTGATCGACTTCATCAGGGCGACCATGTCGTCGCTCTCGAGGACTTTGGTCTTGAGGTTCTGCAGGTGCCCGTGCAGGCGGACGGTGGGCGGGCGGCCAACGGTCAGGTGCAGGTCGCTGGCGCCGGTCTGAACGATGGTGTCGAGCAGGCGATCCATCTGCATAGGTGGGGTCCTGAGAGAGGGGCGTGAACGTGAGCGGTGAGCGTAAACGTGAGCAGAGAGCGTAAACGATGAGCGGTGAGCAATCAGCGGTGAGCGATGAGTGGAGGACCGCGGCCGGGTTAGTCGAGCCCTTCAACCTGGGTCATGCGGGCGACTTCTTCGGCCGTGGTGACGGCCCTAAGAACCTTGAGCTTGCCGTCTTGCACCAGCGTCCGCATCCCGTTGTCGATGGCGGCCTGTCGGATCTTGACCAGAGGCGCCTGCGAGAAGGCCAGATCACGGATGGCGCTGTTCATCAGCATCATCTCAAAGATCGCCTTGCGCCCGCGGTAGCCGGTGCGGTTGCAGGCATCGCAGCCCACGGCCTCGTGCGCGACGCCCATAGCCTCTTCGCGCGACATGCCGATGAGCTTAAGGTACTTGGGATCCGGGTCCGGGTCGGGGCGCTTGCACTCTTTGCACAACACGCGCATGAGACGCTGGGCCATAACGGCCTGGATGGCGCTGGCGACCAGGAAGGGCTTGACGCCCATGTCGGTCAGACGCGTGATGGCGCTGGGCGCGTCGTTGGTGTGCAGCGTGCTGAAGACCAGGTGGCCGGTGAGGGCGGCCTGGATGGCGATGTCGGCGACCTCGCGGTCGCGGATCTCACCAACCAGGATGATGTTGGGGGCCTGGCGGAGCATCGTTCTGAGGATGACGCCGAAGCCAAAGCCGATCTTCTCGCGCACCTGGCACTGGTTGATGCCGCGGAAGTTGTACTCGATAGGGTCCTCGGCGGTGATGATCTTCTTGTCGGGCCTGTTGAGCACGTCAAGGGCCGAGTAGAGCGTGGTGGTCTTGCCCGAGCCGGTAGGCCCGGTGACCAGGAAGATTCCGTTGGGGCGGCGGATGATCTTGTTGAAGACCGCGAGGTTGTCCTCTTCGAAACCCAGGTTGACCAGGCCGATGCGGACGGCGTCGGCGCGCAAGATACGCAGCACGATGCTCTCGCCGTGGTACGCCGGGCAGGCGCTGACGCGGAAGTCGATGGCGTTGGTGGGGTCAATCTGGAGCTTGATGCGGCCGTCCTGGGGGATGCGCTTCTCGGCGATGTTCATCCCGCTCATCAGCTTCATGCGGCTGAGCACGGCGTTCTGCATGCGCTTGGGCAGGTTGTCGCGCAGCATGCACACCCCGTCAACACGGTAACGCAGGCGGACGCGGTCGCCGAAGGGCTCGATGTGGATGTCGCTGGCGCGCATCTTGACGGCCTCGGTCAGGATGCGGTTGACAAGGCGGACAATCGGCGCGTCCTCGCCGGTGATGTCGATGGACTTGTCGACCGAGCGATCGACCGAGCGGTCAACGGACTTGTCGATAGAGCTGGAGACGAGGCTCTCGTTGGCCGCGACCTCCTTGGCCTGGGTGAGCTTGGTGTCGATGAACTTGCGGATCTGGCTCTTGGGGGCGAGTCGCGGCTCGATCTCGGTGTTGAGGCGGAAGCGGAGCATGTCCTGCAGCTCGATGTTGAGCGGGTCGGACATGATGAGCGTGAGGCGCCCGTTGGCCTTGCTCATCGGGAGGATGCCGTGCTTCTTGATGAGGTCTTCGGGCACGAGCTTGGCGTTGATCTGCGTGGCGATACCGTTGGCGCTCAGGTCAACGTACTCGATGCCGAACTGGTTGGCGAGGGCCTTGGAGACCATCTCCTCGGTGGTCACGCCCATTTCGACGAGCATCTCGCCAATGCGTTTGTTGGCGGTCTTGGCCTTCGCGACCGCCTCGTCGAGCTGGGCGGGCTGCGCGGCACCCCAGCCGATGAGGATGTCGCCGAGCTTCTTGCGTGATCGTGCCATAGGGGGGGTGAAGGATACCCGCGATGCGGCGCGGAATTGGCCCCAGAAGGGCCGGGGGTGCAGAGTCGGAGAAACTTCACGGTTGGCGGGGTTTTCCGCGCACAACCCGCGTGCTTGTCGCGGGGGTGGGATGGCGCTACGTGAGAAGACCACCTTTAAGCCAAGCGTGAGAAGACCGCCTTCAAGCCAAGAGTTGCGGACGAGTTGCGGGCACGATGTGGCCGCACCGCGCGCATGCCAGCCCTCACGCGACGATCGCGGCCCGCGCTCCGATACGAGCCCTAGCGTCTCGCGGTTGCACCAGTGCCGTTCGATCGCGCCGCGATGCTGAGACTGGGTGGGTGCGACTACGCTCAAACATGGCAAAGCGTCCGCCCCGGCCCGTCAAGTTCACCCCCGGCGGCGACCGCCCTTCTCCGCCCCTTAACTCTAACACAGACTCGCGTCCAAGCTCGCGCCCCACTTCTCGGCCGTATTCGCGTCCGGAATTCAGGCCAGAGAGTGCCGGCGATCGGCCCCGCCCGCCCTATGCCTCCCGCCGACCCGCAGGCCCGCGTGATGACGCCCCGCCTTCTGATCGTCCGAGTTACCCGCGCCGTGACGATGGCCCACCCTCGGATCGTCCGCGTTATCCGCGCCGTGACGATGGCCCACCCTCGGATCGTCCGCGTTATCCGCGCCGTGATGACAACCGCCGTGATGATGGGCCCCGACCGTTCTCACGTCCGGCGGCTCGCGCGAGCTACCAGCGCCGCGATGAAGGCGGCTACGGCGATGACCGCGCTGCCCACGTGCCGCGCTGGCCGCTGGGCCCGGGCGTCCGCGTGCTTCACCGTGATGGCGACCTTCTGGTGGTTGACAAGCCGCCGGGCCTTTTGACCAGCTCAACCCCAGGCAGCGAGGACGACACGCTCGCGTCGCGCGTCCGCTATCGCCTGCGCCGTGACGGGGTCAAGCCCGTGAAGCGCTCCGAGGACACCGGCGGCATGACCGCGCCGGTCCCCGGTGTCATCCACCGCCTTGACCGCGAGGCGTCGGGCCTGCTGGTAATGAGCCTGAGCGCGCGCGGCTACTCGTGGCTCAAGGACGACTTCAAGCACAAGCGCGTCCACCGCATCTACGTCGCGGTAGTCGAGGGGATCGTCGGACCCGTGGGCGACGTCGGCACCGTGCAGTCGTTCCTCAAGGAGTCTCGGACAGGGAAGGTCGTGAGCATCCCGACCGAGGAGTACCGCGGGCCGGTCACGGGCCCGAGCCGGGCCAAGTACAAGCAGACTCGGCGCGGGCAGCCCAGCCGAGAGGTTGAGGCGGCTGAGGCGATCGCCAAGCTCGCGGTCACGCACTATCGCGTGCTGGCGACGGGCAACGGGCGCAGCTTGGTGCAGGTTCGCTTGGCCAGCGGGCGTAAGCACCAGATCCGCGTGCACATGGCCAGCCGCGGGCACGCGATCGTCGGCGACACGCTCTATGCGCCGCCGGTGGCCGAAGGTGAGAGCACGCTGGCACGCATGGCGCTGCACGCCAGCGAGCTGGGCCTGACGCACCCGGGCACGGGCCAGGCGCTGCGGTTTGTCAGCCCCGCGCCGGCGAGCTTCTACCGCGCCGTCGGCGCGCAGGCACCAACGGTCGTCGCGGGTGCTGAGGCCGAGCGCAAGGGCCCTATGAGTGACGGCGCGGCAGAGGATGACTCCGGCAGCTTCGCGCAGGGTGCGGCGCAGTTTGCGGATGAGCATGACGCCGGTGCGGCCCGCTGGCGGGCCAGTGAGGAGCCGCGGAACCACCGCGACGAAGCGCCGGCGAACACAAGCTGGAACCAGGTCGCGGCGTGGTACGACGAGCTGATCGAGGACCGCAAGAGCGACCACTACACCGACCTGATTGTCCCGGGCGTTGTGCGGCTGGTGGGTCCCCACCAGGGCCAGCGCCTGCTTGACGTCGCCTGCGGGCAGGGCGTGGTTGCCCGCGCGATGGCCGGCCAGGGCGCGACGGTCGTCGGGGTTGATTCGGCATCGGAGCTGGTCAAGGCCGCCCAGAAGCGCGCCGGCGACAGCACACTGATGGACTTCCGCACCGGCGATGCGCGCCGGATCGGCGAGCTAGACCTGGGCGAGAGCTTTGACGCGGCGGTCTGCGTCATGGCGCTCTCCAACATCGAGCCGGTCGAGCCGGTGCTTGCGGGGATCGCTCGGCACCTGCGCCCGGGCGGGGCGCTGGTCTTTGTCGTCAGCCACCCGGCCTTTCGCTCGCCCGGCCAGACAAGCTGGGGCTGGGATGGACCCGATGCCCGCCAGTTCAGGCGCGTAGACGGCTACCTCTCCAGCGGGCAGCACCGCATTCAAATGCACCCCGGCGACGCGCCAGACATCGTGACCTGGACCTTTCACCGCCCGATCCAGCACTACGTCCAAGCGCTCGCGCAGGCGGGCTTGTTGGTTGAGCAGCTTGAAGAGTGGGCCAGCCGGCGCAGCAGCCAGCCGGGCCCACGGGCCGATGAGGAGAACCGCGCGCGGCGCGAAATTCCGCTGTTTTTAGCGGTCCGCGCAGTGAAGGTTGGCGACCCATCCGCGTAACGTCCTTCGCGACGCGCTCTAGGTGACAGTCTGTGTCTAGCGCTGCGTGCCGCGCATCTTGCCGACCTCGCCAAAGCGCAGGAAGCTTTCTTCCAGCACCTTGCGGTCCAGCTGATCCAGCACGCCGTTGCGGTTCATGTCGGCCTCGCCCAGATAGCTCGTGAGCATCCAAGAGGCGTACAGGTCGTCGATGGTCACCAGCCCGTCACGGTTGACATCGCCCGAGCCGAGGCTGACTGTCACGCCCTCGATCCGCTGCACCGCCACGTTGCCCGAAACCTCAAACGCGACGATGGTGATGCTGTTGGTGCCGATCGGCAGGTTGCCCGCGTTGCGCCGCCACTCGAAGCGGTCGTACTGGCTGGCCTGGTTGCTGCTGTTGCACAGCGGGATCGGGTCGGTCCCGACAGGAACGTTGGCCAGAATGTGGACGGCGTTCACGGTGCGGTCGGCCACGCCCTGGGCGTTCTCGGCCCGAACGCGGAACTGGAAGTTCCCGTCCGTGATGGTCGTCCCGCTGACTAGCCGCACGTTGGGCGGGACGCGATCAACATAGATGACCTTGCGGAAGTCGTTATACAGCGGCGACGCCCCGGCCTCGGTCCGCCGGCGGTAGGCGATCACCGAGATGTAGTTGAACCCCTCGGGCAGGCGGAAGGTCTCAATGCTCTGGCGGTACAGGCCCGTGGTGTTGCTGCCACTGGGCCCGCTGATGGGCGTGAACTGCGTAAGGAACCGCTCGTACCCGACATCGACGGTCGCGGGCGGGAGCTGGTCGGTAGCGCCGTTGCCGTTGAGGTCCTGCCAGCCGCGGTTGAAGCGGAAGACCGCGAAATCGTCGAAGTTGCTGTCGAGCGGGTCGCCCTTGAACGTCGCCAGGCGCAGCTCAAACGTCGGCGCGGTCACAACCTCCACCGCCGTGATGCGGCGCTGGTATGTCGGGACGGTCGTCGGCTCGGCGGCGATCGTGCCGGCCACCGGGCTGACGCTGACTAGACCCTGCGGGGCCAGCGGCCCGTAGATCACGTACCCGCGTGCGTGGAAGACGCCCGCCGAGTTGCGGTTGTTGGGCACGCTGATCGACACGCGCCGGTTGGCGTCCACCACCAAAGTCTGCTGAAGGAAGCCCTGGTTGTTGACCACCGGATCGGCGGCGTTACCGCTCAGCTCCTGCAAGCGCGTGCCCGGGGCAAACCGCGTCTGGACGTTGCGAAGCTGGGTGCCCGCGTCGTTGCGGTCGTTCACGCCCACCAGCACGTTGGCCAGGTTGTTCTGGGCCCGCTCAAACAGCAGCACGTCATCGAGCGAGGGGTTGGTCGCGTCCGTGCCGTTGAGCACGAACATGTTGCCACGCGCGTACCCGTTGCGCAGACGGACCATGCGCGTGATCGCGGCGTCGTTGTTGCCTAGCGCGTTCGGCAGCCCCTCGCGCGGCCAGAAGCCTCGGTTGGCGAACCGGTCGTGCATCTCACGACCGTTATAATAAATCTTGGGCACGCCGGTCCGAAAGATCGTGTACGCGAACTGCGGCAGGCCGTAGAGGTCGGTGCTCGGCACCGCGGGGGCTGAAGACCCGCTGCCGACGCTCCCGTTGTCGTGGCTGTAGACGTGGTGCACGCCCTGGCTGCCGTTGTTGAAGCCGTCGTCCTGCGTGTCGATGCTGGCGCTGAGAACCTGCTGCCACGAGCGGAAGCCCCCGTTGGCGCGGATGTCACGCAGCGCCCCGGCCTCGTTGAGGTCCAGCGCGTCGCGGTTTCCGAAGCCGTCCTTGCGGATGTACGTCTGCACAAGGTCGTTGCCCGCGACCGACTCGCCGAAGCTGAACGGCACGGCCCGCAGCCCGCTGGCCAGCACGCGCCGGTTGAAGACAATCGGGTCGTAGAAGTTGTTCCAGAACCATTGCGGGATGTGCTTGGCCGCATCAAGGCGGAACCCGTCGACCTTCAGCTCGTCAAGGTACCACTGCACCGACCGCATCAGCACGCCCGTGGCGTTCTCTAGGATCGGGTCACCCGTGGTCGCCACGTTGGTCGTGAACGGGTAGACCGTCCAGCTTGACCCGTCGCCGCGGGGCGTGGGGTTGGTGAACGTCAGCGGCGTTGCCTGGCGGTCCGGGTAGAAGCGCCGGTTCGCCGGGTTCGGGCGGTTCCGAACGTTCCCGGGCGGGATGTTCTGCGCGTTCGCCTCCACCGGGTGGCGGATGAACGAGAAGTTGATCGCCTGATTGATGTCGATCAGGTTGACAAGGTCGCCGTCAAAGAGGTTGTACGGTTCGCTACCCGGGGCTGGGTTGGGGTTCTCTGACTGCGTCAGCCCGTCGTGGAAGTCACCCCAGAAGCCCGCGCCGGGCGTACCGGGCAGGTAAAACTGCGGCCAGGCACCGTCGGCGATAAACGACGCGTTGTTCGTGCGCCCGCCGTTGTGGTTCATGATGATGTCAACGTACACAGCCGCGCCGGCGGCCTGAAACTCCTGCACGACCTGCTTGAACCGCGCCTCGGTCCCGTAGATCGTCGGCGACTCGGGCGAGCCGATATCAAACCGGTCAAAGGGGTCGTATCCGGGCGAGCCGTCAGAGGCCTTGGAGATCGGCGGGAGCCACAGCCCGCCGTAGCCAGCGGTGAACAGGTCCGGCATCCGCCGCTCCATGTTCGACCACGACGTCTCGAACCACTGCAACATCACCGGGTTGTCATTGCCCCGAGCCGCGGGCTCAAGGCCCGGTACCAAGGTCAGGGCCATCAACCCGCCGGCGAGCGCGACAAATACGTGAGCTCTCGCGGGACGGACCCCACGACGCTGTTGATCGGGAACCGAGTTTGGCGAGGACACCAAGTTACTGCTCATGCTCACTCCGCTCAGGCTGCGGCGAACCCGCGCCAGAGATTGCTGCACCCGGCGCACACCGCGCCGCCGCTCACACACATACGCGCTATCAGGGACTGATCCTGACCACCGAACGCTGCTGAACGCCTTCGAAACTTCGCTTTGGGTGGGTCGCCACGTCGAGAACCGCCGTTGCCACCAACCTCCTGGCTGCAAGCCTAAGCCAGAACCCGCCCGACGCCAGAGAAATCGCCAGATTTCCGACCGGCCCAACCCTGGAATCGAACTTGGCATCGAGGCCGGCACCGCCGACCCGCTTGGCCTGCTGCACGCACCACCCGATACCCACTCACACCACGCCCGATAGCCCGACCCGAACACGGGCTAGCAAACACCTTTCAACGGTTCGAGTGCACGCCCCGATTGGTTCCAGCGATCCCGCCTCAGTTGCCCCTTCAGGCTCAGGCCCGGGCTCAGTCTGAGGCACAAGTTGAGGCTCGGCTAGCGGCGACCGCCCTTTCGTGATCGCCTCACGCCCGCCGGGCTGCACCAGCGCGTGAACGAACTCACGGAAGCGTCGGTCCAGCTCGCCCCCGGCCTCGGGCGACGCGCCGAAGTAGACGCCGAAATGGACCGCCGCCGCCCCGGGCCCAAGCATGGCGCGCGCCGCCTGCGACTGGTCAAGCCCAAGCCCTTGGCTCAGCACCAATCCCACGCGCCCCTCGCTCGCGTCGATGACGGCTTTACCGAGCCCCGCGGCCGCCCCGGGCCCGGCGTGGTGCTTTAAGAACAACCCCAGCGCCCAGACCTGCGAGTACCAGGCCGCCGCCGTGTCCTGCGCCGCCGCCTCGCGCTTTACGGCCGACGTTCGCCCGGGCGCAACCCCGGTCGCGCTGGCCTGCGCGTCCAGCAGGTTCGCGGGTGAGCCGGCGATGATCTGCTCGATGCTCATCAGCTCGCCACGATCGACCGTCTCGCGCAGGCGGTCAAACCGTGCCGGGTTGGCCCACGGCAGAAACACCGGACGAGACCCCGCCCACGCGTGCCCCTCCGCCAGCGTGGCCACGCACTCTTCAAGCCACACCGGCAGCGGCTGGCGGAACGTCACCTGCGTGTACTGGTGCCAGCCCTCATGCGCCGCGATTGCCAGCGTGTCGGCCGGGCCCATGTCAAACAGCAACGCACGTCCCTTGAAGGTCATCCCGCCGCGCTGCACGCTGGCGATTGCGCGGCTCTGCGTCTCGCCCAGCAGCATCCGCGTCAGCGCCTGCCACTGCGCACGGTCCGCAAGCACGTACGTGTCCATCGTGCCGCCGGGCGCGGGCAGGGGTACGACAAAGCTTCGATAGTGCGTTAGAGCTGCCTCCAGAAAGCCGGGCATCCCTTGCCCGATCTGTGCCGACCGCTCGGTGCTGTAGACCACAAAGTGATCCGTCAGCACGGCCTGCCCAACGCTTGAGCCCAGCCGCCACGGGCGCACATCCCGGATCAGCGAAGCCGACGACGCCAGCGTTGCGTCCGGCGCGGGCCCACCTTCAACAGCGACCAGTTCACCTTGGCCAGCAGCAGGGCGCGGAACGCCCAGCCGCACCGGCGTCAGCGGGCCCACGGGCGGGCCGCCAATGCTCAGCAAAGCGGCGGCGTCAGCCGTGACCTTGGGGCGAGGCGTCGGGCGCGCCCCGGCGCTCCGCGCCGCAGCAATCAGCCCCACGTTTGATACACCCGGCGTGCGAGCGGCCACGATCTGCTCGTTCGCTCGCGCGGTATTGGATCCATCCTCATGCGCGGCCCGCGGCCCGTGCGTGCAGCCAAACACCCCACCGCCCATGATTGCAGCCACCGCTACAAGCGCAACTGGTGCCGGTTCGGTTCGCCTCACAGCGTCATCCCCATCGACTTCAGCTCGTCCTCAAGAGCCAGCAGCTGCGCCTTGCTCTCTTCGACCAGCTTGGCCGGTGCGCGCTGCGCATAGCCCGGGTTGGCCAGGCGCGCGGCGATCGTCGCGTGCTGCTTGCGAAGATCACCCGCACGCTTAGCCGCAAGCTCAGCGCTCGCCGCCGCGTGGGCAGCCGCATCAACCCCCGAGCCAGCACCCACGCCCAACGCCGATGCCGAGACCAACCCCGAGATCGCGCAGTCCTCACCCAGCAGCCGCAGCTTGATCGCGCCCGCTGGCAGTTCGCCCGCGAGCACCTCGACCGCCGCCAGCCCCGCCAGCGCCATCACCAGCGGGCCCGGAGCCGCAAGCTCGGCCCGCAGCGCCGCCGGCGCGTGCAGCGTCACCTTGTGCTGCGGCTTGATCTGCTGCGACGCCCGCACCTCACGGACCTGCTCAACCAGCGTTCGCAGCCGCTCAAACGCCGCCGATGCCCGCTCATCCACCAGCTCGGGGCCAACCTGCGGCCAAGGCGCGGTGCACAGCAAGCCCGCGCGGCGCGGCTCGCCAAGCTCAAGCCCCGCCAACCGCGCACGCACGCCAAGCTGACGCGTGTGCTCGAAGATCGCCTCGGTCACATACGGCATCGCCGGGTGCGCCAGCCGCAAGATCACGTCGATCACCGCCGCCAGCACGCCCTGCTGCGCCGGGCTCTTCTCGACCGTCGGCTTGATCGCCTCGAGGTACCAGTCGCAAAAATCCCGCCAGACCAGGTCATACAGCGCCGTGGCGTAGTCGGCAAACTGATATTCACCGATCGCCCGATCAATCGCCACCACCGCTGCGTGTACGCGCCCGAGCATCCAGCGATCAACAATCGAGAGCGCCGCCGGGTCGATGTCAACCGCCGCGCCCTCCGGCCCCGCCGCGGGCAGCTTGCTAATCGCGAATCGGCACGCGTTCCAGAGCTTGTTGCAGAAGTTGCGGCCCTGGTCAAACTTCGCGCTGCTGTTGCGCCCGCTCTTAGCGTCCTTCTGCACCGGCATCCGCACGTCCTGCGTCTGCGTCGCCAGCGCGCAGAGCGTAAATCGCATCGCGTCGCTGCCGTGCGTGGCGATGATGTCCAGCGGGTCGATCCCGTTGCCCAAGCTCTTGGACATCTTGCGGCCCTCGCCGTCCTGGATCACCGCGTGGATCACCACGTCAGTAAACGGCACCGGGCCTTTGCCGCCGCCGGCGCCATAGAGGTAGCGGTTGAACATGACCATCCGGCTGACCCACAGCGTGATGATCTCTCGCGCCGTGCACAGCGTGCTGGAGGGGTTGAACGCCGCGAGCTCCTGCGTGTTCTCAGGCCAGCCCAGGGTCGAGAGCGGCCACAGTGCCGAGGAGAACCACGTGTCCAGCACGTCAGGATCGCGCACGAAGCCCGCGCGCTCAATCACCGCCACGGCCTCGGCATCACCCGGGTTCCGCACACACACGCGGTGCTTGCGCTCGCCGCTCGTGCCCCCAAATACGTCTGCTCCCATCACGGGCTGAAGGTCAAGGCGTACACGCCCGGCCATCTCTAGCTCGCGCAACGCGTGCAGCTCTGCCGCCGCATGCTCGCCCGTCGCGTGCGTCCACACCGGCACCTGGTGCCCCCACCAAAGCTGCCGGCTGATGCACCAATCGCGGATCCCCTCGTGCCAGTGCTGATACGTCTTTGCGTACCGCGCCGGGTGGAAGGTGATGCGGTCAGTCTGGGCGGTAGTTTGAGAGCTTGGAATCGTTGCGTGGGGCAGGTTTCCAAGTTCCGCGGAGGGCAGGTTTCCAACCTGCCCTCCGGTCACGGCCCCCCCACGCACCCGCTCAGGCGCACGCAGCCGACCCTGACGCGCCTCGTCGGTCACGGTCAGGTGGCGATACGACTCCCTTGGCCCGCACAAGCCTGCGGCCACGGGGTTCTCAATGATGTACCTGAGCTTCTCGAAGTAATCGTCACTGTTGCGGATGATGTGGTCGAACGACTCGTCTTGCCAGAGCTGCCCCTGCTGACCGCGTGCCTGATTAATCACAAGCGCCGAGTGGCGCTTGATACTGTCCAAGATCTCCGAAATCGAGTGCCACACGCCCTCGCTCTTGACATACGGCGAGACAAGCACGTGTACGTGGTCCGGCATCACCACGACCGCGTGCGCTTCGTAGCGTTCCCCATCAAAGTGCTTCCACGCGTCAATGACTACCTGCCGCTCCGTGTCGCCCAATGCTCCGTCGAGCGTGCGATAGGTAACAAAGTATGTGCTGCCACCTCTTTGCCAATGCGGCAAGCGACGCTCCGCTCGCAGCATCGACTTATCCACCAGTGCCGCCCCGGAACCCACCGAGAGCTGGGCAGGTTGGAAACCTGCCCCACGCGAAGAATCAACAACCACCCGCCCCACGGTTTGGACGTCTGTCGCCAGCGCCTCATTTGCCGCCTGTGCCAGCCGCGGATCGGTCACACGCACGTACCACTGGTCGCTCAAGTACGGCTCAACAATCGCCTTGCTGCGGTCAGAGTGCTTTACGCTGTGGCGGTGCGGGCGCGTTGCCTCGTGCAGCCCGCGGGCCTTGAACTCCATGACCACCAGCTTGCGCGCTTCCTCGCGCTTTTTGCCCACAAACACGTGCGCATCGCCAACATCGCTCCACCCGTGCTTGTCGCTCACGCTCGCGTCGGGCCCAAAGATGTTGATCACCGCCAGCCGGTGCCGCAGCCCGATCTGCTCGTCGTTGGGGTCGTGCGCGGGCGTGACCTTCAAAAAGCCCGTGGCCATCTTCGCCTTCGGGTCCGCCTTCTCATCTTCGCTCCGCGCAAGCCGCTCGGGCAGCACCACATAGTCGTCTTCGACAATCGGCACCACACGCCCAACCAGCGGGAGCTGCGCATAGAGCCCGCGCAGCGCCGTGGCTCGCGGGTCGTGCGGGCTCACCGCCACGGCCGTATCGCCCAAGTACGTCTCAGGCCGCGTCGTCGCGACCGTCACCCACGCCGCCAGATCGTCAGCGTGCGCCGCGTCCTCAAGCTGATTCCACCCGCGCCGGCGCAGCTCGCCCCATGTCACCGGCACCGCCTCAAACTTCTGACCAGCCTCGTCAAGAACCCGACGGCTCACCAGCGGGTACCGCAGATAGTAAAAGTTTCCGTCGATCTCCTCGTCGTAGCACTCATCGTCGGCCACGGCGGTCTGCAGCAGCGGGTCCCAGTTCACCAGGCGCTTGCCGCGATAGATCAGCCCGTCCAAGAACAAGCGGTAGAACGCCTCGTACACCGCCCGCGCGCACTGCGGGTCCATCGTGAACCGCTGGCGGGCCCAGTCGCAGCTGCAACCCATCATCTTGAGCTGGTTGGTGATGACGGCCTCGTACTCATCCTTCCACGCCTGCACCTGCCCGATGAACTCATCGCGCGCCATCGCGCCCTTGAGTGGACCGCGCAGCTTGCCCTCGGCCCGCAGCCGCTTCTCGACCACCGCCTGCGTCGCAATCCCCGCATGGTCCGTGCCCGGCATCCACAGCGCCTCAAAGCCCTGCATCCGCTTGGCACGCACCAGCACATCTTGCAGCGTGTTGTTCAGCGCGTGCCCTAGGTGCAGCTGTGCCGTCACGTTCGGCGGCGGGATCAGCACGCAGTACCCCGGCGCCTCGCCACGCACGACACGCCCCGCGTCCGCGTGAAACGCCCCACTGGCCTCCCATCGCGCCCGCACGGCCCCTTCGTGCTCAGCCGGCGCATACTGGCTTGATAACGCGCTGACAATCCCCCCACCGGTGCTGCCAGTTGCGCCACGCCCGTCACCTTGCTGGTTCATTGATGGTGCTTCGCCGGCCATAGCACCCAGCATAGATGCACCGACCCCCGCCGAGCCGATAGCCTTGCACCGATGGCCCACCACCGCCCAACTTGTCAATCACCAGCCCCAGCCCCCGCGCGCTCCACGCTCAACCCCACACGCGCACCCGCCCGCCGTGCGGGCGCGGCACGCTATACCGCCCCCATCGTGATCGTCCTCATCCTCGCCGCCCTGGTCATGGGCTGGCTCCTGCTGCAAGCCGTCACGGCCCCAGCCCCTGGCCCCGCGCCAGCCCAGCTCTCTCAGCCCGGATCCATCACGCTCCCCGCCGCCGTACCTACGTCAGCGCTCGACGCACTCGCCAGGTCGCAGCCGCTGCTGGTAGACGCCCGCTGGGAAGAGGCCATCGCGATACTCGCGCCCGCCGCCGAGGCCTACCCCAACGACCAAGAGCTGCACATTGCTATGAGCGCGGCCTATCAAGGTCTGCGGCGCTGGGACAAAGCCCTCCCGTCGCTGATTACCGCCATAGAGATCGGCCCCGCGACCGCGACCATGCACGTCCAGGCCGGCACCATCGCCAACACGCTCGGAAAGCTTGACGCCGCGGCCGCGCACTACGCAAGGGCCCAGGCCCTCGAACCCACCCAGGCCCGCCACCCGCTGTTCTTGGCGATGATCCAGATCAAGCAGAGCAAAGACGCCGCCGCCACCGCCAGCCTTGTCCGCGCCACCGTGCTCGATCCCGACCTTGCCGAGGCCTGGGGCACACTCGCCGAGCTCGCCCTCCGCGGCAACACGCCCGCGATGGCCCTGCAACACACTTCCAAAGCCCGCGCGCTGCAGCCGACGGTCGTCCGCTGGCGCGTGGTTGAGGCTCGGGCCCACCGCCGTGCCAACGCGCCGCAAGAGGCCGCCGATGTGTTGGTGGGCTTAGCTGACGCTGACAGACTCACGCCCGCGGTGCTTGCCGAGCTTACCGGCGCGCTGGGCATGTTGCGCCGCCCGGCAGAGGCCGCCGCTCAGTATGAGGCCGCCGCCGCACGCCCGGGCGACCATCACGCGGCGTTCTTGCTTGAAGCCGCCCGCTGGCGCCAGAAGGCCGGCGACGTTGCACAATCCCGCGCGCTGGCTGCAAAGGCCGCCGCCGCCGGCAGCAAAGACGCTGTTGAGTTTCTGGCAGGGCTTGAGTAAGCCCTCGTGCGGGGCAGGACTTCATCTTGATTCTTGTCTTTGTCTCTACCTTAAGCTTCCGGAGGGCAGGCTTCCAACCCGGCTCGCCTTTTTACATTGCTTAATAGCGCGACTGCATCCTGCCTCATCTGCCCGCGCGCCTCAACCCTCTCCGCTTTCTCCGCGTTCCTCTTCCACCCCGTCGCTCGTCGCCCATGGCCCGTCGGTTCCCACTATTCCCGCCTCAGTCCTTCAGCGGGTCGGGGCGAAATAGCTTGGTGTCGAGGGCCCACTGCCGTTCCGTGAAGTTCCCACCCAGGTCGATCTCCACCGCCCGGTCGGGCCGCGCCGCCGCCAGAGCGATGAACGTCTTGGCATCAAGGTTGTCCAGCAGCGCCACCAAAATCGCCTCTGGCGTCCCGGGGATCCGCGCTGCTCCAAACTCCGGCTTCTCGTGGTGGCTCAGAATGATGTGCTGCAGCACCATCACCGCGTTCTTGGGCAAACGCTGGCCCGTGCTGCGCATCACCAGCTGCGCGCGGTCGTGCAGCATGATTGCGCCCTCGACGATGTGCCCGATCAGCTCGCCACGGTCGCTGTACACAAAGCTCCGGTCCCACACGATCTCGCGCGTCTTGCCAAGGTCGTGCAAGAACAGCCCCATCAGCACGATATCTCGGCTGATCTTCGGGTACATCGGGCACACCGCCACCGCCAGGCGCATGCACGAGAGCGTGTGCTCCAGCAGCCCGTGCAAATAGGCGTGGTGCATCGCCTTGGCCGCCGGACAGACCATAAACGCGTCCATCAGCGCCTTGTCTTCCAGATAGACCTTCGCCAGCGCCTTCATCGCCGGGTGCTCGAGCGTCTCAAGGATCGACGCCACCTCCGCCATCATCTGGCCCGGGTCATTGGCCGAGACAGGCAGCAACTCACGCAGGTCCTCCACGCTCGGCTCAACCGGGTCAATCCCCCGGATGATCAGCTGCAAGTCGCCCTGATACGCCTGCGTCTCGCCCTCAACCATGACAAACCCGTCTGTCGGCAGGCGGCGGTACGTGTCCTGGTCGATCGACCACATACGCCCGGGCATCTCGCCGGTCTTGTCCTTCAGCACGCACTTAAGGTACGGCTTGTCGGTCTTGGTCCGCCCCAGCTGCGCGTTGGCAATGCAAAACAACCCGCTGACATACTCCGACGGCTCCATCTCGCGGATGTACCGACGCCGGTGCGTGCTCTGGGGGCTGTTCTGGGCAGGGTTTGACGCGGCGCTAGAGTGCGGGCTGGACATAGGGGCGATGGTAGATCACACCAGCGGGCCCAATCAAACATTTCCGCCCGCCCGGCACGCCCCGGCCGCGCTCGAACCGAACAATGCCGCCCATGCCCGAGCCAGCGCCCACGCCACCGTCACAACCACCCGCGCCCGCGGCACTCACGCCCGACCCGCGCGCCAACCGCTTCGCCCTCGCGCCCCGCTCGCTCGTCGCCGGGCTATTAATGGGCGTGGCCAACATCGTCCCGGGCATCTCCGGCGGCGCGATGCTGCTGATCCTGGGCGTCTATCACGCCTTCCTTGAGGCCATCGCCGCCGTTACCACCCTGCGATTCAAGATTCACCACCTCGTCGTCATCGCCTGCATCGGCGCGGGCGCCGGCACCAGCATCCTCCTGCTCGCCGGCATCGTCCGTGATGCCATCGTCACCCACCGCTGGCAGACCTACAGCATCGTTGCCGGCATGCGCCTTGCCGCCGTGCCCATCGTCTGGCGGCTCGCACGCCCGGCTACCCCGTCACTCTGGACCGGCATGATCATCGGCCTGATCCTCACCGCCGGTGCCGCCGCCTTCACCTATTCGCCCGCCGCACAATCCGGCCTCGCCAGCAGCCCGCTGATGAACTTCACCGCCGGGCTTCTGGGCGCGTCCGCCACCATCCTCCCGGGTATGGACGGCTCGTACATCCTCATGCTCCTGGGCCAATACGTCCCCATCCTCAGCGCGATCGACCGCTTCGCCGACGCGCTCCGCGCAGGCAACCTTGCCGCCATGCTCGAACCCTGCAAGGTCCTCATCCCCACAGGCATCGGCGTCGCACTGGGCATCGGCGGCGTCGCCATCGCCATGCGCTGGCTGCTCGCAAAGTTCCCAAAGCCAACCTACGGCGTACTGCTCGGCGTGCTGCTGGGCGCCTTCATCGGGCTCTACCCCTTCGGCACCTACCGCGCGCCAGTCGTCGGTGACCGCGTCGCCGGGCAGCTTGTCACCGAGCAAACCCTCTCCAAGCTGCAGGATGACAAAGACAAGTGGCCGCTGGAGTTCTTTACCCCAACGACCACCCAAGTTGCCATGAGCCTCGCGCTGGTAGCCCTCGGCCTGATCGCCGGCTGGGCCCTGACCAAGCTAGAACGTGAAGAAGAGCGCGCCGCACAAGCCTGACCGCGCCACTTCAGCGCCGCCGGTGCGCGATCAACTGCACCCCATAGCTCGTGCTCGACGGCAGCCACAGGTACCGCGTATCGCCCAGCTCGGGCTGTTCAGGCACCGGCCACTGATTTGTCGCCAGCAGCGGGCCCGGCTCGCCGTACGCCAATGCCGCGTCACGCCGCGCAAACTCCGGCAGCGCCCCGCTGCCACCCACCATCGCCAAATACGCGCCCGGCAGCGGCGCATCAAAGACCGCCTCGCTCCACGCGCCACCGTCAGGCCGCGGCAGCACAAACCCGCCACCCGCACCTTCGCCCCCACCCGTCCCCGGCGCATGCATAAAGCCCCGCTCGCTCTGTTGCGCGCACCCACCCAAGCCCAAGCTCAAAGTTATCGTCGCGAAAACCGAGCACACCATCGCACACGCGCCAGCAGCCCCGCCCCGCGCCCGCGTGCGGCCCTTGCCGCAGCCGTGCGCACGCACGCACACCGGGTTGTCTTTGTCTTTTTGCAGCATGGTTCCCTGTCTCCGCTGAGACAACCATGCCGCGCGATCACTACCGACGCAACCCGTGGGGATCAGAATCAGTCACGCGTGCTTGCGCCGCGCGCCGCGCGTGCCGCCCGCACCGCCTGAACCATCCATGCCGCCGATCGCGCGCGTTCTCGCCCCCCGCTGCCGCCACCCAAGACGCCCGAGAACCTCGCCCTACAAGCCCCACTCGCGCCCCAACTCACGCCCCGATCATGCACCGCTCACGCCTCAACGCACCCGCCGCTCAGGGCTCAACCCACGACGTAATCGCGGTCGTACCCCCGCTGCCACTGCCCACCGCCGGGCCCGCGTCCAGCCGCACCCGCGCCACCGACGTCGCGCCAAACGTGTTGCTCATGATTGTCCCGACAAACTCGCTGGCGCTTTGCCCCGAAGGCCTAATGTCCGCCGCCGCGCGCGGTACCCGCACGTGAGCGCTCAGCTTCACACCGTCGTCGATGCTCCACTCGTTGGTCGACGTCTGGTAAATCCGAAGCCGGTCCGGATCGCCCGTCGCGTTGACCTGCGCCGTGTCATACGCGTCGAAGAACCCGCTGACGAACATGTCCAGCGTCGCCCCCGCCG
>Ga0163144_10010700_pt1 | contig 19517 bp, 18 predicted proteins | sample OliLak19BULKMAT1_FD_123175 | JGI IMG/M metagenome (GOLD analysis project Ga0163144, IMG submission 123175) | Freshwater microbial mat bacterial communities from Lake Vanda, McMurdo Dry Valleys, Antarctica - Oligotrophic Lake LV.19.BULKMAT1 | ecosystem: Environmental > Aquatic > Freshwater >... | reverse complement strand
TGCGCTTTGCCCTCGCTGATTTTCTCGCGGCTGCGCCCGCCGAGCTAAAACTCACGAAATTCCTCCGCTCCACCGTCGACTTCAAACGCGCAGAGGGCGCCAGACTCGCCGCTTAATCCGCCGAGCCTTACGAATCCCTCACTCTCAACTTGTTAAGTCAGCCGTCGAGAACAATCCAGGGCGCGGCATGTCACGGTGCGCTCTTGGTATTTGCCTAGCACGATCTCGACCTTGGGCCGTGCCTTCAGGGCTTGAAGATAGCGTTTTTGGCGATCCCGTTTGGTGCTTTGGTGTCGCTGGGGCTCGACGATCGCAGAGAAAAATCCCATCCAAGTGACGTCTTCGTCGACGCGCAGATGTTCGAAGAAGGATTGGATGTTCAACCCCTTCCACTCTGGGCGATGAACGAAGATACCGTAATACCAGTTAAATGCATCAACATAGATAGTGCAGCGTTTCTTGGACGGAGGCGGAAGAGGGAGAGGCTCGTCAGACATGAGAAAGGGCTTGATATTGAAGCTTTACTGACGAAGTTAACGGAACTTCCCGCAATTGCGGTTGGGTGATCCGCAAGGGTTGCCCTTTTTTTTGTCCCGAATTCTGGACTGGGGACAGAGTGCGAGGTGGAGGGCGAAGCGCCGTCCTGCTCCTTACACTCATTTCGAGAGCTCAACAGCTCGTGGCGGAGGCGGGACCGGGTGGTCCCGTCGCGGCCTCGGCGAGGCCACCTACAACGGAGCCGGCTTGCAGTCCGGGTTGTCGGCCACGCTTTCCGTACGCTCGGATCCATTGAAAACAGCGAAGAACCGAATTTGCATGCCTTTCTCTCTCCCCTGCATCACGTTCTGGAGATGAAGATCCTGTTTATCGGCGGTACCGGCAATATCAGCACCTCCGCCAGCCGCTTGGCCATGGCGGCCGGTCATGATCTCTGGCTGCTCAACCGGGGACTGCGTTCGACGGTCCTCCCCGGGGCTCACTCGCTGCCGGGCGATGTCAAGGATCCCGCCAGCCTGCTTCTCGCCCTCGGCGAACACACCTTTGATGTGGTCGTCAACTGGATCGCCTTCACGCCCGAAGACATCGAACGAGATGTGTCGCTCTTTTCCGGCCGGACGGGCCACTACGTCTTCATCAGCTCGGCCTCGATCTACGAAAAACCGGTACGTCACCCCGTTATCACGGAGGCGACGCCTCTCCACAATCCCTTCTGGGTCTACTCGCAGAAGAAAATCCAGTGCGAGGAACTCCTCCAGCGGGCTTGGAAGGAGGACTCGTTCCCGATGACGATCGTCCGGCCTTCTCACACGTATGACACCATCTGGCCAGTCATGATCGGCGGCGGCGATTTCACCTACGCGGATCGCATCCGCCGCGGCGCGCCGATCATTGTCCACGGCGATGGCACTTCGCTTTGGGCCGTGACCCACGCCGAGGACTTCGCGGTTGGCTTCCTCGGGCTCCTGGGTCACCCGGACGCACTCGGCCGCGCTTTCCACATCACCTCCGACGAACGGCTGACGTGGAATCGCATTTATCAGACCATCGGTGAGGCCCTCGGAAAGGAACCCATCATGGTCCACATCCCAAGCGACTGGCTGGCCCACCGCGAACCAAGCCTCCGCGGCCCCCTGCTCGGCGACAAGATGTACAGCGTGCTTTTCGACAACAGCGCGGTCAAACGCCTCGTCCCTGCTTTCAACGCCACCCTCCCGCTCCATCTCGGTATCCGAAAGACCACCTCTTGGTTTGACGCTGATCCGCTCCGACGCCGGATCAATCCCGACCATGACGCGCTGCTCGAACGGTGCCTCAAGGCTTGGACCTCAGCCGCCTGACACCTCCCCCCGCCATTTCCCTCCAGCTCCCGAGCCTTCTCCACCGAGGCCGCGAGTAACCTATTGGGTTACTCGCGATTGCGGTGGGTCGCCGTACCGGCGGCGGGCCTCGCAACGCGACTCATTGCAGCTAAGGATGTTGAGTCTAAACCAGCAGCGCGGCTCGGTCAGAAGTCGCGGGTGCACCTGAAACCGAGGTTCGTCGTCGCGCTGTCAGGTGTGTTGCTGCTGCGGGCATCCGTGCGGTAGCGATTGCAGTACGATTCGTGGCAGAGGTACGAGCCGCCGCGCATCGTTCGCCGGGTTCCCTCCTGGGGGCCGATGGGCTCGAGCGCTGGCGAAACCGCATAGTAGCCGGGGTCAAACCAGTCCCAGCACCACTCCCAGACATTGCCCGTCATGTTGTACAAACCGTATCCGTTGGGCCGGAAACTGCGTGCTGGCGCCGGTCCGTAATGTCCGTCCGCAGCCGTGTTGCGTGTGGGAAAGATCCCCTGCCAGACGTTCATCCGGTGGCGTCCCTCCGGTTCCAGTTCATCCCCCCAGGGGAATCGCTTCTGCGCCAGGCCACCGCGGGCCGCAAATTCCCATTCGGCTTCAGTCGGCAGTCGTTTCCCGGCCCAGGCGGCATAGGCCTTGGCATCGTGCCAGGACACCTGAACCACCGGGTGGCCCCAACGCTTCTTGATGTGCGTGCCCGGGCCCTCGGGGTGACGCCAGGTGGCGCCTTCAACGCGACACCACCACTCGCTACCGAGCACATTCGCCCGCACACTGGTTCGCTGTTGCGCCGGAGTCAGGTGCCCAAAGAAAACAAAGCTCCAGCCAAAACGCTCCGATTCCGTGCGGTAACCGGTCGCGTTGACGAACACGTTGAACTGCTCGTTGGTCACACAGGTCGAGTCGATGAAGTAGGGACTGAGCCCAACGCGATGCACCGGGCCCTCGCCATCCGCGGGAAACCCGTAATCGCCCTCGTTGCCCATCTGGAATTCGCCGCCCGCGATCAGACACATGCCCTCCGTCGAGCCCTGCGCCACCCGCCGAAATTCCGTTGCGGGTCCCGACGGTGAATCCGGTCGATCCGGAGCGCAGCAGGAGTCTTTCATTCAGGCGATCACTCAGCCGAAATGTACATCCCGCGACAATCTCAGAATCCTCCCGAAGAACCTTGCGGCCGCCTCTCCGCGCCTTTTCAAGATCGGATCCAGTCCAGTCCCCGCATGAGCGAGCCCGTTTCACTCCCACCCGCCAGCAACCGTCCCGCGATCTTCCTCGATCGCGACGGAACCCTCAACCGGATCGTCCGAGTCGACGATAAACCCTTCCCGCCGCGGACCCTCGAGGAATTCGTGCTCTTCGAGGATGCCGCGGCGGGTTGCCAGGCGCTTGCCCGGGCGGGTTTTACCCTCGTCGTCGTGACCAACCAACCCGACGTCGGCCGCGGCACCCTCGACCAGGCGATGGTCGAACGTCTGCACGCCCTGCTCCGAACGCTGATCCCTGAACTCGCACGCATCGAGGTCTGCTTCGACGCCGGCCGCGGACCCGAAACAGACTCACCCCGACGCAAACCCGCCCCGGGCATGCTCCTGGATGCGGCCAGGGAGTTGAACCTCGACCTCACCCGTTCGTGGATCATCGGCGACCGCTGGCGGGACGTCGACTGCGGTCAACGCGCCGGTGTCCGCACGGTGTTCATTGATTACGGATACGATGAGGCGCTCAAGATGCCGCCGGACTACACGGTCGGTTCGTTCGCCGCCGCCGTCGACGTTGTCCTGGGAGCCTCCGCGCAACGCCCGGGAGACTGATCAACGCGCCGACTCGATCTCGCGGTGGAGTGCGTCCTGCGACGGGAGAGCGGCGTGTTCGGCCAGACCCCCGGCCGGCCGGTGGCCTTGCATCACCGAGCATCCGCCGGGCCCGGGATCGCCAGCACCTCGGCGCCGGGTCCGGTCTTGGTATGGAGAATGTCAGGACGCTGACCGAAGTGTTTCTGGTAGGCGGAAGCCACGGCGGCGGCCTGGGCCTCGCCAAAGGCCGGTGAGGTCATCGCCATGACCGCGCCGCCAAAACCACCTCCGGTCAGGCGGGCCCCATAGACATTGAGTCCGCTCTCCAATGTATCGACGAGGAAGTCGAGTTCGGGTGTGCTGTTTTCAAAGAGGCTCTGCGAACTGCGATGCGATGCCGTCAACAGCCGGCCGGTTGTCGCCAGATCACCACGACGCAAGGCCTTGACGGCGGAATCGACGCGGTCGATTTCATCGACGATGTGCCGGGCCCGCTTGTAGGCGGCCGGCGAAAGCCGTGAACCGGCCTCCTCCAACTGCTGCGACGTCGCATCCACCAGCAGCGGAACGCCCAGAACGCGCGCCGCTTCGAGGCACTCCCGGTTACGCTCCGCATAAAGGCCGTCCACCAGGGCGTGTTTGGTGTGCGTATTGAAGATCCAGAAGTGCGCCGAAGCGGGCAGCGGGACGGTCTCAAAGCGCGGCCCCCGGCAGTCGATGAAAACGAGCTCGTTCTTCTTGCCGAAGCCCGAGACGCCCTGATCGAGAATGCCGCAGGGCACCCCCACAAAATGATTCTCTGCATGTTTGCCGATCTTGACCACGGTCTCGCGAGAGGGCGAGTGCCCCACCGCCTGCAGAAAGGCCAGGGCCGACGCCAGCTCGATCGCCGCGCTGCTCGAGAGTCCCGCACCCGGGGGCAGATCAGAAACCGCCAAGTAATCAAACCCCACGGGCGCGGGCAGACCAAAGGCCGGCAGCGCCGCCAGCACTCCCAAGGGATAGTTCACCCATGACGAAGGTCCCGACCGGCGCGCCAGCTCATCCGCTGAGAGGGTGACGATCGTGGCCGCAAACTCGCTGTAAAACCTCCGTTGATCATCCACCCGTCGAGCCAGGGCCACCCAGACACCCCGGTCAATCGCCGCTCCCAAAACCGGCCCGCCGTTGTAGTCCGTGTGGTTGCCAATGAACTCAATCCGGCCCGGCGCCCGGGTCATTATCTCGGGTGGGCGACCGTAGATTTTTTCAAACAGACGAGTGAGCTTGGTGTGCATGAATGCTGGCGGCGGAAATGTCCCGGTTGCGCCGGGAACGTCAACGGGTTTCAGGTGAAAGGGGGGAGACCATCGGATCCGGTGTGATCGAGCCGCCCTCAAATCCCGCCGGCGCCACGCCGCTTCGTCCTTGCGTGACCAACCGCAGCAAGTGCGCCATGGCCTCCGGTCGCGTCCACGCGCGGTCCGCCATCAACTGATCACATCGTTTCACCAATTGCCTCGCCATGGTCTCCGCCTGAACGGGATCCGCGCCGAGCCGACCGCAAAGTTCGGTGAGCTGTTGATGTTCAGTCATGGCTCCTTCGTTGAATGAGGTGCAGTCCCTTCGATGGCAAGGTCCGCGCGTCTCGAACGATCGTCCCAATACGCCGGCGCAACCTCACGGCCAAAGCGTGATCGTCTCCGGCGCATCCGCGGCCAACGCGAGACCTGCACCCGAATCGATGGCCAGAAGCGTGATCAGCGCAAAGCCGACAAACCCCGACGCGGCGTCAGGAACGGTCGTCTTGAGCTCCCCGACGCGCTTGCCACTCTGGAAAAGCGGCTGCGGACGCTCCAGAGGCGCGGCCCCCACCCCCCGGATGCGTCGCAGGGTCCGGCGCACCTGCCCCATCGCCTTCAGGCGGGCGATGGTTTCCTGTCCGAGGTAACAGCCTTTGGTGTAGGAAATCGCGTCCCGCTCCAAACCCCCTTCATTCGGCAACTCTCCCGGCCCGATGTCCTCAGGCACCCGCGGGACGCCCGCCGCAATCCGCATCCGCTCAAGATCGTCACGCTCGAGCGCCGCCATGCCGGCCGGAATCGTCGCCCTCTCCGAAATCGGCCCAATCCACGTGACCGAACGTTCCGGCAGGCCCCGCATCCCTCTAAACACCACCGCGCCCCCAATCCGGCGCCACTCACCCGGAAGCAGGTCCGGCAGACCCAGGTCCCCGCATCCCCCCTCGTCCGGGCAAAGGTACTGCACTCCCTCACAATCCACACCAAGATACTCCACCACAACGTCATCGGCGATGATGTAGGCCTCCAACCGTTCGCGTAAAACCGTTCCGCTTACCCCCGAACTGAAGAGCCAGAGCTCGCTCGCGCCGACCTTGAAGACATAGCTGTCGGCCACCACCCGACCCTTCTGAGTCAACCAGAGCCCGTAACCGATCCGATTCAGTGGCAGAGAAACGAGATCTTGGGTAAACTGCCCCTGTAGAAAAACTAATGCATCGTCACCGGTCACCCGCAGCCAACCCGGGGGCTGAAACCGAAACCAACCGGTAGTTTTTTCTGAATTTTTCACTGTATTAAATTTCTAAAGAATAACACGTTACACTTTCTGGCAAGTCAGTCCATGAAACTTCCTGTTGACGAAGATCAGTCAGTCCATATCACTAGCAACATCAGATTTTTCACTTCTCCCGCTTAGCGGGAGTTTTGGGGTAACTAAGAAAGCAAATGGCCGGTCGCTTAGGGGTAGGCGACCGGCCAACTTCTTTTCCGAGATCAGAGAGTGACCCCAGCCCCGAACTCGATCGATCCGACAGAGCCGAGACTCCGGCTTCTCCACTCCGCAGGCTTGCTCCAGTCCGGTTTTTTTGGCCAAGGTGCTCCCTTCATGCACAAGACTTCGGACATCAATGTCGTCGAGACCCGGCTCCTGCCCTCCCCGGAAGATCTCGTTCAAGCCCTGCCGAAAACGGATGCGTTGGGTGCGTTCATCACGCGCGCCCGAGAGGACATCCGACGGCTGATCTTCACCGACGACAAACGGTTCCTGCTGATCATTGGACCGTGCTCGATCCACGACACCGGGGCCGGCCGCGACTATGCGCAACGACTGGCCGCACTTTCCCGGGAAGTGGCCGACCGGGTGATGGTGGTCATGCGGGTGTACTTCGAGAAACCGCGCACCACCGTCGGTTGGAAAGGTTTGGTCATGGATCCGCATCTCGACGGTTCCCATGACATTGCGTGTGGACTGCGCCTCGGCAGGGCCTTTCTCCGGGACGTGCTCGACTTGGGTCTGCCCACCGCCACGGAATTCCTCGACCCGATCACTCCGCAGTACGTCGCGGATCTGGTATGCTGGGGAGCGATCGGAGCCCGGACCACGGAGTCCCAGACCCATCGGCAGATGGCCTCCGGGCTTTCGATGCCGCTCGGTTTCAAGAACGGGACCGATGGTTCGATCCAGACTGCAATCAACGCGATCAAGGCCGCGTCCCACCCCCAGACGTTTCTGGGGATCAATCTCGCCGGAGCCGCTTCCGCCGTGGTCACCCGAGGCAATCCCAATTGCCACGTCGTCCTTCGCGGCGGGGCCAGCGGACCGAACTACTCTGCCGCCCACATCGCCCAGACCGAGGCCATTTTGCTCAAGGCGGGTTTGCCAAAGTCCATTCTCGTCGACTGCTCGCACGACAACTCCTCAAAACAGCCCGAACGCCAGCCGGAGGTCATGCGTGCCTTGCTCGCTCAGATCGCCCTAGGAAACACCTCAATCATGGGCGCGATGGTGGAAAGTAATCTCGGGGCGGGCAGCCAAACCTTTCCCCAAGCCAAGGAGACGCTCCGTTACGGTGTCAGCATCACCGACGGATGCATCAATTGGGCGGCCACCGAAGCCATGGTCAGAGAGATCTATGCCGCCTTGGGCGCGCGCTTCAGCTAATTCCACCGCGAAAAGTGCAATTTATGCGTTTCCGTCGACGCCCGTTCATGGTTAACTCTCTGCCTTCGCACTTATGAAAACTCCCATCCGCGTCGCCGTCACCGGTGCAGCCGGTCAGATCGGCTATTCCCTCCTCTTTCGCATCGCCTCGGGGGCGATGTTTGGCCCCGAACAACCGGTCGTTTTGCAGTTGATCGAAGCACCCATCGAGAAGGCCATGAAAGCGTTGGAAGGCGTCGCGATGGAGCTCGACGACTGCGCTTTCCCACTGCTCAAGGGCATCGTCATGACCGATGACGCCAAGGTCGGCTTCAACGCCGCCAACTGGTGTCTCCTGGTCGGTGCCAAACCCCGCGGACCCGGGATGGAGCGGGCTGACTTGCTGAAGGACAACGGGCGCATCTTCATCGCCCAAGGAAAGGTGATCGATGAGGTGGCCGCGGCCGACGCCCGCGTCGCCGTGGTCGGCAATCCCGCGAACACCAACTGCATGATCGCCGCCAGCCAAGCCAAGCGGCTGTCGCCCGAACGGTTCACCGCCATGGTCCGTCTCGATCAAAACCGCGCCCAGACCCAGTTGGCGAAGAAGGCCGGCGTCGATCTGACGACCGTCCAGAGTATTTTCATCTACGGAAACCACAGCCCAACGATGTTCCCGGCCTTTGCGCACGCGACCATCGGCGGTCAACCGGCGGTGTCCGTGATCAACGATCTCCCCTGGCTCCAAGGCCCCTTCTGCGAGACGGTTGGCAAACGCGGTGCCGCCATCATCGCCGCTCGCGGCGCCTCCTCGGCGGCCTCTGCGGCCAACGCACTCGTCGACCATGTTCGCAGCTTGGTGACACCGGGTGCCATCCATTCCGTGGCAGTCAAATCGAACGGAGCCTACGGTTTTGACGCCAATGTCTGGGCCGGCATGCCCGTCCGCACGACCACTGCAGGCAGTTACGAGGTCATCCAAGGTTACGTCATGGACGACTTCGCCAAGTCCAAGATCGCGGCGACCAACAAAGAGCTCACCGAAGAGCGCGCGATGGTCGCCGAGATGCTCGGCTGAGCCCCGCGCACCCAACAGTTCGCTTCCAAGGCGGCCCTTCCCGGGCCGCCTTTTTTGTTTCCAGCGGTCAGTGAAAACGACCGCCCCAGCGATCACCCAGCGGCCAATCCCGCGGGTGGTGTCGGAGGGCGCTTGCGCCACGCTCTCCGTAACCATGACAGGCTCGACCCGCATTTCTCCGAACAGAGGCAGGAGTGGGCTGCCGGTTTGCAGCGGATTGACGCCAGTCTGCGCCCGTTTAGAAGAGATGGGCTCGTCTTGAGCCCTCAATTCACGGCTCGTCCGCACGCTTCCCGCCCAACCACCGAGCCCCGTTCCTCCTTGCCGCTTCCATGTCACTCCTACACTCGTTCGTTTCCCACGCCCTCCTCGTCATGACCGCCTTCTCGGCCTCCGCCGCCCCGCTACGCGTCTTTGTCGGCACCTACACCGGCACCACCAGCCGAGGGATCTACGCCACGACCTTCGATCCGGTCAAAGGCACCTTCAGCGAACCCGCGCTCGCAGCTGAAACGTCCAACCCGTCCTTCCTCGGTCTATCCCCGGATTTGAAGGTGCTCTACGCGGTCAATGAATCACCATCAGGAGTCAGAGCCTTCTCGATTTCCGCCAACGGCAGCCTCAGCCCGCTGGGCGAAGGCTCCACGGAGATTGTCGGCCCCTGCGACATCGCCGCCGACCCTAGCGGCCGGCTGGTCGCCGTCGCCAACTACAGCGGCGGCAGCGTCGCCGCGTTCCGCGTGCTGCCCAACGGGGCTCTCGGCGAACGCACCGCCCTGCTGCTTCACCTAGGAAAGAGCATCAACCCAGAGCGGCAGGAAAGGGCCCACGCCCACGGGGTGACCTTCTCGCGCGACGGCCGGTTCCTCGTCGTGCCCGACCTCGGCATCGATCAGGTCAAGGTGTACGCGGTCGACCGCGATGCCGCCACGTTGCGTCCCCAGGCTTCGGCAGACCTTGCGATCACCCCCGGATCCGGTCCGCGCCACGCCGCGTTCTCCCGCGACGGCAAACAGCTCTACGTGATCAACGAACTGTCCAGCACGATCACCGTCGCAAACTACGACGCCTCGTCCGGGTCCCTCCACACCGCACAGACCATCTCGACTCTGCCCAAGGACAACGCCGTCGCCAGCAGCACCGCAGAGATCGCGGTGCATCCCGGCGATCGTTTCGTCTACGGGTCCAATCGGGGACACGACAGTATCGCGGTCTTCAAGCGCGACCCAAAATCCGGCACCCTGGCCTTGGTTGAAATCACTCCCACAGACGGAAAGACGCCCCGCCACTTCACACTCTCACCGGATGGCGCCTGGTTGATCGCCGCCAATCAGGAGAGCGACACGCTGACCGTGTTTGCCGTCAATCCGCAGTCCGGGAAACTGACCTCGACGGCACACCGGATCTCGATTCCACGCCCGGTCTGCGTGCGATTTGTCGCCCAACCCTGAGGCGTATCCGGTTACTTGATCAGCTCGGTCAGCGGGGCTTTGATCGCCGCCGCCCAGATCGCGTAACCCACTTCGTTTGGGTGCAGCAAGTCAGGCATGAAATCGGTCGGCAAGGTGCCGTCCGGGTAGAGAAATTTTTGCCCGATATCGAGATAGTGTATGTTGGCACCGTCATGCAAACGGGCGATGCCCTCGTTCACCGCTGACACCTGGACGCGCGACGAGGAATCCTTTTCGCCCCGCGGAAACACCGCGAGCAGGAGCACCTTGGCTGCCGGCAGCTTCGTCCTCAGCCCTTGAATAATTGCCGTCACACCCTCGATGGTCTCGGGCACGGTATTGCGCAAAGTCACCCGGTCTCGCTCGAAGCCGATATTGTTCGTCCCGATCATCACGACCACGACTTTGGGTGAGATGCCATCCAGTTCACCATTCTGCATCCTCCAGAGCACATGTTGCGTCCGATCGCCGCCAATGCCAAAGTTGGTCGCCTTGAGTGGCGCAAAATGGGCGTCCCAAAGGACCTTCCCCTTGTTTCGCCAACCGTCGGTGATCGAGTCGCCCAAAAAGAGCACATCGACCCCACCCGCACCGGCGATCTGGACGAATCCTTCGTGACGCTTGACCCAGGCTTCTTCGCGCGGTGCCGGCGTGATCGCCGTATTGGCGAAGAGCGGCAGCACAAGCATCAAGCCAAGGAGGGGGGAAGCGAACCGGAAGAGGGATTTCATCGGAGGCGACACGTGACAGACTCTCGACACCCGCTCAACGGTTTTTCCGCCAGCAGGCGCTGCCCGACCCAGTTTCGGCCCGCCTTCGCGGGGTTCGAGGTTCGGTCCGGCAGTTGACGCTGAGCCTTAAAAGGAGTCTAGTCCGCCTCTTATCTGATGGCCGACTTTCTCGACACCCCCGCCTCCACCAAGCTTGAACGCGCCTTTTTGGTCGGCGTACAGACCAACGAGATGACGCCCGGCGAAGGGGCCGAACTCCTGTCCGAGCTCAAGGAGCTGGTGGAAAACCTCAAGCTCACGGTCACTCAATCCCTGCTGGTCAACCTGCGCGCGCCGACTCCGGCCCTGTTGCTGGGCAGCGGCAAAGCGCAGGAGATCGCCGATCTGGCCAAGGCCGATGGCGCGGATGTCATTGTCTTCGACGAAGCCCTCTCACCCGCGCAGCAACGCAATTGGGAAAAACTGTCCGGTCTTGCCGTAATCGACCGGCAGGAGGTCATCCTCGAGGTCTTTGCCGATCGCGCCCAAACCCGCGAAGCCGTGCTTCAGGTGGCACTCGCAAGGATGGAGTACTCCCTGCCGCGGCTCACCCGGGCCTGGACTCACTTGTCCCGCCAACGCGGCAAGGGCGCCATGGGCGGCGAAGGCGAAACCCAGTTGGAACAGGATCGCCGGCTCGTGCGCGATCGGATCGTTCACCTCAAGGCTGAACTGACCGAGGTGCGCAAACAGCGCTCCACCCAACGCCGCCGTCGCCAGCGCGTCCCGGTACCCACCGCCGCCATCGTCGGTTATACCAACGCCGGAAAGTCCTCTCTGCTCAATGCGCTCACGGGCGCCAGCGTGCTCGCCGTGGACAAACTGTTCGCGACACTCGATCCCACGACCCGGCAGTTGCAGCTGCGCGGCAATCAAAAGCTCCTCATCACCGACACGGTGGGTTTCATCCGCCGTTTGCCCCACGGCCTGGTCGAGGCCTTCAAGGCCACGCTCGAAGAGGTCGTGGTCGCGGATTTTCTGATCCACGTCCTCGATATCACCAACCCAAATGTGAGTCACCACCACGAGACGACACTCGCGGTTCTCCGCGAACTGGGTGCGGCCGACAAACGGATGATCACCGTCTTCAACAAGATCGACGCCGCTGATCCGGTCGCCCGCCACCGCGCGCAGCATCTGGCAAGCGATGGTCTGATGCTCTCCGCCCGCACCGGGGAAGGGCTCGATCAGCTTGTCGATCGGTGCGTCGAACTGATCGCCGACTCCCTCGGCACCTCGACGCTGCTTATTCCCCATGATCGCTATGATGTCGTCGCTCGCTTCCACGAGATCGGCAACGTGCAGCACGAAGAGCACCGGGATGACGGCGTTTATATCCAGGGACGGTTTCCCGCATCCCAAGCAACGCTCTTCGCTCCGTTTGTGGTCCAACCGGACGATCTTCAGTCGAAATCCTCATCCGACTAAGCGCTCGGCCGAGTCGGCCGGCCCGGCCCAAAATCACTCCGCGTCGTAGATCTGCACGCGCGACCAGTAGGTCTTGCAACGCTCGATGAAGGCCAGATGGATCGGGTCCACTTGGTAGGCATTGTGAGCTGCGATGTCCTTGCAAATCACCGTCAGACCAATCGCGAACGACTTATCGATAATCGGGCGATCCGGCACCCCCGCGGGAACTCCGATATAGACCTTGTCGGTCGCGGAGATCGTGCCGAGCGATTCGACTCCCTTGCGAAAGTCGGCCCGCTGTTCAGCGGTGAGTTCAGGTTTGAGCCAGAAGAAGACAGAATGAACGAGCATATTGGGAACAGGTTAAGGGAACGTTTGATCAGGCGAGGAATGTAAATGACAGGCTACTTGACGCCGCGTACCTGAGAGCAGTGAAAGCGCCGGACGGATCGTCTTGCACGGAGCAAAGCATTCCGGACACCGCGGATGAAAAGCACACCCCGAAGGCAGACGACTCGGATCCGCGATTTCACCCGGAACGTCAAACTTCATCCGCACATCCGGATCAGGCCACGGCACCGCCGAAAGAAGTGCCTTGGTGTAGGGGTGCTTGGGGTCGGAAAAAATCTCCGCCGACGGCGCCAACTCGACCAAACGGCCGGCATAAAGCACCGCCACCCGGTCGCAAAAATGCCTGACCACATCGAGGTTGTGCGCCACAAAGAGGTAGGTGAGCTTGAACTCTTCCTGCAGATCTTTGAGCAGGTTCAATACCTGCGCCTGCACGGACACGTCGAGCGCGGAAACCGCCTCGTCCGCCACGACCAGCGACGGCTTCATGATCAGAGCGCGCGCAATGCCGATCCGCTGGCGCTGCCCACCCGAAAAGGCGTGCGGATATCGAATTCGATGCTCCGCCTTCAGCCCAACCTTGCGCAAAATGTCGACCACCCGATCTTCCCGGTCAGCTCGCGCTCCCAGGCGGTGAATCACCAGCGGCTCGGCGACGATGTCGCCCACCGTCATCCGGGGATTCAACGAAGAAAACGGATCCTGAAAAATCATCTGCATGTGCGGTCGCAGCGCCTTGAGCGAGCGCTCCGGCAGCGTCGCCAAATTGACGCTGGTTCCATCCGCCTGCCGAAAATGGACGTCTCCTGCCGTCGGGGACAGGGCACGCAAAATGCATCGGGCAGCGGTGGTCTTGCCGGACCCGGATTCGCCCACCAGGCCCAGCGTCTCCCCCGGTTGCAGGTCAAAGTTCATGTCATCCACCGCCCGCACCGTGGCCACCACCTTCCCGAGGATGCCTTTTCCACGAATCGGGAAATATTTGCACAAACCGCGAACCCGCAGGAGCGGCTCCCGATCGGGAAGTTGCCTCAACGCTTCGCGGGAATCGGCGACGGTCGTCATCGAGAATCAGTTTGAGCGACCCGATTCGGCCGAAACAGGGTCCGCCGCCGGCAGCTCGGCCACCCGCACGCAGGCGACCCGGTGTCCCGGCCCGACGACTTCGAGTGCCGGAGGTGAACCCACGTCGCAACGCCCGACGATCGCGTGCGGACAACGGGGATGAAAGGGGCAGCCCGGAGGAATTGCGCCCAGTGACGGCACGCTGCCCGAAATCGAGGAGAGACGGCGCCCATGGTTGAGCGACGGAAGCGACCTGAGCAAACCTTGTGTGTAGGGATGTCGTGGTGACTTGAGCAGCGAGCGAACCGAACCGCTTTCCACGATCCGGCCGAGGTACATCACCGCGACCTCGTCGGCCGCCTGCGCGACCACGCCCAAGTCATGCGTGATCAGCAGCACCGAACAGCCCACTTCGCGCTGCAGGTTCTTGATCAGGTTGAGAATCTGGGCCTGAATCGTCACATCGAGGGCCGTCGTGGGCTCATCCGCGATCAACAGCTCCGGGTTGCAGACCAAGGCCATCGCTATGACAATGCGCTGCCGCATACCACCCGACATTTCATGCGGGTACTGGTCGATCCTTCGCTCGGGTGCCGAGACTCCCACCTTGCGGAGCATGGCGATCGCGCGATCACGGGCCTCCGTCTTGGAAACATCCTGATGCAGGAGAATCGCCTCGGCGATCTGGTCGCCTACCGTGTGTACGGGCGAGAGCGCGGTCATCGGCTCTTGGAAGATCATGCTGACCAAGCCCCCGCGGATATGGTAGAGCCGCTCATCGTCGTCATCCAACTGGGCGATATCGATCGTTCCCGAACGCGTTGAGTGGAGCAGGATCTGCCCCTCCACGATCCGGCCGGGTCGCTGGATCAGGCGCAGGATGGAGTAACTCGTCACGGACTTGCCACACCCGGACTCACCGACCAACGCCAGGGTCCGGCCGCGGGGAATCGAGAAGTTCACGCCGTCCACCGCCGGCAGAACCCCGTCCTCGGTGAAAAAATGGGTCTTTAAATTGATCACCTCCAAGATGGGCAAACCTTCGCCCGGGGTCGGCGAGGAAGGTTGGGGTGCGGACTGGGGAACGCTCATGCGACAACCGCTCAGCGTGACGAATAGGGATCGGCCGCATCCCGCAGCCCATCCCCAAGAAAATTGAAACACAGCACGGTCAGCACAATCAGCACCACCGGCATCAACAACCAGGGATAATTGGCGACCGTCTGGATACTTTTGCAGTCCTCCAGCATCACACCCCAGCTCACCACCGGCGGACGCAGTCCAAGACCCAGAAACGAAAGGGAGGTCTCACCCAGAATCATCGCGGGCACACTCATCGTCAGCACGACAATGATGTGGCTGGTGAAACCAGGCAGCAGATGCCGGAAGAGAACGCGGCTGTGGGAAGCCCCCAAGAGTCGTGCCGCCACGGCGTAGTCCTCCTCGCGCAGCGAAAGAATTTTCCCGCGAACAACCCGCGCCAGCCCGGTCCAGCCGAGCAGACTAAGCACCACCGTGATGGCGAAATACGTGGTCAACGAAGACCAATCCGGCGGCAGCACGGCACCCAGCGCCAACCAGAGCGGCAAATGCGGAAAGGCGTTCACCACCTCGATCATCCGTTGGATCACGTTGTCGACCTGCCCTCCCATGTAGCCAGAGAGCCCACCGATCGAAACGCCCAGAAGAAAGGTGACGGCAATCGAAACCAGCCCTACCGAAAGCGAGATTCGGGCCCCAAAAACGAGTCGGGAAAAAACGTCCTGACCAAACTTGTCGGCGCCGAGGAAATAGAACGTGGGCACGCTGCCATCCGGCCGGAAAGCGGAATCCTTGATGCCGAAAAACCGTCGGTCCCACGAAACCAGGCCCCAGAAACGGTAGGGCTCACCCTTGACAAAGAAACCGAGACGGAGAGGCCGCTGAGGGTCCTCCAGGTAACTCGTGTGAAAGGTCAACGGATCCTTGTTCGGTATCATCGCCGGCACGTATAGCCCGTGTTCGACGGAAAAGCGCGGGAGCTGGGGGGGCGCGTAGACATGGCCCAAGTCACGCCATTGCCGGGAGTAAGGCGCAAAAAATTCCGCGAAAAACGCCAAGGAATAAAGAACCGCGAGGAGGAACAGCGATGCGACCGCGATTCGATGTTTGACGAACCGACGCCGGATCAACGCCCATTGGGAAAGCGCGCCGATCGGAACTTCGTCGGCCACCTTGGCGGCTCCGGACGACACCGCTGGACTGGCCGTCGCACCACTCAAAGAAAACGTCCTCCCTTGCTGGGAACAGAGGCGGTGGGGTCAGAACCGAGAAGGAGCATCATCGGGGCGAAAACGAACGCCATTAACAAAGCGCCGGCGGCGGATCCCGCAAGGGCTGATTTTTCAGAATGCAGACTCAGCCGCTCAGGCCTTGACGACCCCGGAAAAGCCGGCACGGTAACCCTTCCGTCCATCACTGCCTGATGGTGTAATGGTAGCACAGGCGACTTTGACTCGCCTAGTCATGGTTCGAATCCATGTCGGGCAGCCACTTGGGAATCAGGGGTTTACGGGAATTACAGCGAAACCGAAAAACGAGTGTGTCCCGTTTTTGTCCCGTTTTTCAAAGTCCGGTCCCCTCGTCCCGCCCACTGAATCCCCCGTTCGAGGAACCATGGTGCCCAGTTCGGGCGGCAGACTTCGCTGGTGACGTTGAGAGCCATGGCTCCCAGTCGCCACGGCCAGCAGCCTGCGCCAGCTCAACCAGGCGGGCCGAACGCGGTGCCGGCCCTACCCACGTAGCGGTGCCGTCGATCCGGCCCACGGCGTGCAGCCCGTTCGAGGCTTTGCGGTCGCGCTCCGGCTCGGGTGCCGTCGAACATGGATTCATGTTCACCGTCCTCCCACGGCGTACGTCCCGCTGATTGGCTCAAGGTGCGTTGCCATCGTCATCCGTGGCGCAAGGGAAGCACCAACGCAATGCACTCGTTATCGCAATCGTTCCGTTGTTGCAGCTAAGTGGGAGTGTAAACCTGTTTTCAAAAACTGTCATGCAGGTAAACGGCGGGCTGTCGCGGACCCAGCCAGCGAATTCCTTTTACCAAAGAGATTCCTTTGACACCCCTATGCGTTAGACGTTCAAGCCATTGTGACACTGTTGCGCACAAACTACGGTTGCATAGCGAAGGCGGCGCCGACGGGCGGGGCGGTGCACTACCCTACGTTGCGAAGTGTGCAGCTTACACGTGCAGCTCGATGCGATGCGTCGTCTGGCCGGCGGGCCGGGGCGCTCGGTTCCTTGCGCTTGGCGGGCCGATCAGGCGGTGGCCTATGCGAGGGTTGCAGGGCACTTCGAGTCCATTGCATCGGGCGACGGCGATCAGGGCGTCACGCCAAGCGGCTTCGAGTGGCACCAGTTTCGTCAAACCTTCACCGGCGTAACCCTTCACCCCCATATCTCTATATATGGGGTGAAGGTTGAAGGTTGCCCTTCATGAAGGTTGAGTGAAGGTTCACTGAAGGTTGAAGGTTGATAATCATAAAACCCTCTCCTTCAGTCCCATAGCATCGGTGCGGATAACCTTCATCTTCTCCATTTCGCGGATGCGACGTTCCGCGGTAGAAGGTGGCAACCCTCGCACCGAAATGAAGGTTGCCTTCAAGTCCTTCCAACTCATGCGTGGAATGTTTGCAAACACCTCTGTCGCAATGTCTAGTAGTTCTTGACGCTTGGCGGATTCCCTCGGGTTACCTTCAACGGAGACGTGCATACCCACATCGTCACTCCAGCGGAAACACGGGCCATCTTTCTCGGGTATCGGGGCGCGGCGTTGGCCTGATTCGGCGAAGATGGTTACCGTCTCATCGGTGCGTTTCAGCTGAAGGTTGCTCTCTGCCTTTCGCCGCAGTTGCTTGCCCAGCCAGCCACGGGCAACGTCGTCGGCCTTCTCCCCTTCATTGCTGTGAATCACGATCAAAAGGTGGCAGTGAAATTTGATGGCCAGGGCGTGCCAGCCGGCGCACAAGTCAGCCGCGATCTCGGGGTCGTTGACGTTTCCGGCGAAGTCAGCCCCACCATCGACGAGCGCGGCGTGGATTCCGCCATGCGCTGCGCCTACGCTCGCCATGAGTTCGGGCAAGCCGGTTGCCAAGTCGGAAGCCTTCCATCCTGCAAACGAGAATACGCGCAACCATGCCGGTCGATCAGCCGGGGTCAGCCCCAAGCGTCGCAAGGATCGCTCAACGAGCTGGCAGGCATCACCGGGCGATTGTTCGGTGTCGATCACGATGACGCCCTTGCCCTTGGGCGGCTCGCTGCGGATTCCCAAGGTGTCGGCCTCAAGATCTCCAAGGCCATCGGCCACGAGACAGGCGGCGACGTGCGCACCGATAACCGCAGACTTGCCGGCCTTGGCGCGTGCAATCAGTGCGCCTATGTTGCCGGTCGTCCCGGTCAATCTGCCGGCGACGTGGAAGATGGGATCGTCGGGCGGCGGTGGATTCGTCGCGTCGATCTCAGCGGCAAGCATACGCTCCAGAAGCGTCGGCGTCGGCTTCACCGCAACCTCGGTTTCGTCCATCAGCGCAGCGCCGGGGAACGGTGCGGCGGCCTCGGTCCCGTCGGCAAACTGCCAGTCCTCGGGGCCGCAGTGCAGTCGGGATGCGCCGTAGCCGGCGGCCTTCGCGTAGTGCACGAGGGTCCCGAAATTAACACGTGCCAGACGGTCGGCGTACTTGGCGTTGTATTCACCGGGCAACTCCTCTGGACTCCATTCGGCGAGCAGCCGGCAGCCTTCATCCATGCTGACAACAGACCAGACCGCCGAACAGATTCTCAGCCAATCGTGGTACGGTGGCCTCGGTGGGACTGCGGCGAGCAGCCGGCGGCAATCGTCAGCGGTTGGCGGACTGCCGGCAGTTGTGCGCGGTGGCGTCGCTGGTGCTGGTGGTATCGGTGCCACGGCTACTGGTGGCATCGGGATCGGCGAAGGCTCGATGCTCGCAACGTACAGCTCGGGATCCCATGAGAGAAAGCACAGTCGCGAGACGTCCTTCCCGCTCGGGTCAGCCGCAAGCCCGTAGGTCTCGCGGACGTGCGCGGCGGCGGCTTGGTAACAGTCGGCGTGCGGGCGTGCGAGGTCGATGCGATATACCAGCTTCAGCCCACAGCCTGATGGCGAAACGAAACCGCAGAGCAGATGTGGGTCATTCGGCAGCGCGGCGCGGATGGCGGCGAGTGTTTCCGGTGCGAGGTCGTCCAAGTCGATGACGAGCAGCCCGGAGCGATCCTCCAAGGCGGCAGCAGCGCGGCGGGAAAATGTCCCCGCCCAGAGGATACCTGGCAGATTGCGCTTGAGGCTGGCAGCGGTGTCTCCCTGGCCGGCGGCGCGGATGGCTTCGACCTCTGCGCGGGCGGCACCGTCGCGGATGAGTTGTATGACGACATCCACGGTGGCGGTCTCGGTCGCGGTGGCGGTGGCACTCGCGACCATGCTGACGACCGTGGTGAGCGCTTGACTTTCGACGGTGGGCCATGCAGCCTGAGTGCGTTCTGGTTTTCCTAGGTTCGTCGTCTTGAAAATGGTCCCGGTCGCCACCGGGCCTTTTTCGTTTAGGGGCGCGATCAAGCACACACCGCCTTCCCATCGATCAGGTCGCGAACGGAATTTTCAGAATAGCGAACAATTCGGGCGTTTAGAAAAACTGCGCGAATCTGGCCCTTTTTCGACAACCGAAGCGCGAAATGTCCGCTCTTGCAGCGGCTTCCTAGCATTCGGTTGACCTCTCTGAAATTGAGCAGGCTGTCTTCACGCGGGGCGGCGAGGTGTGTCTTGTCCGAGTTTTGATTTTGTTTCA
>Ga0163144_10010696_pt1 | contig 19520 bp, 15 predicted proteins | sample OliLak19BULKMAT1_FD_123175 | JGI IMG/M metagenome (GOLD analysis project Ga0163144, IMG submission 123175) | Freshwater microbial mat bacterial communities from Lake Vanda, McMurdo Dry Valleys, Antarctica - Oligotrophic Lake LV.19.BULKMAT1 | ecosystem: Environmental > Aquatic > Freshwater >... | reverse complement strand
TTCTGCTATACTTCCGGCGATGATCAAGGCGCAGATTCTCGTCGTCGAGGACCAGGCCGCCACGGCGGACCTCATCCTCGAGGTGCTCAAGGGCGAGGGCTACGAGGCCCAGACCGTCGACACCCTCGCGAAGGCGCGCGTGCGCCTCAAGAAGCAGCCGCCCGAGCTGCTGCTCCTGGACCGCAACCTGCCCGACGGCGACGGCGTGGACCTGCTCGCCGAGATCCGCGGCGACGAGAAGCTCTCGATGCTCCCCGTCATCATCCTCACCGCGAAGAAGGACGTCGCCGACAAGATCTCCGGCCTGCGCATCGGCGCGGACGACTACGTCGCGAAGCCCTTCAACACCGAGGAGCTCGTCGCGCGCGTCGCCTCGATCCTGCGCCGCGCCGGCAAAGGCGAGGAGCCGACCTCCGTCGAGGCCGGCGGCGTCAAGCTCGACCGCGCCTCGCGCAAGGTCCACATCGGCGAGAAGGAGATCCCGCTCTCCGCGAAGGAGTTCGACCTGCTCTGGTTCCTCGTCTACCGCAAGGGCCGCGTGCTCACGCGCGATTTCCTGCTTCAGCACGTCTGGGGCTACGACTCGGGCATCGACCTGACGACGAAGGTCATCGACGTGACTCTCTCCCACCTGCGCAACAAGATCGGCGGCGTCGCGGACAAGATCGTCGCCGTGCGCGGTTTCGGCTACCGCTTCGACGCGTAAGCGGCGAATCCGATGGCCGACATCAAGAGCGAAGTCGCCCGCCGCCGCACGTTTGCGATCATCTCGCATCCCGACGCTGGTAAAACGACACTGACCGAAAAGCTGCTTTTGTACGGCGGAGCTCTTCAGCTCGCCGGCTCGGTCACCGCCCGCAAGAACCAGAGCAGCTCCGCGTCCGACTGGATGGAGCTCGAACGCAAGCGCGGCATCTCGGTCTCGTCGACGGTGCTCCAGTTCGATTATGAGGGACACCGGATCAACCTCCTCGACACCCCCGGCCACAAGGACTTCTCCGAGGACACCTACCGCGTTCTGACCGCGGTCGACGCGGCCGTCATGGTCATCGACGCAGGTAAAGGCATCGAGCCGCAGACGCTGAAGCTGTTTGAAGTCTGCCGCTTGCGCGGGATCCCGATCCTGACCTTCATGAACAAGCTCGACCGCGAGACGCGGGACCTGCTGGAACTGCTCGACGAGCTCGAGAACAAGCTTCAGCTGCATCCGTATCCCGTCAATTGGCCCATGGGCGTCGGCCAGCGCTTCAAGGGCGTGTATGACCGCACGACCAAGCAGGCGCACATGTTCGAGCGCACCGTGCGCGGCGCGTACAAGGCCCCGGTCGCGGTCGCGGGGATCGACGACCCCGCGGTCAAGGAGGCGCTGGACGAGGACTCCTATCACCATTTCGTCGAGCAGGTGCACCTGCTCGAGGCCGCGGGGGCGGGCTTCGACGCCGCCGACGCGCTGAAGGGGGGCACGACGCCCGTCTACTTCGGCTCGGCCGTCAACAACTTCGGCGTGCAGCTGCTGCTCGACGCCCTGCTGAAGCACGCGCCGGCGCCGGCCGCGCGCGCCTCGACCGCGGGGCTCATCCAGCCCGATAAGGAGTCCTTCTCCGGCTTCGTCTTCAAGATCCAGGGCAACATGGACCCGAAGCACCGCGACCGCGTCGCGTTTATCCGGGTGGTGTCCGGGAAGTTCACCCGTGATCTGACGGTGACGCACTCGCGCACGGGCAAGGCGTACCGCTTGGCTAACGCCCACAAGATCTTCGGCCGCGATCGCGAGATCATCGAAGAGGCGTACGCCGGCGACGTCATCGGGCTGGTAGGTTATTCCGAGTTCGGCATCGGGGACACCCTCAGCGAGGACCCGAAGGTCGTCTACGACGAGATCCCGCGCTTCGCGCCCGAGTGCTTCGCGCGCATCAGCAACCCCAACCCCTCGAAGTACAAGCCGTTCGCGAAGGGGCTCGAGCAGCTGCTGCGCGAAGGCGTCGTGCGCGCGCTCACGCCGCGCGACATGGGTGACGCGAAGACGACCCTGCTCGCCGCGGTCGGCCCGCTCCAGTTCGAGGTCGCGCAGTTCCGCCTGCAGTCCGAGTACGGCGTGGAGTCGCGCCTCGAGCCGATGCAGTGGACGATCGCGCGCTGGGTGGGCCCGAACACGAAACCCGGCGCGGTGGACGCGATCGCGCTGCCGATGCAGTCCGCGCGCGTCAAGGACGAGGAGGGGGCGGAGATGATCCTCTTCCCGACCCCCTGGTCCCTGCAATACCTGCAGGAGAAGCACCCCGAGATCGAGCTGCTGCGCCTTCCTCCCGCGAAGGCGGCCTAACTAAATAGGGGGCCTGGCCCCTCCTTTTCTTATTTTTCGGGGATCGGGGTCGTGAACTTCAGCAGGTCGCCCGCCTTGAGCTTGCGGCGCGAGGCCTCGCCCGACGCGAGCTCGAGCACGTACTGGCCCTTGCCGCCCGCGGTCGCGATCTTGTCGTCGGGGGTGTCCACCGTCGACGCGCGGAGCTTCTCGTGGATGACGGTGATCTTCTTGTCGGCGCCGATCCAGAGGATGTCGAGCGGCACGAGCGTGTTCTTCATCCAGAAATTCAGGTACATGTCCTGCGGGAACACGAACAGCATGCCGTAGTCCTTCGGCATCTTCGTGACGCACATGAGCCCGATCTCACGCGTCGTGGGATTGTCGACGACCGCGGCCTTGATGATCTTTCCTCCCGGGAGCGTGATCGGGATCTTCTTCGCGACGGCCTGCGGGACGCAGGCGGACGCGGCGGCCTTCGGGACGGACGTGGCGCGCGCGGCGACGGGAAGGGCCAGGACGGCGGCGAGCAGGAGGGCGGTCATCGGGTTTTCTCCGGATCCGGCTGCGATTTGACGTATTTCGAGATCTTGAGGGCCTCATCGGCCCAGCCGCGCGTGCCCCAAGGGCCGAGGCGGCCCCAGATCAGGCGCGCGATGTCGTGATAGAAGACGCCGCGCGCGGGGCCGTCGGCGTAGACGCCGGAGACGGCGGCCTTCATGCGGCGCGTGAATTCCGCGGGGCCGGCTTCGTCTTTCTGGTGCAGGCCCCAATCGAAGATATCGCCGGGGAGAAGCTGAACGTCGGCGGTCTTCACGTACTCATGCCAGCTCTTCATCATCGCGGCATACTGCGGTTTATCCGCTTCGTAAAACATCAACGCGTCGATGTCCACGCCCGCGTCGTTCATCATCACGGGATCCTGGCCGTGATGCCAGCCCTTTTCCCAGGTGAGCGTGAAGGCCCACAGCGGCTTGTCGTTGAGCTTCGCCTTGATCTCCTTCACGATGAGCGCGACGCGCCGCGCGCGCCACCATTCCCACGCCTCGACGAACCCCTTGTCGCGGCGCATGATCTTCTTGCGCGCGAGCCAGACCATGCGCTCGTCGCGCGACAGCTTGCGCCATTCGGGGGGAACGACGAGCCCCGGCATCTCGGCGACGAAGTCGTCCACGAGCTCATAGCCGCCGAGCGCGTTGCGGATATAGTCGAGCCCGACCCAGTCCACGTTCGGGTCGTCGGCGTACGGCTTCAGGAACGCGATGACGTCGGACACCCGCTTGTTGTCGCGTATCGAAATCGCGCGCGTGCGAACGGGCTGGCCGTCCTTGATCTCGAGCCCGTATTCATAGCCCGGCAGCGGGGCCTTCGACATGGTGAGGGAGACCATCGCGTAGACGCCGAACTGCAGGCCGCGCTTTTTGCATTCCGCCGCGACGAGGGGGATCATCTTGAGATTGGTGCTCATCCAGATCTCGTCCTTGCCGAGCCCGGGAGTCTGCCCGCCGAGCATCCAGAAGGCGTCCGCCTTGAGGTACTGGGCCCAATCGAGCATGCCGCGCCAATCGGTCATGACCCCGTCGGGGCCTTTGATCTTCATGGATGCTAAAGGCATCACGCTTTCCAACGTGGCGACCACGAATCCATGAGGCATCGGTTTGGGTTTACGTCGCGAGATCAAGAAGGGGGTGATCTTCAATCGTTCCGCGAGATCAGGCCGTCCGATAAGCGCCGGGCGATACGTTCCGGGCGGCGCGTTCCAAGGCACGGGCCAGCGGGCCGTCCACCGCCCTGGAGCCAGCTTGAGGGCCGTCATCTCGCGAATGCCCGCTATGGTCGTCACCGTCTCGGTCCCGCGCATGACCGTGAAGCGCGGCGGAGCCGCGCTAAAAGACTCGTCGACCGCCGGATCGGCGGAAGAAAGATTCAGCTCGACGATGTCGTAATGCAGATGATCCGGCTTCGACGCCGAAAGCCTCAGCTCGCGGCTCCCTGTCCTGAATTTCCAGGCCGTAAAAACGGCGGCATACAAGAAGGCGACGCCGCCGAGCACCAGAAGCCCATGCCGATATTTTTTATGAAGCCGCATCGCGTCATTCTACTTGATTGTCCGTAGGCCGAAAGACGGGTATTGATTTCCCCAAGGGCCCATCTAAAGGTTTCGGTAGTCTTGCTACGATCCAATAATGAAATCGTTGTCTTTCTTAATGCTGTTCTCGCCTTTGCCGTTGCACGCCGCCGCTCCCATAATCACGGCGGCGCAGCCGCCAATACATGTCACCGCCGTTCTACCAAGAGTCGTCATGTCCGGTACGTCATTATCGCCGCTCATTCCGTTGCCGTTAATGCCGACGTCTCAAAATCCGTTGCCGTTAACGCCGTCTCCGTTGTCGTTGACTCCGACCGCTCTCCAAGCCGTGCCGCTGCTCGCCGCCGCCGTCGATCCTAATATCCCCGTCGAAGCCGCCGCCGCAGGCGGCGAAAAGCTGACCGCGCTCCTTCAGGGCGCTAATCCGTTATCCCGCGTGAAGCTGACGGAAGTCCTCCCCGGCGTCCTCCACATGACGTTCCCGAGCCAGCGCTTAATGGCGTCGACGTTCCTCCGTTTCCAAGAGCACTACGAGTCCCCTAAATTCCGCGGCAAGGTCTTCACCCGCGCCGAATTCGAAGCCTGGTACAACTCCCGCCCGCGCCCCGGCGACGTGTCCTATTACAAGTACTGGGACGGCTTCAACATCCCTTCCCGCGTCCTCGCCCGCTTCAAAAAGGGGGACTTCGACCCGCTCGACCCCAAGGAACAGGCATTGCTCGCCCGCGTCGCCTCCCGCAAAGACCCGTTCTACCTGATCGCCGCCTCCGGCAAAGGCCGCGGCAATCCCATGATCTTCCGCCACGAGGTCGCCCACGGCCTCTGGTACACGCGCCCCGACTACCGCCGCCGCGCCCAGGCTTTGCTTCGCGGCGTGAACCTGAAGCCGGTATTCCGCATGCTCGAGCGCCTGTCCTACCACGAGTCCGTCTGGCTCGACGAGGCCCACGCGTGGCTCGGGGACCGCCCGAAGGACATCCGCTCGGAAGGCGTGAACCCGAAGCCGTACGCCGCCGTCCGCAAGCGCCTGCTCGCCCTGCAAAAGGAATACGCTTCCGGCCTTTTTTGATATACTGCGAACCTTACAGCCGTTCTCTCTAGGGGGCGCGAAATGGTGACCGGATTGGTGTTGGTCCGTTTGATGGCGGGCAAAGAGAAGGGCGCTTTGACTCGTATTAAGGAGATCAAGGGCGTCTCGCACGTCACCGCCGTGTTCGGCCGCTGGGATCTCGTGCTCGACATCGAGACCGAGGACGTCGGCACGCTCTCCAACGTCGTCGTGCGCGACATCCGCGCCACCCCCGGCGTGCTCTCCACCGAGAGCCTCGTCACGACTTCGATCTAGTGATCAACTCGTGAGCGAGCCCGTCCTCTCCGTCCGCGGCCTGCGCACGCATTTCATCACGCGCGAGCGCACGGTCAAGGCGGTCGACGGGGTCTCCTACGATCTGCACCCCGGCAAGACGCTCGCGGTCGTCGGTGAATCGGGCTCGGGCAAGAGCGTCCACGCGCTGAGCATTCTCCGCCTGCTCCCGGAACCGCCCGCCAAGGTGGTCGGCGGCGAAATTTTATTCAACGGCAAAGATCTTCTGAAGATGTCTCATGAAGAGATGCGCAAGATCCGCGGCAACCGCATCGCGATGATCTTCCAGGAGCCGATGACGAGCCTCAATCCCGTCATCAAGGTCGGCGAGCAGATCGCCGAGGCCGTCGTCCTGCATCAGGGCCTCTCCCAGGAAAAGGCGATGCTGAAGGCGGTCGACCTGCTGAAGAAGGTCGGCATCCCTCATCCCGAGGAGCGCGTCAACGACTATCCGCACCAGTTCTCCGGCGGCATGCGGCAGCGCGCGATGATCGCGATCGCGCTCTCGTGCGAGCCCGACGTGCTGATCGCCGACGAGCCCACGACCGCGCTCGACGTCACGATCCAGGCGCAGATCCTCGAGCTGATGAAGGACCTGCAGCGCGAGTACAAGATGGCGATCGTGCTGATCACGCACAACATCGGCGTCGTCGCCGAGATGGCGGACGACGTCGTCGTGATGTACGCCGGCCGTCCGGTCGAGCATGCGTCCGTCGGCGAGCTGTTCGCGAATCCGAAGCACCCTTACACGAAGGGCCTCCTGAACTCGGTCCCCTCGATCTACGTCCGCAAGGAGCGCCTCGAGGCGATCGCCGGCCAGCCGCCGGACCTCAGCGGCGGCTTCACCGGCTGCCCGTTCGCGCCGCGCTGCCCCAGCGTGATGGACAAGTGCCGCGTCGACGACCCGCCCGAGTTCCACCTGCCCGGCGACCGGATGTCGAACTGCTGGCTCGTCGAAGGCGAATCGAAGGAAACGAAGCACCGCCACGAGAATAAGGCCGGGGCCGCCAAATGAGCGTGAAGCCCCTTCTCTCGGTACGCGGCCTCATGAAGCACTTCGACGCGCGCAAGGGCATGTTCGGCGAGAAGACCACGGTGAAGGCCGTCGACGGCGTGTCCTTCGACGTGATGCCGCAGGAGAGCTTCGCGGTGGTCGGCGAGTCCGGCTGCGGTAAAACCACGCTGGGAAAACTGGTCCTCGCGCTCGAGAAGTCCACCGCTGGCTCCGTGATATTCGATGGACAGGACGTCTCGAAGATGAACGCCGCCGCGTTGAAGAAGATGCGCCGCGAGATGCAGGTCATCTTCCAGGACCCTTACTCGAGCTTGAACCCGCGGATGACCGTCGAGGACATCATCACGGAGCCTTGGGCCATCCACGAGATGCACAAGGATCCCGCGGAGCGGGGAAAAAAGCTGGCTAAGCTTCTGGACGATTGCGGCATCGCCAAGTCATATCTTCCTCGGCATCCGCACGAATTTTCCGGTGGACAGCGCCAAAGGGTGGGAATCGCGCGAGCGTTGGCGCTTGATCCCAAGCTCGTCGTCGCGGATGAACCCGTGTCCGCGCTCGATGTCTCGATCCAGGCGCAGATCTTAAATCTGTTGAAGGATCTGCAAAAGGAAAGAAAGCTCGCTTACCTTTTCATCTCGCACGATTTCTCGGTGGTCGCCGATTTATGAAATAGAAACGCCGTTATGTACTTGGGCCGCGTGGTCGAAACGGCCGATTCCGAAACGCTTTTCAACGACCCGCAGCACCCTTACACCGAGGCGCTGCTCTCCGCGGTACCGGTGCCCGACCCCTCGATCGAGAAGCGCCGCAAACGAATCATCCTCACCGGCGACGTCCCGTCGCCCTTACGCCCGCCCTCGGGCTGCCGCTTCCATCCGCGCTGCCGCTACATGAAGCCGACCTGCCCGGTCAACGACCAGGTCCTCATCGAAGCGAAGCCGGCCCACGAGGCCGCGTGCGAAGTCCTCCCTTTCAAAGAAACGCGCAGCGCCGCCGCACTCGTCGCTCTCTAGCTGAAAGGGGAATCATGTCCACCGCGAAGCACGCCGACGCGCACAAGCCTTATGTCTCCGATTCCACGAAAATGGCGGAGTACACGTGGCCCTCGGTGTTCGTGGGCGCGGTCCTCGGGATCGTCTTCGGGGCGTCCTCTCTGTATCTCGTGCTCAAGGTCGGCATGACGGTGTCCGCGTCGATTCCGATCGCGGTCCTCTCGATCACGCTCTTCCGCCTGTTCTCGCGGCTGACGGGCTTCCGCCGGACGACGATCCTCGAGAACAACATGGTGCAGACCGTCGGCTCCGCCGGCGAGTCCATCGCGTTCGGCGTGGGCGTTACGATGCCGGCCTTGATGATCCTGGGCTACGAGATGGACGCGGCGCGCGTCCTGATCGTCTCCTCGCTGGGCGGCCTGCTCGGCGTGCTGATGATGATCCCGCTACGCCGCGCGTTCATCGTGAAGCAGCACGGCGTGCTGCCGTACCCCGAGGGCACGGCCTGCGCCGACGTCCTGATCGTCGGCGAGCAGGGCGGCTCGTCCGCGAAGACGGTGTTCACGGGCTTCGGCATCGCGGCCGCCTACAAGGTCCTGATGAGCGGCTTCAAGCTGTGGGGCGACGCGCCCGAGCGCAACATCACGTTCTTCAAGGGCGCGGCGATCAGCGCGGAGGTGGCGCCCGAGCTCGTCGGCGTCGGCTACATCATCGGCACGAAGATCTCGTGCGTGATGGTCGCGGGCGGCATCCTGGCGTCGTGGGTCCTGATCCCGGCTATTAAGTTGTTCGGCGACGGTCTCACGGAGCCGCTGTTCCCGGCGGTCAAGCTCATCCGCGACATGTCCCCGGCCGAGATCTGGAAATCCTACATCCTCTACATCGGCGCCGGCGCGGTCGCGGCGGGCGGCATCATCTCGCTGTGCCAGGCGATGCCGACGATCTTCGCGGCGCTCAAGTCCGGCCTCAAGGACATCCTCGCGGGCGGCGTGACGAAGAGCTCCGGCCCCAAGCTCCGCACCGACGACGACCTGCCGAACTCGGTCGTCGTGGTCGGGTCTTTGGTCCTCGTGCTCGCGATCGCGGCGGCGCCGGGCTTGGGCCTCGGCTTCGGGCTCAAGGGAATTCTCGGGGCGATCCTGATCGTCCTCTTCGGCTTCCTGTTCGTGACCGTGTCCTCGCGCCTGACCGGCGAGATCGGCTCGTCCTCGAACCCCATCTCCGGTATGACGGTGGCCACCCTGCTGCTGACATGCCTCATCTTCGTCCTGCTGAACAAGATCGACCCGACGGGCGCGTGGGTCGGCAAGGGCGCGCGCCTGACCGCGCTCTCGATCGCGGCGATCGTCTGCATCGCGGCCAGCAACGGCGGCACCACGTCGCAGGACCTGAAGACCGGCTTCCTGGTGGGCGCGACGCCGCGCTACCAGCAGCTGGGCCTCCTCGTGGGCGCGCTCACGTCCGCGCTCGTGATCGGCCTTACCTTGATCCTGCTGAACGACGCGAGCACGACGTACGCGAAGCGCGACTATCCCGCGATCAAGGCGCCCGTCGAGAGCCTCACGGTCAGCGAGGGACTCAAGGGCTCGGACTCCTCGATCGACTCCGGCACGTACAAGGTCTGGCACGTGGGCGAGGGGGAAGTGGAACATCTGCCGCAAGGCAAATACCTCGTCGACGCCGCGGGCGCGATCAAGTACGTCGTGGACCCGGGCATCAACGGCGTGGAGACGACGCGGTTGGACGGCTCGACGGTGCTCAAGTACAACGCGCCGAAGGCGCGCCTGATGTCGCTCATCATCGACGGCATCCTCACCAGTAAACTCCCGTGGGGGCTCGTGCTGCTCGGCGTGGGCATCGCGCTCGTGCTCGAGCTGTGTCAGGTGCCGTCGCTGCCGTTCGCGGTCGGCGTCTATCTGCCGCTGTCGTCGTCGACGCCGATCTTCGTGGGCGGCCTCATGCGCTGGGTCGCCGACCGCTGGACGAAGAAGACGGAGGCGGAGTCCGACATGAGCCCCGGCGTCCTGTTCTCGTCGGGCTACATCGCGGGCGGCGCGATCGCGGGCATCATCGTGGCGCTCGTGACGATGAGCCCGAAGATCTCGCGGCTCCTCGACCTGAGCGACCGCTTCCCGGGCATCGCGCACAGCGACCTGACGTCGGTCATCGCGTTCGGCGCGCTGACGGTGCTCCTGCTGCTCGTGGGCGGCGAGAAGCTGCTCGCGGACAAGAAGAAGCGCGCGTGAGCGAACTGGGGCTGTCCTTGAGGACAGTCGACCCGAGGCGCTTTCAGATCGCCTTCCTCGGCTCCTTCCTGCTGTTCGGGCTGTATCGCCTCGAGTTCAAGCTCGAGGCCGCGCAGGTGGCGCTGACCTTCGCGTCCGGTCTCGCCGTGCAGGCGTTCTTCTTGCGCAGGCTGCGCCTCAACGACGGCTACCTCAGCGCGCTCGTGACGTGCCTAGGCTTGAGCCTGCTAATCCGCTCGGATACTTACTGGGTCCACCCGCTCGCGGCGGCCGTGGGCATCGGGGGGAAGTTCCTGCTGCGCGTGAACGGCAAGCATCTCTTCAACCCCGCGAACCTCGGCGTCGTCTTCGCGCTCGCGCTGGGCCATGCCTGGATCTCGCCCGCGCAATGGGGCCACGAGACGATGGTCGCCGCGTGGGTGCTCCTGCTCGGCGCCATGGTCGTCTCGCGCGCGCGCCGCTCGGACGTCAGCCTGGCTTTTTTGACCTCTTTTCTAAGTCTCTGCGCGCTGCGCGTCCTCTGGCTCGGCCAGCGCTGGCAGGTGCTCGGCCACCGCCTCGACGACGGCTCGCTGCTCTTGTTCACCTTCTTCATGATCTCGGACCCCAAGACGCTGCCGGACTCCCGGCGCGGCCGCGCCGCGCTCGCCTTCCTGGTCGCGCTGCTCGCGTTCGGTTGGCAGTTCGGCCTCTACCGGTACAACGGATTATTTTACGCGCTGTTCGTCCTTACCCCGACCACGGCCCTATGGGACCGCATGTGGCCCGGGGACAAATACGACTGGAACCCGGAGAAACGAAATGAAGATCTGGTTAGCGCTGCTCCTCTGCCCGCTTAACGCGTCCGCGTTCTGCGGCTTCTATGTCGCGAAGGCCGACAGCTCGCTCTACAACAAGGCCTCCCAGGTCGTCATCGTGCGCAGCGACGGCCGCACCGTCCTCACGATGGCCAACGATTATAAGGGAGACCCGAAGGAGTTCGCGCTCGTGGTCCCCGTGCCCGTGGTCCTGCACAAGAACGACGTGAAGGTCGTCGAGGCCGACGTGCTCGCCGGCCTCGACGCGTATTCCGCGCCGAGGCTCGTCGAGTACTTCGATGAGGACCCTTGCAATCCGCGGCTCCTCTATTCGAAGGGCTCGGGCGTCGCCGCGGTGCGCGGCTCGTCGAGCGACGGCTCTCTCGCGCAACAGAGGAAAAGCGCCAAGGCCCTGGGCGTCACGATCGAGGAGAAGTTCACCGCGGGCGAATACGACATCCTGATACTGAGCGCGAAGGAGTCCGACGGCCTCGAGACGTGGCTCACGCAGGAGGGCTACAAGCTCCCGAAGAACGCATCGAAGGCGCTCAAGCCGTACATCACTCAGAAGCTCAAGTTCTTCGTCGCGAAGGTGAACCTCAAGGAGCAGGAGAAGTCCGGCTTCGCGAAGCTGCGGCCCCTGCAGTTCGGCTTCAAGGACGCGCGCTTCATGCTGCCCCTGAGGCTCGGGATGCTCAACGCCGACGGGCCCCAGGACCTGATGGTCTACGCGATCACGAAGAAGGGCCGCGTCGAGTCCACGAACTATCGCACGGTCGACATGCCGTCCGACCGGGAGATCCCGACCTACGCGCGCGAGGACTTCGCGAAGATCTATCCCGCGATGTTCGAGAACGCGTGGACGAAGAACGACAAGCGCTCCGTCCTGACCGAGTACACGTGGGACCTCAACTGGTGCGACCCGTGCGCGGCCGAGCCGCCCACGCGAGAGACGCTCGAGAAGCTGGGAGTATTCTGGTTCGCCGACACGCCCGATTCGGCGCCGCAGAACCCGCCCTTCATGCCGCGCCGCCGCGGGCCGAGCCGCGGCGGGGCGCTCGAGGCGCGGATCACGCGTCTGCACGTGCGCTACGAGCCGGCGACCTGGCCCGAGGACCTCGTGTTCCAGGAGACGACCGACACCCGCAACTACCAGGCGCGCTACGTGCTGCGCCACCGCTGGGAGGGGAAGGCCTCCTCCTGCGACGCGGCGAAGACCTATCTCACGAAGGAGCTTCCCGAGCGCGAGTCCAAGGCCGTGGACGAGCTTGCGATGCTGACCGGCTGGAAGCCGGAGAAGATCAGGAGCGACTGGAAGAAGGCCCGCGCCGAAGGCAAGGACAAGGCGAAGACCCGCCAGTACTAGGGCACGAGCTCGGGGAACAGCGTCGCGGCCATGTCGGCCGTGATGTTGAGGCGAAGTGGGCCGTAGACGGACTCGGAACGCGCGGCTTTCGCCTTCAGCAGCTCGGCGATGACCACCGAGGCCCGGCGCTTTTCCACGGCGCAGATCTCGGGGACTTCCGCGCGGCGCACCTCGCCCTGCGGCAGGAGCCGCGCCATGACCTTGGCGCCGGATTTCGAGATCGCTTTTTCCAAGACGAGCCGGTCGACCCAGCGCCGGTAGCGGCGGTCGAGCTCGGAGAGCCGCAGCGTCGCATCCATGTAGCGAATCTGATCCAGGCAGGAGCGGAGGAAGAACTCGCAGAACGAGGCCAAGCCCTCTTCCGAGAGCGGCCCGCGGCCGTCCAAGTCGTTGCGCGGGGGAAGGTCCGCCATCGCCAGGCGCGCGTCGTAGGCCGTCCGGCTTCGAGCGAACGCGCGCGTGACGCTCCAGAGCCTGCCCTCGTCGACGCCGATCCGCGCGCCGTAGGCGCTCGTGAGGAGGCGCGCCACGCGTCCGTTGCCGTCGGAGAACGGATGGATCCAAAGGAGCCGGTGGTGCGCGGACGCCATGCCGACCAGCTTCGCGGTTCCCGACAGAACCTCCGGGCTCAGGAACTCCTCGAAGCGCTTCAAGTGGTCCTCGATAGCCGAGCGCGTCTCGGGCGCGTCGTGGCGGCCCACGGTGATGCCCCGGTCGCGGAGCGCTCCGGGCACGACGGGAACGAGCGCGCCGCTGAACGGCTTGGCAAAGCGCATGGGCTCCGGCAGCTTCAGGTAGAACTGCTCGTGCAGCCAGCGCAGGAACGGCGCGGAGCAGACGCGAAGCCCGGGCTCGAGATTCAAGCGCTCGAACATCGCCTCTTGAACGCGGATATGGGCCACATGCTCGAGCTGATAGTCGCGGGCTGCGGGGTCCTTGGAGAGCTTCTTATCGAGCGCCGCCTCGATGTCCTTGAGCTTGGACGGGTTGCCTTCCATCGCGTTCGTGTAGTAGCTGTTGATCATCTCCATGAAGCGCGCGATCTCCTTGAGGATCAACGGATGGAGCCCGCGGCCGAGCGCGGAGGAGGAGGATGCGACCTCCAGCGCCAGCTGTTCGAGCGCGGGAGGCATTTTTGACGGCAGAACGGGGAACATGCCGGCAGTATAGTCATAATTAGTGCTACTTATCAATGCCTGATTATTTTATTATAAATGCATATAAATAAAGAATATTTGTACTATAAATTAATATGTTAGACTAAAATAGTGCTACATTAAAGAGCAGAATGTCGAGCCCACGTTGAAAAGCGGATAATAACAGCCGAACTCCTTGCGGGGATGGCGGCTACTCTCTATACTAGGTTAATGACCATGAAAAGCCTCGGCTCGGCGATCGGCCTGATCCTGCTGTTCGCCGCCGCGCCGCGCGTTCGCGCCCAGGAAGAAGAGCCCGAGGCCGCCGCCGAGGAAGGCGCGGGCCAGGGCCAGCATACGGTCGAGGCCGGAGCGCCCGACGCCGCCCCGCCGCCGACCACGAACGCCCCGACCCCGATCCAGACGCGAGAGCTCAAGACCCCGTCGAGGGGCCGCACGGGGGCGTCCGGAAGCGGCGGCGGCTTCGCGGCGCCCGCGGCCGCCCAGGACGCCAAGTGCGCGCCGCTGACCGCCAACCGCCCCGAGGCCGAGAGAGGTAAGCCCGGCATCGCGGACATCATCATGGCCGGCAGCGGCCCGTCCCGCAGCGCCGTCGCGCGCGCCGTCCTGCTGCGCGGCAATTATTTGTACGTGTCAGGCGAGCCCGGCATGCAGACGATCGACGTCACGGATCCGGAGCGCATGCGCATGACGTCCGACTGGTCCCCGAGCTCGGCGAAGATGAACGGCGCCGCGACGAAGGGGAACGTGCTCTACGTGACGAACTGGCATCCGGGCGAGGGCCTCGTCCTCTTCGACCTGAGCAATCCGGCGAAGCCCCGGCACCTGAAGACGATCGCCACTCCGAACTACTCGTGGGAGGCGACGGTCACCGGGAACCTGCTCGACGTCACCGTCGGAAACGAGACGCACAGCGCGATCGTGACCTACGACGTCGCCGATCCCGCGAATCCGTCGCGGCTCGGCTCGATCGAGTTCGACCGCCGGCTCCTTGGAAACGCCTCGCGCCATCAAGAGTTCATGTATTTCACGCAGGACCATTTTCTCTACGCCTACGACGCGTCCGACCCGGCCGAGCCCAAACGCACGGCCGAGCTCGCGTTCGACGGCCTGCTCGGCAAGACGGCCGTCCGAAACGGCCATCTGTACATGCTCGTCGGCAAGGCCGGCGTCGGCGTGGAGCAGCCGGGCCTGCGCGTGTTCTCGCTCGACGAGCCCGGACGGCCGCGCGAGGTCTCCTTCGTCAAGCTCGACGGGACCTGGGGCATGCATTTTCAGGGAAACCGCCTGACGATCCCGGCCACCGGCAACGGCGTCTACACCTTGGACGTGAGCGACCCCGCGCATCCGGCCGTGATCGCGCAGTCGGGCGTCGAGTGGCCCGGCATGGGGCAGGGCGGCTACCCGGTCACGTCCGCCGGCAGCGGCAAGTACGTCTTCATCGGCGCCACGGGCGGCAACAATCCGGGCTGCGCGACCGCCGCGTGCGCCTGCTACGGAGCGCGCGTGTACAGCATCCGCCAATAATCGGCTAGAATACGGCCGTGCTCCTTCGCCTCGCGCTCGCCGTGCTGGTGCTCCTTCCAGGCGCCGCCCGCGCCTCGAACGACCCGACCGTCCTCGACTACGGCCTCGCCGCGGACGTCGACACGCTCGATCCGCACTGGGGCTACGACGCGGTCTCGCTGTTCGTCGTCGACCAGGTCTACGAGACGCTGATCGACTTCAAGGGCGAGTCGCTCGACATGTACGAGCCGCGCGTCGCGACCGTCGTGCCGACCCTCGAGAACGGCTTCCTGTCGAAGGACGGGCTCAACTACGCGTTCCCGCTCAGGATCGGCATCAAGTTCCACGACGGCTCCACGCTGTCGGCCGCGGACGTGAAGTACTCGCTGATGCGCTTTCTGCTGCTCGACCGCGAGGGCGGGCCCTCGAACCTGCTGCTCAGCGCCGTGCTCGGCGTGCGCAGCACCGAGGCGCTGCCGCCCGGCGAGATCTACGACCTCGCGGACAAGGCGATCGTCATCGAAGGCGGCGGGCTGGTGCTGCGCCTGAAGCGCCCTTTCGCGCCGCTGTTCAGCATCCTCGCCAACTTCGGGCATATCGTCTCGAAGGGCTACGTCGAGAAGAACGGCGGCTGGGACGGCCGCCGGGACACCTGGCTGCGGCACCGCAACCCCGCCAAGGAGAGCACCGCGCTCTACGGCCGCATGAACGGCACGGGCCCCTTCCAGCTCGAGTCCTGGGACCGCGCCGGGAAGAAGGTCGCGCTCGCCCGCAACAACCTCTATTGGCGCAAGCCCGCCGCGCTCGCGCGCGTGAACCTGACGACCGTCGTCGACTCGCGCGAGCGCAGGCGCCGCCTCGCGGCGGGGGAGATCGACGCGGCTTTCGTCGAGCGGCGCTATCTCGATCAGTTCGAAGGCCTGCCCGGCGTCGTCGTGACCGACGGACTGCCCGCGCTCGAGGCGCAGAACGTCTTTCTCTTCAACCATAAGATCGAGCAGAAGGACAACGCCTGGCTCGGCAGCGGCGGACTGGGCGACGGCGTGCCGCCCGACTTCTTCGCCGACCTCGACGTGCGCAAGGCCTTCGCGTTCGCCTTCGACTACGACGCCTTCATAAAGGAGGGCTACCGCAGCAAGGCCATCCAGGCGCACGGGCCGATCCCCGCCGTCCTGTTCGGCTACAACCCGAAGCAGAAGCCCTGGCCCTTCTCGCCCTACCAGGCGGAGGCCGCCTTCAAGCGCGCGAAGAACGGCACGGTGTGGACCGCCGGCTTCGCGCTGTCGATGGCCTACACCGAAGGCAACTCCGAGCGGCGCATCGCGTGTCGGATCATGAAGGAAGGCATCGAGAAGCTCAACCCGAGGTTCCACGTCGACTGCCGGCCCCTGTCCGAGCCGCGCCTGCTCGACGAGCTCCGCGCCAAGCGCCTTCCCGCCTTCGTCTATCGCTGGATCCTCGACTACCCGGACCCGCACAACGCATCCGAGCCGTTCCTGCACTCGAAAGGCTATTTCGCCTCGCTGCTGGGCTACGCGAGCCCCCGCGCCGACGTGATGATCGAGCAGGCCGCCTCCGAGATCGACCCCGCGAAGCGCAAGGCGCTCTACTACGAGCTGCAGGCGCTCGCGATCTTCGACGCCCCGGCGGTCTTCACGGCCGACAGCTACAACATCGTCGTCCGCCGCTCGAAGGTCCAGGGCTGGCTCTATCATCCGATCCAGCCGTACGGGACGCTCTACGAAGTGACGAAGACTCCGTAAACGAAAGGAACCCCCGATGAGAACCCTCCTGCTCGCCGCCTTGTTCGCCGTGCCCGCGTCCGCGCAGGTGAAGAACCCCGACACGTTCGTGTACGCGACGATCGGCGATCCCGACAGCCTCGACCCCGTCTGGTCGTACGACACCGCGAGCCACAACATCATCTCTAACGTCTACGAGTACCTGCTCGCGTACAAGGGCAGCGGCCTGAAGACCGCGGACCTGATGCCGATGATCGCCTCCCAGGTGCCGTCGAAGGCGAACGGCCTCGTGTCCGCCGACGGCCTGACCTACCGCTTCCCGATCCGCAAGGGCGTGAAGTTCCACGACGGGACGCTCCTCACGCCCGAGGACGCGCGCTACTCGATCCTGCGCTTCCTGCTCGCAGACCGCGACGGCGGCCCCTCATCTTTGTTACTCGAACCGATTCTCGGTTCGAACGGCACGCGCAAGGCGGGCAAGCTCGACCCGACGATCGTCGACCGCGCGTTCAAGGCCGTCGCCGTGGACAAGGGCGTCCTCGTGATCAAGCTCGCCAAGCCGTTCGCGCCTTTCCTCTCGATCCTCGCGAACTTCGGCGCGATCTCCTCGAGGGACTTCTGCGCGAAAAACGGCCAGTGGGACGGAGAGGCCGCCTCCGTCGAGAAACACAACAACCCCTTGCGCCAGTCGATGATCCCGAACGACAAGGCCAATGGCACCGGCGCCTTCAAGCTCGAGCGCTTCGACAAGACGAACAAGCAGACCGTGCTCGCGCGGCACGACGGCTACTGGCGGAAGCCGGCACGGCTTCTGCAGGTCATCGTGAAGGTGGTCGACGACTTCAACACGCGCAAGCTCATGCTCCAGGCCGGCGACGCGGACGCCGTGTACGGCCCTCAGATGTACTTCCCGCAGCTCAAGGCCGTAACGGGCGCCGAGGTCATTGACGGCCTGCAGAACCTCGAGCGGTCCTCGATCCTGATGTTCACCTTCAAGATGAACCCGGTCGCCAATCAGAACATCGGCTCGGGCAAGCTCGACGGACAGGGGATCACGGCGGACTTCTTCGCGGACAAGGACGTGCGCAAGGCCTTCGCTTACAGCGTGGACTACGACGGCTACATCAACGACCTGCTCCGCGGCAAGGGACGCCGGACGTCCGGCGTCATCCCGGCCTCGCTGCCGGGCGGCTCGGAGCCGAACCCGAAGTTCAAGCTCGACCCGAAGCTGGCGGAGGAGCACTTCCGCAAGGCGTGGGGGGGCAAGCTCTGGGACACGGGCTTCAAGTTCTCGATCGTGCACAACGCGGGCTCCGCACCCGCGCAGGCGATCGCCCAGATGATCAAGAAGAATGTCGAGAGGCTCAATCCGAAGTTCCGCGTGGACCTGCGCATGATCCAGTGGTCCACCTACCTCGAGCAGACGCAGGCGAACAAGATTCCGATGTTCCTGGCGGCCTGGCAGGCGGACTACCCCGACGCGCACAACTTCGCTTTCCCGATCGTCCACTCCAAGGGCTATTACGCGGGAAAACAGGGCTACGAAAACTTGGCGGTGGATGCTCTCATCGACGAAGCCGCGACCACGCTCGACGACGCCAAGCGCGCGGCGCTCTACAAGAAGATGCAGGAACTCGTCGACGAGGACGTGCCGCACGTGATGCTCGCCGAAGGCGTGCGCTATCGCACCCAGCGCGACTGGGTGAAGGGCTTCATCTACCGCCCGACGTTCCCGGACATGCCCTACGGCGGCTACTATTACGATCTATATAAGGCCGCGAAATGAGTGCTAGAATACGGCCCATGATCAGACTATTTCTCGTCGCGGCGCTGACCCTCGGGCTCGTCCCGTCGCAGGCCCTCGCGGCCCCCATGAGCGTCAAGAATCCGGACGCCTACACCTACCTGACGATCTCCGACGCCGACAGCCTCGACCCCGCGTATTCGTACGACACGGCGAGCCACATGATCGTGCTGAACCTCTACGAGCCGCTCTTCCAGTTCGACAAGGCCTCGACCGAGAAGCTGATCCCGCTGCTCGGCACGCAGGTCCCGAGCCGCGACAACGGCCTGATCTCCGCCGACGGCCGCACGTACACGATCCCGATCCGCAAGGGCGTCAAGTTCCACGACGGCACTCCCATGACGTCCGAGGACGTGAAGTGGTCCATCCAGCGCTTCATCCTCGTCGACCGCGCCGCGGGCCCCTCCTCGCTGCTGATGGAGCCCCTGCTCGGCTACGCCGCGACGCGCGGCGACGACGGGAAGATCCTGCCGACCGTCTGGGAGGACGTCAACCGCGCCGTGAGCGTCCAGGGCGACAAGCTCGTTCTGCGGCTGCCGCGGCCGTACGCGCCGCTGCTCACGATCCTGGCTTCCTGGGCGCCTGTGCTGTCGAAGGCGTGGGGGACCAAGAACGGCGACTGGGACGGCACCGAGGCGACCTGGACGAAGTACAACAACCCCTCGAAGGAGACCTCTCCGTTCTTCGAGCGCGCGATGGGCTCGGGTCCGTTCAAGCTCGACCGCTGGGACCGCAAGACGAAGGAGTTCATCCTCACGCGCAACGACCAGTACTGGCGGGCGCCCGCGAAGATCAAGAACGTCGTCATCAAGGGCGTCAACGAGTTCGGCACGCGCAAGCTCATGCTGCAGGCCGGCGACGCGGACGCGATCTACGCCGACCGCCCGTTGCTTACGCAACTTCTTAATATCCCGGGCGTCAAGATCATCGACGACCTCCCGACGGTCGAGATGAACCCCGTCGTGTTCTTCACCTATAAGATCAACGCGGTCGGGAACTCGTTCCTCGGCTCGGGGAAGATGGACGGCAACGGCATCCCCGCCGATTTCTTCACGGACAAGGACGTGCGCAAGGCCTTCGCGTACTCGTTCGACTACGCGGGCTTCATCAACGACGTGATGCGCGGCAAAGGCACGCAGGC
>Ga0163144_10010692_pt1 | contig 19524 bp, 19 predicted proteins | sample OliLak19BULKMAT1_FD_123175 | JGI IMG/M metagenome (GOLD analysis project Ga0163144, IMG submission 123175) | Freshwater microbial mat bacterial communities from Lake Vanda, McMurdo Dry Valleys, Antarctica - Oligotrophic Lake LV.19.BULKMAT1 | ecosystem: Environmental > Aquatic > Freshwater >... | reverse complement strand
TGGCGTGTTCCTCAACTTCGGCTTTGCCCAGGTGATCTGGTTCAGCCTGGTGCGCGCGCTGCCAGCGCGGGCCAGCGCCTTTGGCGTGATGGCCGTGCCCTTGGTGGGCATCAGCTCGGCCACGGTCATCGTCGGCGAAGTGCTGCGCCCGACCGACTGGTTGGCCGCCGTGTGCATCGCGGTGGCCATCTTCAGCGCCACGGGGGGCGCCGCGCGGCCGGCGCGCAGCGACAATCCGGCGCCATGATGAAGCCGCGCCCCACGCTCGCCCTGATCGCCGCCCTCGACCGCCGGCACGCCATCGGCCGCGGGGGTGAACTGTTGTGGCACGAGCGCGCCGACCAGCAACACTTTCGGGCCGTGACGATGGGCTGCCCGGTGATCATGGGGCGCAAGACCTGGGACTCTTTGCCGCCGAAGTTCCGGCCGCTGCCGGGCCGGCGCAACGTCGTCGTCACGCGCAATGCTGCGTGGCAGGCACCGGGTGCCGATGCCGCGCCTTCGCTGGCCGCTGCCTTGGCGCTTGTCGCGGGTGCCGACAAGGCCTTCGTGATTGGCGGTGGTGAGCTCTACGCTGCGGCCCTGCCCCGCGCTGACGAACTGGTCATCACGGAGATCGACACCGCGTTCGACGCTGCCGACACGCACTTCCCTGCGTTCGACCGTAGCGTCTTCGCCGAGGTTCAGCGCAAGGAGCAGCGCAGTGCCGACGGCCTGCGCTTCGCGTTCGTGACCTACCGCCGCGTTGGCTGAGGGCCCGCGTCAGGCGCCGCGAGGGCGCGGGTCAGCTCGACGCCGAGCACCTGGTACTGCAGGTGGAACACCTTGGATCGCAGGCCGCTGATCGCTGCCTCGGCGCCCAGCACGTCCGAGTGCATTGGATGGTCGGGGCCGACCTGTTGCAGGTCGGCCCCGAACTCGATCAACACCGTCCAGCCCGCCGGGGCCACCAGCACCTGATCCTTCTTCTCCACGGAGGGGATGGCACTGGCGGCGCGCTGGGTCGCGCACAGATGCACGCCCACCACGCCGTCGACCAGACGCATCGATTGCAACCGGCGCACCAGGCGGTCGCCCACGCTGGCTGCGTCGGCGTCGGCGACATCGAACTCGAGCACCCGCACGACCGCACCGTCGCCCGTCGAGTGGCTCATGCGCACCTCGGCCAGCGCGCGTGAAAGACCGGTGAAGGCCCGCACCGACGCCACCGTCCACGGCGTCGGCGCGTTGAGCCGGTCCAGGTACTCGCGACTGGTCAGGACATTGGTGTCGAGGGTCTCGTAGAGGGTCAGCAACGCGGGCGGGTCCTGCCGGTCCTGGTAGCGGCGGCCGCGCAGGAAGCCGTGGATGGCGGCCCGCTCCGGCATGTGCTCGCTGTTATGCCACTCGTAAAAGCCGGCACGGCCGTCGTCGCGCAGACCATGCCAGATGGCGACCACGCCGCGGCCCAGCAAGCTCATGGGCCAGGCGCTGCTTGAAGCATCGGAGCCGGCCCCACAGAGGCCAGGTGAGCAGCCTTCTTGGCCGCAGTGAGCTGCATCATTTCGGGCGACTTCTTGTAGTGCGGATCGAGGGGATAGCAGCCTGAAACCAGGCCGTTGCGCGGCGCCGTGGTGCAGTCGCTGAACGAGCGGCACAGGCGCTTTGTCTGCAACGCGCGGCCGGCGAGCACATCGGCCGGCAGCTCCGGGTAGGCCAGCACCATCCGGCCCAGGCCGACGAAATCGACCCAGCCTTCACGCACGACCGCCTGCGCCACGTTGGGCAGGAACTCCTGCAGGTAGGTGTAGCCGCTGCCCATGAAGGCCAGTTGCGGAAACTCACGCTTCAGATCGCGCACCGTGGCCAGATGGCGCATCACGCCGAGCAGCGGGTCTTCGGGCGGCTTGTAGCCGTCCGACGGCGGGTACATCGCCGGGCGCGTGAGATGCGGGTTGTAGTAGGGGCTGCCCAGCGTGATGTTGATCAGGCGGATGCCCAGGCTGTGCGCGATGGCGAGGAAGGCGCGCGCTTCGGACAGGTCGGGCTGCGTCGGCGCGGCCTCGTCCGCGCCGAAGCCATAGCGATAGGGCAGGCAGGCCGCGTAATCGTCGGGCACGCCAGGGCCCAGTTCGTCGGGTTCAGCCTGCGTCGGATCCGGCTTGAAGGGCACCAGGTCGAACGCCGAAACGCGCACGCCGATTTCCAGGCCCGGCGCTTCGGCGCGGATGCCCGCCACCAGCTCGCGCAGGAAGCGCGTGCGGTTCTCGAGCGATCCGCCGAACTCGCCGGCCCGTGTCTTGGCCGACAGGAATTCGTGGCCGAGGTAGCCATGGCAATGCTTGAGATCGACGAACTGGTAGCCGATGTCCCAGGCGCGACGTGCCGCGATCACATAGTCGTCGATCAGGGCCCGGATATCGCCATCGCTGAGCAGTGGATGGTCGGGCGACGTGTGGAACTTGCGATCGAGGATCGGATGCCGGTACAAGATGTGCGGCTCGAAGCGGGTTCTGTCTGTGGGTTTGCAAAAGCGCCCGGAGTGTGTGAGCTGCAGGCCGATGACCAGCCCGCTGTCGTCGCCCATGGCCTCGCGGTGGGCGCTGACCAGGGTCTCTCGCAGACCCGCCAGGCTGGGCTGGTTGGCCGCTGTCATCACCAACTGGTGAGGGTTGGCACGGCCGTCGTGCCGCACCGCCACGGCCTCGCCGCCCCAGATCAGCTTGGCGCCAGAGAGACCGAAGTTGCGCCAGCGTCGGACCGTGTTGTCGCTGGCGCGACCGTCCGTGGTGCCGTCCCAGCCTTCCATGGGCTGGATGGCAAAGCGGTTGCCGATGGTCAACGGACCGACCGCCAACGCTTGCCCGAGCGGGGAGGCGGGTCCCGCCGCGACGATGTCATCGCAAGGCATATCGATGCCCAGGCGCAGCAGGTTGTCGCGAAAGCCGCGGGGGGTCTGCAGCGCCTTGATCTTGGTAATGTCGCCGAACTTCATGGGCTAGAAAAACTGGTTGGGCTTCTGGAAGATGCCGAGCAAGAGCGCGCCATGGGGGGCGCTTGCCGTGTGGCGGCTACCGGCCGGACGCCAGACAAAGCTGCCCGCGGTGGCGCTGCCCTCATGGTCGACCAGGCTGCCTTCGAGCACCCAGGTCTGCTCGACCGCGACATGCAAGTGGTCGGTCAGCACCGCGCCAGGGGCCATGCGCGTGAGCACCGTCTGCAGGCCGGATTCCGGGTCCTCCACCAGCACCTTGATCTCGACGCCGGCAAAGCGCGTCGGCTGCCAGGGCAGCGCCGCCACGTCGATGTAGCGCGACGAGAGCGCCGGCAACGGGGCATGCTGGGCTTGCAAGCCGGGAGTCTGCAGGGCCATGCTCAAACCTCCTTGTCTGAAGTGGGGGCGGCCCGCATGGTCATCGTGCGCGGCCGGGGCGCAGCCGCCGCAACAAGCCGCGCACGGCCTCGAAGCGCAGCGCAATGATCAGGGCAATGCCGACCCAGATGACGAGCGAAATCGGTCGCGTGAAAAACGGCGCCAGGCTGCCGTCCGACAGCACCAGGCCGCGGCGCAGGCTTTTCTCCAGCAAGTCACCGAGGACGATGCCGAGCACCAGCGGCGCCATCGGGTAGTTGCCCTGGCGCAGCAGGAAGCCCAGCAGCCCGAAACCGAGCATGACCCAGATGTCGAAAAGCCGGCCGGCAATCGCGAAGGACCCGACCGTGCACAGCACCAGGATGATGGGCACCATCACCGTTTGCGGCACCTGAAGCACGCGGATCAGCAACTTGGTCAGCGTCAGGCCATAGAACAGGATACCCAGGGTGGCAAACAGCATCATCGCGACGATGTCGTAGACGAACTGCGGTGACTGGATCATGATCATCGGCCCCGGCTGCACTCCGTGAATCAGCATCGCGGCCATCAGCACCGCCGCCGGTGCCGACCCCGGGATGGCCAGGGTGAGTACAGGGATGACGGCCCCGGGCACGCACGCGTTGTCGCCGGTCTCGGCTGCCATGAGACCTTCTATCGAGCCCTTGCCGAACAGCTCGGGCTCCTTGCTCGCGCGCTTGGCCGCGGCATACGACGACCAGGCCGCGACGTCTTCGCCGACGCCCGGCACCACGCCGATGAAGGTGCCGATGCAACCCGAGCGCAGGATGGTTCTCCAGTGGCGCGTCACGTCGACCAGCTTGGGGATGACCGAGTCGAACGGGTTGATTTTCACCGTGGGCTGGTGCGCCTTCATCACCGACAGCAACTCGGCAAACCCGAAGGCGCCCACCAACGCAGGCACCAGGGCAATGCCCCCGGCCAGGTCGCGATTGCCGAAGGTGAAGCGGTCGAACGCATAGATGGCTTCCTGGCCGATGCAGGCGACGAAGAGGCCGAGAAAGCCGGCCATCCAGCCCTTGAGCGGGTCGTTACCGGTGAGGGTGCCCGAGATCACCACCCCGAACACCGTCAGCCAGAAGAACTCGTAGGCGCCGAACTTGAGCGCAAGCTCGCCCAGCAGTGGCGTGAACAGTGCCAGGAAGAACATGCCGATCAACGTGCCCAACACCGAGCCCGAGGTGGCGATGCCCATCGCCCGGCCCGCATGGCCTTGGCGGGCCAACGCATAGCCGTCGAGGCAGGAGGCGGCCGATGCCGGCGTGCCCGGGATGTTGAGCATGATGGCGGAGCGCGAGCCGCCATAGATCGCGCCCACATAGGTACAGATCAGGATCAGCAGGGCCTGACTCGACTCGAGCTTGAGCGTGAGGGTGGTCATCAGCGCCAAGCCCATCGTCGCCGTCAGCCCGGGCAGCGCACCGATGATCAGGCCGACCAAGGTCGAGCCGAAGACGTAGAACAAGGACTCCGGCGTGACGAAACTCCAGATCGAATGGCCGAAGGCAATCAGGCCGCTGAACATCTCAGTGCCGCCCGGCCGCCACAGGCCTTGGAGCGCCCCCGCGGGGGGCCGCGATCGATGGCGAGCGTGGGGCTTTCATCCTAGGGCAAGCGCACGAAGAAGACTTCCTGGAACACGTAGCTGACCACGAAAGCGGTGCCGGCGCCGACGGTGACAGCCAGCATCAGGCCGCGAGGGGCCTGCCCCGCCAGCTGGCGCCGGGTCCAGTCGAACACGATGATGGTCAGGCTCACGAACAGGAAGGTGGCGAGCCAGAAAGGCATGCGGCCGACCATCACCGCGGCGTAACCGAGGCCGAGGACCAGGAAGACGCCGACCCGGGTGGCCGCGATGCGGGCCTCGGCGCCAAGGGCCCAGCTCCTCCCCCGCAGGCGATGCCCGCCGGCCCGCGCCGCGCGCAGCGCCAGCAGCAGGCCGAACAGCAGCAGGACAGCGCCGAGCAAGCCCGGCACCAGGCCCGGCGCGGTATACAACGAGGCGCCGCGGCTCTCCAGCCGATCCATGCGCCAGGCGCCGATCACCACCACCAGGCCAAACGCAACCCACAGCCAGGCAGCGATGAAGTCGGCCTGGGGCGAGACCTTCTTGTCAAGATTCATGCAGGACGGGGTGTTCGCGCGCAGCCGTCGCACGTCCTGTTGAAGCGCTCGGCTCGATGCCGTTCACCCGCGGTCAGGGCTTGGGAATGCCGATGGTGTCGGGCGAGATCTTGGCTTGGCCGGCATTGAACTTCTGCCAGGCTGCGTCGGCCACCGCCGGCATCGCGATCTTCTGCGCATCGGCGCCGGCGGTCACCACCATCAGCGCGCCGCGGCTGCTGGCGTACTTCTTGATCACTTCCGACTTGGCGATCTTGTCCATCCAGATCTTGTCCAGCGTCGCCGTGACCTCGGCAGGAACGCCCTTGGGCACGAAGATGCCGAAGTAGCTCACGGGGACCTTGAAGCCCGGTACGAAATCCGACAGCGGCGGGATCACGCCGTGGCCTTCGATCTCGATAGCCTTGTCGCCGACGACCGCCAGCGGACGCAAGCGCTTGCCACGGATCATTTCAGACTGCTCGGACGAGAGCTGCGTGGTCACGTCCGTCTCGCCCGCCACCGTGGCGATGACCGCTGGGTTGCCCCCGTCGTAGGTGACGTGCTTGTACTTGACGCCAGTGGCCGCGACGATCTGTTCGATGGCGGTGTGCCCGCTGGAATTCACGCCTGCGGTGGCCACCGACACTTGGCCCGGCTTGGCCTTCATGGCTTCGAGCAAGGCCTTCATGTCCTTGTGCGGCGAATTGACCGGCACGCTGACAATGGTCGGCAAGGCCAGGTGGAGGTAGAGGTTCCAGTCTTGCACCGTGGTGTCGACCATGCCGAGGATCTTGTACGAGCCCAGGTCCTTGGGCGCGCCGGAGGTCCAGGTGTAGCCGTCCCGGGGGGCCTCGAGTGCGTTCTTGGTGCCGATCGAGCCCGAGGCGCCGGGCTGGTTCAAGACGACGATCTTCTGCCCCAGCGCGGCCTCCAGGTCGCCCGCAGTGATGCGGATCATCTGGTCAGTGGCGCCGCCAGCGGCCCAGGGCACGATGATGTTGATCGGCTTGTTCGGTTTCCACTGCGCCACGGCGCCCAAGCTCAAGCTCATGCCGCCGATGCCGATGAAGGCGGCAGCCACTGTCAACGCACGAAATGATTTCACTGGGACGTCTCCTGGATGGGTTTCCGCGACGTGCGCGGCAATGTCAGAATAGGATCGACCCTGTAGAGTGACATGGCGGTTGAGGCAGCGCCCTCGGGCAAACCCGAGACAACCGCCAAGCACCTGAAGGATGTTGGCGCGATTCACGCGAGAAACCGTCGATGACAGCTGCTCTGCACCCCCCGCTGCGCATCGCGGCCATCGGCCTGAACCACAGCCACATCTACGGCCAGACCCGCGCCCTGCTCGATGCCGGTGCCAAGCTGGTGGCCTTTCACGCCCCGGAGGACGACTTGGCGGCCGACTATGGCCGGGCCTTTGCGCAGGCGCGCCGCGTGCAGGACAAACGCACCATCCTCGAAGACCCGAGCATTGCGTTGGTGGTCAGCGCCACGATCCCCGATGTGCGTGCCGCCACCGCCATCGAAGTTATGCGTCACGGCAAGGACGTGATGGTCGACAAGCCCGGCGTGATCCGCCTGGACGAGCTGGCCGCGGTACGCCAAGTCCAGCGCGAGACGGGTCGCATCTTCTCTGTCTGCTTCTCGGAGCGCTTCGAGAACCGGGCCACCGAGAAGGCCAGTCAGCTGGTGGCAGCGGGGGCCATCGGCCGCGTGATTCAAACGGTCGGCCTGGGACCGCACTCCTTGCGCAACAACCCACGGCCGGCGTGGTTCTTCGAGCGTCAGCGCTATGGCGGCATCCTGTGCGACATCGCCGCGCACCAGTGCGACCAGTTCCTGCACTTCACCGGTTCGACCCAGGCCGACGTGGTGGCCTCGCACATCGGTAACTTCGGCAACCCCGACACCCCCGAGCTGGAAGATTTCGGCGAAGTGCTGCTGCGCGGCAACGGCGGCACCGGCTTCATTCGTGTCGACTGGTTCACCCCCAAGGGACTCGGCGTGTGGGGCGACGGCCGGCTCACCATCCTGGGCACGGAGGGCTACATCGAGCTGCGCAAGTACATCGACATCGGCGGGCGCGCCGGCGGCGATCATCTCTTTATGGTCGACGGCCAAGGCCTGCGCCACATCGATTGCCAGGCCGAGCCCCTGCCCTACGGCCCGCGCCTGGTGCACGATGTACTCCACCGCACCGAGACGGCCATGACGCAACAACATTGTTTCCTGGCCACGGAACTGGCCTTGAACGCAGAGGCCAAGGCGGTGCGCGTCGACAACCGCCTGGACCGCTCATGACACCGATGCAGCGACCGCCGCACCACAGCCTGTTAATGCGGCGCGATCCGCCCGAAGCCCCATGAAGCTCGCCACCTGGAACGTCAACTCACTCAGCGTGCGCCTGCCGCAACTGCTCGACTGGTTGGCTGCACATCAGCCCGATGCCATGGTGCTGCAGGAAACCAAACTCACCGACGACAAATTTCCGCAGGCCGAGATCGAGGCCGCGGGCTACCGTGCCGAGTGGTTCGGGCAGAAGACCTACAACGGCGTCGCCCTGCTGTCCAAGACCGAGGCCAGCGACGTGGTGCGCAACATCCCTGGCTTCACCGATCCGCTGGCCCGCGTCATCACCGGCACCGCCGATGGCATCCGTATCGTCGGCGCCTACTTCCCCAACGGCCAGGCCCCGGGCACCGACAAGTTCGAGTACAAGATGCAGTGGCTGCGCGGACTTCGCGACTGGCTGCGCGAGGAGCTGGCGCAGCACCCGAAGCTGGTGCTGCTGGGCGACTTCAACATCGCCCCTGACGACCGCGACGTCTTCGACCCCGTGGCCTGGGCCGGCCAGATCCACTGCACCGACGAAGAGCGCGATCACCTGAGGAAGTTGCTCGGCCTGGGTCTGGTCGATGCCTTTCGCCTCTTCGAACAGCCGCCGAAGTCGTGGTCCTGGTGGGACTACCGCAATTTGGCCTTTCGCAAGAATCAGGGCCTGCGCATCGACCTGATCCTGGTCAGCGACGCGCTGAAGGCATCGGTACAGTCCTGCAACATCGACAAGCTGCCGCGCAAGAACGCGCGGCCGAGCGACCACGCGCCGGTGCTCCTGACGTTGGCCTGAGGCACCGACGTCGCGCGCGCAAGGCGGCCACGACGCCAGGGCCTCAGTCGTCCAGGCCGAGTTCCTGGATCTTGCGCGTGATGGTGTTGCGGCCGATGCCCAGGCGCTGCGCGGCTTCAATGCGGCGGCCGCGCGTACTGTCCAGGGCCGTGAGGATCAGCTTGGCTTCAAACTGGCGCGTCAGTGCTTCCCAGACTTCGGGCGTGTGACTGTCCAGCAGGACGCGGGCTTCGCGCTCGAGATCGGCGAGCCAACTGGCACCTGCCGCAGGCTGCCGGGGCGCGGTGGCCGAAGGCATCAGCGGCGCCTGCAGGGCGGCCACCGCCGTCGCCCCGACAGGTCCTGCGCCGACGCCGGGCACTGCCGCGTGCGCGGCCACCAATTCGGGCGGCAAGTCCTTCACCTCGACCACCTGGGCCGGCGCCATCACCGTCAGCCAGTGGCAGATGTTCTCCAGCTGGCGCACGTTGCCGGGGTAGTCGAAGGCCAGCAGCCGCGCCAAGGCGGCTTCGGACAGGCGCTTGGCCTCGACGCCGAGGTCCTTGGCGCTGCGCTGCAGGAATTGGCGCGACAGCATCGGGATGTCGTCCGGCCGTTCGCGCAATGCCGGCAGGCGCAGGCGGATCACGTTCAGGCGGTGGAACAGGTCTTCGCGGAAGGCACCGTCCTTGACACGCTGTTCGAGGTTCTGGTGCGTGGCGGCGATCACACGCACATTGCTCTTCTGCGGCTGGTGGCCGCCGACGCGGTAGAACTGCCCGTCCGAGAGCACGCGCAGCAGGCGCGTCTGCAAGTCGAATGGCATGTCGCCGATCTCGTCGAGAAAGAGCGTGCCCCCGTCGGCCTGCTCGAAGCGCCCGCGGCGCATCGTCTGGGCGCCGGTGAACGCGCCGCGCTCGTGGCCGAACAGTTCGCTCTCGAGCAGATCCTTCGGGATGGCCGCGGTGTTGATGGCCACGAAAGGGCCGTTGCCGCGCGGGCTGTGCTTGTGCAGCGCCAGCGCCACCAGTTCCTTGCCCGAGCCGCTCTCGCCGGTGATCAGCACGGTCACCTGGCTTTGGGATAGGCGACCGATGGCGCGGAACAAATCCTGCATGGCCGGCGCCTGGCCCAGCATCTCGGGTGTTTCCCCGGGCCGCTCGCTGGCCACCGCCTCGCGCAGGCTCTCTTCGACGGCACGGCGGATCAGCTCCACCGCCTTGGGCACGTCAAAGGGTTTGGCCAGGTAGTCGAACGCCCCGCCCTGGAAGGCCGACACGGCGCTGTCGAGGTCGGAGTAGGCGGTCATCACGATTACCGGCAGGCCGGGCAGGCGCTGCTTGATCTTGGCCAGCAGATCCAGGCCCGAGCCCCCGGGCATGCGGATGTCGCTGACCAGCACTTGAGGCTCGTCGTCGTCGAGTGCAGCCAGCACATCGCGTGCATTGGAGAAGGCCCGCACCGCAAACTGCTCTCGCGCCAGCGCCTTCTCGAGCACGAAGCGAATCGATTGGTCGTCGTCGACGACCCAGATGGGTTTCATGCGCGGGGCTCTTGTGTCATGGCAGCGGGATGAGGATCGTGAACACCGTCCGGCCCGCCTCGCTGTCGCATTCGATCGTGCCCTGATGTTGCTGCACGAAGGTCTGCGCCAAGGTCAAGCCGAGGCCTGATCCGCCCTCACGTCCCGTCACCAGCGGGAAAAAGATTCGTTCGCGGATCGCCTCGGGCACACCAGGCCCGTTGTCCTCGATATGCAATTCGAGTGCCAAGCGCCAGCGTTGCTTGCCAATCGTCACTTGTCGGCCGATGCGGGTGCGAATCGACAGCTCGGCATCCCCGGCCTGGATGCGCTCGGCCAGTGCCTGCACGGCGTTGTGGGCGATGTTGAGCACGGCCTGGATCAATTGCTCGCGGTCGCCGCGGAATTCGGGGATCGAGGTGTCGTAGTCGCGCTTGAAGTAAAGGCCGCGCGGATGTTCAGCCAGCACCAGGGAGCGCACCCGCTCGCAGACCTGGTGGATGTTGACGTCGGCCACGATGTGGGCGTGCCGGTGCGGCGCCAGCAGGCGGTCGACCAGCAGTTGCAGGCGGTCGGCCTCGGCAATGATGACCTGGGTGTACTCGGTCAGCTCGCGCTTGCCCTCCAGCTCCATGCCCAGCAGCTGCGCCGCGCCGCGGATGCCGCCCAGCGGGTTCTTGATCTCGTGCGCCAAATTGCGCACCAACTCCTTGTTGGCCTGCGCCTGGCCCTGGGTGCGCTCCTCGCGGTCCTGCCGCGTCTGCTGCTCGATCTCGATCATCTCGATCACCACCCGCGCAACGTCGTCGGACTGGTTGACGATCACGTGTACCGGCAAAGACTCGGGATGGCCACCGCCAGGCCGGTGCAAGAGACCATCGAAACGACCGCTGGCAATGCGGTTCGCACACACCGCCGACAGGGTCTCGCGCAGCGGCTGCGGGTCGGCCAGCCAGTCGGGCAGCAAGGTGCCGATCAGCGCCCGGCGGGCGGTGCCGAGCAGGTTCTCGAAGGCGGTATTGGCGTGCAGGCACTGGCCGTCCGGCTGCACCACGGCCACCATGGTGGCCAACAGATCGAAGGCGGCAAGCGGGTCTGCGGCCTGCGCAGGCGAGTGCGCGTGCACTGGGTCCTGCACGGCTCAGGCCCGCAGCGGGCCGCGGGCAGGCGTCCGCGATACGCAGCCGGTCTTCAAGTCATTCCTTGGCGGCGGGCAACTTGGCCAGCTCGCGCTTGAGCGCGGCCATGTCGCTCTGCTTGCGCGCGATGGCAGACTTCATTTCCTCGACCCGGTCCTGGTACTTCTGGAAATTGCGTTCGTCGCCCTTGCGCTCGGGTTCGCCGTTGTTGAACTCCTTTTGCAACTCAGCCAACTTGGCTTCTTCGCGCCTGAGTTCGTCAGCAAGGATCTTGCGCGCATCGCTGTCGCGGGCGCGCTGTTCGCCGGCGTCGACCTTGGCGTCGGAGGCCCGCGGCGAGCCCGAGAGTGGCACGCCGACCACCGGGCGCGGCTTGGGCGGCGACACCACCGTGATCGGCGCGTTCTCGATCGTCCGGCAGCCCCGGTCCTTGGCCTGCACTGGTGTGATCTGGTCGGTGTAGAGCACAGGCGGGCCGGGGCAGCGGTAGACCGTGCCGCTGTCGGCCAGGGCCGCGGCGCTGCTGAACACCAACAGCAAACCGAGCCATCGATGGCTAGAAAGAGGGTTATTCATGGGCATTCAACGCATTGTGGCCCAGGCTTGGTGCGCAACAAAAAAAGGGGCGGCTCTCGCCACCCCTTGATTCGTGACTGAACAGTCGCTCAGAGCGAGTAGTACATGTCGAACTCGACCGGATGCGTCGCCATGCGAAAACGCGTCACTTCCTGCATCTTCAAATCGATGTAGGCATCGATGTAGCCATCGGTGAAGACGCCGCCCTTGGTCAGGAAGGCACGGTCCTTGTCCAGGTATTCCAGGGCCTGATCGAGGCTGTGGCAGACGGTCGGGATCTTCGCGTCCTCTTCTGGCGGCAGGTGGTACAGGTCCTTGCTGGCGGCCTCGCCGGGGTGGATCTTGTTTTCCACACCATCCAGGCCGGCCATCAGCAACGCCGCGAAACCCAGGTAGGGGTTCATCAAGGGATCCGGGAAGCGAGCCTCGACGCGCCGGCCCTTCGGGTTGGCGACGTGGGGGATACGGATCGAGGCCGAGCGATTCTTCGACGAATACGCCAGCTTCACCGGGGCCTCGAACCCAGGCACCAGCCGCTTGTAGCTGTTGGTGCCGGGGTTGGTGATGGCGTTGAGCGCGCGGGCGTGCTTGATGATGCCGCCGATGTAGTACAGCGCAAACTCCGACAGACCGGCGTAGCCGTCACCGGCAAACAGGTTCTTGCCATCCTTCCAGACGCTCTGGTGCACATGCATGCCCGAGCCGTTGTCGCCGACGATGGGCTTGGGCATGAAGGTCGCCGTCTTCCCGTAAGCATGAGCGACGTTCTGGATCACGTACTTTTGCAGTTGCACCCAGTCGGCGCGCTGCAGCAAGGTGCTGAACTTGGTGCCGATCTCCATCTGGCCGGCGTTGGCCACCTCGTGGTGGTGCACCTCACACGGGATGCCCAAGGTTTCCAGGATCAGGCACATCTCAGAACGCATGTCCTGGAAGGAATCGACCGGTGGGGTCGGGAAGTAACCGCCCTTCACGGCGGGGCGGTGGCCGGAGTTGCCGTGCTCGTACTCCTTGCCGGTGTTCCAGGCGGCTTCTTCGGACTCGATCTTCGAGAAACAACCCGACATGTCGTTGCCCCAGCGCACGCTGTCGAAGACGAAGAACTCCGGCTCGGGGCCGAAGTAGGCGGTGTCTCCGAGGCCGGAGGCCTTCATGTAAGCCTCGGCGCGCTTGGCCAGCGAGCGCGGGTCGCGCTCGTAGGGCTTGCCGTCGGCGGGCTCGACCACGTCGCAGGTCAGGATCAGCGTCGGCTCTTCGAAGAAAGGGTCGACGTTGGCGGTGTTCGGGTCGGGCATGAGCTGCATGTCCGAGGCTTCGATGCCCTTCCAGCCGGCGATCGACGAGCCGTCGAAGGCGTGGCCGGCAGTGAACTTGTCTTCGTCGAAATGCGACATCGGCACAGTAACGTGTTGTTCCTTGCCACGGGTGTCGGTGAAGCGGAAGTCAACGAACTTGATTTCGTTTTCTTTGACCATCTTCATCACATCGGCAACGGTCTTGCTGGCCATCAGGGCACTCCTAGCGGGCGTTTGGGTCGGGTTGGGGGAGGAAAAAGCGCAGGCGAATGTAGCAGAAAGCATGCCCGCAGCCGGTGCGTGCAGGAGGGGCGCCTCCACGGGTGAGATGCCCCAAAGCGAGGCGCCTTCGCGCACCGTATCGGGGCGCTCCGCGCCCGCCTAGCGCACCAGTTCGGGCCCAGTTCGGGCGCCCACGGCCGCCAGGCCTGCCAGCAGATCGGCATAGGCGGGCGGCAATAACGGCGCCGCGCCCTTGACGCCGAGCTCGATGTGGCGCCCGTGCACCGGGTGATCCACGCTGGGCAGGCTGAACACGCGCACCCCGGCGTGGTTGCGCTCCAGCGCCTCCATCAACGGCGTCAGGCTGGCCTCCATGGCGCCATAGACGATCACCGAGCGCTCGGCCTGCTGCTGGCTGCCATGCAGGGGTCGGTAGCGGCCATCGAGCAGGGCCTCGATCATCGGATGCGCCATCACCGGAAAGCCGGGCACGAAATGCACCTCGCCGACGCTGAAGCCGGGGATGCGGTTGAAGGGGTTGGCGATGATCTGCGCGCCCAGCGGGAACACGCCCATGTTCAGGCGATGCACGTTGTCAGGCGCATTCGGGTCGAAGGGGACGCCCTTCTCGACGGCCTGCTCCTGCATGCGTTGTGTGATCAGGGCATTGGCCTCGGGGTGCAGCGCGAGTTCGACACCGAGTGCGGCGGCGGCACATTGGCGCGTGTGGTCGTCGGGCGTGGCGCCGATACCGCCGCAGCTGAACACTGCGTCACGGCTGGCTATGGCGTCGCGCAGGGCAGCCGTGATGAGTCGGCGCTCGTCGCCGACATAGCGCGCCCAGGCCAGCGCCAAGCCGCGCGCACCGAGCAGCTCGACGACCTTGGGCAGGTGTTTGTCCTGGCGCTTGCCAGACAGGATTTCGTCGCCAATGATGATCAGGCCGAAGTTCATGGCAAGGCCGGCGGCAAGGCCGGAAGCAAGGGTGTCGGGGAGTCGGTCTGCAGCGCCGGCGGTGCATCCAGCTCACGCAGCCGCTGCAGTGCCGCCAGCGTGAAGTGGGCAAACCAGAGGGCGGCGAAGGCGAACACCAGGGTGTAGAGCCACACCGAGACGAGGATCAACACCGGCGCCAGGATCAGCGTGGCCGCACCGAGCGCCCACAGCAGCGTGGGTGCGGCGCCGAGGTAGCCGCAAACCATGCCAATGGCCAGCAGCGGCCAGCGCTGCTGGCGCAGCAGCGCGCGCCGCTCCTCGGCGCTGGCATGTTCGGCCAGCACGTCGAAGGCCATCACCCGGCAAGTCAGCCAGCCCCAGATCAGCGGCGGCAGGATCAGCACCAGCGGCGGCACGAACCACAGCGGCAGGCTCAGCACCAGGGCACACAGGGCCACCAGCGTGCAGCCCAGCGACCACAGCACGGATTGCCACGGCGTCGCGCCATGCTTGGCCTCGAGCGCAGGGAAGCGACGCCGGGCCACCAGCGAGACGAGCGCGGGGGCCATCAGCAGGGCCACCAGAAGGAGTGACACGATCACGATCACCGGCAGCGCCAGCGCGAGGATCACCAGCGGCGCCACCAAGGCGCGCAGACCCTCACCACCGACGCCGTCGAGCCACTTCAGCAGGGCCGCGAGCAGGGACCAGCCCTCGAGCGTGGCGCGCACGCCGGCCACCGCTGGTTCCCAGAAAAAGTAGCCCAGCGCCAGCGTCAGGCCCCCGGCCAGCAGCAGCGGCGCGAGCGAGAGCAGGATGACACGCGGATGCAGGCAATAGGCCGCGGCGCGCCAGAAGGCGTCGAGCAGTGGCGTCACGCCGCTGCCATCCGCCGCATCAACGCAAGTTGCCGGTGTGCCCCAAGGAGTAGCGCCCCGGTTGCGGCCAGACCGTCAGGCCGTGCGGCTCGGCGCCGACCTTGATCTGCTTCACATCGCCACTGCGCGTGTCGAAGCGGTAGATCACGTCGTCATAGCGCGCGGCCAGCCAGAGGTACTTGCCATCAGCGCTGACATTGCCCATGTCGGGGCTGCCACCGCCGGGCACGGCCCAGCGGGCGACGACTTTTTCGGTGGCGAAGTCGATCACCGTCACACCACCATTGCCCAGGCGCGCGCCGTGGATCTTGTGCGAGCCGCGGTTGGCGACGTAGAGCTGCTTGCCGTCACGGCTCGGGTAAAGGCCATGCGCGCCCAGGCTGGTCTGGATGAAGCCGACCTGCTTGAAGGACGCTCCGTCGACGATGTGCACGCCGTCGGCGTGCATGTCGGCAATGTAGAAACGCTTGCCGTCGGGCGAGCTGCGGATGTCCTGCGGCATGCCCTTGGTGACCGTGCACAGCTCGGTCTCGCCCGGCTCCCAGACTTGGCCCGGGGCCGTGCGCGGCGCGCCGGGCACCTCCTTGAAGCGGGTGGCGGGCATCGTCAGCTTGAGGTAGCCGATCACCTTGCGCTCGACCAGATCGACCTTGGCCAGCGTCCCGGAGAACTCGCAGGTGAAGATCGCAAAGCGGCCGTCGATCGAGAAATCGGCGTGGTTGACACCAGGGCAGCCGGGCACGGCAATGGAGTACTGCGCCGTCATCGTCTTCGCGTCGAGGAAGTCCAGCCGCTTGCGCGCCTCGGCCACCACGATGGCCGACTTGCCGTCGGGCGTGAAGTACATGTTGTACGGGTCGTCGACCATCACCGCCTTGCCCGGCTTGCCGGTGAGCGGATCGATGGGGGTCAGGCTGCCGTCGGTGCGGCCCTCGGCGTTGTTGGTGACCCAGAGGGTGCGCAGGTCCCACGAGGGCACGATGTGCTGCGGGCCGATGCCGACCTTGAAGCGGTCGACGACCTTCATCGCCTCCGGGTCGACCACATAGACATCGTTGGAGCGCAGATTCGGCACGTAGATGCGCACCAGATCGCCGGCCAGGGCCGGGCTGATCTTGCCTGCCGCCACCTCGCTGTAGAGGTTGCGCGCATCGACCACCGGCGGCATGCCCGGCACCGTGACCACGGCGGCTGCCGGAGCCGAGGCGGCGCTTGCACTGGCAGCCGCCGGCCCGGCCTGGGCGCGCGCCGGGTTGCGCTGCACGCCGGCAACCAGCAACGCCCCGCCCAGCAGCAAGGTGGCCGCGCCGGCCGCCGTCTTGATCGATCGCTTGTTCATGGCATAGGCCCTCTGGGCGTCGAGTGTGAATCGTGGCTCATTTTGCGGCACGCGCGCGTGCCCGTATGGCCGCCACGCAAACGTCGACGATGTGGTCAACCGCGGGGCGGCCGAGTTCCGCCGTGGCGCGGCGTGGATCGCCCACGACGCCGTCGGGCTGCGCGCCGCGCGGCCGCCCGGCGAGCACGGCGCTGCGGACCTGAGACGGGTCGAGCGCCAGCATCAAGGCGGTGTCGGCCAAACCGGCATGCGACCCGATCTCGCTGCCGGCAAAGCCGCGCGCCGCCAGCGCAGCGGCAAAGTCGTCTTGCGCCGCGCGGTAATACTCGGGCAGCGCGTGAACTTGCGCAGCCGTGCCCCATTCGCGGTTGAGCTTGGCCGCCACACGGTCGAGGCTGGCGCGGTAGCCGCCGTGGTCGCCAAGCAGCACGATGTCGCGCAGGCCGTGCCGGCGCAGGCTGCGCGCCGCGGCCTCGATCGTGGCTTCGAACGCCGACGCGGGAATCGAGATCGTGCCGGCATAGCGCATGTGCTGCGTCGGCGGCTCAAGGGCCCCCTCGGGCACATAGGCGATAACGGGCGCCACCACGGCATTGCCCAGGCGCTCGGCGATGCGCACCGCCAGCAGCCTGACGCGCACGTTGTGCTTGCCCAGCGTCATGTGCGGGCCGTTCTGCTCGGTGCCGCCGATAGGCAGCAGCGCGGTCGTCGTGCCGGCCGCAATACGGTCGCGCAATTCGGTCCAGGTCAGGTCCTCAAGTTGGACACTGAGCGCCTGCGCGGGGACCGCGCAGCACAGCACGGACAACCACAGGATGCGGCGCAACGAGCGCAACCAGCGCCAGCGCGCGCAACCCGCCTCAGGCGTCGCCGTCATCACCACCCAGCACCGACCCGAGCAACCCGCCCGCGGCAAAGCCGCCGAGCACCGAGCCTTCTTCGCGCGAGCCGCCGCGTTGCGGCGCCGCGGCAAAGATTCGGCTGGCCAGGCGCGAGAAGGGCAGGCTCTGCAACCACACCGTGCCGGGACCGGTGACCTTGGCGAAGAACAGGCCCTCGCCGCCGAACAGGGCTGTCTTGATCTTGCCGACGTACTGGATCTCGAAACTCACAGTCGGCGTCAGCGCCACCAGGCAGCCGGTGTCGACCAGCAGGGTCTGGCCCATCTGCAGTTCACGCTTGAGGATGCTGCCGCCGACGTGCACGAAGGCCAGGCCTTCGCCCTCCAGCTTTTGCATGATGAAGCCCTCGCCGCCGAAGAAACCGACGCCGAGTTTTTGCTGGAAGTGGATGCCGAGCGAGACACCCCGCGCCGCGCACAGGAACGCATCCTTCTGACAGATCAGGGTGCCGCCCAGCGCGCGCAGGTCCATCGCCAGGATCTTGCCGGGATAAGGCGCGGCGAAGCCGACACGCTGCTTTTGCGACGACGCGTTGCTGTACACGGTGGTGAACAGCGACTCGCCCGTCACCAAGCGCTTGCCGGCGCCCAGCAACTTGCCGAACAGGCCACTGCCCCCGCTGCTGCTGGAGCCATCGCCGAAAACGGTATCCATGGTGATGCCGGCATCCATGAACATCATGCTGCCGGCCTCGCCCACCGCCGCCTCGCCCGGGTCGAGTTCGATCTCGACGAACTGCATCTCGGCGCCCTTGATTTCGTAGTCGACGACGTCCATGCCCATGGTCCCATACCCCGTTGAATATCGCAGGCGACCATGGTATCGAAGGCCCGGGGCGCTTTGCGTCCGGGGCGCAGGAAGACGCAACTGATAATGTTTTGCCCAACCCATGCCCGCAATCGCCGACCCACCCAAGCCCAGCGACAGCTACGTGCAGTCGTTTGCCCGCGGGCTCGCGGTGATCCGCAGTTTCGGCGCCGGCACACCGAGCCAGACCCTGTCGGAAGTGGCGGCACGTGCCGGGCTGACGCGAGCCGGTGCGCGGCGTATCTTGCTCACGCTCGAAGGCTTGGGCTATGTCAGCAGCGAAGGGCGCCAGTTTCGCCTCACCGCGCGCACGCTGGAACTGGGCTTTGCTTACCTGTCTTCGCTGCCGCTGTGGAACTTCGCCGAGCCGGTGATGGAGGCGCTGGGCAGCGAGGTCGGCGAGTCCTGCTCGGCCGCAGTGCTCGACGGCAGCGACATCGTCTATGTCATGCGCGTGCCGACGCGCCGGATCATGAGCATCACACTGGGCATCGGCAGCCGCCTGCCGGCGTTTTGCACCTCGATGGGCCGCATGCTGTTGTCCGGTCTTGCGCCGCAAGAGGCCAGAACGCGCTTGCAAAATGCCGCGCGGCCGGCGCTGACCACGCGCACCGTGGTCAATGTCGAAGCACTGATGGCCGAGATTGCCCGCGTGCGTGACCAAGGCTGGTGCTTCGTCAACCAGGAACTCGAGAACGGCCTGGCGTCGCTGGCGGCGCCACTCATCGACCGCAGCGGCCGCACCCTCGCCGCGCTCAACCTCAGCGCGCAAGTGGTTGCGACGCCGCCCGAGCAGATGTTGCAGCGCTGCCTGCCGCCGCTGCGCGCCGCGGCGCAGCGCATCTCGCACACCTTGCAGATGAAGGCTTAGCGAGGGCGCGAAAGTGGTGATGGGGCCGAAACCCGCGCCAAACCTAGCCAACTAAGCGCTTTACAACCGGCGCATACCGCTGCGGAAAGGTGCGAAACCAGCCTCCAACGAGGGCGAATCGTCGCAGTTCAACCCCCATGACGACGTCATGACGACGTCGGCGATGACCGCCAGGAAGGTTGTCTATTGGATTCCGTACTTAGGAATCGAACCCGCGTCCGCAAAGAGGGCGGATCGATCTAGATCAAGCTCCACGTGACGCCCAGAATCGCACCCCATCCAAACCCGCCGCAGGGCCGACGTGGTCTCTCTAAGCTTCACCGATCCGGTGAATGTCGTCTTCAATCGACGCACAATTTGCGGCGAATAACTTGGCTATGCGGAGAATGCATCGCATAATCTCCGCATGAAAGGCGGCGATTACACCTACATCTGGCAGGCGAGCG
>Ga0163144_10010691_pt1 | contig 19524 bp, 17 predicted proteins | sample OliLak19BULKMAT1_FD_123175 | JGI IMG/M metagenome (GOLD analysis project Ga0163144, IMG submission 123175) | Freshwater microbial mat bacterial communities from Lake Vanda, McMurdo Dry Valleys, Antarctica - Oligotrophic Lake LV.19.BULKMAT1 | ecosystem: Environmental > Aquatic > Freshwater >... | reverse complement strand
TCCCTCTTCGGTCGTGCCGAAGCTCTCGGTGTAGACCAGCGGGCTGGACGACACGAGTCCGGTCATGACCCGCTGGACGTCGGCGTAGGTGCTGGTCTCTTCGTAGTTGGTAATCTCGGCGCGCGTGCGGAGATCCAGCTGCTGGGCCGCGGCGGTGGCGCTGACGGTCATGATGAGTGCAAATGCGAGGTGGGGGCGCATGATGGCGAATTATGGCCCATCCGTCTGAACGCCGGCCGCCGCCGGGCCCACGGAGGCCACCATATTGGTAATCGCATGGTCCAAAACGAAACATACAAAGACATGATGACCTGGCTTTTTTGAGACCAACACTCGGTGATATTGGTGTAAATAGGTCCAAATATAGCGATATGCCCGATGTATTGCCGCCCTGGGCACACAAGATGCAAAGCGTTATTGAATGACGATAGAGTCATTCAATGTCGTTTGGTGTCTGGACTAATGGATCTCGCGTGGGCGCAACCCGCATGAGTGCCACGGTGCCAGGACGAAGGAAGTCCGATCAGGCAGAGCTCGCCGCGCTGCCCCTTCCCGCTCGTATCTACGTCATCGCCGTGGTCGTCGCCGGCACCGCGTGCCTGATCGATGCGGCGCGCGACCTGCCGCCGGCCCAGCCGGCCTTGTTCTTCATGCTGCTGACGATCGCCGTGATCACGTCCACAGCGAAGATCGAGTTGCCGCTCGGCCGCAGCCAGTCGAACCTGTCGCTGTCGCATGCGGTGAATTTCTGGGCGCTGCTGGCGCTCGGGCCCTCACCCACGGTGTTCATCGCGGCGATCAGCGCGTGGGCGCAGTGCACCCTGCGCACCACCGGCCGTAATCCACTGCACCAGGTGGTGTTCAGCGTCGCCTCGTTGAGCACGACCGTCTTCGTGGCGGGCCTGCCGCTGACAGTGGCGATGGGCGCCGACCCGGGCAGCGCACTGGCCATGTTGCGCGCCGCGGCGATCGTGGCGCCGGTCTACTTCTTCGTGAACACGGCGCTCGTGGCCGGAGCCATCGCGCTGTCGACGCGACAGCCGGTCATCCACATCTGGCACCGTAACTTCCTGTGGAGTGCGCCGAGTTACCTGGCCGGAGCGACACTGGCGGTCGGTGCCACCCTGGCCTGGCAACGCGGCTGGTTTGGCTGGCTCGCATTGCTGGCGGCGCCGCTCTATCTCGTCTTCCGCAGTTATCACACCGTGGTCGCGCGGCTTCGCGAGGAGCAGGACGAGACCCGCCGCGCCATGGACGTCCAGCTCGCGACGATCGAGGCGCTGGCGCTCGCGATTGAGGCCAAGGCTGGCTGCACGCCCGAACACATTCGCTCGATCCAGCTGTACGCAGCCACGCTGGCTGAAGCGGTGGGCCTGTCGGATGCCGACGTGCAGGCGGTGCGAACCGCGGCGCTGCTGCACGACGTCGGCAACATGGCGGTGCCGGAACACATTCTGGCCAAGCCCGAAGCGCTCACGCCCGAAGAGTTCGAGCGCGTGAAGGTTCATCCGCGCGCGGGCGCCGAGATTCTGCGCAACGTTCCGTTTGCGGCGCCGGTCGCCGAACTGGTGCTGTGCCACCACGAGCGCTGGGACGGCCTGGGCTATCCGGCCGGCCTGCGCGGTGAGGCCATTCCCGTCGGCGCGCGCATTCTCGCCATTGCCGATTGCTACAGCACCTTGCAGATCGATCGGCCGTACCGGCCGGCGCGCACCGCCACGGCCGCGCTCGCGGTGCTCCACGAATATGCCGGCACGGCGTTCGATCCCACGCTGGTGGACCTGCTGACATCGCGGCTGCATCTGTCAGCGGCGCTGCCCGGTGAGACCGCGGCAGCATCCGGGCCGGCCGACGGCCAGGGCGTGCTGCTCGACATCACCGGGACGCATCGCGAAGAGCAAACGCTGTACGAGATCGCGCAGGCACTGGGATCGAGCCTCGGAGTGGAAGACGCGATGATGCTGATCCACGGCAAAGTGAGCCGCCTGGTGCCGTTCGTGACCTGCGCCCTGTTCCTCGGCAACGACCCCGACGGCTACACCTGCCGCTACGCGCACGGGCCCGGCACCGAGGCGCTGCTGACGTGGACGGGTAAGCCGTGGAGTCAGCTGGCACAGCAACTGCCGCCGTGCGCCGACGGCCGCGCCAGTCGCGGTGAGGATCTGGCAGCGTCGCTGCTGTGTCCGCTGGTGTTCGAGGGCCGCCGCATCGGCGGCCTGGTGATCTATTCCAACCAACCGGACAGCTTCACCGACGAGCATCGCCGGGTGCTCGGCCGGGTCAGCGAACAGGCCGCGGCGGTGATCTTCAACTCGACGCGCTACGAGCAGACGCAGCACGAATCCCAGACCGATGCGTTGACTGGCCTGCCCAACCGCCGCTCGTTCGATCAGCAATTCGCGGCCGGCCTGGCCGCGGCCGCGGACGGTGACACCGCCGCGAGCGTGATCGTGCTCGACCTCGATCGCCTCAAGGAAATCAACGACACCTATGGCCACGAGGCGGGTGACCGCGCTCTGCGCGCGGTCGGCGTGGTGCTGCGCTCGACCATTCGCGAGAGCGACCTGTGCGCGCGCTTCGCCGGTGACGAGTTCATGGTGGTGTTGTGGGGATGCAGCCCGGAACACGAACTGCGGCGGGTGTCAGACGTGCAACACGCGGTCAGGGACTTTCCGTTCGAGCCACGGGCCGGCGTCCGCGTCGACTTATCGATCAGCGCCGGCTGCGCCCGCTTCCCGGGGGACGGACGCACGTTTGAAGAGCTGCTCGTCGTCGCTGACGAACGGATGTATCGCGACAAGGCGGGCCGCCGCTCGCGCAACTCGGCACAGCGGCCCCCGGCGCGGTCGTAGGCGGCACCGCAACGGTAGGCGACTCCGCAACGGTGTCAGACACCGTTCCAATTTCGGCGTACTCGGGAGATAGAGTATCCTCTCGGGCAACAAGCTGAGCGTGGTGCGTGGTCTGCAGCCACCCGCATGCGGATTTCAGCCTGGAGGTGCGGCATCCCGCTGCCCCTCAGCGTCCCGGGAGGATACATGCGCGTTACTCGTTTTCTCACAGCGGCCGGATTGGCCCTGCTGTTCGCCGTCACGATGTCGATGAGCTCGCTCGCTCAGGCCAAGACGGATGAGGACTACGACAAGTTGATGAAGGCCGTCGGTGCGGCCAACGGCGCCATGCGCGGCGCCGCCAAGGAAATGAACGCCGCCGGCATTTCGGCCGAAGCCACGAAGATGGTGGCCCTGTTCAAGGACGTCGAGGCGTTCTGGAAGAGCCGTAACAACACCGAGGCCGCCGAATGGGCGGCCGCCGCGATGAAGCACGCCGATAGCATCTCCACGGCGTCAGGCCCCGAAGCGACCATGGGCGCGATGAAGGAACTCGGTGGCACCTGCCAGGCCTGCCACGCGAAGTATCGTGACAAAGACGCGAACGGCTTCATCATCAAGAAGGGCTAGTTAAGTTTGACGACGGCGGTGGCCACCATCGTGACCCCGCCGTCCGTCATCATCGTGACGGTAATCGACTCTCCCGCCTTCAGCACGCGCGTCAAGTCCGACAGGCGCAGGAACATCCCACCCGCCTTCAACTCCAGCGATCCATACGACGACACGGTCAGGTCTTGCGCCGCCTTGTCGCCGGAATAAATCTCGACCTTGCTGGCCGCATCGCTGGTCGCCGACGTCACGTAGATGTCGTACATCGTCGGGTTGTTGATCGTCAGGTAGACCGACGCGGTGGCGCCCGATACGACGACGGTCGCATCGGCCGCCGTCGGCGTGGGCTGTGCAAGAGCGGTCACATTCAGCAATGTGACAACCAGAGCGGTACGCAGAAAAGTCATCAGATTCCTCTGTAACGGTGCCAGGCCCGGTTACTTCGGCAGTGCCTGCGGCATGTCGGCAATGACGTAGATCATCGCCGCGATGGCGGCCGCGGCCTTTGACACCTCGGCCGGCTCAATCCGGTCGATCGTGTCGGCCGGCGTGTGGTGAATGGTGAAGTACTTCGTCGCGTCGCCCGAGTAGGCCATCATCGGTACCTTGCCCAGCGTGGAGATCGGGCCGATGTCGGCGCCGCCGCCACCGGGGCCGATGTTCTGCAGGCCGAGTGGCGTCAGCAGCGTGCCGATGTCGGTCACGATCTTGCGGGCCGCCTCGGAGCCCGAGAAGCCCAGGCTCGCGGGCGCGAACACGCCCGAGTCGGACTCGAACGACAGGATGTGGTTGGCCGCTTCCTTCTCGTGCTGATCGCGATAGCCGTTGCCGCCGCGGGTGCCATTCTCTTCATTCGTGAACAGCACGACGCGCACGGTGCGCTTGGGGCGGATGTTGAGCTTCTTCATCAGGCGCGCGGCCTCCCACGTCACCACGCATCCCACGCCATCGTCGGAAGCGCCGGTGCCGGTGTCCCACGAATCGAAGTGTCCGCCGGCCAGGACGATTTCCTCGGGCTTCTCGCTGCCGCGGATCTCGCCGACCACGTTGAACGACTCGACGTCGGCCTCGAAGTGCGCTTCCATCTTGAGGCGCAGGCGCACTTTGATGCCGCGGTTGGTGAGGCGCTGGATGCGCATGGTGTCTTCGACGGGGATGGCGGCGGTTGGGATCTTCGCGACGGTGTCGTCGCCGTAGCTCATGCCGCCGGTGTGGGGCGTGCGCAGGCCAACCGGTCCGACCGCGCGCACGAGCGCGGCGACAGCGCCAACCTGCGACGCCATGCGGGCGCCGCCGGAGCGGTAGGCCACGGTCTCGCCGTAGTTGGTGTAGGGCACGTTGAACAGCACGATCTTGCCCTTGGCCTCGGCCGCCCGCCTGGTGAGATCGTCGCGGTTGGCGACCACCATCACCTCGGCCTCGATCCCGTCCGGCGGAGTGGCAATGCTGCCGCCGAGTCCCAGCACGGGCACGACATGTTGCGGCGGGTTGGTGATCTCCAGGCTCTCGACGCCGCGCACCCACTTGGGCACCATCACGCGCTCGGTGTGCACATTCTCGAGACCATCCTTCTTCATGGTCTCCGCCGCCCACGCAATGGCGCGATTGAGATTCTCTGATCCGCTGATGCGCTGGCCGTAGGTATCGGTCAACTCGGCGACGCGGTCCCACGCAAACTGATCGGCGGTGGCCGCTTTGATCAGCTTGTCCGCGTTGTCACGGTAGGGATCGAGCCACGCGGGACGGCCTTGCGCGGAGGAGGACACAGTCAACGCAACGACGGCGAGCATGAGAGCAAACAGTTGGCGCATGGCCTTGATTATAGGAGGCGCAGGGGTGCTTGGCTGGAGAGTCACAGTGTGCTACATTGTGCTACATGTTGAATATGGACTACGGACTCCCGCAGCGCGAGACCGTTGGGGTTCGGGAACTGCGCCAGAACCTGTCGATCTACCTGGACCGGGTGAAGCTGGGCGAGACCTTGAGTGTGACGGAGTATGGGCAGGTCGTGGCCGTGCTCGCCCCGTTACCGGCGGCCACGCTCAGCACGCTCCAACGCCTGGTCGGCGAAGGCCGCGCGACGGCACCCACCCGCTCGCTGCGTGGTCTCCCGGCGCCCGTCGCCGGATTGGCCGGCGCACCCGCGAGTGAAGACGTGATCGCGGAGTGGCGCGACGAGCGTTTATGAAGGTGGCCTACTTCGATTCGTCGGCGATTATGAAGCTCGAGCATCTCGAGCGCGAGTCGCTGGCCCTGATCGACTACCTCAGTGAAGACCAGGTCGAAGCGTCAACCTCGATCGTCGCCGGCGTCGAGGTGACGCGCGCCCTCAAGCGGGTCCGGGCGACGCCGTCGCCATCCACCGACACCATGCGCGGCTTCTTTCTCGTCGGCCTCGCACCGGCGATCTGCGAAGTGGCCGGGAACCTGGAATTCGCAACGCTGCGATCGCTCGACGCCATTCACCTCGCCACCGCGCTGTCGATCGACGATGAGGTGGAGTTCGTGACCTACGACGAGAGGCTGGCGGTGGCCGCTCGTGAGCACGGACTGCGTGTCGTTCAGCCGGGCCGGTCGTCCTAGCAGCCAATCGCTCCCCCTCACGCCAGCGGCCGAGCCCTGGGCCGAAACCACGCCCGCTTGGTTACAACCGGGTGAATTTCGATGCGACATTTTGGTGCTATAAGGTTCCGTGATCGAGTCTGCCCCGGGGACCGTCCCCTCGCTCCCCGGGGTGAGTACTCAACAAGGAGTCGTTAATGAATTGGAAGTCTTGGAGTGTGGTGCTCGGTTCGCTGGCGCTGGCCTTGGCGCTGGGAACCTCGGCAGAGGCGCAACAACAGACCGGTGCGATCACGGGTCGAGCTACGGACGCCAGCGGAGGGGCCTTGCCTGGCGTCACGGTTTCAATTACCAGTCCCAACATGATCGGCGGAGCACGCACGACGGTCTCGAATGAACAAGGCGTGTATCGCTTCACGCTGCTGTCGGGCGGCCAGTACAAGGTCTCGTTCGAGCTGCCGGGTTTCGCCACCCTGAACGTCGAGGGCGTCAACCTGAATGCCGGCGCGACGGCCACGATCAACGGCAAGCTGGAAGTGGCGACGCTGCAGGAAAGCGTCACGGTCACCAGCCAGTCGCCGACGATCGATCTCGAGTCGGCCAACGTCGCGGTCAACTGGGATCAGCAGAAGCTTGACGACCTGCCATCCAGCCGCAGCCTGACCGCCCTGGTGTCGATGATTCCCGGCCTCTACGCCACGTCCATGGACGTGGGCGGCTCGAGCTTCGGTACGGGCTCGGGTCCGGCCGCTCGCACGTTCGGCCGCGCCGGCGGCGGCGTGGTCAGCTACGACGGCATGATCTGGGACCAGACCTACGGCGACTTCGGCACCTACGAAGAAGCACAGATCACGACGGCGGCCAAAGGCGCCGACGCCATGAACCCGGGCGTGACCATGAACCTGGTGGTCAAGTCGGGCAGCAACATCTTCAAAGGCCTCGGCTCGGCTAACTACCAGTCGGGTGACTTCCAGGGCAACAACGTCACCCCCGAGTTACTGGCGAAAGGCTACGCGCCCGGCGCAAACAAGTTCACGAAGCAGAAGGACTACTACGGTGAAGTCGGCGGTCCGATCCTGAAGGACCGCCTGTGGTTCTACGCGAGCCACCGCGACGCCTCGTCGGGCCAGCTCATTCCGGGGTTCATCCAGTTATCGGATCGCCAGCAGGTGGAGTTCTACACCAAGCTGCAAGATCCGACACTGAAAGTCACCTACCAGATGACCAAGAGCAACAAGTTCGAGGCCATGGGGCAGGTCGGACGCAAGTGGCAGCCCTATCGCACCGCGAGCCGCTTCGTGCCGCTCGAGTCGACGCAGAATCAGGACTCGTGGTCGCTGGTCGGGCCGTCATTCAAGTGGCTGTCGATTCTCTCGTCACGCGCCACCTTTGATGCCAGCTTGCAGCGTGGCGGCTACTGGTGGCCTGACGTGCCATGGACCAGCGACGTGCGCAAGAGCGATTTGGCGACGACGGCCGTGCGCGGCGCGTTCCTTGAGACCGATCGGGCGCCGCGGCGCTGGCAGTACGGCGCCACGTTCGCCTACTTCGCGAACCTGTGGGGCAAGAACCACGAGCTGAAGAGCGGTTACCTGGGCTGGCGCAACATCGCGGACACCGAGAACGGCGGCTATCCCAACCAGCAGCAGTACCGCTACCGCAGCGTGACCGGCGACGCGAGCTGCAATGAGGCCTCCAACTACGAGGGCTGCTTCACGCGGCCCGACTCGGTGCTGGTCTACGACTACCCGAATACGACCGGATCGGGCGAGTGGTACAACTCGGTGTACTTCAACGACAAGATCACGATGAGCCGTAAGCTGACGCTGAACGTGGGCGTGCGCTTCGACCGCTACTCGAGCTTCCTGCCTGAGCAGGGCAACCCGGGCACGGGCCCGTTTGCGACCAAGAACATCTTCCCAGCCCAGGGCGAAGAGAACTTCCCGATCTACCAGACGCTGGTGCCGCGCATTTCGGCGGTCTATGACCTCACCGGCGAGGGCCGGGTCGCGGTGCGCGCCAGTTACGGCCGCTACGTCGGCGGCAGCTCGGGCGCGAACGCCAATCCGGGACCTGGCGCAGCCGACCTCAATCCGAACGCGATCATCACGCGGACCTACTCGAACTGGAACGGCACCATTCCGTATGTGCCGAACCCTGCGAACCTGACGTCCACCAGCGGCGGCGGCACGAACCGCTCGATCGATCTCGGCCTGAAGGGGCCGTATGTCGATGAGTACACCACCGGGCTCGACCTGGGCCTGAGCCGCGTGCTGACGGTGCAGTTCAACTACGTGCACAAGCGCGACGGCAACGGCAACCAGTCCGTCAACGAGGCCCTGCCGTACAGCGCCTATACCGTGGCCACGACCGGTGTCGACCCCGGCCCGGACAACCGTGCCGGCACGGCCGATGACCAGACGCTGACCATCTACTCGGTGCCGCGCACGTTCGCGACGTTCGGCCAGAACATCGAGCGTCGAGTGCAGGCCTCGGGCAACAACAAATACCACGCCTTAGGCGCCACGCTGAACAAGCAGTTGTCGAACAACTACACGTTCCTGGTGTCGTTCGACGCCGACTATCGCGACCTCGCGGATAACGCGCCGCGCAACCCGAACGAGGCGTTGTACGGCACAGGCATTGTGAGCGGCAACAACTACGGGGTGCAGAACTTCCAGTTCGCCAAGCCGTCGTGGAATTACGCCATGCGCGTCAGCGGCAGCTACAACCTGCCGTGGGGGTTGATGTACTCCACGTCGCTGTTGGCCCAGAGCGGCGACTACTACTTCCGCGAAGTGCAGATCCGTGACGGCAACAACGTGCTGGTGCCGGTGCGCATCAATCCGCAGGCGGGCCGCTACGGGTGGACGAAGATTTGGGACAATCGCGTGTCAAAGCGGTTCAAGACGTGGGGCAACCAGTCACTGGAAGGCACGTTCGACTTGTTCAACTCGCTGAACACCAACACCATCACGGCGCAGACCAACCGCGTGGGCTCGACCTACCTGCAGCCGACGGCAATCATCGCCGCGCGCGTCTTCAAGCTCGGCGTGAAGTACCGCTTCTAGGGAGGAGCTCAGGAGCGGGACGAGATCAGGCGGCGCAGGCCGGGCATCTTCATGGTGCCCGGCCTGTTCCTTTTTGTGCGGCTAGAAGCCCATTGCGTAGATCACCTTGACACTGCGGCCCACTGCGGGGAGCAGGTCCTTCAAGTAGTTCAGGTGATTGCGGTACAGATTGTCGGTGGCGTTGTCGAGGCGGGCGGTGATGGTGTGGAGCACGGTGCCGCGCTGGAATGAATACGACGTGAATGCCTTGGCCGTCACGTAGCCCTCGGTCGGGGTCTCGTCGCCAAACACGCGCGTCTGCTCCGACACCGCCTGCATGCTGACCCCGGCCTGGAACGCGTTCTTCTGGTAGGTGATGCCACTCAGCACGCGATACGGCGGAATGCGCGGCAGCGGCTCGCCCGACGCCTTCAGTTCACCCTTCACCCAGTCGTAGGTCATCTCGAAGGTCAGCCCGCCGCCGAGCTTCAGGTCGCCGTGCGCCTCGACACCGTTCAGCACGCTGTCGGCGCCGACGTTCTTCACCACTGGAAAGTCATCGCGCACTTCGCCGGTGGGCTCGCGGAAAATGTAATTGGTGATGTCGTTGCGGAAGAACGTCAGCTCGGCCTCGAAGCGGTCGCCGCGGGCGCGCAATGACAGGTCGAAGCCGAGCGCGATTTCCGACCCCAGGTCGTCGTTGCCGATCTCAAACGCCAGGTTGCCGGGGTGCGGACCGAAGTAATACAGCTCTTCGAGTGCCGGATAACGCGCCGCGCGCGCCAGGTTAAGCGCCACCACGAAGTTGTCCTTGGTCGCTTGCGGCTTGATCAGCACGCCCACCGATCCTGAGAACTCGGTGAAGTCGCGCGGACGCAGGTTACCCTCCGGCTCGTACCTGGCGTGATCGAGGCGGCCGCCGAACTGCAACGTGGCATGGGGCGACTCCACTTCCTCGTAGAGAAAGCCGGCATAGGCGCGCTGATCGACTGGCGGCGACAACGCCTCTTCACCGATCGCATCGAATGCGCGGCTCAGAAACCATCCGCCAAAGCTGCCGACCAGGAAGCCGGTGCGCTTGTGCGACAGCAGCGCTTCGCCCTCCACCGTGTTGTTGTGGAAGGTGGTGCCGATCGCAGTGCCCTCGAGCTCGGAGTGCTGGTAGCGCCGCACGCCCAGCGTGGTGCGGTACGACTGCAGCCAGCCAGGCAGGTTCCGCGCGCCGGCACGAACACTGACAGCATGTCGCTGCGGCGTCAGGCTGATCGTGCCGTCTTCGACGATCGGGATCCCGTACTTGGAATCGTCGTAGCCGTAGCTGGCGCCGAGGTACGACTTCTCCCCCGTCCACGCGGCGCCGACCTGGCCCATGGCCATGCGCGATTCCGAATTCAGGACCTCGCCTTCAGGCGTGGAATAGTTGCCCGACCGATTGGCCGCACCGCCGAAGTGCAGGGCAAACTTTCCGTTGCCGACGTGAATGTCGCCGGCGCCGCCGGCGGCGCCGCCGTTGCTGCCGAAGTTGGTGGTGATGTTGCCCGACGTGCCCTGGGTCTTCGCACTGGGAATGGAATCGGTGATGACGTTGACGAGGCCGCCGATGGCGTTGGCGCCATAGAGCAGGGTCGCCGGCCCGCGCACCACTTCGATGCGCCGCGCGGCGGCCGGATTGGTGGGCACCGCGTGGTCGCCCGACTGGCTCGACAGGTCGCCCATCCGCTGGCCATCTTCGAGCACGGCGACCCGGTCGCCATCCAGGCCGCGGATGATCGGCCGCGCCGGACCCGCTCCAAACTCGCGCATGGCCACACCGGGTGATTCCGACAGCGTCGCCGCCAATGTTGACTCGAGGTTCTTCGTCAGCTCCTGGCCGTCAAGCACGGTGGTGGGTTGATACGACTCGAACTGCGGACGCGCGTTGGGGCTGACCGACAGCACTTCGGCGAAGTGCAAATCGAAATCAATCGACAGGTTCAGCGTCGCCGGCGTCTTGCCGACGGTGATTTCGGTGCGCTTGGTGCTGTAGCCCTCGGCCCGCACGCCGACGTGATATTGCCCCGGCGGCACCGCCTCAAACACATAACTGCCGTCATCGTCGGCGCGCACCTCGCGCCGCAACTCGTCGACGACGACGAGCGCACCGCCCATCGGCAGGTTGGTCTCGCCCTGCGTGACCTTGCCGCGGAGGGTGGTGCCGGTTTGTGCGAAGGCAGGAGTAACGACCAGGGCCGAGATCAGCACGGCACAGGCAAGAACGGCGGAGCGAAGAGAGATCATGACCCTTCAAGGCTAGTGGCGCGACACCGAATCGGCCACCCGATAGCGTCAGTTGAGGCCTGCGGGCCGATGACTGGTCGTTTCTGGCCGACGAACGGTCATGCGCGGTCCCCTTTTGGCAATCCGCCGTCCGATCCGGCATAGTCGGAGCGGTGATTCCTTTCCTCTTCCTCGGAGTGCTTGGGTGCTGTAGTGCTTGGGTGCTTGGGTGCTTCGGTGCTGTCGTGCTTGGTGCCCAGGTGCTGAGTGCGCAGACCGGTAGCATCTCGGGAACGATTACGACCACGGCCAAGGGGCTGGCGCCGGTGCGGGTGACGATTGATCAGAAGGTGTGCGGCAACGAGCTGCCCGATCAGGCCATCGTCGTCGATGCCCAGGGACGCCTGGCCAACGCCGTCGTCGTGCTGACCGGCGTCAAGCGTCTGGCCACCGAGGCGACGATCACCAACGACAAGTGCGGCTTCGCACCGCGGGTGCAGATCGTGCGGCCAAACGCGAATGTGAAGACGACCAGCAAGGATCCGATCCTTCACACCACCAACGCGCAAACCGAAAGCGGGCGCACGCTGTTCAACGTCGCGCTACCGATCGTCGGCCTGACGGTCAGCAAGCCGATTGGCGCCGCCGGCACCGTGCGGCTGGTGTGCAACACGCATCCCTGGATGCGCGGCTGGCTGATCGTCACCGACGAGGCCGCGGCGATCTCGGGGGCGGATGGCCGGTTCTCCCTCGACAACATCCCGCCGGGCAGCTATGAACTGCGCCTCTGGCACGAGTCGCTGAAGAGCGCGCCGCAGCAGATCACGGTCACGGCCGGCACGCCGACGATCCTCGGCGTGCAGATGAAATAGCATAAGTTGACATACCGGGTGCATACGATTTACCATCATCGTATGCGAACAACTTTGGACTTGCCGGAAGCCTTGATCGAAGAGGCTCGGGATTCGCTCGGCTACAAGTCAAAGACCGACACCATCGTCTACGCGCTGAAGGAAGTCGTTCGGCGCAGCCAGTTGGACGAGTTGAAAGCGATGTTCGGCAAGGTGCAGTTCATCGGCGATCCCGTGGCGATGCGCGGAAAGCCGCGGCCCGAGAAGGCCCGGCCCAAGCGGTGATCGTGGTCGACACCTCGGTGCTGGTGCCGATTTTCCGCTCGGCGCCCGCCGCGGAAACCACCAGCCTCTGGCAACTGATCGACGCCGACCTCGTGACCATTCCGAACATTGCACGGTTGGAGATCCGGGCCGTATTGGCGCCGCATCAGCGCGGGCAGATGGCCAGGTTGCTGAGGGCGCTGCCCGCGTGTGTGCCCACCGAGGAAACCTGGCAGCGCGTCGAAGCGTGGACGGATAAGGCCGCCATCGCCGGCGAACGCTTCGGCCTGGCCGATCTGCTGATCGGTGCCATGGCCGATGAACTGGGCGCACTGGTCTGGTCGCTCGACAAGGACTTCGAGCGCATGGCGAAGCTCAAGTTCGTCCGGCTTTATGCGTAGCGCGGCTCTACCGAATCGCGACCAACCCCTCATCCGTCCGCCAGTACCACGTGCCACCGACCAGCGCCGGCGATGCCGAGAACCCTTCGCGCTGTGCCACGCCAAGACGATGCTGGTAGACCAGCGTGCTCCCACATGGTCGTGCCGGTCTTCTTGTCGAACGCGCCGACAAACGCGCGCTGCCCCGGTGCGGGGTTGGCATCCTGGTAGATGAAGACGCGGTCCTTGTAGAGCACCGGCGACCCGGCCGGGCCGTGGTAGTTGTCGATGATCCCGAACTTACGGTGCCACACGATCTTGCCGGTGAAGTCGAACGCGACCAGGCCGTGCCGGCCAAACGACGCGTAGACCAGTTCGCCATCGGTCGTGGCGGTGGCCGACGCGTAGCCGTTCTTCTCGTGTGGATACTCGACGCCGTTCTGCGGGATGTCGGTCTCCCATAACTTCGCGCCGTCCTGGCGCGAGTAGGCGAGCATCGACAGCCGCGGGCCGCGATCGCGCGCGGTGGTCAGGAAGATGCGATCGCCCCAGACGATGGGAGAGGAATTGCCACTTCCAGGGATCGCGACCTTCCACTGCACGCCTGTGGTGGGTGACCATTGGTCGGGGTATTGCCCAGCCGGGACCTGACCCTGGCCTGAAGGTCCGCGCCAGCGGGACCAGTACTTCGCGCCCTCGCCGGTGACCTCGACCATCCGCACGTCGGCCGGCGCGACCGACCCGAAAGTGGCCGTCACGGCCGCTAAACCCAGCCAGATCCAGAGCTTCATGCTCCCATCCTAGAACACAGATGGCCCGTTTCGCGCCAGATGGCTAAGGCCGGTAGAATGAGAAGCTGCTTTCCGGGGACCAACCCAGGGCCGCAGATGACGCTGATAACACCGAAGGACGTTCAAATGCGCAAGTCGTGGAACAAAAGTCTTTTATCTGCGGTATCGATGTCATCTGCGGCTCTGATATTGCTGTCGGTGACATCGGTGGCACCCGAGGCCCAATCAGCGACATCCGAGCGATCGTTCCTGAGCCGCGTTCGACGGCTGACGGTGGAGGGCAAGCGCGCGGGTGAAGGTTACTGGTCGCCCGACGGCAAGCGGCTGGTGTTCCAGAGTGAGCGCGACCCGGCCAACCCGTTCTACCAAATCTACGTGCTCGACTTCGCCACCGGCGAAAGCACGCGCATCTCGCCCGGCATGGGCAAGACCACGTGTGCATTCTTCCGGCCCGGCAGCGACGAGATCATGTTCGGCTCGACCCACCTGGATCCGAAGTCGCTGCAGTACCAGAAAGACGAACTCGACTTCCGTGCCTCGGGTAAGGAACGCCGCTATGCGTGGGATTACGACCCGGAGATGGACATCTTCGCCTACAGCGAAAAGACCGGTGCCATGAAGCAGCTGACCACGGCGAAGGGCTACGACGCCGAAGGCGGCTACTCGCCGGATGGCCAGTGGATTGTGTTCTCGTCGATGCGCGACGCCTACAACCGCACGCTGTCGCCGGCCGAGCAGAAGCAGCTCGCGCTCGACTCCTCGTTCTTCGCCGAGGTCTACATCATGAAGGCCGACGGCTCGGAGCAGAAGCGCCTCACCGACTGGGCCGGCTACGACGGCGGCACGTTCTTCACCAAGGACGGCCGCATCGTGTGGCGCCACTTCGACGAGAACGGCCTGATCGCCAACGTCTGGACGATGAAGCCGGATGGCACCGACAAGCAGCAGATCACCGACTTCAGCGCCATGAGCTGGGCGCCGTACGAACACCCCTCGGGCGAGTACTTCGTGTTCGCGTCGAACAAGCTGGGCTTCGAGAACTTCGAAGTGTTCATGGTCGACAAGGCGGGCACCAAGGAACCGGTGCGCATCACCTACTCCGACGGCTTCGACGGCCTGCCGGTGCCGTCACCGGACGGCACGCAGATGGCGTTCACCTCGAGCCGCGCCGGCGGTGCGGGTTCGGCTGGACAGATTTACCTGGCGCAGTGGAATCACGAGGCCGCGATGGCGGCACTGAAGGCGGCGCCGCCGCGAATCGCGTCGCGGAAATAAACGCGCCAGAAGGCCGGCACTTTAGTGCCGGCGGCAGAGACACCAACATGAACAAGACATTTCGCCTCATTCTCGGCATCGTCGGCGCCGCCTTCCTCGTTGCCACTCCGCAGGCGCAGACGGCGACCGCGGTCCAGTCGCGCACCAAGACGCAGGTCGAAACACTCGCGTCTGACAAGTTCGAGGGCCGGCTCACGGGCTCGCCGGGCGAGAAGCTGGCCGCCGACTACATCATCAGCGAGCTGAAGCGCATGGGCGCCAAGCCGCTGCCGGGCATGACCGACTTCCGCATGCCGTTCACGTTCACCGCCGGCTCGAAGGACGGCGGCACGACGCTGACCGTGACCAAGGACGCCGGCGGCGCCCAGACGTTCACCGGCGCGGCCACCGTGCAGGCCCTGTCGTTCTCCGACACGTCCGAGGCCACGGGCCGGGTGGTGTTTGCGGGCTACGGCCTAGTGGTGCCCGAAGCGCAGAACTTCGGCTACGACAGCTACGCCGGACTCGAGGTGAAGGACAAGATTGTCGTCGTCCTGCGCTACTTCCCGGAAGACGCCGATCAGAAGACGCGCGCGATCCTCGCGCGGTATGCCGATCTCCGCTATAAGGCGCAGGCGGCGCGCCAGCGCGGCGCCACGGGTATGGTCGTCATCACTGGGCCGCGGTCACCCAATTCCGGCGCGGTGGTGCCGATGAGTTTCGACACCGCCATCGCGGGCTCCGGCCTGGTGGCGGCCAGCGCCAGCAGCGAGGCGTTCGCCCCGATCATGGCGGCCGCCGGCAAGTCGCTGGAGGACGTGCAGAAGGAACTGGACGGCGGCAACCCGCACGTGGCGGGCTTCGCCGTCCCCGGCATCACCGTGACGCTCAAGGCGAACGTCATTCGCCAGCAGCAGACCGGCAACAACGTCGTCGCGTACCTGCCGGCCACCACGCCGCTGACCGGCGTCACCAAGCCGTGGGTCGCGGTCGGCGCGCACTACGATCACCTCGGCCGCGGTACCACCGGTGGTTCGCTGGCCGGCAAGGACGAACTCAACCAGATTCACCACGGCGCCGACGACAACGCGTCGGGCACCGCCACGGCCCTCGCCATTGCCGAGGCCTTCAGCGCGCAGCCGCGCAAGCGCCACCTGCTGGTTGCCTTCTGGTCGGGCGAAGAACTGGGCTTGCTGGGTTCGGCCGCGTTTGTGGCCAAGCCGCCGGTCCCGCTCGACAGCCTGGCGGCGTACCTGAACTTCGACATGGTCGGCCGCGTCGCCGACAACAAGCTCACGGTGCAGGCCACCGGCACGAGCACGATGTGGCCGAAGCTGCTCGAGCAGGCCAACATCGCCGCCGGCTTCGACCTGGTGCTGCAGGAAGATCCGTATCAGCCCACCGACGTCGGCAGCTTCAACACCGCCGGCGTCGCGTGCCTGACGTTCTTCACCGGCGCACACCAGGAGTACCACAAGCCCAGCGACACCGCCGACAAGATCAACTACGAGGATCTGGTCCGCGTTGGCGAGCTCGCGTCGGGCGTTGTCAAGCGCCTGATGGATTCGGCCGAGGCGCCGCTGTTCACCAAGGTCGAGCAGAAGACCGAGACCGGCGGCCGCGCCGGCCTGCGCCTGTTCACCGGCACCATTCCCGACTACGCCTCCGACGTGAAGGGCCTGTTGCTGGGCGGCGTGATTGGCGGCGGCCCGGCCGAACAGGCTGGGCTGGCGAAGGGGGACGTCGTCATCGAGATTGCCGGCCAGTCGATCACCAACATCTACGACTACACGTTCGCGCTGGAGCTGCTGAAGATCGGCCAGCCCGCCAAGGTGATCTACATGCGCGGCAGCGAGAAGCGCGAAACGTCGCTGACGCCGGCGGCGCGCAAGTGACGGTGTCAGACACCGTTCCAAAAACTGCGATCTGTCTGTTGACGGGTGTCTGACACCGTGTGGGTCACGGTCGGCAAGATCGCCGACTTCACACCAGGCGCCGGCAAGATGGTGGTGGTGGACGGCCGGCACGTCGCGCTGTTCAGGCTGGGCGACCAGTTTCACGCCATCGACAACCTGTGCCTGCACCGTGGCGGGCCGCTCTGCGAGGGGGCGATCGCACGGGGCGTGGTGACGTGCCCGTGGCATGGGTGGTCGTTTGAGATTGCGACCGGCACCATGGTGCAGGACCCGCGTGTCGGCGTGTCGCGTCACGATGTTCGCGTGCAAGACGGCGAGATCGCCGTCCGCCTGACCGACTGATCTGTTACGCTCGTCCGTCCATTTTCTGGAGGTTACGAATGTTTCGAGTTATGTCATCGCTGGCCGTCGTATTCGCGTTGCTTCTCGGTGTGGCGCCGCACGCTCAGGGCAACCTGTCCGGCGCGTGGGACTTGAGCATCAACGGGCCGCAGGGGCCGATCAACGCCGCCGCCAATCTCAAGCAGGATGGCGAAGCCATCACCGGCACCATTGACAGCCCGCAGGGCACGGTGCCAGTCAAGGGCACGGTCAAGGGCAAGACCGTGGCGATCAGCTTCAGCATCGACGGCCCCCAGGGACCGCTCGACGTGAAGGTCAACGGTGAAGTCGAGGGCGAGGCCATGAAGGGCATGATCGACTTCGGCATGGGCACCGCCGACTTCACGGCGGCGAAGAAGAAGTAGGCGCCCGCCTAGGTCACGCAGTTCGGCGTGACCTAGGTCACGCCGAACTGCGTGACCTACTTCGACTGCGTAAAGCCCGCGGGTAGGGCGACCGACGCCGCCTCGACGTCGGTCGTCAGCTTCAGCATCTCAATCGAGGTCGTCATGATGACGGCGCGCTCGGGTTTGCTGCCGTTGCTCTTCTCCGCGCTCTCAGCCATCTTCTTCAGGCCGCCGAGCATCCCGCCCAGGCCGCGCTTCTTCGGCTCCTCGGGTGGCGGCGGCGCGGCGGCGGTCTGGTTCGCGGTGCCGGGCGGTACCGAGTCGACCCGGGTTTCGGTCAGAATCGCGGTCCCTGAGAGCTTGCCGCCTTCCGCGCGCATCTTGTCGAGGGCGGGCTTCATCTGCGGGTACATCGCCATGGCCATCGCCAGGTCCTGCGCGGACGCGCCGGCCACCACTGGGCCATAGAGTTTCTGCGCGTAGCGCAGGTCGAAGTCAGTCAGTTCCTTCGTTGATGGGGCATTCGGGGTCAGCCACATGTCGGTGGCCATCACCAGGCCGCCTGACTGATCGAGGGTCTGGCCTTTTTCGCGGACGGTGACGGTGACCACGCTCCTGGTGGTGTTGAAGCCGTTGATGGTGCGCGTCTCGGCGGTATTCTTGATGTCGAAGTCGACTTCATATTCCTTGGCGTTGGGATCCTTCTCGACCGGCTGCGACGGTTCGCCGGCCTGCTCACGCGCGTTCTTCTCGGCCTCCCGCCTGGCGTCTTCCATCTGCTTGCGCAACTCGGCAAACGTCGTGACCTTGTAAGTCTTCTTCTTGAGGTCGAGGTCGTAAATCTTCTCGTCGGCCAGGTCGATGATCTGCCCGGCCAGGTCCGACATGGTGGCCTTGCGATCGCCCTTCACCGCCACGACCGAGGTGACGCCGTCGCGCGCGCCCTTGCCGCCAAACATGTTGACCAGCTTGCCGAGGGCTCCGCCCAGCTGGAATTTGACGCGTTGATCGGTGCGGACATCGGCGCTGACGGACGCCGTCGCGGCGATGGCGAGCAGGAAACAAACGGCCACAGTGCGCATGCGGTTCATGGAAACCTCTTTCATTCTCAACGCTAGTAGCTGACCAACAACTTCGCGGCGGCGTGAATCTCGTCGTCACTCACCAGGAACACTTCTTCAAGCGGCGGCGAATACGGCACCGGCGTGTCGAGCGCACCGAGGATGCGAATGGGCGCATCGAGCGCCTCGAACGCCTCTTCCTGGATGATCGCCGCCAGGCTCTCGCCAATGCCGCCCGTGCGTGAGTCTTCGTGCACAATCAGCACCCGGTTGCAGTGCCGCGTGACGGCGAGAATGGCCTCGCGGTCGAGCGGCGCCAGGCTCCGCAGATCGAGCACCGCAGCCTCGATGCCCTCCCCGGCCAGCTTCTCAGCCACGCGCAGGCAGTGGTGCACGTAGGCGCCATAGGAGATCATCACCAGATCGGCCCCTGCCCTCCGAAGCGCTGCCTTCCCGAGTTCGCAGGGCGCAGGAGGGTCGGCGGCCAGCACCTGCTTGATGCGCGGATCGCGATAGAGCGCGATGTGCTCGTAGAACAGCACCGGATCGGGGTCGGCCACGGCGGCCGCCATCAGCGCCCGCGCATCCTCCGGTGTGGACGGGATCACAATCTTGAGGCCGGGCGTGCGATAGAACCACGGCTCGGTGTTCTGGCTGTGGTACGGCCCGGCGTGACGCAGGCCTCCCCACGGCATGCGCACCACCATCGGCACGCTGCCGCCCCAGCGATAGCGGATCTTCGCGGCGTTGTTGACCAGTTGATTGAAGCCGGTGGCGACGAAGTCGTTGAACTGCATTTCGCCAATCGGCCGCTGTCCGGCCAGCGCGGCGCCGACACACACGCCGAGCACGGCGCCTTCGGCGAGGGGCGAGTTGCGGATGCGATCGCCAAACTCCTTGAGCAACGGCCGGAGCAGCAGGAAGGCATTGCCGTACTGGCCGCCGACGTCTTCACCGTAGACAAACACGCG
>Ga0163144_10010689_pt1 | contig 19527 bp, 12 predicted proteins | sample OliLak19BULKMAT1_FD_123175 | JGI IMG/M metagenome (GOLD analysis project Ga0163144, IMG submission 123175) | Freshwater microbial mat bacterial communities from Lake Vanda, McMurdo Dry Valleys, Antarctica - Oligotrophic Lake LV.19.BULKMAT1 | ecosystem: Environmental > Aquatic > Freshwater >... | reverse complement strand
GTCGGCGAGGGCGGCGCGACGCGCGCCCGAACCGTCAGGACATGCCTTCCTCGCGGCGGGAGAACAGGGCCGAGACCGACCGCTCGTGGTGGACCCGGTCGATCGCGTCGGCGAGCAACGGGCCGACGGAGAGCACCTGGAAGAGCGCCTCGACGCCCACCGTGTCCACGGGGATCGTGTCGGTGAGCACGACCTCCTTCGCCCCGCACGCCTCGAGCTTCTCGCGGGCCTGGCCGCAGAGCACCGCGTGCGTCGCCGCGATGTAGACGTCCTTCGCCCCCGCGCGACGGCAGGCCTTGGCCGCTTCCGTGATCGAGCCGCCCGTCGAGATCATGTCGTCGATCAGGAGGATGTTGCGGTTCGAAACGTCGCCGATGATCTCGGTGACCTCCGTCTGGTCGGCCTTGATGCGGCGCTTGTTGATGATCGCGAGGTCGCCGCCGAGGCGCTTCGCGTAGCCGCGGGCCATCTTGGCCGAGCCGACGTCGGGTGCCACGACCATGAGATCCGGGATCTGCTTCAGCTTGAAGTGCTCGGAGATCACCTGGGACGAGTAGAGGTGGTCCACCGGGATGTCGAAGAAGCCCTGGATCTGCGCGGCGTGGAGGTCGATCGTGACCACGCGGTTGACGCCGGCGGTGACGAGCAGGTTCGCGACCAGCTTCGCCGAGATCGGCACCCGGCCCTCGTCCTTGCGGTCCTTGCGCGCGTAGCCGAAGTACGGGATCACCGCCGTGATGCGCCCGGCCGACGCGCGGCGGAGCGCGTCCACCAGGAGCAGCAGCTCGAACAGGTTGTCGTTGACCGGCGGGCACGTGGACTGCACGACGAACACGTCGTTGCCGCGCACGTGGTCCTCGACGCGGACGTCGATCTCGCCGTCCGGGAACTTCTCGACCTTCGCGGGGGTGCGCGGGATGCCGAGGTCGCGGCAGACCGCGTCCGCGAGCTTCGGGCTGGCGTTCCCCGCGACGACCTGGATGTTCCCGTAGATCACGAGGCACGCCCCTTCTTCGCGCCGGAGGGCGGCGCGGACTTCGTCTTCGACGCGGCGGGCGCCGCCGCCTTCGCCTTGCCGTCGGCCCCCACCGGGCGGGCCGGCACGCCGACCACCGTCGCCCCGGCGGGCACGTCGTGGCGCGCGGTGACGACGGCGTTCGCCCCCGTCCGCGCACCGGCGCCCACCGTCACCGGCGCGACGAGCACGGTGCCCGAGCCGATGTGGGCGCCCGCGCCGATGCTCGTGCGGTGCTTCTGCTTGCCGTCGTAGTTCGCCGTGATCGTCCCGCACCCGACGTTCGCGCCGGCGCCGACGTCGGCGTCACCAAGGTACGTCAGGTGCTTGACCTTGGCGCCCGCGCCGAGGACCGAGGCCTTCACCTCGACGAAGTTGCCGACCTGGACGCCCTTCTCGAGGACCGTGCCCCCGCGCAGGTGCGCGAACGGGCCGACGACGCACTCGGGGCCGATCTTGCAGCCGTGGCCGATGTACGTGAACGGCAGGATCCGGGCGCCCACCGCGATCTCCACGTCGGGCTCGATGACGGTGGACTCCGGGTCCACGACGAGCACGCCCGCGGCCAGGTGGCGCCCCACGATCCGGCGCCGCAGCGACGCGACCGCGGCGGCTAGGTCGCTCGGGGTGTTGACGCCGAGCAGCGCGGTGCCGTCGGCGGCGCGCTCGGTCTCGACCTTGCTCCCGGAAGCGGCGAGATAGCCGATGGCGTCCGTGAGGTACTCCTCGCCGTTCGTGTGCCGCGGGAGGTCGGCGACCGCGCGACGCAGGGGCCCGGCGGCGAACACGCAGAGGCCGGTGTTGAACTCGCGCAGCGTGAGGACCTCGGGGCTGGCCTCGCGGGCCTCGACGATCCGCTGCAGCCGTCCCGTCGCGGGGTCGCGCAGGATCCGGCCGAGCCGGCCGGCGTCGGTGGCGACGCCCGTGAGGACGGTGACGTCGGCGCGTGCGCGGCGGTGCGCGTCGAGGAGACGACGCAGGTCGTCGGGCTCCACCTGCGGGACGTCGCCGTACGCCACCACGACGTCGCCGTCGAAGCGCGGGATCGCGGCGAGCGCGAGCCGGACCGCATGGCCGGTGCCGTGCTGCGGATCCTGGACCGCCGTGCGCGCGCCGGCCCAGTGTTTGTGGAGCCACGGCACCACGACCTCGCGCCCGTGGCCGACGACGACGACGGTTTCCTTCGGGTCGAGGCACGCGACCGCCCGTCGCACGTGCTCGAGCATGGGGGCGCCGAGGCAGTCGACGAGGACCTTCGGGCCGGCGCCCGGGAGGCGCGTGCCCTTGCCGGCGGCAAGCACGAGGGCGGCGAGCGCGGAGGGAGCAGGATCGCCGGACGGGTTGCGAGTCTTCATGCGGGCCGACACGGTACGCGGTGCCCGCCCGCCCCGCCAACACCGTGCGACGGGCGGTCGCCGCCGGAAGGGGCGCGGGAGAGAGGGAAGAGAGGCAAAGGCGGAGAAACCGGCCGAAAACCGGGAAAACCCGGGGAAACCCGGGGGAGCGAGAGGGCGCGACGGGGACGCGAGGCCCGGGCTCGGCCCCGCGAACGCCCCCCGGAAGCCCCCCGGATGTTCCCGGGACACTCCCGGCGCGAGAGCGCCGCTGGTCAACCGGGGGGGCCTACCTCGATCCGCCGCCGTCTGCGGTCGGGGCGAGGGATCAGTCCGAGGACGCGAGCGGTCGGCGGCCGAAGCCCCGCGCCGTCGTGGGCCTCCCCGCCGTGGACGCACGGTTCCCTCGGAGCCCTCGGAGATCCTCTGCGCCCCTCGGAGATCCTCTGCGCCCCTCGGGGATGCTCTGCGCCCCTCGGGGATGCTCTGCGGCTAGAAACCTAGGAGGGGCCGTACCCGCCGCGGTCACGGCCGCGAACGGCGAGAAGCACGAGCGCGAGGCCGGCGAAGACGCCGGGGAGGACGGTGGCGCTCGCCGGGCGGTCGGCCGTCGTCGTGCCGTCGGCCGCTCTGGTGCCGTCCCTGCGGGGCGGGCCGAAGAGCTTGCCGTACCACTCGTCGCCGACGGTCTCGTTCGCCCACTTCTGGTAGCTGGCGAGATTGGAGTCGGTGAGGAAGAGCGGCGGGGCGTAGAGCGCGAGCGCCAGGCCCCCGAGCAGGAACGCGAGCAGTCGGCCCATGGATCACCTCCGGAGTACGACGTAGGCTACCCACACGTCGGGGCCGAGGGACATCCTTGCGGGACCGAGGGGGCCGCAGGCCGGACGGGGTACGATCGGACGACTTGCCCGATGGTGTAACGGTAGCACCGGAGACTTTGGATCTCTTAGTCGTGGTTCGAATCCACGTCGGGCAGCCACGTTCGGGGACGCCGTCGCGGCATCCCCGCGCCTGGCCCGGCGCCAGGCGCGAGCGCGCCGCACGGCCGCCTGCGGCTCCGCCGCCTTCCTCCTCTTCTTCCCGCCTCGTTCTTCCTTCCTGCTCGTTCTTCCCGCTTGTTCTTCCCGCTTGTTCTTCCCACTCCGTCTTGCCGCCTCCTCCCCGCCGCGGGCTCCCCGCCGCGGGCCTCGCGTCCCTACCCGCGCCCCCCCACCTCGCGACGCACGAGGTCGAGCGCCGTCACGGCGGTCCGCCGCTGCACGACGAGCCGGGGCAGCGGCAACTGCAACCGCCGCGTCCCGACGTCGATCGCCCCGCCCGCCCCGTCGCGACGGGCGACCGCCACGAAAACGGTCCCGGCCGCCACGCCCCGCGCGTCGGGTCCGGGCCCGGCGACGCCGGTGGTCGCGATCGCGAGGTCGGCGCCGCTCGCGCGGACCGCGCCGGCCGCCATCGCGCGCGCCACCGCGTCGGAGACCGCGCCGTGTTCGACGAGCAGCGCGTCCGGCACGCCCAGTTCCCGCGCCTTCCACGGGTCGGAGTACGTCACCCACCCGCCGCGGAAGGCGTCGCTCGCGCCGGGCACTTCGCACAGCATCCGCGCGACGAGCCCGCCCGTGACCGACTCGGCGGTGGTAAGCACGAACCCGCGCGCACGGAGCGCCGCGACGACCGCGTGCTGGACCCGCGTCCCCTCGTCGTCGGAGACGACGTGGGGCCCCAGGCGACGCAGGAGGTCGGCCACGGCGGCGTCGGCCCTCGCCGCCGCGCCCGGCCCCCGCGCGAGGAGCCGCACGGCCACCTCGCCGTCCTCGGGGTGCGTACCGACGACGGGTTCCGGCGCCCGCATGAGGTCCTCGATGGCGCCCGCGACCTCGCTCTCGGGCACGCCGGCGGTCCACACCACGCGCGACGCGACCTCCTCGAGCGCGCCGGTCGCCGCCCAACACGGAAGCACCTCGCGTTCGAACATCGCGCGCATCTCGCGCGGCGGGCCCGGCAGGAGGAACACGGTCTGCCCGGTCGCGGTCGTCGCGACGATCCCGGGCGCCGTGCCCTGGTCGTTGTCGAGCGCGCGGGCGCCGCGCGGCACCTGCGCCTGCCGCCACTGCATCGGGATCGCGGCGCGCCCGCTGCGGGCGAAGTAGCGCGCGACGACGGCCCGGGCCGCGGCGTCGTCCTCGAGGGGGGCGCCGAGGACCCGCGCGAGCGCCTCCCGGGAGCGGTCGTCCTCCGTCGGCCCGAGGCCGCCGGTGACGACGACGACGTCGCTCTCCGCGAGCGCGGCGCGCAACGCGCCCTCGAGGTCGGGGAGGTCGTCGCCGACCGTCCGGACCGACGTGACCTTCGCCCCGGCCTCCGTCGCGCGGCGCGCGAGCCACGACGCGTTCGTGTTGAGTGTGTGGCCCCGCAGGACCTCGTGACCCGTGGACACCAACGCGACGGTCAACACCGCCTCACCTCGGGCCGGGCGCGGGGGCGGCGGCCGGCGGCGGCGCACCGGGCCCTGCGGCGGGCCCTGCCGCGGGCCCGGCGGCAGGCACCGCGGGTGCCGACGCGCCCGTCGGGACGAGGTCGCGGAGCTCGCGCCGGTAGGTGAACAGGGCCACGAGCGCGAGGACGGCGACGAGGAGCGGCCACGAGCGGAGGACCGTGAACCGCTCGCGGTGCTCCCCGACGAACCGGCCTGCCCAGACGCCGAGGAAGTAGAGGCCGACGAGCGGCCCCGCCATGATCGTCTGCGAGACCGGCGAGGGATCCGGCGTGAGGACCATCGCGAGCACGAACGCCGTCAGCACGGCGATCCGCCAACCCTTCCGCAGCGTCTCCCGCTCGACGATCCCCATCGCCTGCAGGAACACCATGACGATCGGCAGCTGGTACGCGATGCCCAGGCCGAACAGGAGGGAGAGGCAGAGCGAGAGGTACTCGCCGACCGCGAAGCTGCTCGCCATGCCGTGGGACTGGCCGAAGCCGATCAGGAACCGGAGTCCCACGGGCAGCACGACGAGGAACGCCGTGCCGACGCCGGCCGCGAACAGGCCGAGCGAGACCGGGAAGAAGACGCGGACCGCCTTCTTCTCGTGGTCGTAGAGGCCCGCGGCGACGAACCCCCACATCTGCCAGAGGACGTACGGCGACGCGACGACGATCGCGACGATGAACGCCAGCTTGAAGGGCTGGACGAACCCGTCGAGCGGCGAGAGGGCTTGGAGTTGGCCCGACGCGCCCGCGGCGCCGAGGGCCTCGAGGTAGGGCGCCACCGCCTCGGACCACAACGCGTTGTTGAAGGCGAACGCGGCGCATGTCGCGACGACGACCGCGAGGACCGACCGCCCGACGCGCCGGCGCAACTCGTCGAGGTGCTCGCCGAGCGTCATCCGCGGCAGGTGTGCCTCGGGGTCGGCGTCCGGTGCGGTCGGAGGTGCAGTCGGGGGCGCAGGCACGGCCATCGCGCCCTATTGAACCCGACCGCCGCCGGACCGCCGCGCGCAGCCGCCCACCACGGCGCAGCGCGCCGGACGTCGGCCGTCCGGACGAGGCGGCCGCCGCCCGCCAACGACACGCGCCCGGCGGTCGGGGACCGCCGGGCGCGCGAGGAACCCATCCGAGGTCGCGGACTAGTAGTCGAGGAAGGCCTCGAGCAGCTTCTCCGTGATCAGCGTCGCGCCGAACGTCTTCGCGAGCGAGACGAGTTTGTCGTAGTCGGACTGGGCGCCCGGCGCCGCCTCGGCGCCCTCGGCCGGAGCCTCGCCCTCGGGCTTCACCTTCACCGAGTCGGGGATGACGACGAAGTCGGTCGAGTTGTCGATGGCGTCCTGGAGGTCGCAACCCATGGCGCGCAGCCGGTCGGCCGCGACGCTCTTCGGGTACTTGCGCAGCGTGCCCGCGACGAAGATCTTCAGGCGCTGCGTCTTGTCGAAGAACGGGTTGCTGACCATGTCGCCCTTCGCGATCGGGCGCTCGCCGTCCACCGAGCTGACGATGCGGGCCTGGGCGTAGTGCTGGTCGAGCACCTTCGTGATCACGACCTCGCCCTTCGTCGCGCGGATCATGCCGCGGCCGAAGTACGACACGCGGAACTTGAGGCCCGCGTAGGCCTTGTCGGCGAAGCCGAGGTTGACGTAGGTGATGCCGAGGTTGTTGTCGGCGGCCAGCACCAGGCCGTCGGCGTCGTCACGGTCCACGATGATGTCGGTCTTCTGCTTGGCGGCGAGGCGGGCGGACTCCTCGGCCTGCAGCTTCTGCGACAGCGTCGAGACCTCGACCCTGCGGTCCTGTTTCTCCTTCGCGGCCTCGTTCTCGGCGGTCGTGCGGGCGACGCGCTCGGCCTCGAGGGCGCTGCGGGCGTCCCCGGCCTCTTTCTGGAGCTTGGCCGTCGTGTCCGTCAGGTCCTGCTGGACCTTGGCGATCTGCTCCGTCAGGCCCGGCGCCGCGGCGTCGGTGCTGCTGATCTGGGCGAGGCCCTTGGCGACCTCTTGCTTCGACTTGCTCAGGTCCGACATGAGCGCCTCGACGCGCTCCTTGAGGATCGCGGTGAAGGCGGTCGCGACCGCGGCCGGCGTCTTCAGCATCTCCTCGACGGTCACGGTGCTCGGCTTGACGAACAGCGGGAAGGCGACCGTCTGGGTCTGGTCGGCGTCCAGCAGGCCCACGGTGCCGATCGCGGCCTTGTACGTCGGCCAGTCCTTGGTCTGCGAAACGGCGTCCAGCTTCTCCTGGTACGACTTGTACTTCGCGTCCCACGCGGCCTTGTCGGACTTCCATTTCGCCATCCCGGCGGCGTCGTCCGGATCGTCGGGCATCGCGGGGATCTCGCCAGGGAACGCCGCCTCGGCGTCGGCGATCTTCTGCTTGAAGTCGGTGGTCAGGGCGATCACCCCGACGTCCTTGCCCTCGATCCCGCCGGCACGCGCGGGGAAGAGCCCGCGGACGGCGGTGAACTTCGACGCCGCCTGGAACTTGCCGACGGCCCCGCCGGCGTTGTCGGCGTCGAGGTCGGCCTTCAGCTTGTCGACGTTGGTCACGACCTTCGTCAGCAGCGCGAAGTCGCGGTAGCCGACGACGTCGGAGAGCCCCTCGGCGTAGTCCGCCCACTTCACGACCTGGTCGTTCGCCTCCTGGCGCTCGGCGACGGCCTTCGCGCGCTGCTCGACGAGTTTCTCGACCTCCGACTTCTCGCTGTACCAGAGGAAGCCGAAGATGAGCGTCAGCACGAGGCAGATGACGAACGGCCACACCGAGAGGCCGCGTTCCTGGTGGCGCATCGCAGGTCTCCGAAGGGCGCGCCGTCGGGACCGGAGGGTCCCGAGTGCGGCGGCGTCCCAAATCCGTGACGTTCCCGTGACGAAGCTGCCGATGGACACAGCGAGCCGTGCCGCCGCCGTCGGGCAACCCTCCCGAACGGTGACAGCCTGTCACGAGGGCGGGGAGCGTACCAACCGCCGGCCGCGCGCGTCAAACCTAAACGAAGATGGGTCGGGAATCAGTCGGGGAAGGGCCCGGGCGGCGCGACGCCCCCGCGCCCCTTGACCCCGACCGCCCGACGCCTATCGTACGGGGCCCGGCGCCTCCGGACCTCGGCCCGTGCGCCGCTCCCCCGTGCCGCCCCCGCCAGATCCTCCCGCACCTTCCTTGGAGGGGAACCTCCAGGGGGCGCGGAGGCCCCCGGCGCCGCCGGGCCCCCGAACTTCGCGGCGTCCGAAGGGCTCGGCCCCGCCGCCCCGCCGCCCCGTTGCCCCGTCCCCCGGTCCCCCGGTCTCCCGGTCTCCCGGTCTCCCGCTCCCCTCGTCGGCCCTGCCGGCGATCCTCTCCGGCGCCTGGCCCCTCCCGCGCGACTTGGCCCCTCGCGCCCGATTTGGCCCTTCCCGATTTGGCCCTTCCCGATTTGGCCCTTCCCGATGGGGCTCTTCCCGATTCGGCTCTTCCCGACCTGACTCCTCCCGATCTGGCTCCTCCCGTCTCGGCCCCTCTCCGCGAGGTCCCCCGTGAAGCGTCCTGACCGCCCCCTGAAGTCCGCGTCGGCCCCGAAGGCCGCCTCCCCCGCCCCGTCGGCCCCGGCCGCGAAGGCGTCCCCCGCCGCGAAGCCCGCCCCCGGGCCCAAGGCAGGGAAGGCCCCCGAGACGAAGAAGAAGGCCGCGACGGCGCGCCCGGTCCGTCGGGCGATCGTCGGCCTCCTCGGCGGGATCGGTGCCGGCAAGTCCACGGTGTCGGCGGCGGTGATGCGCCAGACGAAGGCCTCGGTGCTCGACGCCGACGCCTTCGCGCGCGAGGCCCTCGACGTCTGCGCCCGGGACGGCCGCCTCGCCGAGGCCCTCGGCCCGTGGGCGGTGCATGCCGACCGGACGCCGAACCGGAAGGCCATCGCCGCGAAGGCCTTCGACCAGGCGTCGGTGCTGCGGGCCCTCGAGCGGATCATCCACCCGGCCGTGACGGCGAGAATCGAGGACGCGATCGAGGACCACCGGATGGGCCAGGGGCCCGCGATCCTCCTCCTCGACGTCCCGCTGCTGATCGAGGTCGGCCTCGACCGGCGATGCGACGCCCTCTGGTTCGTGGATGCGCCCGACGACGTGCGCCTCGCGCGGGCGAAGGCCCACCTGAAACTGTCGGCCGACGACGTCCGCAAGCGCGAGGCGGCGCAGGCCCCGCTCGACCGCAAGCGGATGCGCGCCGACCTCGTGGTCGACAACGGGGGCTCGCTGGCGGCGCTCGACCTCCAGGTCGAGCGTGCGCTCGCCGCGCTGGGCGCCTGACGCCGCCATGACCCCTCGTTCGACCGGATCCGACGTCCCGCCGCGGAAGCGGAAGGTGGCCGCCCCCCCCGCGCCGCCCGCGACGAAGAAGGCCGCCGCGCCGAAGCCGGCCGCGCCCAAGGCACCGGCACGCGAGGCCCGGCCCCCGTCGGCGAAGCGCGCCGCGACACCGGCGCGCGGGGGAAAGGCCGCGGACCCGAGGAAGGTCGCGCTGGGGAAGTCCACCGCGTCAGTGAAGGCGACCCGCACGACGGCGTCCGGGACGCCCCCGAAGTCGCCGCGAGCCGCGGCCGCAGCACGGACCCCGTCGAACGCCCCATCGAAGGTCCCGGCGGGGGGCCCGTCGAAGGTCCCGTCGAAGGTCCCGTCGAGGGTCCCGTCGGGGGTCCCATCGGTGGCCCCGTCGAGGGTCCCGTCGAGGGTCCCGTCGAGGATCCCGTCGAGGGTCCCATCGAGGGTCCCATCGGTGGCCCCGTCGAAGCCCCCGATCGTTGGCACCAAGGAGCCCGTGCAGGAACCCACGAAGTCGCTGAAGCGAACCCCGCCGAAGGCGCCCCCGGCCGCAGCGGTCTCGGCCGCGCCCGTCTCGGCCACGCCCGTCTCGGCCGCGCCCGTCTCGGCCGCGCCGAAGTCGGTTCCCGCGGCGACGCCGCCTCCCCCGGCGGCGCGACCGGCGCCGCCGGCCTTGCGCCCGCCGGCGGCCCCCGCGCCCGTCGAGCCCCCGCTCGTCCCCGTGCCGTTCCAGGGCCCGGACCGGGGCGCGCCCGCGCGGCCGACGCCCTGGGCCGCGCATCCCCCGATGCCGGCCGACGAAGATGGGTGGGTGCCCCTGACCGGCGATGCGCCGGAGACGCCGCGCGCCGCCCCCGCGCACCCGCTGCCGGCGGACGAGGAGGGCTGGGAGCCCATCGACACGACGCCGGCCGGCGCCGCGCCGACGCGCCCCGCGATCCCCCCGCTGCCCGACGACGACGACTTCGAGCCCGACGGCTCGCGCGACGGCGACGACGACGACGACGACAACGGCGACGACGGCGACGACGACGACGACGACGACGACTTCGAGCCGATCGACGACGACGGCGGCCTGCCGCGCACGCCCCCGCCCGGCGCGACGCCGCGGCAGATCTACGACGCCATCCGGCGCGCCGACCTCCACGTCGCGGCCCTCGACGCGCTGCCCGACGACGTCCTCCTCGCCCTCGCCGACGACGTCGGCCTCGAGGCGCGGCCCGGCGAACGGCGCCCCGACCTCCTCTACCGTCTGCTGAACCACGAGCCGGAAGCCCCCGAGCCGCCGACCTACGAGACCGAGGGCGTGCTCGAACTGGTCCCCGAGGGCTTCGGGTTCCTCCGTAGCTCGGCCTACGGCTACTACGTGGGCCCGTTCGACCCGTACGTGCCGGTGGGCGTCGTGCGCAAGCTCGGCCTCACGGTCGGCCACTGGGTCGCCGGCACGGCCCGCGCGCCCCGCCCGGGCGAACGCTACCCGACGCTCGTGCACGTCGAGGCGGTGAACCACGAGGACCTCGACGTCCTCGCCAAGGTGGTCCCGTTCGACAAGCTCACCGTGACCCACCCGGACCGGCGCTACGTCCTCGAGACGACGGCAGACGAGACGGCGATGCGCGTGGTGGACCTCTTCTGCCCCCTGGGCCGCGGCCAACGGGCCCTCATCGTGTCGCCGCCGCGCGCGGGCAAGACGATCCTCCTGCAGAAGATCGCCGACAGCATCGCCCGCAACTACCCCGAGGTCGAGATCGTCGTGCTCCTGGTGGACGAGCGTCCCGAGGAGGTTACGAACATGCGGAGGAGCGTCCGCGGCGAGGTCGTCGCCTCGACGTTCGACCAGCCGCCTCACCGGCACATCCGCGTCGCCGAGTTGGCGATCGAGAAGGTGAAGCGGATGGTCGAGCTCGGTCGGCACGTGGTGCTGTTGATCGACTCGTTGACGCGGCTGGGCCGCGCCTACAACAACGAGACCGGCGGCGGCGGCCGCCTGCTCACCGGCGGCCTCGAGGCCACGGCGCTGACGAAGCCGAAGCGGTTCTTCGGCGCCGCGCGCAACATCGAACACGGGGGCTCGCTGACCATCGTGGCGTCGGCGCTCGTGGACACCGGCAGCCGCCTCGACCAGGTGATCTTCGAGGAGTTCAAGGGCACGGGCAACATGGAGATCGTGCTCTCGCGCGACATCGCCAACCAGCGCATCTGGCCGGCGATCGACGTCGCGAAGTCGGGGACGCGGCGGGAGGACCTCCTCCTCCACCCCGAGGAGCAGCGACGCATCGTCGCCCTCCGGCGCGACCTCCTCGACCAGGACCCCGCCGAGGCCATGGCCGACATCGTCACCAAGATGGCGAAACACAAGACCAACGCCGAACTGCTGATGAGGACGTCGGTGGACTGAGAGCCTGGGAAGGAATCGAAGATTCCGTCACAGACCGTGAAGATCCGTCACGACGGCGAAGCGCGGGCCCGCCGGGGCCGCGCGCCGAGCGGGTTTCCGGGGGGCTTGGCCCGCCGAAAACCGAGCGAAAGCGATTAGCGATTGCTTCACGAGTTCTGACCCGTCGCGGCCCCGCGCGGTGTGCGGGCCGGGCTCCCCGCCGCCGCCGGGACGGGTCACGGCTGGGGGTCCCGGCTACCGTCCGCGGGCCTTGAACGCGTCGCGGTAGCGGAGGACGCGGTCCACGTGCGTCCGCGTCTCCGCGTACGCCTCGCGCCGGATCACCTCCGCCGCGGGCGCGTCCGGCGCTCGCAGGCGCCACCGCTTCACCGGCTCGGCCCCCGCGTTGTACGCCGCGATCGCGAACGCTTCCTCGCCGTCGAACGTCTTCAGCAACCACCGCAGATACCGCGCCCCGAGCCGGAGGTTCGTCGCCGGGTCCTCGAGGTCCATCGTCGCCGGGTCGAGCCCGAGCGGCTTCGCCTGTTCCGCGGCCGTCGACGGCAGCAACTGCGTCAGGCCCACCGCCCCCGCCGCGCTCCGCGCCTTGCGGTCGCCGCTGCTCTCCGCGGCGACCAACCCCCGCAGCAAGTCGGCGTCGAGCCCCGCCTCGGCCGCCGCCGCGCGGAGCGGGGCGTCCACCGCCGCGAGGTCGGGCAGTGCCCGCTGCTCCGCCCACGCGGTCACCTCGGCGCGACTGGGGAAGGCGCCCGCCAGCAGGTACCCGACCCCCGCGGCCGCGCCGACCACACCCACGGCGACGGCGACCGCCGCCGCCCGCGTCGGCCCGCGGGCCCCGCGCCCCCCGCCTCGCGCGCGCGCCGTCACCGGCCGGTCGCCTCCGGCCGACGCGACCACCACGCCGCCCAACGGTCGGCCAAGGCGCGCGCCTCCTCGCGGGACGTGCCCCGCTCGATGCGGGTGGGCATCTCGCGACGGCTGACGCGGCGCAGGGCCACGTCGCTGTTGCGCCGGAGCACCGGGTCGTCGTCGCGGATCGTGCGCAGCAACAGCGGCACGCCGGAGAGGTCGTCTTCGCCGCGCACGTACGCCGCGAGCAGCGTCGTGTCGTAGCCCTTGCGGGCCACGGCGTCGCGGAACCACGTACGGTCGCCGCCCTGGCGGTGCGACCGGAACCACGCCTCGTACTGGTCGGCCAGCGCCTCGTACGACGTGATGGGGATCGTGAGGCTCGTGAGGTCCTCGAGGGCCTCGCGCGCCCGCGGCCGCAGCGGGTCCTCGACGCGGCGGAGGATCGCGAGCAGGTACGTCACCGCGACGCCCTCGCGCGCGCGGGCGAGCCCGAGCGCGGCCTCGTCCACCACGCGGGGGTCGGGGTCCTCGAGGTGGCGGCCCAGCGCCTCGCGCACCGCGGCGCCCTCGAAGCCCGACAGCGCCTTCACCACGCGGGCCCGTTTGGCGGCGTCCAGCGTGCCCTGCGCGAGGAGGTCGGCGAGCGCCGCACGGGCGTCGTCGGTGCCCAGGCCGGTGAGCGCGCGCTCGGCGGCCTGCTGCACGCCGACGTCGGCGTCGTTGAGCATGTAGAAGGCGAGGATGCGCACGGCGTCGGGACTCGCCGACGCCGCCATCGCCTCGAGCGCGGCGGCGCGCACGAGGGCCGACTCCGGGCCGACCTCGCCCACGAGCCGCACCAGCGTCGGCTGGACCGACGACCCGCCCACGCGCCCGAGGGACTGCGCCACCGCGAGCTTCGTCGTGGTGTTCCCCTCGCGGTAGAGCTCCTCGAGCTTCTCGATCATCTTGGGCTCGCCGAGCACGGCGAGGCCCGCGGCCGACCGGACGCGGACGATCGGGTCCGGGTCGACGAGCAGCGCCCGGAGGCCCTCGGCCAGCACCGACCCGAGCCGCGCGCGCGCCGCCGGGTCGCGCCCCAGGGGCCCCGCGACGAGGTCGGCCGCGGCCGAGGCGCCGGCGCTGCGCACCGCGGGGCGCGGGTCGACGAACGCCTCGCGGATCCGCAGCGGGCCCGCGTCGACGAGCGTGCGGACGAGGAGGCGCTGCGCCTCGGCCGTCGTGGACGACGCGAGGGCCTCCACCAGCGGGTCCGCGAGCCCCGGCCGCCCGAGGTTCGCGACGAAGGCCACGATGCGGCCCTCCACCGCCCCGAACGCGGGCTGCGCGGTCGTCCAGGTGAGCAGCGTCGCGCCGTGCACGTCCGTGAAGCGCTCGCTGAAGCGCTCGAGCACGTCGACCGCCTCGAGCCGCAGGCCGTCGCTCTCGAGGTCGTCGAACGCCGCGACCACGAGGCCCAGCAGGCGGTCCTTCCGCTCGTCCGGCGACGCGTCCGCCGATCGCGCCGACTCCTCCGTCCACCAGACGCGCGCGCTCGGGGCCGTGTCGGCGTCGCGGTACCGCTGCCAGAGGTTCTGCTCCTCGAGGGCGGTGAGCCGCGCGAGGAGGAGGCCGTGCCGCGGGTCGTCGGGCGACGGCTGCAGGACGAGCCGGCGCTCTTGATTTGTCACGAGCACGCGGACCGCGAGGTGCTCGTCGGTGAGCGCGCGCTGGTCGTCCGCGCCCTGGAACACGCCGGCGTCCTCGACGGCGTCGAGGAGCGCGCGGAAGGCCTCGAGGGGGAGCACGAAGCCCTCCGGATCCTCGAGCCCCGCGCTCTCCGAGACGAACGCTGCGCGCCGGCGGCGCCCCTCGGCGTCGATCACGTCGAACACCACCCGGGCGCGCGCGACATCGGCGTCGTCCACGCGGGTCAGCGTGCGCCGGGCGCGGAAGGTCTCGCGCGCCTCGTTCCACCACTGGGCCCAGGGGCTCGCGGTGGCGGGCAGGTCCTCACCGCTGAGGCGGCGGAGCGCCGCGAAGGCTGGCTCCACCACGCTCCCGTAGTCCACGAAGTGGTCGCCGCCGACGGTGGTGATCAGGGCGGTCACGACGTCGCGGTCGAGCAGCGTGCCGACGTTCGGGTCCGTCGAGTCGAGGCCGCCGAAGACCAGGGCGACGGCGCTCGCCCCGCGGCAGAGGAGGTCGGGGTGCAGCAGGCCCCGCCGGGTCGTCAGGGCCGACACCGTGGCCGGCTCGAACGCGTTCGTGCGCGTGCGGCGGCACCGCTCCACCAGGGAAAGCATGCCGTACGAACGCTCGCGGACGTCGCCGTCGCGGACGAGGGCGTTCACCCGCGGCGCGATGGCCGGGTCGTCGAGGCCCGCGAGGAGTTGGGCCGCGCGCCGCGCCACGTCGGGGTGCGGGTCGCCCAGCGCGACGACGAGCCGGTCCGGCGCGTCCACGGCCTGCGTGCGCGAGAGGAGTTCGAGGCCCGCCATGCGCACGCCGTGCTGCTTCCCGGGCGCGCGGAGGAGCCCGTCGATCTTCGGCCGGTCCTCGGGCGTGAGCACGCCCGCGAGGAACTCGGTCGCGCGCGCGCGGAAGACGGGACGGTCGAGCGACAGGAACCCGAACATCCACCGCTTGCACGCCGTCGGGTCGAGTTCGTAGGCCGCCTCGAAGAACGTCTCGAGCCGGCTCCCGTTCGGGCGGTCGGCGGCGGCCGTGAGGATCGTGCCGACGTCGGCGGCGTTGCCGACCTTGCCGAGCACCCACGCGGCGCCGGGCTTCACGGCGGCCGCGCCCTTGGCGACCGCGCGGCGGACGGGATCGACGCCGTCCGGGCCCATGAGCAGCAACGACTCCGCCGCCTTGATCCCGTCCTGGCCGGGCCACGTCGAGAGCCGGCGGATCAGCACCTGCGCCGGGTCGTTCGATGCGGGGTCGGCCTTCGCCGGCCGGGTCGGCGTCGCCGCGGGCGTGTCGGACGGCGCGGGGTCGTCCGGGTTGGAGAAGCGGAAGCCGTCGCCCGGTCGGGGCCGCCGCCCGCCCGGATCGTCCTCGGCGCGCGCTCGGGGCGCGGGCGCGAGGGCGCACGCGACGACGAACACGACGGAGCAGCGCAGCGGCAGACGCGGGGGCGGGCGCGGGAACATCGGGGGGGAGGATGACATCCGACGGGGCAGGGGCCGAGAACGTGGGGGGCCGACGTCACCGCGCCGTCACCCCCCGGACGCCGGGTCCCCGATCGCGTCCTCCCGTGTGCGCACCCGCGCTGCCAGCGCGGCGAGATCGGGCGCGCCGAGCCCCCGGTCGCCCTCGATCACCGCCCGCGCGACGGCCCGCGCCCGCAGCAGGATCGGGAGGTCGTCCGGCAGGCGCGCCGCGACGAAGGCCGGCGCGCCGTGCTGACGGGTGCCGAACAGATCGCCGGCCCCGCGCAGCCGGAGGTCCTGCTCGGCGATCTCGAAGCCGTCCTCGGTCCGCGCGAGGACCTCCAGCCGGTCGGGCCTCGGCCCCACCGACCGGTCCATCAGCACGCACAGCCCGCCGCCCGCGCCGCGTCCCACGCGCCCGCGCAGTTGGTGGAGCTGGGACAGCCCGAAGCGCTCGGCGTGCTCGACCACCAGCACCGTCGCGTTCGGGACGTCCACCCCCACCTCCACGACGACCGTGGCCACGAGCACGTCGAGCCCGCCCGCGCGGAAGGCGGCCATCACTGCGTGCCGCTCCTCCGCCTTCAGCTTCCCGTGCATGAGGCCCACGCGCGCCGCGGGGAGGGCCCGGGCCCACGCGTCGCGCCCGGCCGTCGCGTCGCGCAAGCCCGCGCGGTCCGACTCCTCCACGAGCGGGTAGACGACGAACGCCTGCCGCCCGGCGCGCAGTTCCGCCCGGACGCGCTCGAAGACGCGAGGCCCGTCCGCCGGCCCGACGACCCACGTCGTGCGCGGGCCGCGGCCCGGCGGGACGCCGTCGAGTACGGTGACGTCGAGGTCGCCGTAGGCCACCATGGCGAGCGTGCGCGGGATCGGCGTGGCCGTCATGACGAGCACGTGCGGCGCCGCCCCCTTGCTCACGAGTTCGCGGCGCTGCGCGACGCCGAACTTGTGCTGCTCGTCCACCACCACCAGCGACAGCCGCGCGAAGTGGACGTCGCGCGACAGCACCGCGTGGGTCCCGACGACGAGGTCGACCTCGCCGCGGGCGATCCGCTCGACGACCGCGGCGCGCGCCTTGCCGCGGCGGGCGCCGTAGAGCGCCTCCACCCGCACCTCGCTGCCCTCGAGCCACCGGCGGAGCGTCGCCTCGTGCTGCCGCGCGAGGACCTCCGTGGGCGCCACGAACGCGGCCTGCCGGCGGTTCGCGACGCATGCGAGGCACGCGTAGACCGCCACGAGGGTCTTGCCGGCGCCGACGTCGCCCTGGAGCAGGCGGCTCATGGGCGTACGCCGCGCGAGGTCGGCCCGCAGCGCGGCCACCGCCCGCTCCTGCGCGTCCGTGAGGCGGAACGGGAAGCGCGCGCGGATGCGCCGCTCGAGTTCGGGCGTGAACGTGAACGGCGTCGCCGTCATCGAAACCCGTGCCGCGCGGCGGCGGGCGAGGAGCAACTCGTGGACGAGGAGCTCGTCGAACGCGAACCGCGCCCGCGCGCGCTCGGCGTCGGCGGGCGCCGCGGGGAAGTGCAGGTCGCGGACGGCCTCGGCGAGCGCCGGCAGCGGCGTGGGGTCGAGCGTCCCCGACGACGTCGCGTCGAGCAGCCGCGCGGGCACGGCGTCGCGCAGGCCCGGCGCGGCCGCGAGCGCGAGCCAGACGGCCCGCCGCACGGCGACCGACGAGAGGCCCGTCGTGAGCGGGTGCACGGGCACGAGCCGGCCGACCGACGGGTGCGGGGCGTCGTCGGGCGGCAGGCGCTCGACCGACGGCGAGACCATCTCCGCGCGCGGTCTGCCGCGGGACACCGCGCCGAACAGGACGACGCGCACGCCGGGCGCGACGACCTTCCCGAGCCAGGGCTGGTTGAACCAACACACGCGCACCTCGCCGGACGGGTCGGCGACGGTGGCCTCGACGATGGCGAGGCCCGTCCGCGCGCGGATCGACCGCGACGCCTGCACCGTACCGACGACGGCCGCCTCCGTCCCCGCGACGAGCGCCCCCGCGGGCTGCGGTGCCCGCCGGTCCTCGAAGCGACGCGGCGCCAGCCGGAGCAGGTCGTCGAGCGTGCGCACGCCGAGCCGCGCGTACACCTCGGCCCGCGCCGCGCCGACGCCGGGCAGGCGCGCGACGGGGTCCTCCGGCCGGAGCGGGGCGTCGGCGACGGCCGGAGACGCGGTCATCGCGGGGACTGCAGCCGCGGCGCGGCCCACGCGCGCGGGTAGTCGGCGAGGAAGCGAGCCGTGGCGCGCGCCCGATCGGTGTCGCCGCCGGCGGTGGCGAGGCGCAGGAGCGCGCGCGCTCGGGCGGGCGACGGCGGCCCGTCGACGGCGAACCGCCACAACGCGGCGTCGTCGCCCGCCGCCACGACCGCGACGAGTTCGACTTCGTCGCGGAACGACGGGTCCACGCCCCGCCGGTCGCCGATGTCGGCCAGGGCGCGCTCGAGCGCGGACCGGTCGCCGCGGCGCTCGTACGCGTCGAGCGCGCGCAGCGCCTTCTCGACGACGGCGGGGCGGGCCTCGCCCGTCCCGCGCGCCCGCGCGTCGGGCGACAGCACGATCCCGGCGCCGACGCCGACCACGAATCCGAGTCCGGCGAGCAGGAGCACGGTACGTCGCCGCATCGACGCCTAGGCTACTCCGAGGCGCGCGATTCCGCGCGCGGTCAGCGGGGCAGGACGACGACGCGCACGCGCCGCAAAGCGCGGGGGGCGTCGCGGTCGGCCGACGGATCCGCCGGCGCCCGCGCGCCCGCTTCCGGTGCGCCCGCCTCGCTCGACGGCGAGGTCTTCTCGTCGTCGCCCTTCGCCGGGTCCGCGGCCTTGCGCTTCGGCATCGCCTCGGACGGGCGGGCGGAAGGCGGCGGCACGGGCGCGCGCGGCGGGGCCGCGGCCCCGCCCGGCGACGGCGGCGCGCCGGGCTTCGCGGCGTCGGACGCGGCCGCGTCGGGCCGCTCGAGCCCGTCGCCCTCGGCGTCCTCGGCGTCCTCGGCGTCGTTCGTCGAGCGCGCCGCGAGACGCTTGAGGGCCCCGGCGGCGGCGAGCGCGTCGAGCGGGAGTTGCATCACGAAAGACCCGAGCGCGACATCGGCGTCGGCCACGGGCCTCGCGTCCCCCGCCGATTGTCCGTCGCGGGCCTTCCGCGCGGCCTCCAGGCGGTCGGTGGCCGCGAGGCCCCACCGACCCTCGTCGGCGGCCGCGTCCGGCACCTCCCGCCGCTCGACGACGCGCAGCGTCCGCGCGAGCCGGACGTCGCCGATCGGGGCGAGCGCGAGCAGCGCGAGGTGCGCGCGCGCCTCATCGAGCGAGGCGGCGCGGATGACGAGGACCTCGTCAACGCCCTCCTCGGCGCGGCGCAGGCCCGAGCGCAGACCGCGCTCGCCCTTCGACGCGGCCTTCGACGCGGCCTTCGGCGCGGCCTTCGACTCGGTCGCCGCATCCGTCGCCGCATCCATCGCCGCATCCATCGTCCGGGCGGCGTCCTTCTTCCCCGCCGCGGGCTCGCCGGGCGCGCCGGGCGCGTCGGACGGCGCCCGCAGGCCGTCCGGCACCGCGCCGCCCGGCGCGCGGAAGCCCCCGCTCGGGGTCCCGCTCGGAATCGGACCGGTCTCGCCGCGGCCCGTCCACGGCGCGCTCGAGCCGGGCGTCGGCGACGACGGTGCGCCGGTCGTCCCCTCCAGCGCGACCGCAGCCGAGGGCTCGACGGGGGGCGCGCCGGCGCCGTCTTCGCGCGCGGGCGCGACGGCGCCCAGGGTGGCCGCCCCCGCGTCCGGGCGGTCGCCGTACGACTCGTCGGTGCGGAGCGCGAGCCACAGCCCGGCGCCGAACGCGATCCCGAGCATGGCGGCGATCGGCACGACGAATCGCGACCGCGCGGAGAACGCCGCGCTACCGCCACTCGGTGCCCGGGAATGCGTCGGCGTCCGGGACGGCGCCGACGCGTCGGGGACCGCGTCGGCGCGCCACCCGACCGGGCCGCCGGGACCCTTCGCGCGCGTGTCGCCCAACGGACCGGAGCCCGACGG
>Ga0163144_10010688_pt1 | contig 19528 bp, 14 predicted proteins | sample OliLak19BULKMAT1_FD_123175 | JGI IMG/M metagenome (GOLD analysis project Ga0163144, IMG submission 123175) | Freshwater microbial mat bacterial communities from Lake Vanda, McMurdo Dry Valleys, Antarctica - Oligotrophic Lake LV.19.BULKMAT1 | ecosystem: Environmental > Aquatic > Freshwater >... | reverse complement strand
CTACCAATCCATCAGCGAGACGCGCTCCCTCATGCGAGGGAGCGCGTTTTGTTTTGTGGGCTTATCGAGGCTTTGCGGAAGCACGGTTTATTGCTTCTGCAAGACATTACATAAAAGAAATCCGGAACTGCCCATATCTATGAGCAATTCCGGTAGTGGTGGGGACGGAGGGACTTGAACCCTCACGAGTTACCTCACAAGTTCCTAAGACTTGCGCGTCTGCCATTTCGCCACGTCCCCGTGCATGTATTATAACATGCTAAACACCCCAGGTACAATAAAACACGTAAGCTTTCTTCAGGGTTTATGTGTTTTCGTAGCCAAGTGATTGTGCGCCAACTCTGCAATTCTTGCTTCTTTGGCATACTATCGCCGAAGGATCTGGGCAACATAGGTACCATTACGCTGAAGAAGTTCAATGGTTGTTTGTTTGCCACTGATTCGTACTCGTTCAACCTTTAATGGTATAGCACCATTAACCTCAATCCTATATTCACCAAGAGGAAGCGACTCGGCTGCTGTGCCAACTGGCCCGCTAAAGACTTCTTGGCCTTGTTTGTCGATAATGCGGTAGGTAAGCTGAACAGCTTGTTGCAATGCATCCGCAAGTTGTTTGGCATCTGCTGCATCAAAATAGCTTCCTCCGCCTTGTTCAGCGATGGCCTGCAGACGTGCTTTCCAATCCTCTGGCCCAATCGCAAAACCAATCACACTTATTCGCACATTGGGATGTGTTGCTCGGAGATCAGCTGCGGCTTTTGCTGGATCGCCGTTACACGTTTCATCACCATCGCTTACGAGAATGACGAGTACATCGTTTGTAATGCCATTCACATCCTGGGCTACCTCACGAATTGATTGCTCCATCGGAGTTCGGCTCAGGCTAACTGGCCGGATGCTACGTATTTTTTCCATAAGGTTTGCTCGTTCAAGCGGTGCAAATGGGGTAACGAGTTCGAGATCGCTGCAATCATCCGTTCGCTGACGACCATAGGTTCGTAGCGCAATGTTTGTATTATCGGGGAGCGATTGAACGAGTGTATTGAGTGAGTTGTGGGCGACATCGATCTTGACGTTATCACCGATCTTCGCAAGCATGCTTCCAGAAGCGTCAAGGATGATCTCAAGGTTTGGGCTAGTCTGAACTGGATTCTGGCCTGATGCCATACGTACCAATAATGCACTTGTTTTGGGCACAGTTGGCTTTGATTGTTGTGCAGGAAAAGGAGTTGGGCGCTCTGGTTGAGGCAGGGGTAGTGCTGTTGGAGCTATTGCGGATGGCTCTGTTGCGGACAATCGGAAGATGGCAATCATAGCAATCACTACCAAGAGCAAGGCACTGCCAGCGGTGACAATAGTTCGTCTGGAAAGGGTGCGCTTAGGAGTTGGCGGGAATGCACCAACTGGCATTGTAGATCGGGAGATCTCTGCTTTAAGTTGTGCCTCTGCCAAAATTTTATCTAGTTCAGGATCAGCAACACCCATCTCGCGTAATCGCGTAAAGATGCTAATTGCTTCATCCCAGCGAGCTGCACGAAGATGCTCCATTCCTTCGTGAAACATCCGCTCCATTTCTAATGTTCGCATGGTGCCCATATGTACCCTCACCGTGCAATAAAACGCTGAAACAGCGATGTTGCGCTATCGTGCGCTGCTTGTGACAAGTTAAAGGCCTGGCTAAAACTCTTGGTGCATGGCGCGATCTATCGCGTCCCTGCGGATCACAACTCATCAGATAAACTCGGATGATGTACTAGCTCTTGAATGGCAAACCGTTGCTGCCAAAAATCTGTGGCGATAGACTCAAATTGTGCTGCTGAATCTGATCCATAAACTGTGGACGTAAACCAGTTGGTATGATCTTCCCGGCGATCTTGCCATCGCGCATGCCCTGGTGTTGGAACACGAACAGATCTTGCATCGCAACGACATCGTTTTCCAGGCCGACAATCTCAGTGACCTGTGTGATGCGGCGTGAACCATCCTGCATGCGTTCAAGCTGTACAATCAGATCGACTGCCGATGCGATCTGTTCACGGATTGCTCGTATTGGTAGATCCATACCGGACATCAGAACCATTGTTTCCATACGCCGAATGGCATCCCGTGGTGAGTTGGCATGCAATGTCGTCATCGATCCATCGTGGCCTGTATTCATTGCCTGGAGCATGTCCAGCGTTTCGCCTGCACGGCACTCGCCAACAACGATTCGATCTGGGCGCATACGCAATGAGTTGATCACTAAATCACGCATCGAGATCTCACCGCGCCCTTCAACATTGGCTGCTCGTGATTCCAGGGTGACAACATGGCGCTGTTGGAGCTGAATTTCGGCGGCATTCTCGATCGTAATAATCCGCTCATCCGCTGGAATGAATGATGAGAGTACATTGAGCATTGTGGTTTTGCCAGTACCCGTCCCACCGGCGACAACAACATTGATCCGTGAAATGACGCAGGCGCGCAGAAACTCAACCAGCTCGGCGCTGGCACTTCCCCGTGTGATCAGATCCTGTGCTTTCAGTGGTTTCTTCGAGAACTTGCGAATTGTGAGCGTTGGGCCATTTAAGCACAGCGGCGGAATAATGACATTAACACGACTGCCATCGGGAAGGCGTGCATCCACCATCGGCGAAGTCTCATCGCAGCGCCGGCCAAGTGGTGCGATGATCCTGTCGATAATCCGGCGAACATGATCTTCATCGGCAAAGCGCACATTTGATTCAACGATTTTCCCGCCGCGCTCAACCCAGATCTGATTTGGCCCATTGACCATGATTTCGCTAATGCTATCATCGGCCAGCAGTTCTTCGAGTGGGCCGAAACCAAGCAATTCAAACTGTGCCAGGCGTGCGATCCGGGCGCGCTCGCGCTCGGGCACGAGACGCCCACCACGCTCAAGTTCTTCGCCGACAAGCGTGGAGATGCGTTGGTTATACTGGCTAGCCTGCTGCCCGCCCTCTTCCATCTCAGAGATGAGCCGAGCCTGAACCCGCTCAATCAGATCACGGTCATCACGCGATGCATTTGGTATATTCGCGGGTGCAGCGATTGCAGCAGGCGTATGCTGTGTTGGTGATGGCGGCTCGGCTGGTTCGGGGTTGCCATCGCGCCCAATTCTTCCCACACGTAATCGGGGCATTGATCAATCCTCTCTAGGTGTCACCACGAACAATTCGCATAATTGAACTTCGGTTCCAGGATGCATTGGCATCTGGCCGATCTTTTGGCTTGGCAGTTTTAGCTGGGGTGTGCATGAGTGAGAGTGTACTCACTTCATCTCCGGTGACATATGCTGCTAATTTGAGCAGGCTTTGTGCAACCCATGTTTGTGGATGTGATGCAACGACGGGGATGCCCCGATTGACGCTGTGGGTAACGAATTGGCCTTCGCTTGGGATATTCGCACCAACGGGATGGCGGAGATGTTTCTGAACATCCTGGAGTGAGATCCCGTTGACACTTGGGAAGCGATTCAGTACCAGGGTGATCCGGCCACGCACCAAGTTCTGCGCTTCGATATGTTCCAAAAAGCTCTTGGTGTTTTTAAGTGATGGAACCTCGGGGGTTGTGACAACCAGCACTTCATCTGCCTGCGCGAGCAGTGTTTCGGTGATCTCATCCAGGAACGACCATGTATCGCAGACGACATAGTTGAAGCGCTCAAGCAGCCGATCAAGGATGATCGTGAGGGTCTGCTGATCCAACTCGCCCGCTGCTTCTGGTGTATTTGGTGCTAAGAGAACCTGAACGCCAGAGTTATGCTGCTGGAGTACACCGTTGAGCATCGTATCATCGATATCGTTCGGATTGGCAAACAATTCCTGCATTGTGTTGCGTGCCCATATATTCATGAGTACGCCAACATCGCCAAATTGGAGGCCGAAATCGGCTAGCACAATTTTGGTGTTGCTGATCTGACGCAGACCAACCGCGAGATTTGTTGCTACTGTTGTTGTACCAACGCCACCTTTTGGCGAAGTAACAACCACAAGCTTGCCGCGTGCTCGTGATGGACCGCCTTCTGTGGGGACGAGGGTGCGGATACGGCGATCATTTTCGGTGAGCATTGCGTTACGGATGCTGGTGATCAGTTCGGTAAAAGCAACAGGCCTTGCTAGAATATCGCGGGCACCAGCAGCAACGAGGCGTCGGAGTGTTGCCATATCGGCCTGTGCAACGACGCCAATACAGAGGGTGTTGGGGAGCGATGTGAAGATGCGGCGAACCCCACTTTCGGTCTGCTCGATGCTGCGATCAAAGATGACAATATCGGGCTGCGATTGGTTGACCAAATCGAGGCCGACATTCAGTAGGCCAACGCGCTCGACCGACTCGATGTCTGGTTCGCGCTCAAGCCGATTGATCCACTCCTGATCAAGTTGATCGGGTGCAGTAATAATAACAACACGGATCGAGCGAGATGTCACCTGAATTTCCTTTCCGAAGCCATAGTGGCTTTTCAGATAGCGCCATTGGCCACCAATGGTCAGGACATTAGTACCTGAGTACCAAGGAAACCGTATGAGGAAAAAGAAGGTTACGTTGTTTCAGGTGACAGTTCCTACATTTCCTAGATTGCATCGTTACCAAGTCTGAACAAACTAATCTTCTACTTTACTTGACGAGCTTCCCAGAGAAGCATATAATTAGTGCATAACATTTGGTGGGTAGGCTCAGCGGCGAGGGTGCTTGTGATGCGAGCTTCAAGGCCAATACGATACTCAGTTTGCTAGGGCGGCGCAGGGTAGTGATCCTGCAGCCGCCTTTGTGTTTTTTTGTCGCCGCTGCCGCAACCCTCATTGGATCGCCGCCAGGACGGAAATTCCCAAAGGAGGCACTGTTATGCACTCGGATCTGATCGGCAAGATTGAGAAAGCGCGTTACTATGCGCAGGAACCAGAACGATTTGCGATCAATGCACTCACAGCGGATTTAAAAGGTGAGAACCATGGGCACTCAATCGCTCTTCGAGAGGATACGTGGAGCTGTGATTGTGGGGCATTTCAGCGGCATCATACGTGTTCGCATGTGATGTCACTACAGAAGTTGCTCTCGCCAATGCTTTCTGAGCAGGCACGTGTGGATATGCCACTCAGAATGCATTCTGAAATGATCAGTATGATTGAGAAGAGCCGCCATTATGTTCATGAGCCAGAGCGAATCACGATCACTGGTTTGAGTGGCCATTTTCATGGCTCAAACAATATACATGTATTAGCATACACAGGTCATAGTTTGTCGTGTGATTGTACGACGTTTCGGTTGTATCAAACCTGTGCACATGTGATGGCGCTGCAGAAGATCTTGACGGCAATGCTGCCACCTGAGGCGCTGCAATCGCTTAGCCCAATAGCCGAACAGCAGATTGCTGGAGCATTGAGTTGATCTAGGGCTTTATGAGATGCCCCCTCCCGTGTCGGCGGGTAGGGGGCATTCTTGTGTTATGCTCATGGCAGAGGTGTGATAGCGATGTGAGGCAAGAGGATCTATGACACTGGTAATTGCGCACCGAGGTGCTTCGGCATATGCCCCGGAAAACACGATGCCGGCATTTGAGCTAGCGGTACATCAGGGCGCAGATATGGTTGAGTTCGATGTTCAGCGTAGTTCCGATGGAGTATTGGTTGTTTTTCACGATGACACAACAGAGCGCTGGGATGGGAAGAAGCGCCTGATGACGGATTGCACATTTGCGGAGTTGCAGCAGATTAGTATTCGAGGCGCACGAATCCCTAGATTGGCAGAGGTTTGTTCATATGCTCGTGAGCAACACCTCCGCATGAATGTTGAGTTGAAGCAGGTTGGCATTGGGGCGGATGTGGCGCTGCTTCTACGTGAAGAGCGCGTGGAGGATCTTGTATTGATCTCCTCATTTGCCCGCCAAGCGCTTGCTGAGGCGGAACTATCTTGCCCGCACATTCCACGTGGCTACCTGATGGGTAACAATACGCTGCGCCCGACTGTGCGATTTCGGGAAAGCTGGCCATTGTTGGCACTGAAAGAAGCCAACGCTCAAGCATGGCATCCAACGCACCAGATTCCATTTGTGATGCGGGTTATTCCTGTCGTGCGGCGAGCTGGGTATAAAGTTCATGTGTGGACGGTCAATGACCAAGCTGTGCTGCGGCGATTGGTTGATATCGATGTTGATGGAATTATCACCGATATGCCAGATGTGCTGCGGCGGATGATTCAAGCGAAGGATTGATGCTCTTTGACGCGTAGGGGACGCTGTGCTATAATCTCAGTAGTTTGTGTGTGATAGCAGGGAGATGGCCTGCGTGATGCAGCCAGTCTCTCGCTTTTTTGTGTACGGTGGAGTAGCAGATGTCTCAGCAATTGATTGATTCGATTGAGGGTCGGCAGAAGAAGTCGACTATTCCTGAATTTCGAGTTGGCGATACTGTTCGAGTTGGCGTACGGGTCGTTGAAGGCAGCCGTGAGCGTGTCCAGGATTATGAAGGCGTTGTGATCCGGCGGCGCAGTGGTGGGATCAACGAGAACTTTACGGTGCGACGAATCGCTTCACACGGGATCGGTGTTGAGCGAACGTTTCTGTTGCATGCGCCGCGCGTCGAGACGATTGCGGTTGTGCGGCGAGGGAAGGTTCGCCGTGCGCGGTTGTTCTATCTTCGCGGCCTGACTGGTAAGGCGGCCCGGATCAAGGAGCGCCGCATATAGGCGGCTTGGGTCTTCTGCCATGCCTATTGGCTGTGTATTCGGGGCTGGTTGTGATCGCTTGCTGCCATCCGGATGTCGAAAGCTAATGGCTGACTACCTGATACGCCTTATTCGTTGGTGCTTTGATCGCTTCTACCGCGAGTTTGCCTGGACGTATAATACTGTCGCGGCAGCAGTTTCGTGGGGACATTGGCGCAGTTGGGTATTAGCGGTACTACCGTTCTTGCATGGTGATGTGCTTGAACTTGGCTGCGGAACGGGTCATCTTCAGTTAGCATTGGCCGATTACTCTGCGGTAACGCGGGTGATCGGCCTTGATATTTCGTGGCCCATGTTGATGCTGACTCGCCGCAATACTGCCATAGCACGGCTTGTGCGAGCCGATGTGCGTGGCATTCCGCTGGCAGATGAATCGTTTGATTGTGTTGTTGCAACCTTCCCGAGTGAGTATATCGCTGATTCTCAAACGCTTGCGGAGGTATGGCGGCTGCTGCGCCCTGGTGGCCGATTTGTGGTGCTGCTTGGCGCGCAACTGGCTGGGCCAGATGTGTATCGGCGTTTGATTGCACTGGCGTATCGGTTGATTCTGCCATCGACGCCGGTTGCTGAGGCCGATGTGCCGGTGGGCGCTTCGGCAGTGCGGTTGCTGGCAGCACTAGAAGATGCCAAATTGCCCGCCCGTGATCGCTGGGTCAGCGCACCAGGTGGAGCCGTGTATCTTCTTGAAGCGCTGAAGCACTAAATGCCACCGACGATTGATGAGGAGTTGGCGCTACTGGCATATGGCCATCGGCGGATCGCCGGGCTGGATGAGGCTGGGCGTGGTTGTTGGGCTGGGCCTGTTGTTGCGGCAGCTGTAGTGCTTGATCCAGCCATACTGGCCGATCCGCGACCACTTGTGGGCGTTGATGATTCGAAAACCCTGAGTGCTGTTCGGCGTAGTGTGTTGTTTGAACGGATTCTGGCGTGTGCGATTGGCTGGGGCATTGGCATTGTTCCGGCACATGTGATCGATACCCATGGGATCTTGCCTGCGACACGGGTTGCCATGCAGATTGCATTATTGCGATTACCCCAGCTCCCCGATGCGCTGCTGATTGATGCGGTTCATCTCACAGATTGGCCCTGCCCACAGAAGGCGCTCATTCGTGGCGATGGTCGCTGCCTCTCGATTGCGGCTGCCTCTATTCTTGCCAAAGTGACGCGTGATCGGTATATGGATCAGCTTGCGGTGGGGCATCCGGCCTATGGGTTTGCCAGCCATAAGGGCTATGGGACGCTTATTCACGAGCAGGCGCTCCTGGCATATGGGCCGTGTGAGCAGCACCGACGCACATTTCGGCCACTCTCCGATTTTCTGACCAACGGAAGCTGGCCGATGAGTACGAGGTTTGGCTTTGGTACAATACACCCCGCACGAGATCGGGGCGCTGGAGATAATGATGACAATTGATTTTGATACGATTGATTATATGGCGCAATTGCGTCGTTCCGGGCTGCGGCCATCGGAAAAGCTGGTGCAGCGGATTCTTGGATTGGGTGCAGCAGCGATTGCGCCATTGCTAGAATTGGCGACGGATCGGGCTGCATTATATGATGCTCCACCAACTGGCCTGGCGGGAATTCATGCGTTGCGATTGCTTGGCGAACTGGGTTTTGGCAGCATCGTTGAGCCATTGTTGCTTGCTGGCCCAATGAATATTGATGAGACCGAAGAAGGGAGTGCTCCTGAGCTCTGGGATTCGGAATTGCCCCAGATTTTGGCACGCTTTGGCGCATCGATCATGCCGCAGTTGTGGGCTTTCGCCGATGATACTGCTCACTATTTTGAGGGCCGTAGTTCGGCGCTGGTGACACTTTCGTATATTACGGCGGTGGCAACGGATGTGCGCGATGAGGTTGTTGCCGGGCTGCGTGAGCGGCTTGCGGCGACTGATGATCCACAGTATGCCGGGTATCTTCTGATTGCGCTTGGGAATATTGGCGCACCCGATGTCTATGCCGAGGTGATGGCATTGTATAAGGCTGGAAAGATCGACCGTGACTTGATCGGGCCAGCGACGGCACGGCAATTGCTGCTGAGTAAAGGCGAGAAGCGCTTGGCCTGTGCCAAGCACCCATTCTGGGAGCGCTATGATCAGCATGGCCCATTTGCGCGTCAGCCGAATCGATAACCGATTGATAGGTGACCATTATCCGCAGATTGTGCAGATTTCCGCAGATTGAGCTGTTTGCGAGGAGTAGATGGCTGTGATTGATCCGCAGCAACCAATTATCGCGGTGGGTGATCTCGTATGGGATGTGTTGGTCAAGCCCGATGCGCTGCTCCTACCTGGTGGTGATGTGACAGGGCAGATCGCCCTAACTCCTGGTGGATCCGCTGCCAATACGGCTGCGTGGGTAGCGCGATGTGGCCTGCCTGCCGGGTTTGTTGGCATGGTCGGGGCAGATGTGTTTGGCGACCTGATCCTTGCGGATCTGGCACGGGAAGGCGTTCAGTTGCATGTTGCTCGCACGGCGGCCCGTGATACCGGGGTGATTCTGGCACTGATTGATCGGGCTGGTCAACGCAGTATGGTGACCAATCAGGGTGCCGATTTTGCGTTGATGCCGGGTGATCTGCCACAGGCCGTGATCGAGGCAGCTGGCCATGTTCATATCACGGCATGGTCGTTGTTTACCGATCCGCCGCGAGCAGCAGCGATTGAGGCAGCCCGATTAGCACAGGCAGCGGGTGCTGTTGTTTCATTCGATCCTGCCTCATATCAGATGATCCGTGAGATTGGCCATGATGCCTTTGACCGCATTGTGGCCGGGTTGCATGTTGACATGCTGTTCCCGAATCGTGATGAAGGGATGGCGCTCACTGGCGAGCGGGAACCAGAAGCGATCGCTCGTGCTTTGGCGCGGCGCTTTCCGGGTGCGATTGTGGCGCTGAAACTTGATCATGAGGGCTGCTTTGTGCTGAGCGACGAATATGCGCGGCATCATCGCACCAACCCTGTGACAGTTATGGACACGACTGGTGCTGGCGATGCATTCAATGCAGCGTTTATAGCGCGCTACCGCCGTGATGGGGATTTGGATGCGGCAGCACGCTTTGCCAATGCGGTTGCTGGATGGGTTGTTGCCCATTATGGTGCGCGACCAGCGGCAGATGATCAACTAACAGCGATATTGGCTGCCACTTCTTATTCATAAGCATGCTATACTGAGCGCGTTCTTCTGTATTCGCGTTTCCCATCGCAAAGGAGCGAGCGTGCGCATCCTGCGCTGGGCCAGCAGGGTCTGGATCGGGATCTTAATCCTCAGCACGCTGCTCTCCGCTCTGTTGGCGGGTGGGCGGCTGGCATTGCCGCTGTTCGCGCCATCCCCGGCGTTGCGCGCATCTGAACCAGCCGATGGCGCTGGCGATGTGTCGGTGTTGGCCGATCTTCTTGTGCAGTTTGATCGCCCGATGAACCCGCGTACGGTTGAACGAGCTGTGCGCCTGATTCCACCAACGGCCTACACCACTACCTGGGATGCCACTGGCACGACGCTGACGATCTCGCCAACAGTGCTTTTGCTGCCCGCAACCGATTACCGCCTGATGATCGAGCAAAGCGGCCTGAGTCGTGAACTCAGCCGACTGGTTCGCCCGATTACAATTTCCTTCCGCACAGTTGCCGCTCCAGCAGTGCTTGCCACGGTACCTGCTGAGGGTAGCGTTGATGTGCCATCATCAGGGGCGTTGTTGGTCAGTTTCAGCCGTGCGATGGTGCCGCGTGAGGCACTTCTTCAGCCGATAACGATGCCTGAATTACACTTTGAGCCGCCGATTTCTGGGCAGGCGATCTGGATCGACCAGATGACGCTTTTGTTCCGGCCAGATGGCGTGTTACTCCCAGGCGAGCACTACCAGGCGCTGGTCGATGCGAATCTGACAGATCTTGGCGGTGGGCCGCTTGGCCAGCGCGTTGCATGGAGCTTCCAAACCGCTGTTCCGCTGGTGTTGGAATATGGGCCACTTGATGGTGCCCGTGATGTACCATCGCGCAAACCGTTAACTGCCCATTTGAGCGTGCCATTGCCACGTGAGCGAATTATCGCTGGCCTGACGATCTCACCAACACTTGCCACTGCTATCATATCTGCGGATCTGCCAGATGGCACGCAGGTGCTAACGATTACACCGCAGATTGGATGGAACCCAAGCACTGCTTACCATGCCGAGCTGCGATTGGGCGAGCGACCTGTTGCGCATTGGAGCTTCGTTGTTGCCCCGCGGCCTGCATTGATTGGCCGATTCCCTGGTGTTGGCCAGATCCTGCCGCCAGGCCAGGATATCCGCCTAATTTTCAGTACGCCTGTTGGTGCTGAAGCATTGCGTGAGGCAATACGGTTTGATCCCCCAGCCACAGATGTACGCGTCTCTGGTTCTGGTGAGGAAGTGCGGATCGGCGCACAATTGCGTGCTGGAACAGCCTACACGCTCACGATTCCGGCTGAATTTGCCGACCAGAGCGGAGCGCAGCTTGGTACGAATTATCCGGTTCGTTTTACTACCGCTGCCGCTCAACCAGCTCTTCTTTTGCCCGAAGCGGTGAATCGGCAGGTGACTGTTGCTCCTGATCAACCAATCGATCTATTGGTGCGCCGTACGAATGTTTCGGCATTATTGGTTGATCTCTATGAGCTTGATGAGGCGACGGTTGTTCGGACGCTGGTGTTTGATGCCACAGATTGGCGCTTCTTCGAGCCGGAGCGCTATCGGCGGCCATTGCTCCGTTCGTGGACGGTGCCGTTGAGCGATACGATTAATGCGACTGCTGAGGATCGCCTGGTGGTGAAAACGTCCGATGGTCAGGCACTGCCACCGGGGATCTATTATGTTCGCATTCGGACACCCGAGGGGCCACGTACGGATCTGCTGTTGACGGTATCTCGCACTCGGCTGGCCTTGCAATTCGGTGGATCGGGTGGGCTTGTGTGGGCCACCGATGCAATCAGTGGCACAATCATTGCAAATGAATCGGTGGCACTGTATCAGGACGATGCGCTCATTTTGGAAGGGACAACCAATCAGCAGGGGTTACTTGCATTCACTATTGCTGGTGGTGGGCCACATCGATATGCCGCGCTTGTTCGAGGTTTACAGCCTGCATTGGTGACAGATGGGCCGTTGACGTTTGTGCAACCGGGCCTGGGTGATCGCTATAGGCTCTCTTTCACCACCGATGCTGCGCTGTACTCTACAGGTCGGGTGGGTGCAGCGATCCAGGTAGCTGGGTTTGTGCGCCAGGTTGTGACAGGGACGCTGGGCTTGCCAATTAACCCGCCGCCTGTCACGATTCAGTTATATGGTGTCGATGGCCGGATTATCACCGAGCTACGTAGCGCAGTTGATCAATATGGAACGTTTGCGGCACAGATTCCCTTGGATGCAGCATTGCCAGTCGGCTCGTATCGGGTGCAGGCCGAGATCGGTGGCAGAGTTGAATCAGTGCCGTTGCTCCTAGCGCCGCAGCATGGCTCTGGATTGGATCTGCGCGTGTATCTGCCAGATCCAGCACGAACCGATGAACCTGCTATGCTTATGGTTGAGACGCCAACTGGATTGCCAGTTGGTGGCTTGCCAATCACTTGGACACTCTCGGCAGAACCGGTTGTGGCAATGTTGCCAGATGGATATATCGTTGGCACGGGAACGTTTGCGCCGCCTACCCCTCAGGTTGGTACAGGCCGTACAGATGCGGAGGGGCGGCTGACGGTTGTGATTTCTGAAACAGCATCGCTCACTGGGATGCCGCTGCGCTATCATCTGACTGCGCGGGCGGTAGGGCCGGACGACATGCAAGCGATTGGTGCGGCAAGCTTTGTTGTTCACCCAGCAGATGTGTATGTTGGAATTCGGTTGCGCCAGCAGGTTGTTGCTGCTGGGGCATCGGCGGATATTGAATTACTGGCTGTTGATCCGGCTGGTATCCCACAACCAGGCAAGACGCTACGGGTTGAGCTTTTTCGTGCGGATGGATTGAATGAGCGGCCAGTAGCGACTCGGCAGGTTGTTGCTGGCGGTGATGGAACGGCATTGCTCAGCCTGCCGCTCAGCGGTGGCCAACAGTATCTGATTCGAGCCAGTACTGCCGCTTCGCAGGGCCGCCGTGCAATAAGCGAGACGATGGCCTGGGCGATTGGAACACCGACAACGGCGCTGGATGGACCGCTACTCATCGCTGATCGTAGTGTTTATAAACCGGGCGACACTGCGACCCTGCTCGTGCGGCTTGCGGATGCGCGACCTACGGCGCTGATTACAATTGCACGCGGCACAGAGCTTGTCCCTGAGGTGCGGGCCATCCGTTCTGGTGAGACGATCACAGTGACACTGTTGGCGAGCGATACACCTGGTGTGCGCGTGACATTATTTGTACCGGGAGTGCAGCAACGGCCAGCATCCACAACTTCGTCCATGCTACGTGTTGCAGCAAGTGCATCACAGCCAGTTGTGGCGATCAGCACCGATCAGCCAGCGTATATGCCTGGAAGCACGGCGACTGTGACGGTGACAACGACTGATGCGGGCGGGCAGCCGTTACCTGCCAATCTGCTGGTGGCACTTGTTGGTGGCGAGCGGCCCATAGTGGGGGCATCGAACACACAGCAGGCAGATCCTCCCAATCCGCTCGGGCGGGCTGTGTATTGGAGTGAACCATTACGCACAGAAACCGGCATACAGCGGCTGGTGATCCCGTTGCCGCACGATCCAGGGCCGTTACGGCTTGAGGTATGGGCAGCCGGAACCGATCAGGTTGTTTCTGCGGAACTGGATCTACAGCTTCAAGAAGATCTTCGTGTTCGTGTGGATGCACCGCCATTTCTTCGTGTTGGCGATCAGTTTGATATTGGTACCTGGCTTGTCAATACAACTGCGCTCACCGAGACGGTGAGCCTGAATCTAACGGTTGATGGGATTGTTGCAGCGGATGGCGGATTCCCGGAGCAAACGGCAATTCTGGCCCCATATGAACGGAAACGGTTTGCCTGGATTGGAATAGCCGCGCAGGGGCCAATGGTGCGTATGCGCGTGCTGGCACAGAGCGCCCGTGGCACAGCTTCTGATTCGGTTGAACGACCAGTTGTGCAGGATGTTCCAATAGTGACAGTAACTGGCGGTGGGTTGCTCGCAGCAGCGGATCAGCGGATCATTACTGGCGATGGATCGGGTGGGCTAACGATTGACCTGGCCGCCGCGCCTGATGCCATCGCGCTGCGAGTGGCGCGAACAATGGCAGTTCAGCCGGCCCGTAGCCTGGTTGATGAGGCCGCGCTGCTGTTACTGACTGCACCGATGACCGAGACTCACAATCTGGCGCGTGCCGCAATCGCCCGCTTAACTGCAGCACAGGCCAGCAATGGGGGCTGGGGTTGGTGGCCAACATTACCGGCACAGCCAGTTGTTACCGCGGTAGTGCTGGAGGCATATGCGGCTGCACGTAGGGCGGGATTAAACGTACCTGATCGATCACGCAGTCAGGGCTTTGCATGGAGTATAGCAGCGGTTGATGATCCACAGCTGGCATTGGATGTGCGGGTACAGCTTGCCTATGCGCTCAGCCTACATGGGCAAATGCCGATTGAGCGGCTGCAAGCATTGGCTGCCGAAGCCGATATCCTTGGGCCAGAGGGTGCCGCAACATTATTACTCGCGCTGCCTCCAAGCGCGGCTCAGAACCGGGCAGATGTGCTCGCTCGATTGAACGCACTTGCCATCCGTGATACAAATGGGGTGCATTGGGCAGCGCGTGCCGACACGCTTGGCGGAGCAACGGCCATAACAGGATTGGCATTACTGGCGCTGCAACAGGCCAATATCGAACCACAGCTCCGTACTGCAGCACTGGCAAACATCGCAGCGACACGCGGGCCGGATGGGTGGGGCTCGCCATATGCGACAGCACGGGCAATTATTGCGCTACGGGCGATCTGGCTTGGCACTGCGCTGCCGCCGCGGATTGCGATTGAATTGAATGGTGAACGATTGGTTGAGCAGAGTAGTGGATTAATGACTGCGACATTGCGGTTGGATCTGCCATCGACGCGATTGCGCTCAACGAATCTATTAACGACAACGATCATTGGCGGTGTTGGCGGTTCGGCATTGTTAAGCTACCGTTTGAGTGGCGTTGTGACAACACCAGTAAGCCTGGATGGCACGCTTCTGTTGCGCGATGAACTGGAGGGTGGTATTGTTCGCTTAACGTTGCTTGTTCGGCAGCCAATTCCATTTGCATTGCTTGATGTGCCACTGCCGCCTGGAGCAGATGTGCAGGTGCGGCCCAACAGCGGACCAATGGTTCTCGTCGCCCATACCCCAGAACGGTTGCTGTTTGCGACGGATCGGCTTGCCCCTGGACTGTATGAGTTTCGTTATCAGCTACAGGGGAATGAGCAGCAGGTCTTTCGGGTTCCGCAACCGCAGCTTCGCCAGATGAGCGGTGAGCATGCGCTCGAAGAACGGTGATTCATTCTGGTTACTAACTGGTTCTGGTGTGTCACCAAACTGTAATAGTTCTTACTAGATGATGTAGGTTATTTGTGAAGCTTCATGCTATAATTCTAAAAATGAAGTAGATGATCATTGTTACCAGCTAGGCAATGTAGCGCGTCATAGCGCGGGCAGCGAGCCGGCGAGCCATCAGCACTGCTGGCGCTCGGCGGTTTTTGTATCAGGATACGAGAGTATGACGGAGCCTCGTGCGAGGCGGAGGTCTGTGATGTTTGATCAGGAACTGTGGCGACGCCAGATTGCAGAGCGTCTGAGTGCATTCGCGCGCAACCCACGGCAAGAAATACAGCTATCTGGCGCGCCAGGTCTACTGTCGTATCTTGTTGTGCAGACTCTGATGCCATTCGTTGAGGCATTCCAGGAAGATCCAATTCAATCGGTGCTGACGCTGGCGGCGATTTCGCGCAGCTCTGGTGCGAACCAGTTGGTTCGTCGGGCGGCGCGGCGTTCGTATCAATCGGCGGCGCAGGTAGATCGTGATCTGCGGAGCAGCCAGGAGCTGCGCTTGGCTGCGGAACAGTTGCTGATCGAGTTACAAACGGTTGCGATTGCACGGCAGCGCCTGAATGGTACACGTGAGGAATGGCTACGAACCGCGCTTGAAGCGGATTTGGAAGCCTACCCGAATGAATTTGGCCAGCTTCGGCGCGTGTTAAGCGATCCCGGTGGGCAGATTCGGCTGGAGGCATTGCGTCGGCTGCGCTTGCGTGAAGGCCATTATTCTCCTGGCGATCTTGTATTGTTGCACGATAGCCTTGGCGATAGTTCCGCGCATGTTCGTGCTCAATCGGCTCGGTTGTTGGGCATGATTGCCGAAGTTCCGCCACCACTGTTGATCAAGAAACTGGTTCAGGTAGCCCTACACGATTGTGATGTCGAGACACGGTTTGCATCGGCGCGTGCGATTGGGATGTTGCGCGAGAATGTCACATCACCACAATTGCTTGATTATCTGTCGACGCACCTGTTCGCAGAAGATCGCTTCCATCGTGCTGCTGCCGCATTGGTGCTTGGCCAGCTTGGTGATGTTGCGGGTGCCCCGATTCTTATTCGTAATTTGACACAACTACTCTATGACGAGGATGTGTATGCGCGTGAGGCAGCGGCGCGGGCACTTGGCCGGATTGGGTATGCTGCGGCAACGCCCGAGGTGATTATGGCCCTGACCCGTGCAATCCAGGATAGCGAAGTGCAGGTGCATGAGGCGGCAACCGATTCATTGCTGGCTCTACGCAACCTACGCCCGGCTCCTGAATTGGAACTTGCGATGTCCGCGTAGGAAGCAGCGACGCGATGCATCGCGTCGGTACAGTGCATAAGCCGTAGAGACGCAAAAGGGCCGTAGAGACGCAAGATGTTGCGTCTCTACGGCTTTTTATTATTTGGTTGGAGTTGCGAGTGGAACGGCATCGGCTGGAGCTTTGATTGTGATATCGCCATCGAAGTTCGAGAGTAGAAATTCGATCTTGACGGTGGCCTTTTCGGTCTCGCCTTCGGCAATACCCTCGATCTCAAGCGTCATTTTGCGGAAGTAGCCATCTTCGCAGACCCACAGCCGCAGATCGGCATTGGTGAATTCTTTGAAGGAGCCGGTTGGCAGGCCGCCCTGGCTATCCTTGAAGGCCTTCTCGATTGCTGCTTTATCGCCTTTGAAGATCGTACACTGCTTGCCATCAAGCTTCTCGGCTCCAGCGATACTAAAGCTTGCAAGATCAAGTTTATCGTTCTGGACAGATCCGAGCAGCTGATCGGAGCTGAATCCAGATGTTGGCGAACTCTGGCCTTCGGGTAGTTCGTACCACTTATTTTCAGGGGCATTCAGCAGCGGCACAGGGCCCTTGATATAGTTCTTGCCATCCAGAGTAATAAATTCGACAGCTTTGTTGTCGGTAGCACCCAGGAACCCGGCCAGTACGCCACTCAACGAGATCTGGCTGTTCTTGCCCGAGATGGAGCCCTTCATTGCGAGCAACTCGATCTCCTGGTTTGGATCTGTCGTTGGAGCGCCCTGGCCAAGGGCACCCTTCGCTTTGAATCTGATGGCGATCTCATAGGCCTTCGCAGTTTTCACCTGATTGAATGCTGAGGTCAGGGCTTCTTTTGAATCGGCGATAGCAGTTGGCACTGGCGTTGCGGTTGGTACGGGCGTTGCAGTTGGCGCTGGCGTTGCGGTTGGTGGTGGGGCAACCGTTGGTGGTACTGCTGCGGCACCGCCACAGGCACTCAACATAATAGTTAATAGGCCAGCTACAAGAGTAGAGATCAGCGTTCGGCGCATAGGAAGGTTCTCGCTTTCTGCATTGGTTGTGTCACACGAACAAGTACGTGAAATGAGCGCTGCATGTTACACATGGGACAATCGATGTCCGATCGACTGTAGCATAGCCGATACTGCATGTGAATAGGCCATATGGTGGGTGGAGAGTGGTACTTTTGGCGCTTGATCGATCAGCGGCGTAGCGCGGCACGAATACGCGCAGCAACCTCAGCATGGTTGCTACCGGCAGTCTCGATCTGGATGTGGGCTGTTTCGATATACAGTGGCGTCCGGGTAGCACGAAGTGCTTCGAGCCGTTGTGCTGGATCGCCACCAGCAATCAGCGGGCGGTGTTCATCGTGGGAGCGCAGGCGGGCAACGAGTGTTTCGGTTGGAGCATCGAGCCAGATCACCAGGGCGTGCTGACGCAGCAGGGTGCGATTATCCGGGCGCAGAATGGCACCTGCGCCAGTGGCGAGAACACGATGGGGAACCGAGATTGCCTGGCGAAGCGCATCGGCTTCGAGATCGCGGAAGTGCTGTTCGCCATCTTCGGCGAAAATGCGTGGAATACGCCGACCAGCGGTGTGTTCGATCAACTGATCGATATCGATCAGCTCCCAGCTCAGTTGTGCCGCAAGTGCCCGGCCAACGCTTGATTTACCAGCGCCGCTAAGGCCAATCAGTGCGATAATCTGATAGTGTGAACGAGTGTTTGGCATGGGGCTATAGAGTAGCGTCAGCGAGCCAAGCTGTCAAGCTTTGCCCCGCAGGCGCGCCAATATCCGCAGCGGCAATAGGATTCGTTCGATGGTGAGTTGCTGCCATGTTGGTGGCAGGCCCATTGGAATGAAGCCAAGCCGGTATTGCGCCAGCGCGAGGCCATTCCACAGGATCAGGAACAACGCGGTTACCAGTGCAGGCCATGCAATTTGCTTGATGCGGATCTGTTCGATCAGTGCCGCGAGGCCAATTGCCCAGATCCAGGTTGCACCAATGAACATGCGCCCGCCGAATGAATCGCCCTGCCACCACGACCACCATGATCCAATCAGATATGTTTCGATGGCGAGGATAGCCAGCAGGCCAAGCGCAAGGGTGCGTTGGCGGCCAGCCAGGCTGATCAGACCAGTTATGGCGGCCAGGTAGATTGGGTGCCAGGTGAACAGGCCATGGAATGGTGAGAACAGGACTTCATATAGTTTTGGTTGGAGCCAGAAGAAGATCTGCGCTCGGTCGTCGGCATAGGGGTTGACGATCCAGCCGCCATAGAGGATCTTCCATGCAAGCATTTGTGGTAGAAACACCAGCAGTGCCATGATACTGGCCAGCACTGCTCCAATCAGCCAGGAGCGCGTTTGAACCCAATTGCCAGAGCGGAATGATCGGATGATCTGCCACATGATCGAACCAATCGGGATGAGAATGTACGGGGCATCCTGGGTGCGAACCAGCACAACCGCACCAGCGGCGGTTCCCAGCAGAAGCCAGATTCCCATCGGCACATGATCGGCGTGCCGCACCCGTTCAAACCAGATCGTTAAAAGTAGGCTGACACACAAGAGTGAGAGCATGTGCGGCATCGATGGCTCGAAAATCATGTAGTATGGTAGATTACTGGCCATCCACAGGAGCGTAACTGCAATAAGTGCGGCCAGAGCCGAACCGAGGCGGCAGGCGCAACGATAGGCCAGGGCGATGCCGATTGCGCCATAGGTGATGCTGCCGATTGAGATTGCGGCCTGATAGATATAGCTGTAGCCATCGGCGGCGATCTGCGGATTGATAACATTGGCGATCAGCGCAATCAGGTGGGCTGCCAGATACCAGGGCATCCATAGGAGCGCCGGACCGATTGCATACTTATTTGCAGTCCAGCCGGCCAGAGTGGGGCGTGGGCTGGTTGGTGGAATGTTCAGGGCGGCATATTCGTTGGTGAAATCGAGATCGCCATCGAACACAAGCGTGTGGGCATAGGCAAAGTAGTATAGGCCATCCGACCCAATCAGCTTGCCATCGATCCGTGGGACGGGAAT
>Ga0163144_10010687_pt1 | contig 19528 bp, 19 predicted proteins | sample OliLak19BULKMAT1_FD_123175 | JGI IMG/M metagenome (GOLD analysis project Ga0163144, IMG submission 123175) | Freshwater microbial mat bacterial communities from Lake Vanda, McMurdo Dry Valleys, Antarctica - Oligotrophic Lake LV.19.BULKMAT1 | ecosystem: Environmental > Aquatic > Freshwater >... | reverse complement strand
CCGTAAGTTTGTTATCTGTGAGAATTGAAAAGGCGAGAGCATTCATCCTACGGGTAAAACTAGTGCGTCGTCCACCGTTAAAAGATTGGGTTGGCAATCTTAGTTGCACGACGCTCCGCGTCGTGATTACCCCGACGCGGAGCGTCGTGCAACTAAGGGCACTAGCGCGTATACCATACGATCAGGCGTTCAAGCTCACCGTTCCCCGAGAGCATCTTTAAACGCCTTCGCTGAAGTTGACCGGTGAGCGGCGCGTAACCTTGGCCGCGATCGAGCGCCACGACGATTTGGAGCATATCCTCCACCGTCGGCTGTCGGCCATGTGAAACCCATCGCAACATCCACAGGCCGAGCGGAAAAGTTGCAACAAGACCTCGAATACTATCAACCACCGACCATCCACGCCGGTCCGCGATCGCATAGATGTAAGATGCCGACGACGCCTCAATGTGTCTTGCAAGCGGGAAATCAATCGATTGGTCTAGTGCACCAAGCGGGCCTTCCAGGTCACTAAACTTTGCCGACGGAAAGGCGGGCGCGAGGTCCGGTAGCGCACCGCGGCCTGTTACCAATCGGATCAACGTGCGAGCCAACTCCATGCGATGCAACCAACTTGGACGCGCGCGAAATAACGGATGCAATCGAGAAAACTCGATGCCCATCGAACGAAACAGCATCAGTGCGTTTGTGCTTGGCGGCTTGCGGTGGTCAAAATACGGCTTCGACTCCTCGGGAACAATCTGGCTCACTGTTCTAATCAAGTCCTCCAACTTCTTATCATCCATTGGCCTCGTTTTGGCCTTGTCCAATAGATTCGCAAATTGAAGCGTATGCACTAAACGCCTGACGGGAGGATAGCGTTTGTCGAGCAGCAACTCAGAGGCAGTTTCAAGGGCTAACGTGACTACTTTCCAGTCACGGCTCTCGCGGTGTTTGAAGTCGGGTGGGTCGATCCTGTCGGTCGTTAGCCGGCCCTCGCGGACAAACTGCTGCATGAACGGCAAATGCTGCTTTAGGGGTGAGCCTTTGTCGGCAGCGGATGATGGACACGCTCGTCGAATCGTGAGGACGACGTTGCCATCGCGGGGAACAAGCTGCAACGGAAAGACCCGGCAAATCGTCGGTTTGGCTTCGTGGCCCAATTCCGAGTGAATTCGGCAGAGCCCTTTCTCGCTTAGAAAAACGCAGCTACCATCTATGCGTTGGGCGAGTCGGAATCGCTTCTTTGATGAACGGTTTCGCACCATGATTGGGGTGCCGCGATAGTCAGGATGCTCACTCCACTTTTGGCTCTGCAATCGAGCCACGTCTGCGTCGCTGAGCGGAACCAGACTGCCACGGCAGCAGATGCCGCATTGGTGGCAGTCCCACTTTTCTTCGGTTGGCAGGATGACAATTGGCAGCGACATCGTCAGTTAACATCTCCCTTTACCAACTTTGAGCCATAACACTATACTTGCTTAAACGCTCCGCCGCCTTGTCCCAATCGCCGCCCGAATTCGGTTCGTACTGAACGATATCGCTCATCGATCGCATCCAACGGCGTCCCTCGGCAATGGACGCAAATCTACCTAGTGAGACCATTTGTGAAATGATGTTTCCGAGCGCGGTCGCCTCGACGGGGCCGGCGACTACAGTTCGTTGGCATGCGTCTGCAGTCATCTGACAGAGCAGGGCGTTTTGGACTCCGCCACCAACAATGTGGATCGTTTCTAACCGATAACCCAGCAGCTGCTCAAGCCAACCCAAGCAAACTCGGTAGCGCAGCGCTAAACTTTCCAGAGTCGCCCTTGCAAGCGCTCCGTCGTCTTCCGGTGGCGACTGATGCGTATGCTTGAAAAAGTCCAGAATGGTTTCGACCATATTGGTGGGTGCTACAAATTTGGGATGTTCCAGGTCGACTAGGCTTTGCAATGGTTTGGCTCTGGCTGCCATTGCGGCCAACTTGCCCCATTCATAGTTTGTACCCATGCGTTGCCAGGAAGCGCGGCATTGTTGAAAGGGCCATAGCCCCGCGATGTTCTTGAGCAATCGTACGCTGCCATTAGCGCCACCCTCGTTGGTAAAGTTAAGCTGCCTGCAAGCGTCCGTCAAAATCGGCTGCGATAGCTCGACTCCCATCAAGGACCAAGTGCCACTGCTGATGTAGCACCACGTTGGTTTTGAACTTGCGAAATCATCCGCAGGGACTGCGATTACCGCTGAGCCTGTATCGTGAGTTGCCGGTGCAATCACCTTCACGCTTTTGTCTAATCCTGTTCTGGATCGAAGGGTGGAACGCAACGGGTCGAGTTGTGTTCCGGGTTGGACAGGAGTTTTGAAAATATGTTTAGGAATCTTGAGCGCGTCAAGGATTTTCGGCGACCACTGACCATTGGTGGCATGAAGCAATTGTGTGGTGCTGGCGTTGGTGTATTCATTAACCATCTGGCCGGTCAACAGCCAGTTGATGAAGTCCGGAATCATGAGGAAGTGTTCGGCAATGTCCAGGAGAGGTGATTGCTCGACGCGCATCGAAAATAGTTGGTAGAGAGTGTTAATCTCCATAAATTGGATGCCGGTTTGCTCAAAGATATCGGCTTGCGAGATCGAATCAAAAGCACGCTTCATCATGCCGGTAGACCGCGCGTCACGGTAACAAAACCCAGGCCCCACCAAGTCTTGATTCCTGTCTAGCAGCACATAGTCGACACCCCAAGTGTCCACTCCAATACTTGCAATTCGGTCACCATAACTTGTGGCCGCAATGGTTAGCCCGTGCTCAATTTGTTGCCAAAGCCCGTGCAGATTCCAGTGGAGCCGGGTGCCCATTTGCACGGGTGCATTTTCAAAGCGATGAACATCTGTCAAATGAATGCGATCCGATTTCAGTTCGGCGACAATGACGCGACCGCTCGAAGCACCAAGATCCACGGCAATCACAACACCCGACTCAGACATACCCGTCCCCAAACGAAAACCTACGACCTACGAAAACCTACGACCTACGAAAACCTACGACCTACGAAATACCGCCGTTAGGCGAGCGGCAGGCTGTGTGATACCAGTCGTAGTTTGAGACCATTGTCCCGAACGAATCAACGGACGGGACGTTGGTCCCATCCTACGGTACTTTTCACTCTGCCGATCGCCTTAGTTCGCGCCGAATTCTACCCAGCAAAACGAGCTCGCGTCAGGGAGAGTCAGAAAAAACTGTTGAATCGCCTATTCAAACGAATAATTAGATTAGTCGCGATTGTTGCGGCAGACAATTCGAAGTCGAAGTTCGCTGAACTCGTCGGGCATGGATTGCACACCGCTGATTTCTTGTTTCATACCTTTCGAATCGCCATTTTTCAGAGACAGGTTGGGAGTGAGCCATGGCAATGAATAGATCAGACAAGGTCCTTGTTTTCCACGGTTTAACACATGGTCAAGATGTCCAGCGACATCGCAACGTGGGGCTCGTGGCATCGTGGTCTCCTTTTGACATTACAGAATAATCTCACTAGATTGCCTAGTTAAGCCATTAGGCTCCTGACCCCTTTCCTGCTATCTAGCCGTCACAATTCAGTTGTTCCAGCTTGTTGCTTGGCGATGATATCGTAGAGATCGGGGTCTTGTCTGCCAGCTAAAATAGCGAATAGCTCTCGTATATTTCGAAAGCTTTCCGACAACCCAACTCCGGCTCCGTCCTCGATACTACCGCCTCTCAAAACATAATAGCCCGGCTCGCTTGTCACAAAATTCGGGCATCCTACCATTTGAGTCGAGCTCGCCATTAACTCGCTGGATAGACTACACGTCCTCCCGATCGTCATGGATGCAATCGCATCGCATTGCATCTCGACAATCGAGTCATCGTCTCGCAGAAATTTCATAAGATAGGTTCCCGCTTCGTTGCGATGAATCTGTTCCACACCTAGCGTTTCTAAGACGACAACATTGTGAGCTTGTTTTGCTTCAATGGTATGAAGTGCTTTGGCGACCGCCTCGCTGTCCTTCGTCCTGTCAGGACGCACTACCCAAGTCAAACGACTCGCGGCATCGTCACCGAATTGATGCAGGTACTCTGTTGCAAACAAACATGCTCGAATCGATAGACCCACTAAGCAAACATGCTTGCTCACCACGGACTTCGCTTCAAACTTGCGATCCATCGGTGCGTGCAATAGAAAGGTGTCTCGCAACGTCGATTCACCAATGGCTAGTCCACCGCCTGGCGCGACTCCGGACGGCTTTTGGGATTGCCCCCTGCAATCGATCACCACATCGGCTCGAGATACCCAAGGCCCACGATGCCGTCCATCTACCAGAATGCGAAATTCGTCATTGCAACGTTCTTGTTTTTCGATCGCGTCAGTGACAAACGTTCGACAACGAGATACGTCGACCACCGGACTCAAAAAATGGATGTCGTCGAAGAGTAGGTCTGTCTTGGCAAGGGGCAGTAAGTACTCTTCCGCGTAACTACGACCGGTGAAAACGTCGCTTGCTGGTCGTCGAACGTACTCTGGATTCTGCGCTGCAATAGCCGCATGCCCCATCGGAGTTGTACACTCCTCGACAGTTGCCGCCAGTGTCCGATCATGCCAATCGAGCATTCGGTGCGATACCCGACGTTGTTCAAAAATCGAAACAAAATAGCCGAGAAACCTCGCGTAGATTGCGGCTTCTATCCCAACCGGTCCTCCACCAATAATCGCAATGGTAGCTGGCGTTTCAACTTCTGGATCCCAATCGAATTGCATCACGGAAGCGGCACATCCTCTAATGCGAATTCAACCGTTTGATCCACCACGTTTCCCGGCGCCCGAATCATAAACTTATAACCATCCAGTCCTTTATCAACATCGAACAAATACGATAGTCCGATCTCCTTGTCGTTCATGCGAGTCGTGGACCAACCTACATTTTCTACCCGTTTGTTGTTCTTGTCCATAAGAAACGCCTCTTGTGTATTCGTCAAACCACGGAACGCTTCGGCGGACTGACCTGGGGCATTGAGTGAAATTCCAACGAGTACCTCGTAGATGTCCCTGTTTTTGCGAGCCTTCTCGAGTACCACTTGCAGCTTGCCAACAGAAGCGGTTTTCTTGCCGTCTTTCATCAAGTCATCGAACTCAATTGTCGCGGGTTTGCCAGGTATGGTAACAAATACCTTTCCGTTCCATCGAATGATTTTTTTCGCCTTGCGATCCGGTAAGACAAAGTCCAATGCAACTTGCAATTGAGAACCGCCTGTTGGTACGAATTCCGTTTCACCCGCATTCATTTTAGTTTGCAACACTTGTCCATCATCGCAAATCAATTCCATTGTATCCATGGGAAACTTGACAAACACGGGTGCGAGCCTCGGTTCCCAAGACACCAACACCTCAACCCGCAATGTGCTCTTTCCTGGGTCTTGCAGCTGATATGTTTTTAGTACCGTCAAGGGCTCAATTCGAAAGACGCCCGAGTAGCCAGCTGCCGCGATGCGAAGCGGAGCATTGGTCGCTCGAGGTGCCAACTGCATCGTTTCTCCATCGCCGGCCATTACCGTCAACTCCAATTGATCCAACACTTCATCAAAAGCCTCCCAAAATGGCGTCGCTTCGAAGTCGGTAAGTACCTCTCGATCCAAATTGGCCGTTTCGCCTAAGTCGATCGTATTGCCGGTCTCCTCTGCAATCTTCGTCAACGCGTCGCGCCCAGTCATAGTCCCAGTCAGCGTAACCGAAGAGGGCAGCGTGAACTCTTGCATTTCCAATTGCTCAAGCGAATCGCGAAGACGTTCGATTCGCATCTTCCATTCACCGGGAGCATCCACTCCAACGGGTGGCAAAAATTCGATCACCGATGGACCAATTGCAATCAACTCAGCCTCGGCTTGATCGCGGATGGCTTGTTTTACGGAGTCTAGATCAGCAGCCAGTTTGGCGACTTTTCCTTGCAATGCATCTCGCTCTAATTTCGGCCTCTGTTTTCGCTTAGATCCGACTGTCTTGGAGCCCTGCCTATCCTGCCCAAAAGTTACCGAACTCGGGGTACCCAAACAAAAGGAGACAACGAATAGGACTAAGAAGAGGTGACGAGCTAAAGAAAATTGGAGTTTCATTTGTAAAACAGGGATTCGCACTTTGAAATGCATTTCTGGAAATTTGCAGTAGCGAGGAACGCCCCTAGCGGCAGGCATTGTACTCCAAACCCAATCTTTCCGTTTGGTTGAAAGTAGCATTGCAACGAAGGTAATCGACTTTGGCGTCAACGAAGCCTTCGCCTTGATTGTCGCCTTTCGCTCCGCGAAAGTGGCGTTCATCTCCTGAGCTACTTTCGCGGAGCGAAAGGCTACGATTAGGCATCCCGGTGACGGGGAACTCGCGGTCACTCTTCTGATCTAGAGGCCAACCGGATTCTTTCAGCAGCAGGTCGATGAAGCAATCGCGAGTCTCAGCTTCGTTGTAATTGTGGTCGTCCGGAACATTCGCCGCTGCTTTCTTCGCCTCGGCCACTTCCTTCCGCAGTCGCGATATTTCAGTACAATCACCGAGCGACATGGCAATCGCGGCGAGCTTGATATCAATTGTCTGCATCGGGCGTCCGATCCTGCGAAGTTCGGCCGCGATCTTGCCGAAGGCATGCGAGGCGGCACGATCCAGCGGCCAGCAACACGTACCAACACGGAACCCACCTCGGCGAGCGTCAGTGTAGTTGGCCAAGACGTTGTCTTGGCGGCGCATCAGATCGTTGACGGCGTTGGAATCAAGCAAGAATCGTTTCAATTGAATTCATCCGCTATTCGGTCCGACCATTCCATGAAATGATCTTTTTCCCATCGCTTTCTCTCGGCCTCGGCCGCATCCCACGCGGCTTTCTCTTCAGGAGAAAAAATCAAGGGCTCGATCGACCTCAATCGTTCAAGCGATGCTTCAATTGCCTCGGGGGTTTCATTCTGGACTCCGTCACCCGGTTTGTAATCTGCCGATGCTGGGGAAATACGAATTTCAACCTCTGTACCGTCTGGTAAATCGGCGGCAACACGGACGTCAATTCTTCCATTGTGAACGGTTGTGCGAATGGTATCCATGACAGCACCTCGGGGATCGAGTTGAAAGGGGGGTTTCATTATGGCTGGCAAACCTTCGCAGAGGAAGCGAATTCGTGTGTCGGCTCGGCATCGTCGCCTTTCGCTCCGCGAAAGTAGCGCCGTGATTCGCCACTTTCGCGGAGCGAAAGGCGACTATCCAAGATATTCCCGATACAAATACTCGTTTGGTGGTAGCCCTGCCTTCGTACCGTTGTCCCGAATGTACTTGCGCAAATACTCGTATTGCTGGGGACTGCGAACCAAATGATCAAATGGCTCTTGCTGCCAGAACTTGCCTTTTTGTTCCAGGGCAAGATTGATTTGCCAAGCGGAATAGTGCAACCACGAATCGCACTGGGCTTCCATAGCATCCTCAGACGCAAACGATGCCAACAAGTGAACATGATTTGGCATCACAATAAAATCGCCCATCCGATAACGCTTGCCATCGAAGTGCAACAACGTCTTGGCCACGATCTTGGCGAGTTCCGGTTTGCGTAGAACGCATTCTCCGTGACAGGTATCCAGGAAGTCTTCGCGGCAACGATTGAATTCCTTTTTGAATTGATCTCGCAAGGGAGGGTCAAGCGTTGGCAAAACTTCCGACCAATGCCGATCGACTGGGCAATCATGTCGTCGCATCCAATCTTGTTTTTCACGTTCCCAACGTTTGAGGACTTCCTCGGGAATCGAATCGGCGGTACGAAAGGTGATGAAGACGATGGCACCTGCTTGCGACCAATGCGGGCGGAAATGTTCGCTGATCGACAATTCAGCCTTCGGATCAAACAGCTCTCCCAGTCTGGTTGGTTCAGTCATTGGTTTCTCCATAGTCGCCTTTCGCTCCGCGAAAGAAGGGTCGTGATTCGCTACTTTCGCGGAGCGAAAGGCGACGATACCGCACGCCATCTAGTATTGATTGGTCCTCTATTATAGTTCGCCTCGAAACGCTCGGTGTTGCAGGGAGGCGAAGAGTTGGTCTAGTTCGGCAGTTGATTTCTCAAATGGTCGCTTCAGTTTCTTTATGCTTTCCACTCTTTCTGAGTATTCGTTCTGCAATTTGATTGGTGGTAGTTCAATCATTGCCGTTTGCAGACGTGCCTTCGAAATGTTCGGCATTGAACCCGATGTTCACCCGGCAAGCCGTTGAATCTCTTTTCGTTTGTTGGGATGAGTGAGTAGTCTTTGAAGAAACACGGAATTGACTTCCGCGTCGGCAAACAAGCGAAATCTGAAAACAAGATCCGGTAGCATTAGATTCAGAGGTGTTTCGCTAACCGGCGCGCATGCAGCAACTAGGTCGTAAGTGTTCTTCCTAGTAAACAAAAGATCTCCCCGTTGAACCTCTAATTCAGGTCTTGGTTCGATTCCTGACGGCAATGCTTTGTTCTCAAATGGGTTACGGATGCCGATTTCGAAAAAGCCATTAGCGAGCGCGGCACAGCAGGCAGCCGTACTGAGCCGCATGAACAAGAAGAAACCCCAGTAAATCACAGGGAAAAAGTCACTTTTCCCAGGGAATTAGCGTTGAAATCAACGGATGGGGAGGGATTCGAACCCACGGACGCCTTACGACGTCTCCGGTTTTCAAGACCGGTGCATTAAACCGCTCTGCCACCCATCCAAACCAATGAAAACATTGGGTCTTTCTTGTTTCCAAACCGACCATGGGTCGGTCAAGAAAGTGCTCCAAACACTGTGGCAACGGTGCTGAAGTGCAACAAATCATCGGCGACAACTGTTGTTCCGTCGAATTCTATCGAAGTGACTTCCAAAAAGCGAGTTCAAAAAGGTAGCGAAAATCCGGTCGATCAAGAGCCTAACATTTCAACAAATTGCAACGCAGAATCGGCATTCCAGGTAGCGGAAGTTTTGAATAAGCGAGCAAGCGGACGGTGGGCTCTAACAAATTACTTTCTTTTCGTTAGACTGTGCGGAGTTTACCTCGCGCTTTGGGAACTGGCTGTAGTCGTTTTCGGGCGCATGATTGTTGGCTACTGATCAAGGCACCTAAGGATGGGTTTGAACCGATACGAATTCGTTGTTGCCACTCGCAAAGTGGTTGGGAATATTGTTGCAATCGTCTTCGTTGCTTTGTGGACTCCGGTTTCAGTTGCTGGAATTATCTTGGAGCCAACGGCAAGTAGTCCACGAGTGCTGAGCGTACCCACTGATGAGGTTGTTGATGACGTATGGATTCCCGTGGTGGATGGTGGCAAGTATTCCCCCCCATTCCCAACAGACCCTTTATCACGAGTAGCTTTTAGTGGAAAGTTTTACAATGATAATGTGACAAATCTTTGGATTTCGGATAACGGAAATCTAAATTTCGATGGAACGTCAGGCGGCTTTTTCTCAGTACCTTTCACTACGAGTACTCGCCTTGTTGCTCCATTTTGGGATGACTTCATTTTCCTAGAAGGAAGTCAAATTATCAATCACTCTCTTCCTGGTTCCTATTTGGCGGTTACGTGGAAGGATGCGTTTTTGTTTAACGACGCTGATTTGATCGGTGCCGTCACCACACAAAGCGAGTTAGACATGTTAAGAAGAACCACGCAGGTTGTTTGGTTCGAAAGGGATATGAGCCTTCGTGGCTTCGATTTCAAGAAGGACGATATTGCGTTTGGCTATTCAGGATTTGATGGTGGCAGTATCGATGCCACGATTGGAGTGAGCCAAAGCAATTCTGTTTTCACGGGAATCCCAGGGGGTATCAATGGCTCAATTTCTTCTTCCGACCCAAACAATTTAATACCATGGGGTGAAAACGAGTTCCTATTATTTCGTCCTGACACGGGCGGTCTTTCTTATACGGCATCGACCGGGCAGCTCACTGCCGTACCAGAACCCTCTTCCCTTTTTATGGCTGTCAGTTGGATCGCTTTGGCGTTTGCCAAATGGCGTCGTCAGATCTTTAATCGTTTTGCCATTCGACCAACGCGTTAAGATCGAAGCTTCTTGCCGATCGCCAGCAAAATCCGTAATCGCTTAAACGAAATCCCGTAGACTCGTCCAATGGTAGGTCTGTAGTCAGAAATCGAAAATACCGATGGGCTAGCCAGCGGGATTCGCAAAGAAAATCCCATTGGCTTGTCCGATGGTTTTTTTCGGCTTCGTGCTAAGCCGATAAACCTGCGGGATTCATTGGCCACGCGACTCCAGTGGTGGTGATCAGCGAGAAGCGTTTTAAATTCGACCTTTCACTTCCAACGCAAATGAAAAAACCCAGGAGGAAGTCCCCTGGGTTTCGCAAGTTTCGATTTTTAAGTAGACGCGTTCTAAACAGTCGTTACCAAGTGTATTCGGCACCGAGCGTGAAGCCTTGGAGTGCGATGTTGGAGTCGCTGTTGATCGTGGGTGTTCGGCCTAGGTTTCCGTTGAGTTGCGGAGTCGAGTTGAAGTTGTCTGTCGCTAGAGCCAAGTTGTCGATAAACATCACTTGATACGAGGATCGGAAGGCCCACGAATGATTCAAGCGATAGTAGACTTGCGGCGATATCTGAGTGATATAAGCGATCTTGTTTGACAACACTTCTTCCGTAACTGCGTTTGGCAGCGAGTTGGCGATGATTTCCGTATTCTGGTGAGCGCGATTGTTATAGATACCTGCCTTTCCTTCCACACCCAGCTTCACACCAGGAATCAAGTTGTACCAAAGATCGCCACCGACTTGGAAACCGACAAGCGAATTTTGAGTAGCTACCGTGTAATCCAAAAAGCGTGGACCGTTGTTGGCGGCGCCGTTGTTGTTTAGACCTCGAGCCGTGAAACTTGCACTCTCGTCCAAGTCCAAGTATCGAATACCGGACAGAATGCTTCCTTGGAAGAATCCGGACGGCTCGGACCATCGACGACGGAAGTTGATTTCGCCGTTGTTCAGGGTGGATGAGTAATTCAGCGTTTGCGTAAGCGATCTGTCGGAGTCATCGAAGCCACCTCCTGGAAGAACACCGAAGTTGCTGAGGAATGAAAACAAGCTTGCGGTCGATGACGATGCGGTGGCCGAGTTCTCCCAGTCGTTTAGACCGAAGTAGACGACCTCAAGATTTGATCCAACACCTACTTGAATGTTGGCCTGAAGGGCGAGTCCAGCACGCAGAGTGTCGAGTGGCACATTGCCTGTACCGAGGACAAAGTTGTTGCTGTTGGCACCGAGCGATGTTGTGTTGAAATTGGATACACCGCTGGTTCGCGACAGGAATATCACGTCTCCCGAAACGTCAAACCAGCGTTGTGTTGCGATGCCACCTTCGCCGTAAGGACGCAATGAGCCACGACAACCGGCGAGTCGACCTCGAAGTGCACTGATCAGCGCAAATGGCGAGCGACCGAATCGGTCACAGGGCCCTTCGCATTGATCGCCATTGCCTTCTTGCCCGTATGGCATGCCGTTCGGACCGCAAGGAACTTGTGGCAGATTCGGGTCCATCGACATACCCATGGATGGATCGCCCGACATACCTTGATCGCCGTACATTCCGGGAGCATTGGACATGCCTGGCGGTGGACCGGGGATTCGGTAGGAAGCAGGGCCGATTTGGGGCCCCTGTCCCAATACGCGTGGGTCTAAGCTCCCAGGCTTTTGGGCGAGTAGGTCCCCGCCAAGTGAGGCAAGTGCCAGTCCGGCGAATAGTTTTAGTTTCCAGCCTTTGAGCAACTTCATTGAAATCTCTCCAACGCAAATTTGCGATCGCAGCCTCTGGTTGTCATCAGAAACTACAATTCCCCCATTGGAACAGATGCTTGGGACACCTGCTGGTCGGCACTGTTATGCCTCGAAACCGTCGAATAATCGGCTTGACACGCTTGTTCATTACATCGAGAACGAGCGGCAAACACGATACCACCGACTTTATCGGCACCACCGGCGCCAAATATTCGCTGAAAGAGAGGGATTTCACGTTACAGTCCGCAAATTCCTCAAAAAGCGATCGTTACCCTTTGCAAGCAATTCACTTCACCTAGCACCCGAGTTGGCAGAATGCACGAAGTATCTACCGTTCTCATTCTTCTATGCATAGTCACATTACTGGCGTTTTGGACTCGATCATGGTCCATTCCGTATCCAACGCTAATGGTGTTGGTCGGAGTCGCCATCGCGTTTGTTCCAGGGCTCCCCAATGTTCAACTCACGCCGGACATAGTTTTTTTGATTTTCCTACCACCGTTGCTATATGCGGCGGCTTGGCAAACGCCCTTTCATGACTTTCGAAAGAACCTGCGACCGATCGCGACTCTCGCATTCGGGCTGGTGTTGGTCACCACGCTCGTGGTTGGTTGGGTCGCACATTCTATTTTTTCGGGGATGTCATGGGCGGCGGCCTTTGCACTAGGCGCGATCATTTCACCGCCGGACGCGATTGCCGCCAGTGCGGTGACGCAGCGGTTGAGGGTTCCTCGACGAATTGTAGTTATTCTAGAGGGGGAAAGTCTCCTCAACGATGCCGCTGGATTGGTTGCGTATCGAGTTGCATTGGCTGTTGCAGCCGGACAGCATTTTTCGCTTTCCGGGGCCGTTTTGCAATTCGTGATCGCTGCAGCGGGAGGGGTCGCAATTGGCTGTATTGTTGGGATGGCGGTGATCGCGATCCACAAACGATTGGACGAGCCTTTGATTGAAACGGTGGTTACACTGTTAACCCCGTTCGCTGCGTACCTAGCTTGCGAATCTTTGCACTTGTCGGGAGTGTTGGCGGTTGTGTGTGCTGGGCTGATGGTCCGACAGAAGGCATCGCATTTGTTTTCAGCGGCCACACGATTGCATGCGACTGCCGTTTGGGACTGCGTGGTCTTTGTTTTAACTGGTCTCACATTTATTTTTATTGGGCTCCAAATGCGCGAGGTGGTGACAATCATTGCGACCGAGGAGCAACTGGTTTGGAACAGTTTTTGTGCGGTGCTGATTCTGCTGGTGACGATTGCGGTTCGATTGATTTGGGTGTACCCCGCTGCTTGGATTCCGAGGTTGTTGTCAGTCAAGCTTCGTAGTCGGGACCCGATTCCGTCCGCTGCTTCGTTGCTCTTGATAGGCTGGACGGGGATGCGCGGTGTTGTCTCCTTGGCCGCAGCTTTGGCCTTGCCTAGCGATTTCGAGCCTAGAAACCTTATTCTCTTTGTCGTGTTTGTTGTCATCTTGGGGACGCTTGTGGTGCAAGGACTGTCGTTGCCTTGGTTGGTGAAAAAGCTGAAATTGTCTGGCGGTGGGACATCGAGTTCTCAGCAAGAGCTGGACGCGAGACTCGCCCTTTTGGCTGCTGCAAACCTGTATTTGGATCGACGCAAATCACAGGGAGTTTCTGCTGCGGAGATCGATTACTTGAGATCGCATTTTCGGGCACAGGCAGATAGCTGGCTGGTGCGATTGGACTTGGACGATGAATCCCTCCTGGAAAGCCAATCTCTCGTTTGTCACAAGGCCTTTACGGGGGTCCTTACTGCACAACGGCATCGATTGCATGAGCTGGTTCGAGAGTCGATCATCGAGGAGTCACTCGTGCAAAAACTGGAACGCGAGATCGATATGGAAGAATCTCGTATCAAATCCATCTCGAACGTGCATTGATTGTTGAAAACGTATTGACCAGACAATCCGTGTTCCGCTAACTTGAGCAAATGAGTTTCCAAACGAGCAACATGATTTGCTTCTTGGAACAGGTTCTACAATGGGTTAGATGTTTTTAGTTTCGGTTAAAAGGTGATTCAGTGACAATTACGCGTGTTGGAACAAACGAGAAGTATTCAGACGGCTGGAATGGGATTTTCGGAGGCAAGGCAGCGAAAAAGGCAACCAAGGCAACTCCCGCTTCAACCGGAAAGGCGACCAAGAAGACTTCCGCAAAAGCGGTAGCGGCACCTGCACCAAAAGTGGAAGCCAAAAAGGCAGCTCCCAAGGCTGTCGCAACGAAAGCGGTTGCAGCAGTCGCAGCAAAACCAGCAGCTCCCAAAGCGGTAAAGAAAGCAGTTGCAGCAAAGCCAGTTGCAACCAAAGCAGGTAAGCCGGCAGCCGAAAAATCCGTTGTCAAAAAAGCGGCCAAAAAGAAGTAGAACTTTGTTTTGGATTGAGGATTAGTCTGACTGGACGTTTCGGCTAGTAATTGTCCTAGAGTTTCGGCACAATCTCAGGATGTTCCGAAAATTCCTGAGATCGAAAATTCACCGTGCAACGGTTACCCAAGCGGACCTTCATTATGAAGGTTCGCTGACGCTTCCGCCCGATCTGCTGATCGCGGCGGGAATCGCGCCTTTTGAATCGGTGCATGTCTGGAATGTGACGCGCGGGACGCGACTCGAAACCTACGCTATTCTTGGCGAGACAGGCTCAAGCGATGTTTGCATCAATGGAGCTGCCGCGCATCTTGTGAGGCCTGGAGACATCATTATCATTGCGACTTTTGGCTTTTTCCAAGAAGTCGATTCCGAGATTCAAATCCCCGAGCCGAGAGTTGTGTTCGTGGACGAACACAATCGAATCTCCCATACGGGAAAGGAGATACCAGGACCGCGCCGACGCGGCGGAAGCGATACTACCTTAAATTCCTGCTGTTAGTAAAATGTTAGGATGAAAAGTGCTAAGGCGATCGGCAGAATGAAAAGAACCGCAGGATGGGACCAATGTCCCGTCCGTTGATTCGTTCGGGACAATGGTCCCAAACTACGACTGGTATAACACAGTCTCCCACTCGCCTAACTAAACCCAAAACGCTTACCAGTCTGTTGTCGCATTCCTGTTGAAAGTCAAAAATGTTGGACCGAGTTCTTGAACCAGAAGTAATGGATGACCGCGATGAGGTCGTCGAATACAACGACATGGATCACGGTTTGGTGAATCGCAATTTCGTAATCGATCTGTTGGCCGCAGGACCGGTTGGTACGGACTGTTTGGATTTGGGGACGGGTACTGCACTCATTCCAATCGAGTTGTGCCAGCGAGACGATGACGTCCGCGTGATGGCGGCAGATGCGTCGACGGTGATGCTCGACTTGGCCCGCTATCAACTTGAAATCAACAACCTTATCTCGCGAATTCAACTTCATTGTGGCGACGCCAAGAGACTGGTATTCGAGTCCGATTTTTTTGACACCGTGATGTCCAATTCGCTTGTTCACCACTTGCCCTCGCACGAAACGTTTTTGGTTGAAGCTTTGCGAGTTTTGAGGCCAAATGGACTTTTGTTTATACGAGACCTTTGCCGTCCGGAAAGCCAAGAGCATCTGGATGACCTAGTTTCGACTTACGCGGCGAATGAAAGCGACCGTTCCCGGCAAATGCTCCGTCAGAGCCTGCACGCGGCCCTGAGCCTCTCTGAAATTCGTGACCTAGTGGTCAAGGCGGGCCTCAAAGCGGATTGCGTCGATATGACTAGCGATCGACATTGGACTCTCCAAGCTCGCAAACCGGTGGCCAGTCAACGCACATAAAAATCGAGACTTAGTTAATGCAATCGATGGAACAACCCTATCTAGACCTGATGCAGAGTGTCCTCCACGAGGGCGACACAAAGAGCGATCGAACGGGAACGGGAACCCGAAGCCTGTTTGGAGCGCAGATGCGTTTTAATTTATCGGAAGGCTTCCCGCTGCTGACGACGAAAAAGCTTCACGTACGCAGCATCATTTACGAACTGCTTTGGTTTTTGAAAGGCGAAACCAATATTCGCTACCTCAAGGAAAACAAGGTGTCGATTTGGGACGAATGGGCCGACGACGATGGAGAACTCGGACCAGTCTATGGCAAACAATGGCGATCGTGGCAATGCCCCGACGGACGAGTTATCGATCAGATTACCCAGGTACAGCAGCAAATCCGCGATACCCCAGACTCCAGGCGATTGATTGTCAGTGCTTGGAACGTAGCGGACGTTGCGCAAATGGCGTTGCCACCATGCCACTTGCTCTTTCAGTTCTACGTTGCCAACAATCGACTCAGCTGCCAATTGTATCAACGCAGTGCAGATCTGTTTTTAGGCGTGCCATTCAACATTGCTTCCTATGCGCTGTTGACTGCAATGATGGCCAAGACGACTGGGCTCGAGCTGGGGGACTTTGTGCACACTCTTGGTGATGTGCATCTCTATGATAATCACCTGAATCAAGCTCGAACACAACTCGAGCGAACTCCGCGTCCGGCTCCCAATCTGGTGATCAAGAATACTCGTGCGAGTCTACTCGACTACGATTTTGAGGACTTTGAACTGCTTCGGTACGATCCCCATCCGCATATCTCAGCCAAAGTCGCCGTTTAGGAATTACGATATATACAAACGACCTACTTCCAATGCCGATCAGCGAAGTTCATGTATTGGTGCCAATCAAACGATAGGATGTCGTGTGGCCCAGTGCGATTGTGGTAGCCGACTCGATCGCCGACATTGGTATCGGGGGCTGGAGGCGTTTCGGACGGTAAGCCGTTGTAACCGAGCAGTTTGTAAACTGGGGATGCAAACCATCCACTCAAATACTCGCCCTTCGGGTCCGCCCACAAATCCTTGGTCGCACTTGCGATGTAAACGGGGCGAGGGGCAATACAAGCCACAATGGTATGTTGGTCGAATGGCATTGCAGATTCGTTTTGGTTGTAATCTTTAAACTTAGGACAAAACCAGTGGGGGAACGACGTGTTGATTCGGGCGACCGTTTCTCCGAAATTTCGGCGTTCTAGGGCGGCACCTCCGCAACCAGAGTTGTTTACGATAACGATTCCGAATCGTGGGTCCGTGGCACCCGCCCATAAAGACGTTTTGCCCAAGCGGGAATGTCCTAGGACCGCGACATGTTCTGCATCGACGTTCGGCTGTTGAACCAAAACATCCATGAGCCTCGAGAGCCCCCAGGCCCAAGCAGATATGCTGCCCCAACGATCGCGGTGGTCCGGCGATGCGACGTGGTTTGGAAACAACGAGTGAACGCCATTCTTGAACCCATCATCGAAGTCCGGGTCGATATCGCCATAGTATGCTGACGCTACGGCGTAGCCTCGTTCGGTGATCTCAGCAATAGGCCATCGACGCTCCTGTGCACCACGTGCCATTTCGCTGGCCCGGTTTTCGGTTACACCTATCTTGGGATCATTGGCGACCCAACCTTTTGGAATTCGCAATGAGGTTGACGCATCGATTGTATGATTGCCCTGGAAATTCAAGCCCAGAAAAGTCCCTTTTGCTTTGCCCGGCTTGTTCGGAGTGAAGAGTACTAAGTCGATGTCAACGGATGCGGCATCGGTCTTGAGATGAACGACAAACTGCTGACGTTTGGTTTTGTCTTTGTTCATTAAGCCTTCTTCGACAAGCTCCCATTTCAAATCCACCTTTTCCGATGGTGCGACTCCATACTCATTGTCAGCGATCAGTTGCATCCATCGCGCTCGTTGCGGTGGCCAGTCTTTTGGGCTGGAAATCACGCTTCCATCCGGTCGAACAAGCGGGTCGGGGAGCGGGCTCATCACCACCAGTGACTCGTCCTCGTTCGCTTTCGGGACCTGACAAAGTGCGTTATCAAGCATTAAAGTTGGCACAATCAGCAAGGAAACAATCAGTTGCGGAAATTTTTGTCGAAAGGATTGCATACAGTTTATCGATGTTAGAGGAAGCGATCAGCCGGGGCCGGAGGGTTTATTGTAACGAACTCCGACATAACGATCCGCTTGAATTATGCCCAAGGGCACTCACTTTGCGAATTTTGAGCTTCAGTGCGCTAGTGCCAATAACCGGAAGTTCTTTCCGGTTTGGCCCCCCGTGAGCTTGCTCACGGGTGAACGAGTTTCGAAATTAAATCGCCTATCCTCCGTAGAGCCACCATTCTTCCACTCGCTCGCTGCCTTTGGCGGCGAGCGAGTGGAAGAATGGACGGGTGGCGGGGTTTCGGCGTGTTTTAACTCGCAAAACTTGGGCTCATGCCAGACAAGCTGGCATGGGGCCAAAGCACCTTGGAATGAATTTGAATGCAATCGAAAAGGAGAAAAGTATGCCGTATGTGACGTCCATAGAGCGATTAGCGAGAGATTTGAATCGGAAGTTTAAAAGCCGCAATTGAAGAGGGCGCATCCTCAACAGTTTTGCTGTTTTTTTGTGCGGGGGAACGACTGAGGACAGCCGTTCTACTCTAAACCCGACGGGCTGTTTGAGTAGCCACGTGGGATAGGCTTCCAGCCGGCTGGAAGCGCTGGAAGCCTATTCCACTATTGAGTCTCTACAGCCTTTGCAAAAATGGATGACCGACCGCCTTCGTTTTGTTCCCAAATTACGAAAGCGGTCTTTCCCTTCAGTGGCTCGGCTACCACGACTGCGTCGCGAGCAGTTGGTGCAATCGACTGCTCGTATTCATTCAAGATGTTTTTCATCATCAATTCGCCATCACGACGCTTGGTCCAAACTGCAATCGGGCCGTCCTTTGTCGACGTGATCCAAGGTTGTTCGCCAATTCCGATGTGTTGCTCGTCACCGCCGTCATTCACCGCCGTGTATATCTCGCGACCGCGTCGCCAAACTGTTGAGACCACGCCATTTGCGTCAATAGCCAACATCCCGCCATCCATCGGACAAGCGTTGAGCTTCCAATTCTCCCTTCCTAGCTGCATCGAACTTGTTTTGATTTTGCCGTTCACCTGTTCCACTGACGTGAGGTACATATCGCGATTGCCAGCCAGCGAGTTGCGAAATAGCACTTGAACGATTTCGCCGGAAAGGGTTGCACCGGAAAGGGTTGAACCGTGAACGGCGATCGATGGATGGCAGCATTCGCAAATACTCTTTTCTGGCGAACTATAGATGAGTTGATTGGCCGACCAACTTGCTCCGCCATCGCTTGTTTTTGACGCATAGAGCTCGGTTCTTTGGTTGCGAAGATCCAGCCAAGTACACCATGATTCGCCCTTTGAAGAAACCGCCATTGCATGCAGCCCTTCACTCGCCGAATCATTTGAATCGTTGACTTGAACCGGCCCTTTCCATGACCTGCCAAGATCATCCGATCGCCATGCGAGCAGGTCTCCATCACGACCTTTACCTTGCTTGCCTCCGATTGCCGTGACGATCAACGAATCGCCAAACGCCGTGATGCGAGGGCCGCGACGCATTCCGAGCGAGAGATTCGAAACACGAAACGCAACGGAAGGTTTACTAAAACTCTTTCCATTGTCACTAGAACTGCAATGGGAAACCTCGTCCCCTGAGCCAAAAACGACGTGAACCACTCCATTTGACGAGACGGCTGCTTGTGGCTGCTTTGGTCCATTGGAGTCCGCGGACGCGATCAAAATGGCTTCGTCAGCACTGACTGGAATCGAATGGCACGAAAATGCAACACAAGTGGCAACGACCAAGAATCGCAACATAATACTTAAGACCTAATCGATCGAGATGACGAATGTAAGTAACGAGGCATTGGCATTAAAGCTCTCGCAACCACGAGGTGTAGTCTAGCATACAGATGGGCGTGGAAATCGTGGCGCCCGAAGCGATTATTCCCAGTCCGAAGTCTTCT
>Ga0163144_10010684_pt1 | contig 19534 bp, 18 predicted proteins | sample OliLak19BULKMAT1_FD_123175 | JGI IMG/M metagenome (GOLD analysis project Ga0163144, IMG submission 123175) | Freshwater microbial mat bacterial communities from Lake Vanda, McMurdo Dry Valleys, Antarctica - Oligotrophic Lake LV.19.BULKMAT1 | ecosystem: Environmental > Aquatic > Freshwater >... | reverse complement strand
TTCTTCGGCACGCGGCAATCGGGCCTGCCGACGCTGCGGGCCGGCGACCTGACCCGTGACGTCGACCTGCTGGAGCGCGCCTACGAAGAGGCGCGGGTGCGGGTCGAGGCCGGCACCCTCACCGACGGACAGCGCGACTACGTGCGCAGCGTCTGGCAACGGCAATTCGGCTTGATTACGGTCGGCTAGGCCCAGATGCGCATTATTGCCGGCACCAACAAGGGCAGGGGATTGAGGGCGCCAAAGTGGGACGGCCTGCGCCCGACTTCGGATAAGCTGCGAGAGACCTTGTTCAACATCATTGCCCCCCACGTCATCGACGCCTGCGTGCTTGATGTGTTCGCGGGCACCGGCGCCATTGCCCTCGAGGCGCTCAGCCGTGGCGCGACGGCGGCCACCTGCATCGAGCAGGATCGGCGGGCGCTCCAGTTGATCGAAGAGAATCGAACGCTGTGCGGCGAAGAACGCCGCTGCGCCATTGTCCGCGACTCGGCGGAGCGCGCGCTCGCCCGTCCGATTCACGGCGGCCCGTTCGACATCATCGTGCTCGATCCGCCATACGACTACCCGGCGCTCGGCGCCGTCGTCCGCCACGCAGCCAGCCAGCGCAGTCCCGGCGCAATCCTGGTGCTTGAACACGCCTCGCGGGTGGCGCCACCAGCCCCGGAAGGCCTGACCGTCACCCGTACGGTCAAATCTGGCGACAGCGCCCTGAGTTTTTACGCATGAGCCAACCGCAGCTACCACGCATTGCCATTTATCCCGGGTCGTTTGATCCGCTGACCAACGGCCATGTTGACATCATCGAACGCGGCGCCAGGATCTTCGACAAGATCCTCGTCGCGATCCTGGCTAACGTTGAGAAGACGCCGCTGTTCTCGGAGCAAGAGCGCGTCGTGTTGATCCAGGAGGTGTTCAAGGATCGGCCCAACGTCCAGGTCGAGACCTTCGACGGTCTGCTGGTCGACTACGCGCAGCGTAAGCAGGCCTCGGTGCTGGTGCGTGGCCTGCGCGCCGTCTCCGACTTCGAGTATGAATTTCAGATGGCGCTGATGAACCGCCACCTGGCGCCCGGCATCGAGACGGTGTTCATGATGCCGGCCGAGCAGTACACCTACATCAGCTCGCGGCTGATCAAGGAAGTGTTCATGCTGAACGGCAAGATCGACGGACTGGTGCCGCCGATTGTCGAAGATCGACTGCGCGCGAAGCGCGCGGGTCGACCCAAGGTACAAGACTAATCTTCAAGGACGAGATCGATGACCTTCGCACGTCGCATGAGCCGCGTTACGGTGTCCCCCACGCTGAAAGTCACCGCCGAGGCTGACCGCCTCCGCCGCCAGGGCGTGGACGTCGTCGACCTGGGTGCGGGCGAGCCCGATTTCGGCACGCCCGAGCACGTCAAGCAGGCCGCGCACACCGCGATTAGCGCCAACTTCACGAAATACACGCCGGCGGCTGGCGTCCTGGAGTTTCGCGAAGCCGTCGCCCAGCATTACCACACGCTTTACGGCGTGACCGTCAAGCCCGAGGAAGTGATCATCACCGCCGGCGCCAAGCAGGCCCTCTACAACGCGGCCATGGTGCTGTTTGAACAGGGCGATGAGGTGATCACCCACGGCCCGTACTGGCCGACCATCGTCGATCAGATCAAGCTGGCCGACGCCACACCGGTGGTGGTCCAGACCCACCGCGAGGACGGCTTCGCCATCAAGGCCAGCGCCATCATCGAGGCGATTACGCCGAAGACCAAGGCCATCATCGTCAACTCGCCCTGCAACCCGACCGGCGCCCTGATTGCCGAGGCCGAGATGATCGAGATTGCCGATGCCGCCGCGGCGCGCGGCCTCTGGGTGATCGCCGACGTGACCTACGAGAGGCTGATTTACGATCCGGTTCCGCACAACCTGGTGAAGATCCTGTTTGATCGCATGCGTGAACGGACGGTGATCTGCAGCGCGGCCTCGAAGACCTACGCCATGACCGGCTGGCGATGCGGCTGGACGATTGGGTCCAGGGAGTTCATCGCGCAGGGCAACGTCCTGCAGGGACACTCGACCTCGAACATCAGTTCCATCACGCAGAAGGCGGGCATTGCCGCGCTGACCGGGCCGCAAGACGAAGTGGCGGTGATGTTGGGTGAGTATCGGAAGCGTCGCGATGCGGTGCACGGATGGCTGACCGCCGATCCGCGGTTCGTGTGCGTCAAGCCGTCGGGGGCGTTCTACCTGTTCCCGTACGTCGCGGACCTGTTGTCGCCGACCGGAATCAAGACCACCAGCGAGTTAGCCGAGGCCATGCTGAAAGAAGTGGCGGTCGCGATCACGCCGGGTGAAGGGTTCGACGCGCCGGGCTATTTCCGGTTGTCGTATGCCACGTCGCTGGAGCGACTGCGCGAGGGCGTCGACCGCATGTTCGCGTTCGTCGCAGCACTCGAGAAGAGCGGCAAGATTCCCACGGCCACGCCGAAGTAGAGGCGGGTCGACTTGGACAGGCCGATTACCATTCGCATGGCGCCGTGGGTGCTCGCCGCCATCTGCCTGGCGGCCATCTGCTTCATCGCGATGTCGTCGTATTTTTACTTCTACGGCGACTCGTACCTGCTGCGCTACGCCGGTCTGGTGATGGCGGCCTTCGCGATCGCCGCCGCCGCCGAGGCGGTCGCCTCGCGCATGGTGCTCGACCACGACACCTTGCACGTCAACAGCCTGATGCGCCGCCGCGCGTTTCCGCGTTCGGACTTCGTCTCAGCGCAGGTCGACCGTGGGGTCGTGGTGTTGAAGCGGCGAGCCGGCGGCTGGCTCATTCTGCCAGCCACCGGCCAGGACGCGCTGTCGGTGCGCAATACCCTTCACGCGTGGATCACGCAGCCTTTAGCAACAGTCAGCGCTTCTCGGCGTCGCTAAATCTGATGACCGGCGTCTATCCAAGCCCGGTCCAGCAGGTCGTTGACCCCGAGTGTCTCCGCCCAGTGGCGCAGGTACGGGCGATCGGTATCGGCACCCACTCTGAGCAGCCCGACGATGTCCCACCACTGCCGCTCTGAGGTTTCGCCGCCCAGCCGAAACCACTCGAGCTTCGCGAGCACGGTATCCTCGGCTGACGCCACGAAGAACGCGCCGTCACCGAGCTCCCCAATGGCGTGGCGTCGCGCGCGATCTGCGGCCGATCGGTCGAACGGGCGGCCCTTCGACACAAAGACGTCAATCTTGAACATCGTAGCCAGATGAATGAGATTGAACGACCTGCGGTCAACGGCCGCCGTGTGCATCTGCTCGACCGGGACGTAGTAGGCCCCCGCCAGTTGGCGCGCCAATTGGTCGACTTTGGACGCATCGAGGTCAGCCACGACGTCGGCGTCGAGACTCGCTCGAGCCACGCCGTGGGCTGAGCTGGCAACCGAGCCACCCAGAAAGTACTGAACACCGAGGGAGTCAAATGCCTCCACCACCGGTCGGAGCGCCGCCACCAGGTCGGTTGCCGTCATGGGACGGGGGTGGCGCCCGTGCGCCGACGCAAGTCGGCCCGGAGGGCCGCCGCCAGTTCCTCACCGTAATGCAGGGCAACGAACTGCAAATCGAGCTCTTGCCGAGTCGCGTGGGGCCGGGCCTTGGCCAACGCCCGCCGCGCCAAACTGATGACCGTGGCCGAATGTGACCACGCGATCTGCAAGCGTCGCGACACCGGAGCCGCGCGAATCAATTCAACTTGCACCCGCTCAGCCTCGATCGAGGTGTCGACCGGTCGCGGGGGGATGATCACGGTCATGGTGTCGGGATCTTATGCCAGGACGCGAGCGCGGTGTTGCCGGGCGCCGCAGTCGGATCTCACCGATTCGCGACCAGCACCACCCGCGTCAGGTCGCGCGCGGGGTCGGGCCACAGGAACGTGCGGACGCGGACGCCGGCCTCGTTGAAGTAGGGCAGTTCAGCGATCCGTACCAGCTTCATGCCTCGCTCACGCTCGATGCGGTCGACGAGATCCGCTGGCGCGATCATGAGGGCGCGCTCGGTCTGCGACAGGAACTGCCACGCCTGCTGGTCGGTGATGATGTCGGTGGTCTTGACGTGCGCGTAGAACACCAGGTTGCGGACAAAGACCCGGTAGGTCCCCACCGCCTCGTGTGACGTCCGCTGTTGCTGGACCAGCCGCGCCATTTGCCGCACCGTGTCTTCGCTGCCACTCGACAGGCCGCCAAACTGCAACGCCGGCAAGGTCACGGCGGCAGCCAGCGCGATCACCACGGGCGCCAGGCGCCACTGGCTCGACAGGGCGATCAGCACGATCATCAGCCCGGCCGCCGCAATCAAGCCGGCGGCCACCTGCGTGAAGACCGGCTCGACGTTGATCAGCAGCGGCTGCACGCGGTAGAGCAGCCCGCCGAGCAGGATGAAGAAGGCACCGCTCAGCACGGAGCCGATGACCACGCCGGTCGCGCGGCGGGGGCGTGAGCGCGCGCCATTGAGTCCGCGCCATTCCTGCGTGCGCTCGACAATCGACGACGCCAGCAGCAGGGCGAGCGGCGGCAGCACCGGCAGGATGTAGCGCGGCTGCTTGCCGACCGACAGCGAGAAGAACGCCAGCGGCAACACCGCCCACAGCAGCAAGCGCAAGTCGATAGTGCCGATGTCGCGCCGACGACGCATGAACTGCGTCACTGGCCCCAGCCACACCAGCGCCAGCGGAGTCCACGGTAACAGCCCGCCGGCGACGATTGGCAGGTAGAACCACCAGGGCCTGGGATCGTTGAAACGATCGGTAGCGAACCGCTCGAGGTTGTCGCCGATGAAGAAGCCCTGCAGGTACTCAGTGCCGTGCCGCAGCCACATCACCACGTACCACGGCACCGCCACGGCGATCATCACGAGAAAGCCGAGTGCCAGGTCGCGGGGTTCGAGGGCGATCGACCGCCGTTCAATCAGCAGCACCGGCACGATGACGATGGCCGGGATAATCAGACCGACGGGGCCCTTCGTGAGAAAGCCCAGGCCGAGTGCGAGGGCGGCGAGCAGCACGAACTTGCGGGGGGATCGCTCCTGCTCGAGCGTCGCGACCATGGCCGCCCAGATTGCCAGGGTGATGCAGAAGGCCAGCGGCAAGTCCGGCAACGCCATGCGACCGATGGAGAAGTAGCCGAAGTTGGTGGCGACCATCGCCCCGGCGAGCAGGCCCGTCGACTCGTCGTACCAACGCCGGCCCGCGGCCGCCGTCACCAGGACCAGGCCCAGGCCCGCCATCGCCGCCCACAGCCGCGACGCCGTCTCGTTCTCACCCACGACCAGGGAGGCCGCCGCGGTGAGCCAGTAATAGAGCACCGGCTTCTGGAAGCGCGGCTCGTAGTTGTAGTGGGGAGTGACCCAATCGCCCGACGCCACCATTTCGCGGGCCGCGTCGGCGTAGAAGGCCTCGTCCGAATCGGTGATGGCCCCCCGCCCGAGGCCGGCAAAAAAGGTCACCGCTGCCAGCAGCAGCAGGGGAAGCGTTATGCGATGCACTTCTGGTATACTACCGGCAGTTTCGCCCGGTTTTGCCTCCGTTTCGTTCGGTGCGCGTTCGAGACGCGTCACTCGCGGACGTCGCTCCGCTCCTTTCCAGAACCTGACAACCCGAGCCCGACCTTCCTTGGAATAACCTGCATGCCCAGTCACAAGCGTCACGGGTCCCACCGCAGTGGTGGCGGTCACCAACCTCCACCTCAGCCAGACGTCGCCGCCGAATCGGCCGAACATGCCCTGAACGAGAGCAAGAAGCCCGGGCTCGACATTAACCAGCTGAAGGAGATGAGCATTCAGCATCTCACCCAGGTCGCCAAAGACCTGGACGTCGCCGGCGCCACGGGCATGCGCAAACAGGAGCTGATTTTCCAGATCCTCAGGGCGCAAACCGAGCTGAGCGGCTTGATCTTCTCGGAGGGCGTGCTCGAGTTGCTGCCCGACGGATTCGGCTTCCTTCGCGCCCCCGACTACAACTACCTGCCCGGTCCCGACGACATCTACGTCTCGCCGTCACAAATCCGCAAGTTCGACTTGCAGACCGGTGACACGGTCTCGGGACAAATCCGGCCTCCCAAGGAAGGGGAGCGCTACTTCGCGCTGATCAAGGTCGAAGCCGTCAACTTCGAGGCGCCGGATCAGGCGCGCGAGAAGCTGTTCTTCGAGAACCTGACGCCGCTCTATCCGCTCGAGCGCATCAAGCTGGAGACCGAAGCCGAGAATCTGTCGGCGCGGGTGATGGACCTGATGACACCGCTCGGCAAGGGCCAGCGCGGCCTGATCGTCGCCCCGCCTCGCACCGGCAAGACCATGCTGTTACAGAGCATTGCGCAGTCAGTCGCGAAGAACCATCCCGAGATCTACCTGATCGTCCTGCTGATCGACGAGCGGCCTGAAGAAGTCACCGACATGCAGCGCTCGGTCGATGGCGAGGTGATCTCGTCGACCTTCGACGAGCCCGCGCAGCGCCACGTGCAGGTCGCCGAAATGGTGATCGAAAAGGCCAAGCGGCTGGTCGAACACAAGAAGGACGTGCTGATTCTGCTCGACTCGGTGACCCGCCTGGCGCGCGCCTACAACACCGTGATTCCGGCGTCTGGCAAAGTGCTGTCGGGCGGTCTGGACAGCAACGCGCTGCAAAAGCCGAAGCGCTTCTTCGGTGCCGCGCGCAACATCGAAGAAGGTGGCTCGCTGACCATTGTCGCCACCGCGCTCGTCGACACCGGCTCGCGCATGGACGACGTGATCTTCGAGGAGTTCAAGGGCACCGGCAACATGGAGATCCACCTGGATCGCAAGTTGTCAGACAAGCGCACTTTCCCGGCGATCGATATCCTGAAGAGCGGCACCCGCAAGGAAGAGCTGCTGCACACCAAGGAAGACTTGAGCCGCATCTACGTGCTGCGGCGCGTCCTCAACCCGCTGTCACCAGTCGAAGCCATGGAGCTACTGCTGGACAAGATGGGGAAGACCAAGAACAACGCCGAGTTCCTCTCGGCCATGCAACGCGGGTAGATCCAGGAGGGCGGCACTTCAGTGCCGCCGTGCCGCCGTGGAGATCGAATGACGACAATCAAGGTTCGAGAGAATGGCTCGCTGCTGGTCGAGGGCGAGGACGTGAAGCTGGTCGACTGGACTGGCGCCGAGTATGTGGTGCCGAAGAAGCCGTTCTCGCTGTGCCGCTGCGGCCAGTCGAAGCAGCGCCCGTTCTGCGACGGCGCGCACAAGACCTGCGGGTTCGTCGGCAACGAAGGCGCGCCAGGACCGAAGGCGATTCCTGCGGCGCCCCCACCAGACCCACCGGTCTGACCAGCCCCACCTGCCCTAAAGTTTCGGAATCATCCACGGCGCCACGTACTGCTGGAACATCGCCAGCAGGCCCATCAGGAACGTCAGCGCGAGGCTGTGGAAGATCACCTTCGAGAAGATCTCGCCTTCGCGGCCGACCGCGCCGACACCGGCGGCTCCCACCGACAGGTTCTGCGGGCTGATCATCTTGCCCATCACGCCCGCGGAGCTATTGGTCGCGGCCATGAGAATCGGGTCAAGCCCGGACACCTTGGCCGTGGTCGCCTGCAGCGGACCAAACAGCGTGTTCGACGAGGTGTCGCTGCCGGTCAGGAACACGCCCAGCATGCCTAGCCACGCCGAGAAGAAGGGGAACAGCCACCCCGTCTGCGCCAGGGCCAGGGCCATGGACGAGGTCATGCCTGAGTAATTCATGACCGTGGCAATCGACAGGATGAAGGCAATCGTGACGATCGGCAGCCGCAGTTGCGCGGCGGTCTTGCTGAAGGCCACCCCAAGAATGCCTGGCCGAGCCCCGGCCATCACCATGGGAATGAGCGCGATGAAGGTTGCGAACAACACCAGGGTGCCCGCCGTCGCGAGCAGGTCGAGCCGATAGGTCAGCGCATACGGCGAGGTGGTGGTCACGACCGGCGCCTCGCGCTGGACGATGGGCGTCGGCTTGCCGTCTACCATGTTGTACGCCCCCGGCCAGCTGAACTCCCACACCGGAAAGCGAAAGCCTTGCGGATCCACCGACGCTGGTTCACCGACCCAGGGCTCAGGGCACAGGCGATTGCCAATCTGGCCGCAGCGCAGCAGGGCCGTCACGTTGGCCGGCGGTTGCAGCTGGGACATGCCGGCAAAGTTGCCGACCTGGCCAATCAGCACGGTGACGATCAGAATGCCGTACGTGGCATAGGCGCGCCAGACGCGGCTTGGCGCATCGACCGTCCTCTCCACCGGCACATTGGTACCGTCGTTGTAGGTGTCGCGTGGCTGCCAGAACTTCAACAGCAGCGCCACCGATGCCAGCGAGAACAACGCGGCCAGCACATCGGTGAGCTCAGGGCCCATGTAGTTCGAGACGGCAAACTGCCCGATCGCGAAAGTGAGGCCGGCGGTCAGCACGGCGGGGAACACGGCCAGCATGCGACCCCATCCCGCGTAGAGGACAACGAGGTACGCCGGAATAATCAGCGAGAAGAAGGGCAACTGACGACCCACCATCGCCGACAGCGCGCGCGTCGTGCTCTGCGTGTCGTGCCCCAGCATCGGCGCCAGCAGGCCACCCAGCGTCGTGACGGGAATTCCCAGCGAGCCGAAGGCGACTGGCGCCGTGTTGGCGATCAGCGCCAAGACCGCCGCCATGATGGGCTCGAAGCCCAGGCCGGCGAGCATCGCCGCGGTGATCGCCACTGGTGCGCCAAACCCGGCGATACCTTCAATCAGGGCGCCGAAGCAGAACGCCACCAGCAGAATCTGGATGCGCCGATCGGTGGTCAGCCGCGACAGCGACCGGCGAATCACGTCGAAGTCGCCGCTCTCGACCGACAGGTTATAGAACATCACCGAGCTGAACACGATCCAGCAAATCGGCCACAGGCCGAAGGCCATGCCATGCGTAAACGCCGCGACCGTCAAGCCGAAGGGCATGCCCCACACCGCCCAGGCCAGCACGAAGGCACTGCCGGCGCCGACGATGGCCGACTTCCAGGGAGCGATGCGAAGCACGGCCAGGCACAAGGCCAGCAGGATGGGGGGAATCGACGCCACGAGCGCCGATAACAAGACGCTGCCGGCAACGGGGCTGTAGGTCTGATGAAACAGTTCGGCCAAGGAGGAACCTCGGCCGAAACTATACGCTAGGTTACGCCCAAGACGGTCATGGGATCGGACTGGCCGGTTCGGCCACGGGCTGGGGCAGGGCGATCATCAACTCTCGCAGCTCATCGCCCTCCATCACTTCCTTCTCGAGCAGGCGGCGGGTGACGCGCTCGAGCACCTCGCGGTGCTCGCGCAGGATGCGGCGGGCCTCGTTGTGAGCGCCGCCGATGATCTGCTTGACCTCATCATCAATCATTCGGGCGGTCTCGTCGCTGTACAGGCCGCGCTCGATCGGCATGCCCAGATCGAGAAAGCGGCCACGGCGGGGTGGGTCAAAATTGATGGTGCCGAGTCGCTCGCTCATGCCCCATTCGGTGACCATCGAGCGGGCCAGGTCCGAGACGCGCTGCAGGTCGTTCTGCGCACCCGTCGAGATCTCGCCGATGGCGATCTCTTCCGCGGCCCGGCCTCCGAGCAGGATCGCCATCTGGTTCAAGAGATCACCCTTCTGCATCAAGTAGCGCTCTTCGAGCGGCAACTGCATGGTGTAGCCGAGCGCACCAAAGCCGCGCGCCACGATCGAGATCTTGTGGACCGGGTCCATGTTGGGCAGGATGCTCGCGACAATGGCATGGCCCGACTCGTGGTACGCCACGATCTCGCGTTCTTTCGTACTCATCACACGCTTCTTCTCGAGGCCGGCGACCAGTCGGTCGATGGCCTCGTCGAAGTCGAACATCTCGACGGTCTCGGCATCGCGGCGCGCGGCCAACAGCGCGGCTTCGTTGACCAGATTCGCGAGGTCGGCGCCGGCAAATCCGGCCGTCCGCGCCGCCACCTTGCGCAGGTCAACGGCGGCGTTCAGTTTCACGTTGCGCACGTGAATCTTCAACACCGCTTCACGGCCCTTGACGTCGGGCTTGTCGACCAGCACCTGCCGATCGAACCGGCCAGGGCGCAGCAGGGCAGGATCGAGCACTTCTGGCCGGTTGGTGGCGGCCATGATGATGATGGCCTTGCGCGCATCGAAGCCGTCCATCTCGGAGAGCAACTGGTTCAGCGTCTGTTCGCGTTCTTCGTGGCCACCGAAGGCGCTCTGCTGTCGCGCCTTGCCGACGGCGTCGAGCTCGTCGATGAAGACGATGCACGGCGCCTTGGCCTCGGCCTGCGCGAACATGTCGCGGACGCGCGCGGCGCCGACGCCGACGAACATCTCCACGAACTCCGAACCGCTCATGCTGAAGAAGGGCACCTTGGCCTCGCCGGCGACGGCGCGGGCGAGCAGGGTCTTGCCCGTGCCCGGCGGGCCGACCAGCAGCACCCCCTTGGGGATTTTTCCGCCCAGGTTGGTGTATTTCTTCGGCGTCTTCAGAAACTCGACGATCTCGCGCAGTTCCTGCGCGGCTTCGTCCACCCCCGCCACGTCGGCGAACGTCGTCTTCACATCGTCTTCGGCCATCAGCTTGGCCTTGCTGCGCGAGAACGACATGATGCCGCCCTCCGCGCCGCCCATGCGCTTGAAGAAGAACGTCCAGAGACCGAACAGCAACAACAGCGGGATGACCCAGCCAAGCACTTCAGGCAGCCAGCGGCTGACCAGCTCGCCGGAGTATTTGACGGTCGCCGCATCCAGCTCTTCCACCAGCTTCGGATCGGCGATCCGCGTGGTCGAGAAGGTGGTCAGGCCGTTATCGCCGGCCTTTTTGAGCGTGCCGCGAATGATCGAGTCGCCAACCGCGACCTCGGCCACCTGGCCGCCGCGGACCAGGCCCTTGAATTCGCTGTACGAAATCTGCCGGCCGGCGGGCGCCAGGAAGAAGGCCTGGCCAATCGCCAGCACGGTGAGGGCGCCGAGCACCCACCAGAGGGCAGAGGGCTTGGGGGACGCGGGGCGGCCTTTCGAGCCGCCGGGCGGCGTAGCAGAACTAGACATTGCGCGCTTGACCTTTCGCGAAGCTGATCTTGTCGGCGGTGAGATCCGTGACCACCGTGTCACCCTCGCGGAACTCGCCATCGAGTACGCGGAGCGCCAGGGGATCGAGCAGGAGCCGCTGCAGGGCCCGTTTCAGCGGCCGGGCCCCATAGACCGGATCATACCCTTCGCGCACCAGGAAGTCCTTCGCGGCGTCACTCAGGGTCACGTGAATCTTGCGGCCGGCCAGCCGCTTCAGCAGGCCGCGCAACTGGATCTCGACAATCTGCTTGATGTGATCGCGGTCCAGGGCATGAAAAAAGACGATGTCGTCGATGCGGTTGATGAACTCCGGGCGGAAGTGGCTGCGCAGCGCATCCAGGTCGCGCAGGTTCGAGGTCATGATGATCACCGTGTTCGTAAAGTCGACGACCCGGCCCTTGCCGTCGGTCAGGCGGCCATCATCCAGCAACTGCAGCATGACGTTCAACACCTCCGGGTGGGCCTTCTCGACCTCGTCGAACAGCACCACGGCATAGGGCCGCCGACGGACGGCCTCGGTCAACTGTCCGGCCTCGTCGTAGCCGACGTATCCCGGAGGCGCGCCGATCATGCGCGACACGGTGTGCTTCTCCTGGTACTCCGACATATCGATGCGCACCATCGCCGTATCATCGTCGAACAGGAACTCCGCCAGGGCGCGGGCCAGTTCGGTCTTGCCGACGCCGGTGGGGCCGAGAAAGATGAAGCTGCCGAGCGGCCGGTTGGGATCCTGAAGGCCAGCCCGCGCGCGGCGGATGGCGTTGGCGACCGAGATGATCGCCTCATCCTGACCGACGACGCGCAGATGGAGGCGGTCTTCCATCTTCAGTAACTTCTGGATCTCGCCTTCCATCAGCCGGCTGACCGGAATACCGGTCCACTTGCCGACGACTTCGGCAATGTCTTCTTCATCGACTTCTTCCTTGAGCATGCTCTTCGCCTGCTGCAGTGTCTGCAGCCGTGTCTCTTGCTCCTTGAGCTTCGCGTCGAGGTCGGGCACGCGGCCGTACTGCAGCTCCGACGCCTTGGCGTAGTCGCCAGACCGCTGCGCCTGTTCGACCTCAAGCCGCACGCGTTCGAGCTGTTCCTTGAGTTGGCGGCCGCCCTGAATCGCTTCCTTCTCCTGCTCCCAGTGCGAGCGGAGCTGCATGTCCTGCTCCTTGAAATCAGCCAGGTCCTTCTCCAACTTGGCCAGACGCTCCTGCGACGCCTTGTCCGTCTCCTTGCGCAGCGCTTCGCGCTCGATCTCGAGCTGCATGATGCGGCGGCGCACTTCGTCGAGCTCGGCCGGCATGGAGTCAATCTCCATGCGCAGCTTCGACGCCGCCTCGTCCATCAGGTCGATGGCCTTGTCGGGCAGAAAGCGATCGGCGATGTAGCGCTGCGACAGCACGGCGGCCGCGACCAGGGCGGCGTCCTTGAACTTCACGCCGTGATGAATCTCGTAGCGCTCGCGCAGGCCGCGCAGAATGCTGATGGTGTCTTCCACGGTCGGTTCGCCGACGTTCACCGGTTGAAAACGGCGCTCGAGGGCGGCATCCTTCTCGATGTACTTGCGGTACTCGTCGATGGTGGTCGCGCCAATCGTGTGCAGTTCGCCTCGCGCGAGCATGGGCTTCAGCATGTTGGACGCATCCATCGAGCCTTCGGATGCACCCGCGCCCACTACCGTGTGGAGCTCGTCGATGAACAACACGATCTGACCGTCTGCCTCGGACACCTCCTTCAGGACCGCCTTGAGGCGATCCTCGAACTCGCCGCGATACTTGGCGCCAGCAATCAGCGCGCCCATGTCGAGCGTGACAATGCGCTTGTCCTTCAGGCCTTCGGGCACGTCGCCGCGGATAATGCGCTGCGCCAGGCCCTCGACAATCGCGGTCTTGCCGACGCCCGGTTCGCCAATCAGCACGGGATTGTTCTTGGTGCGGCGTGACAGGACCTGGATGACGCGGCGCACCTCTTCATCACGGCCAATCACCGGATCAAGCTTGCCCTTGCGCGCCAGCTCGGTGAGGTCACGGCCGTACTTCTCCAGCGCTTCGTATTTGCCTTCCGGATTCTGATCGGTCACCCGCTGGCTGCCGCGGACGGAGGTCAGCGCTTCGAGCACCTTTTCGCGGGTAACCCCATTGGCTTTCAGCTGGTCAACGGTGGCCGACTTGCCGGGCTCGTTCAGCAACCCAAGCAACAAGTGCTCGGTGCTGACGTACTCGTCTTGCATGGCCTTCGCCTCAGCCTGGGCGGCGTCAAACACGACGCGCAGGCGAGCGGAGAGGTGCGGCTCGGAGCCGCCATGGGCCTTCGGTTGCTTGGCCAGCAGCGTGCGCAGCGCGCCCGCCACGGCGGCCGGCTCGACCGATAGCTTGCGCAGGACGCTCGGCACGACACCGTTCTGCTGTTCGGTCAGCGTGACCAGCAGGTGCTCGGGCTCAACCTGCGCATGATTCAATTCCGACGCCAACGGGGGCGCCGCCAACACGGCCTCCTGGGCCTTTTCGGTGAACTTGTTGAGATTCATGGTCGCCTTCGTTCTTCGCTATTCGGTTTTCGCTATTCGGTCTTCTTTGCGGCTCGCAACTGTTCGTACAGCGCGCGCTCCTCGTCCGTCAGCGCCTTCGGGATTTCGACCTCGACATTGGCGTAGAGGTCACCACGGTCGTCGGGCTTGCCCACCGCGGGCAACCCGTGGCCGCGCAGACGAAACCGCTGGCCGCTTTGCGTGCCTGCCGGAACCTTCAGCCGTAGCGTTTTCGCGTCGGGCGTCACCACATCCACTTCACCGCCCAGCACCGCCGTCGTCACCGGCACCCGCGTCTTCGTGTAGACGTCGCGCGCCTTGATCTCGAACACGGGGTGCGGCTTCAGTTGCACCCGCAGATACAGGTCGCCACTGGCACCGCTGCCAGTGCCGCGTTCGCCTTCACCGGCCACGCGCACCCGCGAGCCGTCGGTGACACCCGCCGGAATGCGCACTTCCACCGATCGCGAATGACCGTCGTGGCGCAACTGCAACCGCTGGACGCTGCCGCGCAGGGCCTCCTCAAGATCCAGCTCGAACGGATGCTCCACGTCCTGCCCCTTGCGATTGCGCGGCCGACCCCGGCTGCCGCGAGCGCCGGCCGATGGTCCGGGCCCGCCCTCGCTCCCGAAGAACGTGGTGAAAAAATCGGAGAACGGGCTGGCGCCGCCGAACATATCGGCCATGTCTTCCTGAGACACCTGATACCCGCCGGCACCGGCACCGCGCCCGAACGGACTGCCCGCACCGGGCGGAGGCGCGTTCTCGTACGCACGCCAGTTCGCGCCCAGCTCGTCGTACTTCTTCCGCTTGGCCGGGTCGCTCAGCACCTCGTTGGCCTCGTTCAGTTCCTTGAACTTGGCCTCGGCCCCTTTGTCGCCCGGGTTGAGATCGGGGTGGTGCTTGCGGGCGAGCTTCCGGAACGCCTGCTTGATCTCCTTCTCGGTCGCGGTCTTGGCGACGCCGAGCGTGGTGTAGTAGTCCTTGAAGTCCACGCTACCCCCTAGCTGTTGAGTACATGCAAAGCCATGGCCGTTGTCCCCCCAGGATAATCACTAGAGGTCGGGCCATTCTGATTGGACTTTAGAGCTTGCGGGCGGCCAGGACGGCCTTGACGAGATCCTCGGGAACATCGGCGGGGAGCTCGTCGCTCATCTCACCACAGGCCATGCGACCGGCTTTGACACACCCTTCGTACTGCACCAGATACTCGCGGCAATTACGACAGCGGGTGAGGTGCAGCTCAAAATGCGAGCGGTTCTCCTCCGGGAGCTCGCCGCTCACGTAATCCATCAGGAACTCCGCCAGCTCACGGCACTTCATGAGGCCGCCGTCCCCGGTAGCGCAGCGCCCAGGTGTGGCGCCAGCATCGTCCGCAGCGCTTGCCGCGCGCGGTGCAGACGAATCTTCGTGGCGTTGACGGACAACCCAAGCATTTTGGCGGTTTCCTCGGTATCCAATCCTTCGATGTCACGCAGGACGAGAACGGTACGGTAGCCCTCGGGCAGCTCATCGATCTTGGATCGCACGAGCGTCCGGATTTCAGCCCGCTCCATGGCCTTGTCGACCGGCTCATCCCAGCTCTTGAATCGCTCTTCGTAGTGACCATCGTCGAGGAAGGTGGGCAGCAGCGTTTCGATGGATTGCTCGGGCTTGCGCTTGCGCGTGCGCAACTTCATCAATGCCCCGTTCACCGCAATACGGTGCAGCCAGGTCGACAGCTTGGAATTGCCCTCGAACCGATCGAGGCTCTTGAACGCATTGAGAAACGCGTCCTGGACAATATCGCGGGCATCTTCGTCAGAACCGACGATGCGGCGGGTGACGGCGAGGAGGCGGCCACCATAGGTGCGGACAATCTGCTCGTACGCCGACTCGTCGCCGGCCCGCAGCTGGGCGATGAGGGCGGCCTCATCGGCTACAGGTGTCGGGCTGCCCATCAATTGGAGCGTATCACACGGCCTCCGCCGACCCAGGCCGCTTGGCATCGGCATTGCGTGGGGAGAGCGCTCGTTGCGTGCCCGGCATCATTCGATAGGGGTTGCCGTTCAGGTGGCTTCGGGTCAAAGTACGTAGAATGCTGCGTACATTCACCCTCGGCGGCCTGATTCTCGGCGGCATCCTTGCCTCGCCCCCCTCGTTCGTCGAACTTCGCGGAGCAGCGCAGACGACCGCCCGGGCGACCCCAGACTCGGTGGGCTTGTCGGCCGAGCGGCTGCAGAACGCGACCGCGGTCCTGCGTCAGGCCGTCGCTGACCGAAAGATTGCCGGGGCGGTGGCACTGGTGGCCAGGCACGGCAGAATCGCTTATCTCGAATCGGTCGGATTGCAGAGCCTTGAGACCCGCGCGCCGATGAGCGAGCGGACGCTGTTCCGCATCTACTCGCAGACCAAGGCCATCACTGCCGTCGCGGTCATGATGCTGCAGGAGGAGGGCAAGGTCCGCCTGACCGATGCCGTGTCCCTGCACTTGCCCGAGTTCAAGAACGTCATGGTGCAGACGCCCGAGGGGTCGCGCCAACCGACGCGCGAGATTACGGTGCAGGACCTCCTGCTCCACACCTCGGGCCTGAGTCACCGGTCGTCGGAGCTGTATCGCGCGCGCCAAGTGCGCGTGCGGTCTCAGGCGTTGCCGCAGTTCGTCACGAACATCACGCGGGCGCCGCTGATGGAGGACCCCGGCACGCGCTTCCGCTACAGCGAGGGAACCACGGCGCTGGGGCGCCTCGTCGAGGTGCTCTCCGGTACGCCGTTCGACACCTTCATCACCGACCGCATCCTGAAGCCACTCGGCATGAACGACACGTCGTTCTGGGTGGAAGGGGAGGCGCAGGCCCGTCTCGCCACCGTCTACCAGGTCGCGCAGACCGGCGGGTTGACGCCGATCGAGATGGAGGAGGAGGTGCCGTTTACCAGCCGTCCGGTTCTGATCGAGGGCGCGGTTGGGCTCGTCTCGACCGCGCCGGACTTCCTGCGCTTCTGCCAGATGCTGCTGAACAAGGGTGAGCTCGGTGGCGTGCGGCTGCTGAGCGCCAAGACGGTCGAACAGATCACGAGCAACGGACTGTCGGCGCCCGTGCTGCAGCAACGTGGCGGCGCCATGGGTTGGGGCCTGGGCAATGTTGACGTCGTCGTGACGCCGAGCACCCGCGGCTATCTGACGGCGGCGGGCGAGTACGGGTGGGATGGATCCGCTGGGACCTTCTTCTCGGTCGATCCCGCAAGGCAGCTTGTGGTCATGCTCTTCTCGCAGAATGTCCCGGCTAGTCCCGACGGCCTGCGCCAGCGATTCAAGGCCGCCATCGATCAGTCGGTCGTCCAATGACGAGTGAAAGGCAGCAGCTGGCATTGCCAACTGTCACAGTGGAGACGTAATGGCTCGAAAATCAAAGAAGAACCAGGAAACGACGGCAGACCTTTCACGATCGCCGTTCAGTCAGGCGAACTGGCCGCTGCTGGCGCTCAGCCTGATCGGCGTGGCGTTGGCCGGCTATCTGTCGTGGACTGCGGTGACCAGTGCGGCGGTGCAAGGCTGCGCCGAAGGCGCCGGTTGCGACGTCGTGCTGTCGAGCCGATGGGCGACGCTCATGGGAGTGCCGACGGCGGTGTGGGGCTTGTTGACATACCTCGCGCTGGCGGCGACGGCCCTTGGGCTACGAGCCGAGAAACAGTGGCGGTGGGCCTGGACCATCGCCTTCTTCGGCACCCTCTACAGCGTCTACCTGACCACCATTTCGCTCACCATGCTGGGCGCGGCCTGCCCGTACTGCCTGACAAGCCTGACCCTGATGTCATCGATCCTGGTCCTGCTGACCTACCAGCGACCGCTCACCATCAAGGGTTTCTCGTGGCTGCGGTGGGTGCGCTGGAGGGGGGCGGTTTCAGCCGGCCTGATTATCTTTCTGCATCTCAACTACATTGGCGTCGTTGGCCGGCATCCGGCGGCTGAGGATCCCATGGCGCGCGCGCTCGCCGAGCACCTGAGTCAGAGCGGCGCGGTCATGTACGGCGCCCACTGGTGCGAGCACTGCCAGCAGCAGAAGGACCTCTTCGGCGCCGCTGCGCGCCGGCTTCCCTACATCGAGTGCAGTACCGGCGGTCCCGGCACACCGCAGACGGCAACCTGCCGCAACCGTGGCATCAAGACCTACCCGACGTGGTTCATCAACGGCCAGCGGTATGAGGAGGTGCTGACGCAAGCACGGCTGGCGTCGTTGACCGCATTCCAACCGCCGGCCGCCGCTGCCACGAGCGGTGGAGCGCCGTAGCCCTTGCGCGTCATCACCGCGCTGGCCTACATACGCACACGGATTTGAGTGGTCCACTGCACAGGGCGCGCTTCACACGGACGACGACTGGAAGGCGTGGTTTGACCAGTTGCTGTCGCCCGTTCGCGAAGGCCTGACGGTTCTTCCCTGACTTGTCCGCCGTAGCCTTGGCGAAGGTGGACGGCACGCCGCTTGCTCTTGATGGGTTGTGCCCTCAAGAATTCTCGCTACCACCGCCATCTCGACCCTTCTCGTCGCCATCATGGGCAGCGGGATCCCTATTGCTGCTCAGAAGCCAACCGGCGCCACCCGGAAGACGGCCCCCGCCGACATGCTGGCGCTGCAGGTGATGCTCGACCGCGCCCGCTTTTCGCCGGGCGAGATCGACGGCAAGGGTGGCCCCAATACTACCCGCGCGATTGAGGCATTCGAGAGGGCGAAGGGGACAACGGCCGCAGCAGCCCTGATCACTGCGGGCGAGGAACCGACCGTCTCTTACGTCATCACCGCCGACGATGAGGCGGGGCCATTTGCCGCCATTCCAGAAGACACAATGGAGAAGGCCAAGCTGAAGCACCTGATGTTCACGTCGCTGACCGAGGCGCTCGCTGAGCGGTTTCATGCGTCGCCGGCGCTGCTGAAGCGCCTGAACCCCTCGGCGCGATTCGTCGCCGGGGAGTCGATCATCGTGCCGAATGTGATGGCCGCTCCCGAGCCCACCGCGGGCGACGGCGTCTCGATTACCGTCTCAAAGGGCACATCGGCGTTGACCCTGACCGATGGCAGCGGCGCCGTGATCTACCATGCGCCGGTGACCACCGGCAGCGCGCACGACCCGCTGCCGATTGGCGAGTGGACCGTGACGGCGATTGTCCGCAACCCGACGTTCAACTACAACCCCGATCTGTTTTGGGATGCCGATCCCGACCACGCCAAGGCGAAACTCCCGCCCGGCCCCAATGGACCGGTCGGACTGGTGTGGATTGACCTGAGCAAGCCGCACTACGGCATTCACGGCACCCCGGAACCCGGCACCGTCGGCCATACCTCGTCGCATGGCTGTGTGCGTCTCACCAACTGGGACGCCAGCGCGGTGGCCGCCCTGATCGGCAAGGGCGCCAAGGTATTCTTCACGCAATGAAGCACAAGCCCGGCCCGGCGTACTCGTGGCTGGTCTACGCGGCCGCTGCAGGATTCGTCGCCGGCATGGTGGTGATGGCCGCACTCTTCACGATCTTTCCGGCTGCCCCGTGGGGCGCCGCCGGGGAGTCAGTCGAAGCGGCAACGGCGATGCCCGCAGCCATCGCCGACGCGCCGTCGCCCGTTACCGATGTGCGTCCGAGTGCGAAGGAGGCACCGCCGGCGGTGTCGCCGCCTGAGCAGACGGTCGCGGTCGTGCCCTCCATGTCGGCCGACCCCTTCGCGGTGTTGCGTAGCCGGCGGCTGGAAGTGCCGGTGCAGGGTGCCAGGCGCGAGGATCTCCGCGACACCTTTGAGGAACAACGCGGGTCGGCGAGGCGTCACGAAGCCATCGACCTGTTGGCACCACGCCATACGCCAGTCGTGGCGGTTGAAGATGGCACGGTCGCGCGCCTGTTTCTCAGCGACGCTGGCGGCATGACCGTCTACCAATTCGATCCGACCAGCACCTACGTCTACTACTACGCGCACCTGGAGCGCTATGTCG
>Ga0163144_10010683_pt1 | contig 19535 bp, 14 predicted proteins | sample OliLak19BULKMAT1_FD_123175 | JGI IMG/M metagenome (GOLD analysis project Ga0163144, IMG submission 123175) | Freshwater microbial mat bacterial communities from Lake Vanda, McMurdo Dry Valleys, Antarctica - Oligotrophic Lake LV.19.BULKMAT1 | ecosystem: Environmental > Aquatic > Freshwater >... | reverse complement strand
GGTGGTGCGCACGACCGGCAGGTGCTCGGGGAAGCGGGTCCGTCGGTCCTTCCGCTTCACTGTGCGCTGGTGCGAAGGGATCTCGATGGTGGCGGTGACGCCGAGCGCCTGCGCGAGTCGCGAACCTCGCGCGGTGCCCGAGCACGAGCGACTTCAGGGCGGCAATGTCATCGGGGAGAACAGCGCGGTGGAGAGGAGCGTCAGCGCGCGCGGCCAGTCGATGTTCGATGGCGCGTCGCATCGCTTCGTTGTATAGCAAGAGTGCTCGCGAAGCGCGAGGACTGTCTCGCGCTCTTCCACTCGATCCCCTCCAGCAACATTGCGAGCTGCGCGCGTTCGATCTCGACGCGCGCGCCGTCGCCGCGGAGCTCAAACGAAAACGGTTCCTTCTCCAGTCGCTTGTACAGAGGCCAAAACCAGTTGCGGTCCCAGACCACCGAAAGCGAACGCGGCGTTGAGCTCAGCATGATCAAGCGTTTGGTTGTAGTAGCACGTTCGCACGAACTTGCCGGACAGGCCCGGGCTGAAAGCGTGGACTTGGGCGAAGAAGTCAAAGGCCTACGCGCTTCCGAACACTTTATCTGCCAGCCGCGCCAGCAGGCCGCTCGGGAGCACGCCAAGATAATACACCGCCAGCCCGACGGCCTCGAAGGCCCTTCTCACTCCCGTTCCATTCTATGGACAATGCGCTGGTAAAACCGCTCGTGCTTCTCGAGACACGCCTCGCGGCTATAATGTTCTATCGCAGCCTGGCGAGCGGCCCTGCCCATCTTACGGGCATTCGCAGGGTCATCGAGCAACTGCCGGAGACAAGCCGCGAGACTCGTCCCCTCGTCGGAATCGTAGAGCAAACCCGTCTCGCCGGACGTGATCGCTTCCGGGTTGCCCCCGACGTTGGACGCGGCAATCGGAAGCCCCGCGGCCATGTACTCGATCAGGGACCCTGAACAACTCTCGGACAACGAACACTGCACTGCAATGTCGAAGGCAGCCAGGCAGGGCACGATGTTCGAACGAGTCCCAACCAAGAGAAATCGATCCATGAGACCGGCGGCGTTGATGAGCGCCTGAAGCCCTCCCCGGTCAGGGCCTTCCCCCACCACCACAAATCTCGTTCTCGGGTAGCTGCTCTCGAGCGCGGCCGCAGCGTTGATGAGCGAAGAGATGTTCTTCACCGGTCGCAGATTGGCCACAGCGCCAATGAGGATCTCGTCCTCCGCGATGCCCCAAGCGGTCCTTTCCCGCGCGCGAAGGGACGTGTCGATCCCCTGGAACGACGACAGCACAAGCCCGTTGTAGATGACCGTGATGCTGTCTGGCGACACTCCCTCGCTGCGGCGAGCCACCTCAACCGCGGCCCGTGAATTCGCGAGATAGTGCGTCGTCCATGAGCGCAGGGCGCGAAGCAACGTCGTATGCACCCGCGTGTGCCAGTAGCCAACATTGCGACGGCTCGAGATGATCGTCTTTACTCCAGCATAGTGGGCAGCGACGGTTCCAACGATATTCGCGTCGACAAACAGCGTTTGCACAATATCGAACCGCTTGTCTGCGTGTAAAGCTCTGAAGCGGGCAATGGCGCCGAGGAGCGACGGCCTAAGAATCGCGCCGACGTTGAGAATGTGCACTTCGAAAGGAAAAGACTGCCGGCTAAGCCACTCCGAACGCCGCAGGCAGATGAGCGTAGGTTCAAACTCCGCCCTATCCAGACCATGCAGAAGCATGAGCAATTGCTTCTCTGTGCCCGCACTCGGGGTGGCGATGGAGTCGATTACGTACGCGATACGGATCATGCCAAATCACTTCTCGCTCGAAGATGTCGGAAAATCCGACTGTCGCTTGAAGTATAGGCGGCCAATGGTTCGGCGCCACTTGGCCTGTAGAGACAGAGCCGCAGCCCAACACCGCTCGCGCGTCGACACTGGCCGTAGCTCCGCGAGGGCCGCACGGTACACCGCGGCAGCGGTCCTATCGCCATAGGCAGCATGCTCCAGCCATCGACGCCGGAGCGACAAGATCTGCCGCTCGGCGACTGGCATGGGTAGCGGGATCCCCAGTCGCCCCGCTGCTTCCCCGCATAGCTCGAACACGCGGCTTTCGTAGAACGTCGCTACCTCCCTCGGCCCCTCGGACGTGAGGGACGCTGCGTGGACGCGCCGGCGGCACAGTGGCTCAGGAATACACGACACCGGGTACGCCATCGCGACCCTCAGCCAGCACTCGAGGTCCTGCTTCTTGAGCATGCTTTCGTCAAACATTCCTACTCTCTCCAGGACCGCTCTGCGAGCAAACACGGTGCTGGGCGGCATAGGAAACGCTCGCATGTACAGTTCGCTGAACACCGCCTCACACACGCGTCGCCGAAACTTCCGGGGGCCCCGTAGCGGCATCAGCCCTGCATCACAGTCCCAGAGGCTCGTGAAGCACAGGCCAAGCGTTTCGTGGGTCACGAAAGCTCGTTTCTGCTTCTCGACCATGCTCGGCTCCCAAACGTCGTCCGCGTCGAGGAATCCGATCACGCTACCGGCCGCCACTCGAATGCCACTGTTCCTCGCAGATGGCAGGCCTCGATTGCGTGGATGAGTAACCACCGCGATCCGAGCACCGTACCGCCCGAGTACGTCCGAAGTGCCGTCCGTGGATCCATCGTCAACTACAATGATCTCATCGGGCCTCTCGCTTTGACCCAGCACGGACTCAATCGCGCTGGCCAGGAACCGCGCGCTGTTGTAGGTCGGAATCACGACGCTGACTGTGACGTGGTTGTCGATCACGTTGTCCAGAGTCTCACACGTTCGATTCGTTACCCGGTGGAGAAACCAGCAAACGACGGGACATCTCCTCATGATGGAGTCGCCACACTACGACGCTTATAGCTGCATAGAAATACCACGTCCTTCTCAACATGCTATGTCCAAATATGCCCGCGGCTAGAAGCACCAAGCCCCCCCCAAGTATCCCGTCAAGTGCGGTCCGCTCGAAGCTCCAGGTAGGATCTTCTCCCAACTTCTTCCTTCCGGCCCGCGTGCGACGCATGAACTGGAATAGAAACGCGAAGAACGGGATGGATCCGACCAACCCGATCTCCGCAAGCGCCTGGACATAGAGGCTGTGAGGTTGAAGCCAGGAGCCGGTGTATGCCGCGTTGGCGCTGCTGAAGCACCCCAATCCGACCCCAGCGATCGGCCGGTCCGCAAACATCGACAACCCCGTCTTCCAGACAGCAATCCGCGACTGCGAGGAATCGTCGAGCTCCTGACTGCTGTCATACCGCTGCCTGTACTGCTCGGGCAACACTGAATATCCGCCGACCAGAGCACCGACAGCCAGTGCGGCGAAGACCCATCTCCGTCGGGACGTCCAACAGAGATAGCCCAGGGCGACGACAAAGCCGACGAGTGCAGAGCGAGAGCCGGTCAACGCCATGGTCCATACCCCGACCCCTGCTCCCGCCAACGCCAAGACACGTCGCCAGGGCCGGTCATCGCGCAACGCAATGAGCAAGAAGAGGGGAAACGTGCACGCTAGCGTCGCCCCCAGATGGTTCGGGTCATTCGACTCGGTAGTTGCCCCAACCGCCCGTTCGATCCCCATCCTAAACTTGAATGCACCCGAGTAGTATCTCTGCAGAGACGACCCGGCGATGTAGAGAATCAGTGCGCAGTACACCGTTATAACGAGACGAAGCTTCGACTTGGAATCGATCAGTTGCACCGTCATTACGTAGAGGCCGACAATCTTCAGGAGCTCAAACCAGAGTTCCAAGGCATGACTCGGCCAGTAGGACATTGGTATCGATAGCACCGATGCGGCGACAAAGCCGAACAGCCACTTCGTCTCCGCGGAGGTGTCGAGCACCAGCGTGTGTGCTTCCCGGATGTTCTTCATGACCAGGGCTACCAGAGTGAGAGTACCGATGACTCGCTCGAGGCGGAGCACCTCGAGTACTGGATACAGCTCCTGCGGCCGCACAATAAAGATGATCAGGTAAAAAACCATGCCAACGAACGGTCTGAGCATTACGATCGTCGCTGCCCCGAGACCCGCCACGGCCCCGACAACGAGCAGAGGTGGCAGGCGCACGAGCGCACCTCCACCGAGGGCGCCCACCAACACACTCAGAGCAAGGATGCCCACCCTCCTATCGCGAGCCTCATGCCGTCTCCCGGACGGAGCCAGGTTGACCGCGATAGGATCCGCTTTCATTCTTCCTTCCCGGTGCTCTTCTAATGGTGGGGCGGCGTTTCCGTCGGACCCGCAGACTTCGATGGATCGATCGAGAGAAACGCTTTACTGGTCAGATAGCCAGGGGTTTGCCGTGCATGCGTTCTGGGACTTGGACCCCGAACTTGGCCAGAATGGTCGGGGCGATGTCGATCAGATCGACTTGTTGGGTCGCCACGCGATGACGTCGGTTGCGGATCCAGAGCGCGCCATTTCTGTGGTGGCGGCCACTGCGCATTGAGTGAACTTGGTGGAACAACCGATTGAAGGCCAGAGAGTCGTTCTTGCTATTCAGAACGGTAGCGGACATGAACGAGTTGTCCGTCACCCGGCAACCAGCAAACACGCCAAGCGCATTTCTCCGAACGTGGATAATGGGGTTACTTCCTACTCGTAGCGCCTTCAGAGCGTGTTCAGCTTGGACGGCCGTTTCGAGATCTGGACAATCGAGGTGGAATTGCTCTGCCATGACGGGTCTGGCCCGCACTTTTGGGGAGAGACCGGCGAAGTTGAGGAAAGCGCCGAACTCTCGAGGGCGAAATGTCACTTTGGTCGTGTCCGACCACGGCTGCTGACTCAACGCGGTGCAAAGCATGAGAAGCGAATCCGGGTAGTCACGTAAGAAGCGACCGATCAGCTCGTCCATTGAACGATAGCCAAACTCGATCGCGCCCCTGAGCGACTCATGGTCCGACTCGGGAACTCCCGTCGAGAACAATCCAGGATCCATGTGCCTCCAGTAGTAATGCTGGAAATGAGCTGTGCTGTTCGAAAAGAACGTCGCGAATGATGGACCGTATTCCAGGTTCAATTTCCGGAACACGTCGTACTGCAACTGATCCAGCAGAGCGGCTCTGCGCCAGCGAATGCCGGGATCCAAGCGCTCACTCGATAGCTGCTTGAGTGCGGCCGCAAGGGAGCGTCCAGTGAGCCCGTTTCCGATCAAAAAGCGGCCAAACCCAACGATGTCGCCCCGCAGCATTGCCGATTCAGCGGACGACTCCTGCACTTGGCGGGCTACGTATCGATGAAAGGGGATCAGCGCTTCCGGATGCGGCTGTCCCAGCTTGTCCCAGGGATCAGGAATGACGTAGCCGTTCAGCTTCGAGTAGTTCACGTTCATGCTTCCGAAGATGCCGACCGACAAACCCGCGTCTGATATCTCCTCCCCGATGCACTTGTGGGGCAGGTGCCTCCCATTCCCCAGGTGATAGACGCTGTGCTCCGCAAAGCTCATGCCAGAGTGGACAGTGACCCACTGGATCCAGGGCTCGAGGTTTGGTGGATCCTCGCCCGCATCTGTGACGAACACCGAGGAAGATTCATAGAGGGTCTTGAAATTCGGAAGCGATCCCTCCGCCATGAAGCGATCGAGCAGGGTTGGACAAAGCTCGTTGAACTCAATCAGGATCACTCGTGGCGAGTTCATTAGATACCTCGATGCAGGATTTTAGGCAGAGCCGCCGTGGGCTCGATCGATACTCTGCGTTAGGAGACGCCTTGCGACGGCGGAGCCACCCGGAAGCGCGGAAAATCCAGAATGCCTCTGCCAAAGCCGCACAGAAGCCCGACAGGGATCACGCAAAGGGCTACGAAGATCCGCGCGGCGTTTCCGGTCCGCCCAGCAAGCCGGATCGCTTCCACTGCCGCCACCAGGTTCCAGATCGCAGTCGGAATCCCGTACCAGAGCAGACCTGTGGAAACGCCGCGCGTCACCATCACGACCACACCCAGGGCGATGAACCCCGTGGCGCCGGCCAGCGGCCAGGATATCGCCCCGGGATGGCGCGCCGCCAGACGAGCTCTCCCGCGTCCGTATCGGATCATCTGGAGGAACAGCGATCGAAGACTCGAGCGCGGGCGATAGTGAACGGTCAGGTCTGGGTGCCGATAGGATTGGTACCCTGCAGCCGCGATCCGGTAGTTGAATTCCACGTCCTCACAAGCGTCGAAGCGCTCGTCATATCCGCCTAGAGTTCGGACGCACGTGCTTCGATAGGCGGCCCCGGCTGAGCTCGGATCCGCAGGGCCAGGCTCGCCGCCATAAATGTCGGAACGCGGATTGTGACCGAGCCACGAATGACGCGCTGCCGAGATCGCTTTGGCCCACGCCCCGTCTCCCATCCGGTCAAGCGGCTGGGGTCGGCAGAGGCAGTCGGCTTTCGTGGATTCGAATAGCTCGTAAACTCGAACCAAGTAGTCGTCGCGCGGAAGTTCGCAGTGACCGTCGAGGAAGACAACGTAGGTTCCACTGGCGACATTCGCTCCGGCATTCCTCCCCGCACTGCTCAGCCGCCCTGGGTTCTCCACTAGCTTGATCGCGGATGATTGACGGGCGAATTCGGAGACGATCGCTCGCGTGGCGTCGGTTGATCCTCCGTCGGCAACCAGGACCTCGAACCCGCCCCGCGGGGAGCGTTGCGTGAGCAATTCGCCCAAGAGTCGTCCTATGTCCCTCTCCTCGTTGAGCACCGGGAGGACGACCGAAACCGAGCAGTTCCTCTCAATCACTGTCCCGGATTCCACTGTCTTCGCCTGCTCCAGCCCCGCGGTCATTCCCGGCGGGGTAGTAGCTGCCGACGTATCCGTACTCCGACTCGTGCTCTCGGAGATTGCTGATCACCAACCCGAGGAGATTCGCTCCTAGACCCAGGCATTGCGCTCGAGCCTGACTCAGCTGGAGCTTCGTCGTCTTGCCCGCCATCCCCACAAACAGCACGGCGTCGGACAGGGGAATCAAGACCGATGTGTCGGCGACAGGAATGAGAGCCGGCGAATCGACGATGATCAGGTCGTACCGCGCGCGCACGGTACGCAGCAGCTCATGAAGCTGCGTCGTCCTCAGTAGCACGGCGGGGTCGTCGACCCCTGGTACGGCGGAGATGAGGTCCAAGCCCGGCAGCTTGGTCCGGATAGTAGCCTCCTCGATTGAACTTCGTCCGGCGAGGAGGTCGTCGATTCCCCGCGAATAGCTCACGGCAAAGTGCGTAGCGAGCTGAGGATCTCTGAGGTCTAGATCGACGGCGAGGATTCTGCGTTCGGGGGACATCGCAAGCGCTGTCGCGAGAAATGCGACCGTCGTACTCTTTCCCTCGCCCCGGACCGCACTCGTCACCAGGATGACCTTGATCCCATCCCGTTGAGCGATCCGCCACAGTCGCGCCTCGAGCTTGTGTATCTCCGTGGCCATGCCCCAGTCTTGCTTGAGCCGGTCGAGCGTCTTCATCGGTTTGACATCAGTTTGGGTTCACCATTTTAAGTACGCGAACGCGCTTGTCCAGCTTGTCCACGAGCGAATCGCGCGAGATGAAAAAGACCACGGTCAGCACGATGAGTGCTGACGCCGTGGCGGGAATCCAGTATCGCCGGACCCGCCCGCGCCGAGTGGGGACTTTGCTCAACAGAGGTGTTGCCCCCAGAATGGGCTCGGGGAAAACTCGGGCGAACTCGTCGCGCGATCTGAGAGTCGAGTCCATTGTCTCGCCCAGGAACGAGAGGGCCAGACCGAGCAGGGGCCCAAGGAAAAGGGCGCTCAAGAGGATCTTCGTTCGATCCGGGCGGACCGGTGCGAGGGGAGTCTGGGCGGGATCGAGAATCTCGATTTGAAGACCCAGCTTGGTCATCTCCATCGCCTGGCTCACATCGCTCGCGACAAGCTGGGCATCGAAAGACTGCAGAAGCTTCCGATTTGTTTCGACCTCGGCCTCGAGCCGACCGGACTCGATCTGCTTCCCTGGCTCGGATTGGACTTGGTGTTGGAAATCGTCCATGGCCAACCGCAGAAACTGGGCCGCGCCGGCGTTGGACTCGAGGTCAATCTGCACAAAGGCAGCCGCCGCGGCGGCAGTCCGCGCCTCGGGGGTCGCAGCGGCGAGGTCTTCGGCGATGCGCGCCTCAACCTGTCGAAACAGCTCACGCCGACGAACGCCGAACTCTCCCTGAGGGGGCCAACCTTCGCTCCCTGTGGAAGCGAGGCGCTTCATGAGTTCATCCTCGAGCGCCGCAACCAGTCCTTCGACTTGGCGCTTGAATACCGGAGCCGCCAGAAGCTGCGCCCGATTCTCCCCGATACCAGACCCGCCCGCTTCATCCAGGAGAGGGTTCGCACCGACACGAACCGCGAGCGTCTGGTCCGAGATCTGCTGATACATCGCCCTGGCGAGCGCTACGTTCTCGTCGTTCACGATTGTTCGCGAAAGACGTCTCTCGATCGTGTTCTCCTGGTACCCGGCCAGCGCCGTTTCCGAGCGATGCAGCTGCTCTTGGTAGATCTTCCTCTGCTCCGACCCAAAGTCGTGCGTCGCTCTCAGATAGTCGAGCGAACTCTGAACCGATGTGTCCACGAAAAGCTCACTGATCCAGCGTGCGAGAGTTTGCGCGTTTTCGGGGGCGTAGTCGGCCACCGTGACCTGATACACGCCTTTCCCCGACGATCCGAAGCGGATCCGCGATTGCAAGCCCTCGACCAGGATTCGAATGGTCATTTCATCCACGCTGACCCCGGGCTTGTTGCGCAGTTTCGCTTGCGCCACTTCGCGAATTCTGGGGTCTTTGTCCATCTCCACCATCCGGATCACGCGTTCGAGGAAGGGACGACTCCGGATCCTCCCGACCATTCTGGCCATGCGTTCTTCATCGATGCCGTACGACTTCTGCGGTTGCCGCATTCCTCCCATCACAGCCTCGAGCCCGCTCGAGAGTGGCTGACGGTCGGCGATGAGCATCGTCACCTTGGACTCGTACTCCTCGGGAACGAACTCGAGGCCAACCAAGGTGGCGCAGACGCAGACCACCGCACAGAGAAGGATGATCCCCCTCCAGCGCTTGACGACTCGCCAGTAGTGTTTGAAGTCGATGGTCTGATCAAGGCTGGTGTTCATCGTGGGCCTCTACGCGCTATCGATTGAGTGCAACGATGCTTATCGCAACCGTGACCACGGGCAGGATCCGAGGGATCGAGTCGAAGGCGCGGCCAAATAGCGACTTCCCCTCTGGAATCGTCAGGGTGTCCCCGCTCTTGAGCGAGAGGTCCGCTTGCGGTTGTGCTCCGTAGAGGTAGCCATACACATTCAACTGATAGCTAATCGCGCCGCCAGGGGTGGGCCGGGTCAGCCGGACTTCCTTCAGATTTGCGTTCGGCAGAGCACCTCCCGAGGCGGCAATCGCCTTGATTACCGTATCCGAACCGGAAAGCCCGTAACTCCCCGGGGCACGAACCGCCCCAAGCACGTATATCTTGTCTCCCTTTGCTCCATCCACTCCCAACGAAGGAATGAGAACGGTATCTTGCGTTCGGAGGACGGGAAGGGTGTTGACCGCTGTCTTGTCGATTCCGTGGGAGATGTCGACCGTTTCACTACGGACTTCCCCCGGGCGCGGGTCTTTGTGAACCACCTGCACCTTCGACAAGTCCGCCTGAGGCGTCGCGCCTCCTGCGGCGAGCAGGACGGCCCACAGGTCCGGGATCTCGCGGAAACCGTATTTCCCGGGGCTGCGCACTTCTCCAACCACCGAGATTCGTTTCGAGTTGTACTGAAGTATTGTCACGATGACTTCGGAGATGCCCGAGTCGAATAGACGATACTTGACGCTTAGATCGGAGCTCAGATCTTCGGGGGTCTTGCCCTGGGCCGTGATCCTACCGACGACGGGCAGTTGCAGATCTCCGTTGACCCCGACTTCCGCGGGTCCGGTCAACTCCGGCCTCCCCCAAACCTGAACCTGCAGGACGTCCTCTGGACCAATCTGGTAGGGCTGCTCTAGCGGAGTTCGCTGATCGCCGGCCTGCCCGCGGGCCACGAACGGCGTGAGCGCAAGCACGATGGCGACGAAGACAGGGATGAGAACGACCGGCAGCCCCATGTGCTCTCCTCGCCCGAGGCTCGACGCTCCCCACGCAACGATCCCCACTCTCACGCCGACACCGCACCCAGTCCGCTGCCCACCATCCCCCGACAGAACTCCTGGAAGCGATCCGTCTGCACCGAGAATGAAAACCGGCTCCGGATCCGCTCCAGCGCCCGATCGGCTCGCGCCTGAGCGAGCTGAGGATTCGACAAGGCCTCCAGGAGAGAAGCGGCCAGCTTGTCCGGAATAGCGGCAAGGTCTCCCGCCTCCACGAGCCACCCCGTCTCGCCCGGGATCACCAGCTCCGAGACCCCGCCCACGTCGGTGGCAACCACCGGCGCGCCGACCGACATGGCCTCGAGCACGACGTTGGGCAGCCCCTCGGTGAGCGACGGATTCACGATCACGTCCGCTGCGGCGAGGCATCGCATCACGTCGGTCCGGAAGCCGCCGAGAATGACGCGACCTTCGAGGCCACTCTCCCGGATCTGCACACGAAGAGCCTGCTCCTCACGTCCGGATCCCAGAATCAACGCGAAGGCATCGGCGCGACTTCTTGCCAGAATCCGCATCGCTTGCACCAGAAGCCGGTGTCCCTTTTCGGGGCTGAGTCGACCGGCGGCGACGATGACCTGGGAATCAGGCGGCAGGCCGAACTCCGCTCGCAGATCGACCGGTTCGAATCGCTGCTCGCTATCAACAGCATTGTGCAGTACCTGAATCCTCTCCCGATCGACTCCGATGCGGACGAGGGTCTCTCGCGTCCCACCGGAGACACAAAGCACGTGCGCGAACTTGCGAAGCATCCGCTTGTCGATCCCCTCGTAGAGCCTGACCTTCCAATCCTCGCCTGTATAACCCCGGACCAGCGGCGCCTGGACGACGGAGGATCCGCGAGCGGCGAGGTAGCCGATCAGGTTGGGCTTGTATCCGTGCGTCACCAGAAGGTCGACGCCGAAGGTGTCGAGGAATTTCCGCAGCTGTCGGACGGCAGCCGGACTGAACGGAGACCTCGTGTCGATCAGGAACGTCGGGAGCCCGACCGTCTGCGCGCGATCGGTTACTTCAACGGAAGGCCGGTTCTCGCGAAAAGACGCGACCGCCACGCGGTGGCCACGCGCGACCAGACGCGTGCTCAGCTCCACGATTTGCTTTTCCGGCCCCCCGGCGAAGCCGCTCGCGATCAGGTGGCAGACGGTGGCCGGCCTGTCGCCTCGGCCGCCGGCGAAACCGGATCGGCCGAGCGGCGCGACCTGCGGGTCGGTTGGCGTTCTGCGCGGATCGGATGCCACCGGCATGCTCACCGGTCTTTCGGCCATCGCCTTCAACGCGCTCCCTTCCCGCGAATCACCACGTCGACTGTCTTGAGCAGAATCTTCGCGTCCAGCAGCCGGCTCCGATGGTCCACGTAGAACAGGTCGTACTTCACCTTGGTGCGGACGTCGTCGACCGACGCGTCGTACTCACGCTCCACCTGGGCCAGCCCGGTGATCCCCGGCGGGACGCGTTGCCTGCGGGCGTACTCCGGAATCTTCTGCGCCAGTTGCTGCACGAAATGGGGCCGCTCCGGCCTCGGTCCGATGAGGCGCATCTGGCCCCCGATCACGTTGAACAGCTGGGGCAGCTCGTCCATGCGGGTGAGACGAAGCAGCCTGCCGAGCGGGAAGATGCGCGAGTCGTGCTTGCTCGCCCAGGTCGGACCACTGAACCGCTCCGCGTCCGGGACCATTGTCCGGAACTTGTAGATCAAGAATTCTCGCCCGCAGCCGGGCTCCATCCGGCGATCGCCGCTCTCAGCAGGCTGGCTCGGCGGCTCCGTACTCCGACGCCGATCGACGCCGACGCGGAGCTGGCGGTAGAGGACCGGCCCACGGGGCGAGGCGATCTTGATCGCAACGGCCACGGCCAGGAACACCGGGGCGAGGGAAATCACGCCGACTGCGGCAACCACCCGCTCGAGCGCAGGCACCTCGAATTCCGCCGTGAGGTTCGCGGGCTCCTTGATCGGGGAAAGAAGCGGGAGATCCTTCCACGAACTAAATGCGAAATCGTGCGCCCCAGAACCCTCGCGCCCGTGCGCGCTCCGCTCGGGCGAACTTCCGTCGATTCGGCGACGCCCATTGACGGGCGCGCCCTTCTCGATCGTTCTGTCCTGCATGATCAACTCACTCATGGCGTACCTCCGCCGGTTGTGTCTGCGGTGGTGACTGTGATCGTGTTGCTGCCTGCGTGTTCCTCGGCGTCGTCGAAGACGAACACCCGGTAGTAGTACTGGGCGCCGATCTCGAGCTTGGTATCGCGGAATGAGGTGAACGAAGCATCGTCCAGCTTGACGACCAACGACGAACCGGTCGTGACGGTGGCGATCTTGTCGCGGTAGAGACCGTAGGTTTCGAAGTCGTGCGCCGTGCTCTCCTCCCAGGAGAGCGTCAGCGACGTGGTGTCGACGTCCGTCGCCGCGTGCAGCGTGACGGCGGCGGGAGGATCGTTCTTGGTCTTGCCCTCGACCTCGCCGCTCCGCGACAGCAGCCCGGCGAGGTCGATCGTGTACAGGCGGTAGTAATACTTCGTGTTCTCCTGGAGCCCGGAGTCGTCCCAGAACGTGAGGTCCGGATCGTCGATCTCGGTCACCAGCAGATCCTGATCGCTGACCGCTCCGTCTTCATTTCGATAGAGACGGTAGGAAGCGAAGTCGCGCTCCGCCGACTTGTCCCAGCGCACCGAAATTCGAAGGGTCCCGGTGTCGAGCGGCGTCTGGATGTTCCCCGCCGCCGGCGGGCGCACATTGGGCAAGGTGACACGGAGCACGTTCGACGGCGCCTCGAGCCCGACCTGGTTTCTCACGTAGGCACGGTAGTAGAGCGTCTGACCCTCGTAGACGTCTGAGTCGGTGTAGTCCACCGTGCCCGCATCGGTACCGGTGTGGACCAGCTCGGAGAGCGAATCGACCGCGGCCGTCTCCGCGCGGAAGAGGCGGTACTGCGAGAACTGGGACTCGAGGGAGCGGGTCCAGCGGACGGCGACCGACGGCGCGTCGGGCGGTTCGGAGACGATCGCGCTCACCACCGAGATCGGGTCGGGCCGACGGTGCACCGAGAATGTGCTCGTAGCGGTGGACTGCGCGGCGGCGTTTCCGGCCAGATCGGTGAAGTCTCCCTTCACCGCGGCCTCGGTCGCCGAGGACCCTGCTGGAAGGACGAGGTCGCGCTCGTAGACGCCGTCGCTCCGCGTGGCATCCCCGTTCGTCCCATCGTCGAGCAACTCGACCCCGGAGAAGACGCCCTCGATCGTCACCTTGGCGCTGCCGCCCAGCTCCCCGGCGCTGATCCGAAAGTGAACGCTCTCGCCGGGGCTCCGAACCGAAGAGCCGACGAACTCGACCGCGTGGACAACCGCCTTGGTGTCGAGTTCGATCGAGTCCGAGACGATCTCCGTCTCGGCTCCATTGCTCAGACGAAAGCGCGCGTAGAGCGTCTTCGGGCCGTCGCCCGGGGGGAGGGTCCAGGAGACCGACGCGTCCGCCGCGCGCCATTGCCCGGTGGATACGTCGGGATCCTCGGAGAGCCGGACCGAGGTCGCGTCGGCGCCGTTCAGGGTCACCGACACCTGGAGCGAGGAGGTCACCTTCTTGTCGTTCTCGAGCAGGATCGCATAGAGCCCAGGCCTAGCCTCGATCTCCTCGGTGCGACTCCCGAACTGCCCATGCATCCCCGCGGCGAGACGGTACGCGTAGGTCCGGCCGTTCCGGACCGCCAGGTCGGTGTAGGAGGCCTGGTCGACCTTGCCGAGCAGCTTCTCGGACTCCGCGGGCTCGACGTCGACGCGCTTGCGGTAGACGGCGAACTGGTCCGCGGTCTCCCCCTTCGGCAGGCTCCAGCTCAAATCCACCCGGCCGTCCCCGACCCGGACCACGACAGCCTCGGGCACCGGCAGCCCTTCCCCGACGCCCGGGTCGAGCGGATTTGTGTAGTTGGGCGCGTCACTGCCGGTGGAGCATCCGCCCCAGAGAAGCGCGACGGCGATCGTCGCGAGAACGGCCGCGTCGGCGAAACGTAGACGACTCATCGAAGGCTCCAGGATGCGGCAGCAAGAACGCCCCCGCCGGAAGGCGAGACCGACCACGAGAAAGCTGATTCCGCTTCGTCGCTCCTCGCAAGGAAGGCGTCGACGATGTTCCACACATAGATCCCGCCCGTGACGCTGACGATCGCCCATCGGACGAAGTTCTTGTCGTCCACGTCGTCCGCGGCCGTTCGGAGGGCGTGACGAGCCCGATCCAGTTCGTCTTCCGTCTCCGCGTGATTGAAATCGTCCTGAGCCCGGGCCTGATGCCGACGGGCTTCGAGGAAGTTCTCCTGGGCGAAGATCGCGGCGCCGGCGCCGACCGCCACGGCGATGGTCTGGTGATTACCGCGGACGCTGCGTCCCAAGTAGCTGCGTCCCATGTAGCGCTGACCGGCGCCCGGAACCAGCGCGCTCCGGAGGCCCGCCCCCCAACGCCCGGCGCGCGGCATCCCGATTACGACGTTCGCGCTGCCGCCTGGAGAAGCAACGAACGGCTGCGCGGTGAGCAGCCACGATTCCAGACCGGCCGACACCCACATGACCGCGGCATACCCTACCCAGAGATTCCGGATCTCCTTCGCGTCATCCCGCTCGCGCGTGGCCACCAGGAGGTCCTGGCTCGCGGCGTCGAGTTCGTCCTCGGACGCGGCGCGGGTGTAGGCGTCGGCCGCGCGGTCGATGTCGTCCTCCGCGTCGCGGAACGACGTGTGGGCCGGGAACGCGAGCCCAGCCGCGGTCACGGTTCCGCCGAGGAAGATCCAGCCCCGCTGTTCGCGCCGCTCGAGATGGATGAGTCCCGCCGGGGTCAGAAGTGCTCCCGGGCCGGCCCACGAACGCAGGTGGAGCCCCAGTGCGTCCCGGCGGAAACGGCCTCGCACGGCAGGCAGTCCCGGCCCCTCGGCTGTGAGCCTGTAGTCGCCCTCCGGCAGTTCATCCACCGAAATGGGAGCACGACCGGCAATCGAAATCGGCCCCCTCAGGGTCAGGTGGATGCCCTTGGGATCCGAGTCCAGATCCGCGGCGGCGGCACTCGAGGGTGTCGCGATCCCGACCTGCCAAACGATGAAACCGCAAGTGATGAATACTAACGTGTGCTGTCTCAACCGGTCTCCGCCCCCCGCCTCTTCTGCCGCTTGTAGTCCTTCGCGCTGATTTCGAGCTTCGCCAGCAGGTCGTGCATGCTCGGGCGCGAAATCCCCAGTGTTTTCGCCGCTTCGGAGATGTTGCCGCCCGTCGCGCGGAGCGACTCGATCACGGCGAATCGATCGGCCTGCTCCCGCGCTTCTCGGAGGGAGGGGCGCCGGGAGCGTGCCGCGCTATCCAACTCGAGATCCGTGGCGTTGATGGTCTTGCCGCCCGACATGAGCACGGCCCTCTGCATGCGGTGTTCCAGCTCACGCACGTTGCCCGGCCACTTGTACGCTTGCATCCCTCGCCTCGCGTCGGCGGAGAGCGAGAGATTCCGGCGCCCGTACTCGGACTCGAATCGCTCCAGGAAGTACTGCGCGAGGAAGGGAATGTCGTCGGTCCGCTCCCGCAGGGGCGGGAGGCGTAGGTTGACGACCGAGAGCCGATAGAACAGGTCTTCGCGGAACTCACCGCTCGCGACCCGCTGGTCGAGATCGCGATTCGTGGCCGCGATCACGCGCACGTCGAGTTCGATCGGCTTTCGGCCTCCGACCCGCTCGATCTCGTGGTCCTGGAGGAAGCGGAGGAGCTTGACCTGGAGCGGAAACGGAAGCTCGGCCACCTCGTCGAGGAAGACGATCCCCTTGTCGGCCAGCTCGAGTTTCCCTTCGCGCGAAGCGTGCGCTCCGGTGAACGAACCCTTCTCGTGGCCGAATAGCTCGCTCTCGAGCAGGTTCTCGGGGATGGCGCCGCAGTTGATACTGACGAACGGCTTGGTCACGCGGGAGCTCAGGCGCCGGATCTCCCTCGCCACCAATTCCTTTCCCGTTCCGCTCTCTCCCAGGATGAGGATGGAGACGTCGGCGGTGGCTACCTTCTCGATCGTGCGGAACATCACCTGCATCTGAGGGCTCTTCCCGAGGATGCCCCCCAGCCGATGTACATCTCCCTGACGCTTCAGAATCTCCGCGTTCTGCCGCTCGAGCTGCTGGACCGTGTGAAACCGGTGAAGCAGGACTTTGAGAATGTCGGGGTCGACCGGCTTGCCGAAGAAGTCCGCGGCGCCCATCTCGACCGCCCGTCGCGCGCTGGTCTGGTCATCGTTGCCCGTGATCATCACGATCTTGAGGAACGGGTCGAATTGCAGGCAGCGCTCGAGCAGGGAGAAGCCTGTTTCGGGGTCGTCCGAATCCAGGGCCAGATCCAGGGTCATCAGTTCGGGTCGCTCCGCCTGCAGGATGCGCCACGCATCCTTCGAATTCGCCGCGATCGACACGTCGAATTCAGAGTCGAGCGAAAGCTCGAGCTGACTCCGGATCGACTCGTCGTCGTCCACGATGAGCAGCTTCGCCGCTTTGGTCGTGGCCGCTTTGGTCGTGGCCAGTTTGGTCGTGGCCAGTTTAGTCGTGGGTAGAGAAGAGCTGCTGCCCAAGGGCTACCCCGCTGGAATGTGCCACAGGTTCGGTCTTGACTGGCGTTCGGGTGTCCAGTGTCGGCTCGATCATCGGGAGTGCGATCCGGAACGCCGCACCCTCGCCCACCTGGCTTTTCACGGTGAGCTCGCCGCCCAGCGCGTGGATGATCGATCGACACTGGTACAGACCGAGGCCCAGCCCCTTCTGCTTGGTCGTCGAGAACGGTCGGAACAGCTGGTCACGAAGGAACTCCTCGGAGATTCCCGGGCCATTGTCGATGACGTCGATGCAGACATAGGGGCCGCGCTTGAAGTTGCAGTCATTGGTCTCGAGGACCAGACGCCCTCCGGACCCCATCGCATCGAGCGCGTTCGTGACGAGGTTTTCGATCACCCGACGGAGCATCCCCTCGGGGGCCTGGACGTGCTGCTCGGACTGGAGGTGCAGCTCCACTTGCACAGCGTGCCCATCGGCCGCTTGCAGATCCGAGATCACGGCCCGCACGAGAGCATTCGGCTGCACCCGGGTCATCCCCTCGCTCGGGTTCTCCCGGAGCGGGCGCAACGTCTGCACCAGCGTCTCCATTCGATCGGCCAGCAGAGAAAGATCTCGGGCGCAGCGCTCGGCAATGTCGGGACGCGACCGCTGGTCGATCAGATTCCTGGCCACCATGCGGAGAGGCGTCAGGTAGTTCTTGAGGTCGTGGAGGATCATGCTGCTCCACTGCGACATGAGTTCCATTTCCCGCGTTTCCGCCAGCTCCGCCGCCAGCTGCGTCGAGCGCAGGGTCGACGCGATATGGGCAGCCACCCGATCCAGCAGAGCCACGTCCTCGAAGGTGAAGGGATCGTCCTGGTGGCTCCTCGCCAGGCCCACAACGCCGACCAGTTGGTCCCCGTGGAGCAGCGGAGCCACGATCTGGCTCGCCGTCAGGTCGAGCCACTCGCGGTTCTCCGCGTAGATCGGAATGTAGGTGAAGTCGTCGGCCTTACGATTCAAGAGGAGCGACTTCCGCCCTCGGATCAGCTCGACGCAGATCGGACAGCTGGGGCCAAGCACTGCGGTGGGGCTACCGACGCCGGGGCCGATGACGGAACGGATCGTGCCCGTGCCCCGATCCTCGAGCGAGATCGTGACGTTCTCGGCCAGGAACGTCTCGCTCAGGAGCCGGGCCGCCCGCTCGATCACGCCGTCCCGGTCGGCAGCGTCGACCAAGGTCTCGGTCACCTTCGACCACTGGGCCCGGTAGTCATACCGGTTCACGTAGAAGTTGCGGTCGATGAACCGCCGAACCGCCCGCTGGAACCGGTTCGACAGCAGCAGGAGCAGGGCAACGAGGCCGGCGAGGAAGACGGCGGCGAGAACGAGGATCTCGTCCGGCGACCACTTGGTCAGCGTGGCGATCTGCGCCGCCACGCCCACGGAGAGGACGAAGAGCCCCGCGGCGAACGCCGTGAACGAGGAATAGACAATGTCGCGCGAGACCGGAGTGGCCACGTCCATGATCCCGCCCCGGAGATACCCGTAGCCGACCGTGAGACTGGCCAACGCGACCGGGATGGCGAGGGCGACAAACTTCCCCAGTCCCATTGACGAGTAGAGCAGGCCGGTGGTCAGGATGAACGTGGCGAAGATGATGAGCCCGAAGAACCCGAACATCGGCAGGCGGAGCCGGTGACGCAGGTCCCCGGCCGATCCCCGGTAAGTTCTCTCCAGCGCCTGGCCCGCGGCGACGATGCCGACCAGGAGGTAGGTGAGGAAGGCCTTTCCCAACCCGCCGATATGGATCGTGCCCCGACCCGACGCCCAGTCATAGCCGGTGACGAAGCCTTCGCTCTGGAGGAGCGCGAGGAAGGCGATCCCGATCAATCCGAGCGTGATCAAGGTGGGACGCGCGCTCCGGAGTGAGTCCTCGGGTCTGTCCTGGCCGAACCCGACGGCCAGGAGGTATCCGGCCAGGAGGAGCGGCACGGCCGAGGCCATCAGCCCATAAACCCAGGGGGTCGGCACCGGGCGGGGACCCAGGTTCACCAGCTGCAGGATGATGAACAGCAGGGTCCCGACCGAGCCCGCCGTAAGCGCCGTGGCCAGAGTCATCTGCCGGGATCGACCCCGGATGAGAACCGCGACCACAGGCACGACCGTGGACAGCATCCCCGCGATCAGGACCCCCTGCTCGATGCTCATGGCTTCCTCAGGCCCTTCAGCCGAGCCGCCTCGCCTGTCGCCCACTTGCCGACGTCGGCGTTGGCGTAGAGCCCACCCGCCCGATCGAGAATGGTGATGGCGCGCGACGTGTCTGCGAGCTGGGTGAAGGCCACCTGTGCTGCGGCAACGAAGAGCTGCGGACCCTGGGGAGTCTTCGAAAGGTCCTCGCCGAGCTGCAGCATTTCCTGAACCGCCTGGTCGTACTGCTCCCGGAGCATCAGGACCTGGACGAGCCGTTCGCGGGCGAAGAACGACCGCGGTCCCGGCGGGTAGCGCTGGACGAAGCCGCGATAGTCCTTTTCGGCCCGGTCGAGGGCGGCAGTGACCGCGGTCTCGTCGCCGACCCGCCCGTAGTGAGCGGCGATCTCCAGCGGCGCCCGGAGCGCCGCCTCGGTGATGGGGTGCTCCACTGCGACCGCTCGGTAGGCCTCCAGTGCTTCGCCCCAACGCGCGTCGACCCCTTCGAGAGCCCGGGCCTTCCGCAAGAGTGCCTGGGAACCCACCTCCTCATTCGTGGGGTGGTCCGCGCGCAGACGATCCAGATGGGCGATCGCCTCGTCGATCTGACCGCTGACCAGAGCAAGGTCCGCCAGGGAGCCGCGCGCCTGAATGGCCGCGTCGCTCTGGGGATAGTCGGCCAGCACCGAT
>Ga0163144_10010682_pt1 | contig 19535 bp, 18 predicted proteins | sample OliLak19BULKMAT1_FD_123175 | JGI IMG/M metagenome (GOLD analysis project Ga0163144, IMG submission 123175) | Freshwater microbial mat bacterial communities from Lake Vanda, McMurdo Dry Valleys, Antarctica - Oligotrophic Lake LV.19.BULKMAT1 | ecosystem: Environmental > Aquatic > Freshwater >... | reverse complement strand
TCGGTTGTGCCGTCGCTCACATCGCTGCGCGATATGAGCGACGTCCAACCACAGCCGGGCGCGAAGCGCCCGCCGCGCTTCGCGCGGGCTTACGCGCGCGAAATGCGCGCGTAAGCGCTGTGGTTGTGAATCGACTCGAAGTTTTCGACGGCTACGCTGTAACGGCCGATGCGCTTGTCGCCGTTCAGCCGCAGCGCCACATCGCGCACCAGGTCTTCGACGAACTTCGGGTTTTCGTAGGCATGTTCGGTGACCCACTTCTCGTCGCTGCGCTTGAGCATCGGCCACAGTTCGCTGGAGGCTTCGTCTTCGGCGAATCGCACCAGTTCGTGCCACTCGATGGGCGCCTGCAACTCGGCGCGGATCGTCACACGCGAGCGCTGGTTGTGGGCGCCGTAGTCGGAGATTTCCTTCGAGCAGGGGCACAGCGTCTTCACCGGCACGCCGACCTCGGCCCACAACGTCGTGGCGCCAGCCAGCGTCTCGCTGATCCAGCGGCCTTCGTAGTCGAGCAGGCTCTGCACTCCCGAGACCGGCGCCCGCTTGCGCAGGAAGAATGAGAACGCGGCTTCGATGCGGCCTTCGCTGGCGTCCAGTTTCACCAGCATGTCGGCATGGCGCGCGGCCAGCATGGCGGCGTCCAGCGGGCCGTCGAGCGCGTCGAGCCAGGCGACAAAGCGCGACATGTGAGTGCCCTTCTTCTCGGCCGGCAGGGCGACGTCGAGCGACCAGAGCGCGGCTGTCTGCTGCACCGCGCCCGCCACGTTCAGCTGCAGCGGGTAGCGCAGGTCCTTCACGCCCACGCGCTGGATCGCCAGATGGCGGTGATCACGCTCGCTCTGCGTGTCGGGGATGTGGAGGGCGTCGGTGAGGTTGGTCATGGGGATGAGGATCGCATCAATCACTGGGCGGAATCGTCGCATGGTTTGCACGAAATCATTCAGTGCGGTTCAACGGCAACAGCTTCGACCAGGCTCGCCGTGCATTGCCGCCAGAACGGCCGTCCCTGCCCGCGCGACCGCCGCCGCCGGCGCAAAAAAGGGCGGCGCAAACCGGCGGCGCGCAGTCTCAGCTGTTGACAGCCGCCAGCAGCAGCCGGATGCTGAAACGCCTGCGGATCGATGCTTCGATGCCGGCCGCGTCCAGCCCGCACATTGAAAGCAGCTTGGCCGGATCGCCATGCTCGACGAACTGGTCAGGCAGCCCCAGGTGCAGCAGCGGCATGGCCACGCCGGCCCCGGCCAGGCATTCGCCTGTCGCGCTGCCGGCACCGCCCATGATGCAGCCTTCTTCGACGGTGACGATGGCGTCGTGCCGGTGCGCCATGTCGAGCACCAGTTCGCGGTCGATCGGCTTGACGAAGCGCATGTCGACGACGGTGGCGTCGAGCGAGGCTGCCGCCGCCAGAGCGGCGTGCAGCAAAGGGCCGAAGGCGAGGATGGCGATGCGCTGGCCGCCACGGGCGTCGGCCGGCACGGTCGACTCACGCCGCACCACGCCCTTGCCCCAGGGCCATTCGGTGAGCGTGCGTTCGATGGTGACGCCGGCGCCAGCGCCGCGCGGGTAGCGCACGGCCACCGGGTGGTTCTGGCGAAACGCGGTGGTCAGTGCCTGCCGGCATTCGTTTTCGTCGGACGGTGTCAGCATGCTGCAATTGGGGATGCAGCGCACATAGGCGATGTCGTACGCACCGGCGTGCGTGGCGCCGTCGGCGCCGACGAGGCCGGCGCGGTCGAGCGCAAACACCACCGGCAGGTTCTGGATGGCGACGTCGTGGATCAGCTGGTCGTAACCGCGTTGCAGGAAGGTGCTGTAGATGGCCAGCACCGGCTTCAGCCCTTCGCATGCCAGACCGGCGGCAAAGGTAACCGCGTGCTGCTCGGCGATGCCGACGTCGTGATACCGCTTCGGAAACCTCTTGTGGAATTCGACCATGCCCGAGCCCTCGCGCATGGCCGGCGTGATGCCGACCAGGCGCTCGTCGGCTTCGGCCATGTCGCACAGCCACTGGCCGAACACCTGCGTGAAGGTGGGCTTGCCGGGCACGCTCTTCGGGAAGCCTTCGGCCGGGTTGAACTTGCCCGAGGCCGCGTGGTACTTCACCGGGTCGGCTTCAGCCAGCTTGTAGCCGTAGCCCTTCTTGGTGACCACATGCAGGAATTGCGGGCCGCGTTTGTGGCGCAGGTTCTCCAGCGTCGGGATCAGCGCGTCGAGGTCGTGACCGTCGATCGGGCCGACGTAGTTGAAGCCGAATTCCTCGAAGATCGTGCCCGGCACGACCATGCCCTTGGCGTGTTCCTCGAAGCGCCGCGCCAGCTCGAACAACGGCGGAGCCACCTTCAGCACGGCCTTGGCGCCCTCGCGCGCGGTTTCGTAGAAGTTGCCGCTCATCAGGCGCGCCAGGTACTTGTTCAGCGCGCCGACAGGCGGGCTGATCGACATGTCGTTGTCGTTCAGCACCACCAGCAGGTCGGCGGTGACGCCGGAGTGCGAGACGCCGGCATTGTTCAGCGCCTCGAAAGCCATGCCGGCGGTCATGGCGCCGTCGCCGATGATCGCCACCGCCTTACGGTCCTCACCCTTCAGCTTGGCGGCCATCGCCATGCCGAGCGCGGCCGATATCGAGGTGGAACTGTGCGCCGTGCCGAAAGTGTCGTATTCACTCTCGTCGCGGCGCGGGAACCCGCCGATGCCGCCCAGCTGGCGCAGCGTGCCCATGCGTTCGCGGCGCCCGGTCAGCACCTTGTGCGGGTAGGTCTGGTGGCCCACGTCCCAGACCAGTCGGTCATACGGCGTGTTGAAGACGTAGTGCAGCGCGATCGTCAGCTCCACCGTGCCGAGATTGCTCGACAGGTGGCCACCGGTCTGGCTGACGCTGTGCAGCACGAAGTCGCGCAACTCGTGCGCCAGCGTCTGCAGGCTGGCACGCGGCAGGCGGCGCAGGTCGGCCGGGTTCTGGATCGTATTGAGCAGGGAATTCTTGGTCATCTCAGTTGTCGCGCTCCACTACCTTGTCGGCCAGCACGGCCAGCGCCGCGGTGTTCGTCAGTCCGCAGCGTGCCAGCGCCGCCAGAGCCTGTTCGCGCAGGTCGATGGCATGCCGGCGCGCGGCGTCCAGGCCCAGCACCGAAACGTAGGTCGGCTTGTTGCTGTCCTGGTCCTTGCCGGCGGTTTTTCCCAGCGTGGCCGAGGGCTGGGTCACGTCGAGGATGTCATCGACGACCTGGAAGGCCAGGCCGATGGCCGAGCCGTAGTCGGACAGTGCCTGCCGCGCCCGGGCATCGGGCTCGCCGCAGGCCGCACCCATCAGCACGCTGGCCCGCAGCAGCGCGCCGGTCTTGCGGCGATGCATGTCGCGCAGCGTGGTCTCACCGAGCGCCTGCCCGGTGCTGGCGAGGTCGATGGCCTGGCCACCTGCCATGCCGGCGTGGCCGGCGGCGCGCGCCAGCAGCCCGCACAGGCGCGCCTGCAGGGCCGGCGGCACGCCGCTGTCGGGCGTCAGCACTTCGAAGGCCAGTGCCTGCATGGCGTCGCCGGCCAGCATGGCCTGGGCTACGCCGTGCTTCACATGCACGGTGGGTTTGCCCCGGCGCAGCACGTCGTTGTCCATGCAGGGCATGTCGTCGTGCACCAGCGAATAGGCATGAATCAGCTCGACGGCGGCCGCCGCGCGCAGAGCGGCTTCGCGGTGGCCGCCCAGCGCCTGGCAGGCCGCCAGCACGAGCAGCGGGCGCAGGCGCTTGCCGCCGTCGAGTACGCCGTAACGCATGGCTTCGCCGAGACCGGCCGGCGCGTCGGTCGGCACCCAGGACTCGAGCGCGGTTTCCACCGCGGCGAGCTCCAGGCGCATCCAGCCGTCGAATTCCTGTGGATTCATGTCGAGACCCAGGCCTTCAGCTGGCCTTCGTCGAGTACCTTCACCTGCTCCTCCACCGACTGCAGCCGGCTGCGGCAAAAGGCCAGCAACTCGGCGCCGCGCCGGTACCCGTCGAGCAACTGATCGAGCGGCAGCTGGCTGCCTTCCATCTGCTGGACGAGGCGGTCGAGCTCGGCGAGCGCCTGCTCGTAACTCGCGGGTTCCTTCGGCGCTGATGCGGAAATTCGGGCCATCTCAAGAGGTGAAATTGTCACGTGATTCTAGACGCTGATGTCCGGGCCTCCCGCCCGCAGCCATCGTCCGAAGCGGGGATGCCTCCGCAATCGGCGCGGCGGACGGGCGGCGGGCGGCTAAAGCGGGCCGGGTGGGTAGAATCCAGCGTTCGCCCGCATCCCCCGGTCAGACCCGGTGAGGTGCGGGTGCACAAGCCACCCGCAGGGCCTCCGGGTGGAGGGCGACATTCCTCTACAGGGGGATCCATTCGGATCATGTCTGACCTGAGCACCAGTCTCAAAGCTCTCGAACGCAGCAGTTCTCAACTCTCTGTTCACACCTACTTCGACGAGGGTCAGTTCCAAAAGGAACAAGAACTCATCTTCCAGAGCGGTCCTCGCTACCTCGGACACGAGCTCGCCGTGCCCGGGGTCGGTGACTTTCATGCCTTGCTGCAGGAAGGGCAGGGGCGTGCGCTGATCCGCACGAAGGACGGCGTCGAACTGATCTCCAACGTCTGCCGGCACCGCCAGGCCGTGATGCTGCAAGGCCGCGGCCACACGCGCAGCCATGTCGTCTGCCCGCTGCACCGCTGGACCTACGACCTGCACGGCCGATTGGTCGGTGCGCCGCACTTCGCCGACGACCCCTGTCTGAACCTGCGCAACTACCCAGTGCAGAGCTGGAACGGGCTGTTGTTCGAGCACAACGGCCGCGATGTGGCCGCAGATCTGGCCGGTCTGGCGCCGCAGGCCCGGCCCGACTTCAGCGGCTACGTGCTCGACCGCGTGCATGTGCATGAGTGCGACTACAACTGGAAGACCTTCATCGAGGTCTACCTGGAGGATTACCACGTCGGCCCTTTCCATCCCGGTCTGGGTTCCTTCGTCGCCTGCGACGAACTGCGCTGGGACTTCGGCCGTGCGCATTCGGTGCAGACGGTGGGCGTGCGCAACGGCCTGTCGCGTCCGGGCTCCGAGGTCTATCGGCGCTGGCATGACGCCGTGCTGGGCTTTCGCAAGGGCGAGCTGCCGCCTTTCGGCGCGATCTGGCTGACCTACTTCCCGACCGTCATGGTCGAGTGGTATCCGCATGTGCTGGTGGTCTCCACGCTGTTCCCTAAAGGGCCACGCAAGACGGTCAACCTGGTCGAATTCTTCTACCCCGAAGAAATCACCGCTTTCGAGCGCGAGTTCGTCGAAGCGCACCAGGCGGCTTACCTGGAGACCTGCGTCGAGGACGACGAGATCGGCCTGCGCATGGACGCCGGCCGACGCGCCCTGATGGAACGTGGCGACGACGAGGTCGGGCCCTACCAGAGTCCGATGGAAGACGGCATGCAGCACTTCCACGAGTGGTACGCGAGCACGATGGGCGCGGCGCCGCACAGGCCCGCCGCGCGCTGAAGGATGGCCGACCCCGGCCCGCCGGCAGCGGCCGCCCGCGCACCGATATCCGCGCCATGGCTGATGGTCGGCGCGGCGCTGCTGTTTTCCACCATGGGCGTCTGCGTCAAGCTGGCATCGAATCAGTATTCGGCCGGCGAGATCGTCTTCTACCGAAGCCTGATCGGAGCGCTGTACATCCTGTGCCTTGTGCGCTGGCGCAGAGTCAGTCTGCGCAGCCGCGTACCGGCGATGCACTTCTGGCGCAGCCTGACCGGCGTATCGGCGCTTTGCCTGTGGTTCTACGCCATCGGCGGGCTGCCGCTCGCCACCGCGATGACGCTGAACTACATGTCCTCGGTGTGGATGGCGCTGTTCCTGATCGGCGGTGCCGTCATGCTGGGCGCCAGCCGGGTCGATGGCCGGCTGGTCGCCGCCGTGCTGCTGGGTTTTGTCGGCGTGGCTCTGGTGCTGCAGCCCACCATCGACCAGCGGCAGCTCTGGTATGGCCTGGCCGGGCTGCTGTCGGGCGTGCTGTCGGCGCTGGCCTATCTGCAGGTGACGGCGCTGGGCCGCATCGGTGAGCCCGAGTTGCGCACGGTCTTCTACTTTTCGCTCACCGGCATGGCCGCCGGGGGCGCGCTGATGGCCTGGACGGGCGCCGCCCGGCACAGCCTGCAAGGCCTGGCCTGGCTGCTGGCGATCGGCCTGCTCGCCACCACCGCGCAGATGATGATGACCCGCGCCTATGCCATCGGCCGCCCGCTGTCGAACGCCGGGCTGCAATATCTGGGCATCGTCTTCGCCTTCATCTATGGCGTGCTGCTGTTCGATGAAGCCATCACGCCGATGGCGCTGGCCGGCGTGCTGCTGATCGCCGCCGCCGGCCTGGCCGCCACCTTGCTGCGCAGCCGCTCGGCTGCCCCGCGCGACGCTGCCGCCAGCCCTCCGGGCGAACTTTGAACCATCGAGGAACAACGATGACGCATCTTTTCGAGACCCTGATCAGCGCCGCCGAATTGCGCGCCCTTCTGGCAAGCGGCGGCGCGCCCCTGCTGCTGGACTGCAGCTTCGACCTCGCCGACCCCGCCGCCGGTGAACGCGCCTGGGCCGCCGGGCACCTGCCGGGCGCGCTGCATGCCCATCTGGACCGCGACCTGTCTGGTCCGAAGAACGGCTTGAACGGCCGCCATCCGCTGCCCGATCGCCATGCCTTCGCGGCGCTGGCCGGCGCCTGGGGGCTGACCGCTGGCCGCCAGGTCGTCGTCTACGACGGTCAGGGCGCCACCTACGCGGCGCGGGCCTGGTGGCTGCTGCGCTGGCTGGGGCATGGCGCGGTGGCGGTGCTCGACGGCGGCACGGCGGCATGGCTGGCGGCCGGCGGCACGCTCGTCACCGACCGCGTGGCGGCGGCCCCGCAGCCGCCCTACACCGAACTGCCGCCGGCCATGCCCACGATCGACGCCGACACGCTGCTTGCCGGACTCGGCCGGCTGTTCGTGCTCGATGCGCGTGGTGGTGAACGCTTTCGTGGCGAGGTGGAGCCGCTCGACGCCGTGGCAGGCCACATCCCTGGCGCGCGCCAGCGTTTCTTCAAGGACAACCTGCAGGCCGATGGCTGCTTCAAGCCCTCCGCGTTGTTGAAGAGCGAGTTCGAGGCGCTGGCCGCGCCCGCCTTGCACACGGTGCACCAATGCGGCTCGGGCGTCACGGCCTGCCACAACCTGCTGGCCATGGCACACGCCGGTCTGGCCGGCTCGGCCCTGTACCCGGGTTCGTGGAGCGAGTGGTGTTCCGACGCCGCGAGGCCCGTGGCCCGAGGTTGACCCAAGTCAATTCGCCAGAATACACGCGGAAGAAACTTCAATCTGCACCCGCCCCGCGACGAGGGGCATTCAGGCCGAGGAGCCCAACATGTTCAAGCGCATCCTGATTCCCACCGACGGTTCCGAGATCACCGTCAAGGCCTTGCAGAACGCCATCGGCCTTGCCAGGCTGAGCGGCGCCGAGTTGTTTGCCATCGGCGTCAAGGAGCCGTTTCCCTACAGCGCCATCTCCGAGATGCAGCCGGTGCCGCCGCAGGAGTTCTACGACGCCCAGGAACGCATTGCCGCTGCCCACGTCCAGGTGGCCACCGACGCTGCCGCATCCGCCGGCGTGCCCTGCCAGGGGCACACCGTCGAGGCGCTGCACCCCTGGGAAGCCATCATCGACCACGCGAAATCGCAGAACTGCGACCTGATCGTGATGGCCTCTCATGGCCGCCGCGGCGTCAGCGCCCTGCTGCTCGGCAGCGAGACGCAGAAGGTGCTGACGCACAGCATGCTGCCGGTGCTGGTGGTGCGTTGACCGGCTTCTGCAGTGAGCGTGGCGCGGCTGCTCCAGCGGGGCAGGTGAGTCAGTGGGCATGGCCCTGCTCCAGCAGGGCGCGTGCCAGTACGACGATGGCCAGCCCGGCGCCGAGCCAGGTCACCTGTGCCAGCGTCTCGCGCCAGGTCAGGCGCTGCTGCAGCTGCGGCAGCAGGTCGGCCACGGCGACGTAGATGAAGCTGCTGGAAGCCGCCACCAGCAGGTAGGGAAACAGCGCTTCCCAGGGGCCGACGAGGAAGTATCCCAGCACGCCGCCGACCACCGCCGCCAGGCCGGACAACAGGTTGTAGAGCAGCGCCTTGCGGCGTGAGAAGCCGGCGTTCAGCAGCACGATGTAGTCGCCGGCTTCCTGCGGCACCTCGTGGGCCACGATGGCCAGCGCCGTCACCACGCCGAGCTGGGTGTCGGCCAGGAACGCGGCCGCGATGATGATGCCGTCGCAGAAATTGTGGATGCCGTCCCCCACGAGCACGCTGTAGCCACCGCGGCCGGCCTGCTGGGCGTCGAAGTGGTGATGGTGATCGTGGCCGTCACCCTCGTGGTGATGCACGTGACGATAAAGCTCGGCCTTCTCCAGCAGCCAGAAGAACAGCAGCCCCGCCAGCAGCGTGGCGAACAGTCCCTGCGGCGCGGCATGGCTCTCGAAAGCCTCGGGCAGCACGTGCAGCAGCGCTGTGCCCAGCAGCACGCCTGCCGACAGGCTGACCAGGCTCTTGACCACCTTGCCGAGCAGGGAGACCGTCAACATGGCGGCGATCAGCACCGACAGCAGGCCGCCGGCCATGGTGGCCAGAACGATGTAGAACAGGGTCATGGAGAGTCCGGCAATCGAGCCGGCAGTATGGGCGGGATTCATTCGATGCTATCGAAGCTGTCGAGCTCCACCTGGCCGAGCCGGGCCACGCCGCCCGGTTGTCGGCCCCGGCGGCCCGATGCCGGGGGTGGTCATCCAGGTGATCACCGGCACGGGTCTCCGCCTACCGGGCAGGGGCCGCGCTTGGGCACAATCCCCGCATGCCTGACGCCAACTTGCTTGCCGGGCCGCTTGCCGCGGTCGACATGGGATCCAACAGTTTCAGGCTGGAAATCGGCCAGTTGCAGCACGGCCGCTACCGCCGCATCGACTACCTCAAGGACACCGTGCGCCTGGGCGCCGGGCTCGACGGCGAGGGCCTGCTGAGCGAAGAGGCCGTGCAGCGCGGCCTGGCCTGTCTGCGCCGTTTCGCCGCCCGGCTGTCCGGGTTCCCGGCAGGCCGCGTGCGCGCCGTGGCCACGCAAACGCTGCGCGAAGCGCGCAACCGCAATGCCTTCCTGCTGCGCGCGCAGGCCGCGCTGGGCTACCCGATCGAGGTCATCTCGGGTCGCGAGGAAGCGCGCCTGATTTACGCCGGCGTGGCCCATATGCAGCCGAGCGAGGAGCCGAGGCTGGTCATCGACATCGGCGGGCGCTCGACCGAGATGATCCTGGGCACCGGCCGGGTGCCCACCGCCACCGAGTCCTTTCACGTCGGCTGCGTCAGCCTGTCGATGAACTTCTTCACCGAAGGCCGCATCACCGAGAACGCCTTCCGCGCCGCGCAGGTGGCCGCCGGCGCCGAGCTCGAAGAAGCGCTGCGGCCCTTCGCACGTGAGCACTGGCGCGAGGCGCTGGGTTCGTCGGGCACGGCAGGTGCGGTGTCGCAGGTGCTCGCCACGTCGGGCGTCACCGACGGCAGCATCACGCCGGCCGGGCTGCGCTGGTGCATCGAACGCTGCATCGCCGCCGGCCACATCGAGCGCATCGAGCTGCCCGGCTTGAAGCCCGAGCGCCGTTTCGTGCTGCCGGGCGGGCTGGCCATCCTCTACACGCTGGCGGCCAACTTCGACATTCCGTCGCTGCGGCCGGCCAAGGGCGCGCTGCGCCAGGGCGTCATCATCGACCTTCACGAGCGTCTGGACGTACTGCGCCGCGCCCGCCCCGGTGACATGCGCGACGCTTCGGTGCAGGAACTGCAGAAGCGCTTCAACGTCGACGTGCCGCAGGCCGGGCGCGTGGCGAGCGTGGCGCTGGCGATGTTCGACGCCGTGCGGCCCGACGCCGCCAGCGATGCGCGCCGCGAACTGGCCTGGGCTTGCGACCTGCACGAGATGGGGCAGATGGTCTCGCATCATGACCATCACCGGCACAGCGCCTACCTGCTGGCGCATGTCGACGCGCCGGGCTTCTCGCAAAGCCAGCAGCGGCAGATCAGCGAACTGGTGCTCGGCCAGCGCGGCGGGCTGCGCAAGGTGGAGGCGGGGCTGGCCAATGAAACCTTCGCCTGGCAGGTGCTGTGCCTGCGGCTGGCGGTCATCAAGTGCCATGCGCGCGGTGATGTCAGCACGACCGCGCTGCAACTGCGCGCCCGCGGCCGCGACGGCCAGATGGTCTACAGCGCGCGCTGGGCCGAACTGCACCCGCGCACCGTCTATCTGCTGGCGCAGGAGGCCGAGGCCTGGGGGCGCAACGGACCGCTGCGTCTGCTGGTGCCTGCTTGATCGTCGCCGAGTTCCGCGCCTACAGCAGGTCCGGCGACATCACCGCCTGCAGAACCACCTGCAATTCACCGTCACGTTCGCGGCCGCGCAGCCACCAGACGCCGGCCTTGCGCACCGGCCAGGCCTGCGGCTGGCCCGACAGCAGGTAGGCCGCGGCCAGCCCCAGCGTGGGCTGGTGGCCGATCACGAGCACGGGCTCGCGCGCGTCGGGCCAGCGCGCCGCGTGCAGGAGTGCTTCAACCCCGGCATCGGGCGCCAGTTCGGCCGCCGTCTTGAACTTGCGCTCCAGCGCCGCGGCCGTCTGCTGGCAACGGCGCGCCGGGCTGGCCAGCACCCGGGCGCTGGCCGGCAATTGCCGGTTCAGCCAGGCGGCCATGCGCTGGGCCTGGCGCTCGCCCTTGCTGGTGAGCGCGCGGTCGAGGTCTTCCTGCACCTCGCGCATCTCGAAGGCTTCGGCGTGGCGCCAGAGGATCAGATCCATGGGCGGCGCTTTCAAGAGTAGCGCCGCATCAGCGCCTGCTGCGCGCTGTGGCCGCTCTCGGCGACGCGCCGGTAGCGGCCCTCGCTGTCCAGCGTCCAGGCGTCGGCCTGGTCGTGCAGGTAAGGCACCAGGCCCTCGTCGATGATGCGCTGGCGAAGCGCGGCGTCGCGCACCGGCCAGGCCACCTCGATGCGGCGGAACATGTTGCGGCTCATCCAGTCGGCGCTGCTCAGGTAGAGCACCTCGTCGCGGTCGGCCGCACCCCAGCGGAAGTAGGCGATGCGCGAGTGTTCGAGGAAGCGCCCGATCACCGATCGCACGCGTATGTTCTCGCTGTGCCCGGGCACGCCGGGCGGCAGCATGCAGGCGCCGCGCACGATGAGGTCGACCGACGCGCCAGCCTGGCTGGCGCCCACCAGCGCGGCAATCAGCGCCGGATCGGTCAACGCGTTGATCTTGACGACGATGCGCGCCGGCCGCCCGGCCCGCGCCGCGTCGGCGACCTGGCCGATGTGCCGCACCAGACGCTTGTGCAGGACGAAGGGCGCGGTCACCAGGTGCTGCGGTGCCTTCACCTTCGCCTGGCTGGCGAGTTGCAGGAACACGGCGTCGGCATCGGCCGTCATGCCCGGATCGGCGGTCAGGTAGCCGATGTCGGTGTACAGCCGCGCGGTGCGCGGGTTGTAGTTGCCGGTGGCGAGGTGCGCATAGCGACGCAGCAGGGTGGCGCCGGCCTTGCGCCCGGGCGCCTTCTCGCGCCGCGTCACGAGCAGCAGCTTGGCGTGGGTCTTCAGGCCGACGATGCCGTAGACCACCTGTGCGCCCACCGCTTCCAGCCGCTCGGCCCAGTTGATGTTGGCTTCTTCGTCGAAGCGCGCCTTCAGCTCCACCACCACCAGCACTTCCTTGCCGCGCCGCGTGGCGTCGATCAGCAGGTCCATCAGCACGCTTTGCGTCCCGGTGCGGTAGATGGTCATCTTGATGGCCAGCACGTCGGGGTCGTGCGCGGCCTCACGCAGGAATTCCACCACCGGCTCGAAACTCTCGAACGGGTGGTGCAGCAGCACATCGCCCTCGCGCAGTTGCGCGAACATCGAGCGCGTGCGCGGCAGCCGGCCCGTCGGCCATCGCGCCTCGAAGGGCGGGAAGCGCAGGCCATCGGCGTCGGCCTGGTCGATCAGCTGGTTCAGGCGCACCAGGTTGACCGGGCCGTTCACCTTGTACAGCGCCACCTCGGGCAGCGAGAACTGCTCAAGAAGGAACTGGTAGAGCGCCGGCGGGCAGGTGTTCACCACCTCCAGCCGGATCGCCTGACCGAAGTGGCGTGTGCTCAGGCCGGTGCGCAGCGCCTGCCGCAGGTTGGTGACATCGTCCTCGTCGACATCGAGGTCGGAATCGCGCGTGACGCGGAACTGCGAGAAAGACTCCACGGTGCGGCCGGGGAACAACTCTTCGAGGTGGGCGCGTATCACGCTGGTCAGCAGCACGAAACCCTGGCAGCCCGGCGTCAACGCGGCCGGCAGCCTGATGACACGCGGCAGCACACGCGGCACCTTGACGATGGCGATCGAGTTCTCGCGGCCGAAGGCGTCGCGGCCGCCGAGACGGGCGATGAAGTTCAGCGACTTGTTGGCCACCAGCGGGAACGGATGGCTGGGGTCCAGGCTCAGCGGCACCAGCAAGGGCCGCACCTGGGCCTCGAAAAAGGCCTCCACCCACTTGCGCTGCGAGGCATCGCGCTCGGCGTGGTTGAGCACCACGATGCCCTGCTCGCGCAGCGCGGGCATCACCTGGTCATTGAAGAGTGCGTACTGCTCGTCGATCAGTTCATGCGCCGCCGCCGCCACCGAGGCAAGGTCGCTTCGCGCCACGCTGCCGTCGGGCTGGCGCGCCGATTCGATGAAGTCGGCCACCCGCACCTCGAAGAACTCGTCGAGGTTCGACGACACGATGGTCACGTAACGCAGCCGCTCGAGCAGCGGCACGTCGGCGCGCCGGGCCTGCTCGAGCACGCGGCGGTTGAACTGCAGCAGGGAACGCTCGCGGTTCAGCAGCGCCAGCGGCTGCGGCGTTGGGGGCTCGACTGCGGCCGGCTGTGCATCGATCCTGACGTCTTCGCTCATGCCGGTATTTTATGAACATGCGGCGACAGTTCCGTGACGGCCTCGACCCGGCCCTGCGGTGACTCCGCCTTCAGGACGGAAAACTGCCCGGCAGCAGGATGTTGCGGTCTACGGTGGCAATGTTGGTGTGGCCGCAGAAGGCCATCGTGACGTCGAGTTCCTTGTGGATGATCTGCAGCGCCTTGGTGACGCCGGCCTCGCCCATCGCGCCCAGGCCGTAGACCATGGCGCGGCCGATCATGGTGCCGCGTGCGCCCAGCGCCCAGGCCTTCAGGACGTCCTGGCCGCTGCGGATGCCGCCGTCCATCCAGACTTCGATCCTGTCGCCCACCGCGGCCACGATGGCCGGCAGCGCCTCGATGCTGCTCTGCGCGCCGTCGAGCTGGCGGCCGCCGTGGTTGCTGACGACGATGGCGTCGGCACCGCTCTTCACGGCCAGCAGCGCGTCTTCCACGTCCATGATGCCTTTCAGGATCAACTTGCCGCCCCACTGCTGCTTCACCCATTCGACATCGGCCCAGGACAGCCGGGGGTCGAACTGCTCGTTGGTCCAGGCGGCCAGCGAGCTCATGTCAGACACGCCCTTGACGTGGCCCACCAGGTTGCGGAAGGTGTGGCGCCGCGTGCCGGCCATGCCGATCAGCCAGCGCGGCTTGCTGGCCAGGTTGATGATGTTGCGCAGCGTGGGGCGCGGTGGCGCCGTCAGGCCATTCTTCAGGTCCTTGTGGCGCTGGCCGATCACCTGCAGGTCGAGCGTGAGCACCAGCGCGCTGCACTTGGCGACCTTGCAGCGGTCGATCATGCGGGCCATGGCGTCGCGGTCGCGCATCATGTAGAGCTGGAACCAGAACGGCGCGCTCGTGTGCTCGGCGATGTCCTCGATCGAGCAGATGCTCATCGTCGACAGCGTGAACGGAATGCCGAACTTCTCGGCCGCCTTGGCGGCGTGGATCTCGCCGTCGGCATGCTGCATGCCGGTCAGGCCGACCGGGGCGATGCAGACCGGCATCTTCGTGGCCACTCCGACCATCGTCGTGGCGGTGCTGCGGTTCTCCATGTTCACCGCCACGCGCTGGCGCAGCTTGATCTTCTGGAAGTCGCTCTCGTTGGCGCGGTAGGTGCCTTCGGTCCAGCTGCCGGAGTCGGCATAGTCGTAGAACATGCGCGGCACTCGCTTTTCGGCCAGCACGCGCAGATCTTCGATGGTGGTGATGACGGTCATGGTGTCTTGTCTCCTGTGGCCGGAATGCTAACGATGCCACCGCCTGGCCGGCCGGAACAAAATTCAGGGCGCGCCGGAAAGTGCGGCAAGCAACAAGGCCTGCGACTCGGCGTCCACGCGCTCGCAGCAGGACGCCAGCCAGTCGGCGAAACGCGGCGCCGCGCCGCCGGCTCCATGCGGCAGCAGGCAGTACAGGTGGGCGGGGCTGGCGCTGATGTCGAACAGGGGCCGCAAGCTGCCGCCGCCCAGCCACTGGCGCGCCAGGCTGGGCCGCGCCAGCGCGACGCCCAAGCCGCAGGCGGCGGCTTCCAGCGTCAGTCCCAGGTCGACCAGCTTCGGGCCGCTGTCGGGTTCGGCCCAGGCCAGCCCGGCGGCGCGAAACCAGGGCGACCAGGGTTCGATCGGGGTGCGCAGCAGTGGTGCACGGGCCAGGTCGGCTGGCGTGCGCAGCGGCGGCAGGCGGGACAGCAGCCGAGGCGCGGCCATTGGCAGCACCCGGTCATGCAGCAGCACGCGGCCGCCGAGCGCGGCGGCGTCGCCGTGGCGCACTTCGATGTCGGCGCCACCGGCCTGGCCGTCCAGGTAGGGCACGGACAGCACCACTTCGAGCTCGACGTCGGGGAAAGCCTCGCTGAACGAGGCCAGTTCGGGCACCAGGATCTGCCGCGCGAAGGTGGGCGGCGCGCTGACACGCAGCTTCTGCAGGCCCTGCGCCTGCCGCCGGTGCTGCGGCATGGCGGCCAGCAGCGTGAGCGCAGCGCGCACTTGCTCCAGGTATTCGCGGCCGCTGGCGGTGAGCGTCAGCGCCTTGGCGCTGCGCGCGAAGAGCGGCCCGCCCAGCAGGTCTTCGACGGTCGCCACGCGCTTGCTCACCGCACTCGCCGTCAGCGCCAGTTCATCGGCAGCGCGCTCGAAGCTGCCGAGCCGCGCCGCGGCGTCGAAGGCGCGCAGGCCGTTGATCGAAGGGAAGCGCAGTTCGCCCGGTGTGACCATGCCCGCAGTCTATGCGCGGCCCGGTGCCCGTCCTCGGCAAGACCCTTAACATGGGCGATGGCCCCCGCAACGCTGCCCCGCCCACGCCCGCACTGGCAGCGAGTGCTGTGGGGAAGTGCGGGCTTGCTGGCGCTTGCCACCGGCATCGTCGGCGCGTTTCTGCCGCTGCTGCCGACCACGCCACTTGTGTTGCTGGCGGCTTTCTGCTTCTCGCGCAGCAGCACACGGTGCGAACGCTGGCTGCTGGCGCACCCGCGCTTCGGCCCGCTGATCCACAGCTGGCGCGAGTCGCGCTCGATCCCGCTGCGCGCCAAGCAGATCGCCTGGGTGATGATGGCGCTGAGTTCGGCAGTGGCCTGGTGGATGCTGCCGCCGCTTTTCGGCTGGATCCCGGCGCTGTGTTGCGCGTTGGTGGGTGCGTGGATGTGGACGCTGCCCAGCCGACCTTCCAGCCCGCCGCCGTGATGGCCTGAACAGCGGGTGTTTGCCCGCACTTCCCGTCAGATGGCTGTCACATGGCGGAGTCAGAATAGGGATATAGAAGGCGAGAAGCGACCGCAAATTGGGCGGAACCCCGGAACCCGTCACCGGCGTCTTGTATCCGTCACGGCGCCTGCCGTGTCCGGTAGCGTCGAGGGCCACCCGTGAGAAGGTGGCCCTTTGCTTTTGCGCCCGCCGGGTGCCTCAGCCTCATGAGCAAATGTGGCTCTGCCACTTTGCTCATACCCGCTCGGGGGGCGGACGACGTATGTCGTCGGCCTGGGGGCGCTCTCAGGCCGGGTCGTCGAACAGTTGCGGCTCCTCGTCGACCGCAGTACCACGGCTCTGTTTCGGTGTTCTCGGCGCGCCATCCGGCGCGGCATCGCGGCGGCTCAGCGCCGCCGCACGCACGCCCAGCAGGCGCAGCCGCCGTGTCAGGTCGACCCGCTTCAGGCACAGCCCGGCGGCGCGCCGGATGGCCGCAGCGTCTGCGGTGGGCGCGGCCAGCGTGAGGTCGCGCGTGACGGTGCGGAAGTCCTCGAAGCGCAGCTTGATGCCGATCGTGCGCCCGACATAGGCCTTGCGCTGCAGGTCGCCCGCCACCTGCGCGGCCAGCGTGGTCAGGATGGCGCCGAGCTCGACGCGGTCGCGCACGGCGTGCAGATCGCGCTCGAAGGTGGTCTCCCGGCTCATCGACACCGGCTCGCTGTGCGTGATGAGCGGGCGGTCGTCGATGCCGTGCGCGGCGTCGAACAGCCAGCTGCCGTAACTGCGGCCGAAATGCCCGACCAGCCAGCCGCGCTCGCGCGCCGCCAGTTCGCCGATGGTACGGATGGCCAGCGCCTCCAGCCGGGCGCCTGCTTTCGGGCCGATGCCGTTGATGCGCCGTACCGCCAGCGGCCATATGACGGCCGGAATGTCGTCGGTCGCCAGCAGCGTCAGGCCGTCGGGCTTGTTCAGTTCGGAGGCGATCTTCGACAGCAGCTTGTTCGGCGTCACGCCCACCGAGCAAGTCAGGCCAGTGCGTTGGCGCACGCTGTTGCGGATTTCCTGCGCCACCGCGCGCGCGCCGCCATAGGGGTCGTGGCCGACGGTGTCCTCGACGCCAGGCACCTGGCTGAGGTCGATGTAGATCTCGTCGATGCCGCGGTCCTCGATGACGGGCGCCACCTCGGCCACGGCGGCCTTGAAGAGGCGCGAGTAACGGCGGTACTCCTCGAAGTCCACCGGCAGCAACACAGCCTCTGGCGCCAGCGCGGCGGCCTTCATCAGGCCCATGCCCGAATGCACACCGTACTCGCGCGCCGCGTAGGTGGCCGTGGTGATGACGCCGCGGCCGGTGTAGTGGTGCAGCGTGGCGAAGCGCAGCGTGCCGTCGGCCAGCCGCTCGGGCTGGTGGCGGCGGCCGCCGCCGATCACCACCGCCGCGCCGCGCAGTTCCGGGTAACGCAGCAACTCGACCGATGCATAGAAGGCATCCATGTCGAGGTGGGCGATCCAGCGGCGCGTTGGCGTCATCGGGCGGTGCGTTGCGGGAAGTGGGGCTGGCCGTGAGGTTATCCGCTTGCGCCGTCGCAGCCTGCCGCCTTGTCTGATAAAATGTGCATCACGCACAGTCAAGGTATGAATTCCGATAGAGCCACCGCTGCCAGCCCCGAGGCGCAAGCCCTGCAGGATGCACTGCGCGCGTTGCTCCGTCCGCTGGGGCGGCTGGCGGTGGCGCGCGGCCTGCCTTATGCGGGTGTGGAAGAACTGCTCAAGCAGTCCTTCGTGAAGGCTGCGGGTGACGCCCACCCCGGGCTGCCGGCGCACCGCAAGGTCAGCCGCATCAGCACCGTCACCGGCATCAACCGGCGTGAAGTGACGCGGCTGACGCAGGTCGACACCAGCGCGCCGCCGCGTGGCCGCTCGCTCGTCACCGAACTCTTCACCCACTGGCTGACCAGCCGGCGCTACCGGCAGCGTGGCGGCGAGCCGCGCGACCTGCCGCGCCAGGGCCCGGCGCCGAGCTTCGAGTCGCTGGCGCAGGAAACCACGCGCGACGTGCATCCGCGCAGTCTGCTCGATGAACTTCTGCGCCTGAAGCTGGCCGTGCTCGACGAGGCCACCGACACCGTCTCGCTGGTGCGTGACGCCTTCGTGCCGCGTGGCGACGCCGTGCGCATGCTGGGCTTTCTCGGCGACAACGTCGGCGACCACCTGCACGCCAGCGTCGACAACGTGCTCGGCAACGGCCTGTCTCACTTCGAGCAGGCGATCTTCGCCGACGGCCTGTCCGATGAATCGATGGCGCGCGTGCGCGACCTCATCCGCACCCATTGGCAATTGCTGCTCGACGGCCTGGTGCCCGCGCTGGAGGCGCTGATCGCCAGCGACGCCACCCTGCTGCCGCTGCCCGACCGTCGTCTGCGCGTCGGTCTCTACACATTCGAAGACCCGGGCTCGGGCGCCGCGGTGGCGGCAGAGCCGCTGCCCGTGGCGCGCCGCAAGACCGCACCCCGCGAGAAGAAAGGACAGTCATGACATTCCCTGCCCACACGGGCCAGCGCCCGCCGCTGCGTCTGGCGGTCCGCCGTTGGCTGCTGATGTCCGTCGCCGCGGCGTTGCTGCTCGGCTGCGGCGGTGGCGGCAGTGGTGTCGATGGCGGTGTCGGCAGTGGCGGCACGGGTTCGTTCGCTTCCGGCTCGGTGACCGGCTTCGGCTCGGTGATCGTCAACTCAGTCCGATTCGACGACAACACGGCGCGCGTCGAAGACGCCGACGGCAACCTGAAGAGCCGTGACGATCTGCGGCTGGGAATGAGCGTCGAGATCGAAGGCGGCGCCATCGTGCCCGCCACCGCCCCCGCGCTGGCCACCTCGACGGCCAGCCGCATCCGCTACGCCAGCGAAATGGTCGGCGCCATCGAGCTTATCGACCGCTCCGCCGGCACGCTGACGGTGCTGGGCCAGCTCGTCAGCACGAGCACGCAAACCGTGTTCGACGACAGCCTTCCCGGCGGACTGGGCGCGCTTGCGGTGGGCCGCGTGATCGAAGTTCACGGCCAGTTCGACGCCACCGTGCCGCGCTACCGCGCCACCCGGATCGAACCGGCAGCGGCCGGCGCCACGCCCCGGCTGCGCGTTGTGGTCAGCCAGCTCGACAAGGCGGCGACGACCTTTCGCATCGGCGGCGCCACGTTCGCTTACGGCCAGGCCAGCGCCGTGCCCACCGACCTGGCCAATGGCAGTTACGTGCGGGTGGCGCTGCAAACCGGCACCGACAGCGCCGGCCGCTGGGTCGTCAGCTCGTTCAAGGCCGGTGTCAGCCCGCTGCCCGATGCCGAAGAGGCGACGGTCAAGGGCCTCATCACGGATTTCACGTCGATCACGTCATTCAATGTAAACGGCCAGCCGGTCACCACCGGCAGCGCGACGGAGTTCAAGGACGGCAGCTCCGGCCTTGCGGTCGGCGTGCGAGTCGAGGTCGAAGGCGCGGTGAACGGTGGCGTGCTGCGCGCCGACAAGGTGGCGATCGAGACCGATGCTGAAGAGTCCGGGCGCGAATACGAGTTCGCCGGCGAGATCACTTCGGTCAACACGTCAGCCGGCACCTTCGTGCTGCGTGGTGTGACGATTGGCACCTCACGTGGCGATCTGCGTTTCGAGAACGGCAGCGCGGCCGACCTGAAGGCCGGTGCGAAGGTCGAGGTCAAGGGCTTGCTGGCGGCCGATGGCACCACCGTAGAAGCCACCAGCATCGAGTTCAATGACTGAGATCGGACATGAACCGTCCTGAGGACGGTTCGTGCCTATCGAAGGCCCGGGCCCTCCGTGGTCCGGGCTGAGATCGGACATGAACCGTCCTGAGGACGGTTCGTGCCTATCGAAGGCCC
>Ga0163144_10010681_pt1 | contig 19535 bp, 15 predicted proteins | sample OliLak19BULKMAT1_FD_123175 | JGI IMG/M metagenome (GOLD analysis project Ga0163144, IMG submission 123175) | Freshwater microbial mat bacterial communities from Lake Vanda, McMurdo Dry Valleys, Antarctica - Oligotrophic Lake LV.19.BULKMAT1 | ecosystem: Environmental > Aquatic > Freshwater >... | reverse complement strand
CGTGGTGGTCTACGGCCACACCCACATCCCCATGTGCGCGGAGCACGGCGGCGTGACGCTGTTCAACCCCGGCGCGCTGGCGGCCGGCAGCTACTTCACCAAGCAGAAGCTGATGCTGGTCGGCCGGCTGGACGTGACAGCCGAGGGCGCAGTGACGCTGACCCACTTCGACGCCGCGACCGGCCTGGTGTTCAAGGTGCCCACGCTCGACACGCGCTCTGACTTTAACCTGTCGGCGCAGCAGTATCAGACCTCCATCGTCGAGCCGAGCTTGCTGGCGGATATTGACGCCATGCGCAAGGTTACTTACGACGATATGCGCGGGGTGGTGGCGGCGCTGGTGCCGCTCTACCGGCGCTGCCTGACCGAGGACGTGCCCATGCGCCGGCCCGACCTGATCGCCGCGATTGAGGCGGACAGAGTCCTGTCGGCGCATGACCGGGCGGCGCTGTTGGCCGTGCTGGTGCGCAAGGTGGACGAAACCCAGCCGCACCTCTAGCGCGCGCCGCCTGGGCTATAATTTCCCCCATGGTCATCCCCCTCAACCGCCTCTATCTCTCGCATACCCTGTCTGAGCCGCGCTTGGGCGCAGACGCGCTGTACTATGTACGCCAGGCCGACGGCCGCAAGGCCATTTACCGCCAAGCGCTGGGCACCGGGCTGTCGCAGGCGGTGACCACCGAGCCGCCGCCCTCGGGCGGGGTGGGCTACGGCGGCGCGCTCTATGCCGTGCGCGACAACGTGCTGATCTATGCCGGGCGCGACGGCCGGCTGCACGGCCTGAACCTCACGACCGGCGAACAGTGGGCCGTGACGCCTACTTACGAGGGCGTGGCCGGGCCGGCCTTCTCGCCGGATGGGCGCTTCGTGGCCTTCCTGGCCGAGCAGGATGGGCGCTGCAACGTGCTGCTGGTGGATGTGCGCGGCGCGACGCTTCCGGTCAAGCTCTCGGACAATCCCTGGTACGCCTTCAACCCGACCTTCGCGCCCGACGGTTTACGCCTGGCCTGGATGGAGTGGGACGAGTTCGCGATGCCGTGGGACGAGAGTCGCGTGGTCGTGGCGCAATTCGCCCAGCCGGTCCGGGCGTGGGGGCTCCCTGCGGTCGCCGCCAACCCGCTGCCGCTGATGATGTGGACGCTGGCCCAGCCCGGCTACGCCTACAGTGGGCCGCAGTTCAGCCCGGACGGCGAATTCCTGGCCTACGCCAGCGACGAGAGCGGTTGGCGCTCGCTGTGGGTGACGCCGGTGGATAAGCCTGATTTACGCGCGGCGGCCGTCCGGCTGGACCTCGGCCCGGGCGAGATCGGCGAGGCCGATTGGGTGCCGGGGCAGATGAAGTTTGGCTGGGCCGAGGACGGCCGGGCGCTCTATACCGTGCGCCGCCACCTCAGCCGCGCCCACCTGCTGCGCGTGGCCTGGCCGGAGCAGACCGTGACCGAGATCGAGACCGGCTATTCGTGGCTGACCGGCCTGCACGTGAACGGCGACCAGGCGGCGCTGCTGGCTGGGCGGCCGTCGCACCCCGACACCGTGATTGTGGTGGACGTGCCATCCGGCGTGGCCGTGGCGCGGGCCACCAGCGCGGTGGGCGTGTATGAACCGGCGGCGCTGATCGAGCCGCGCATTGTGGAGTGGCCGACGGCCGGGGCGGGCACGGCCAGCGGCATCTTCTACCCCGCGCGCGTGCCGGCCGGCGAGAGTGGGCCGCGCCCGCTGCTGGTGCTGGTGCACGGCGGGCCGACCTCCGAGCGCGGCCTGACCTGGGACGCCCCGGCGCAGTACTGGGCCACGCGCGGCTGGCACTACGTGCTCATCAACCATCGCGGCGGCAGCGGCTTCGGGCGCGATTTTCAGCACCAGCTTGATGGCCAATGGGGCGTAGTGGACGTGCAGGACGCCCGCGCCGCCGCCGAGTATTTGGTGAGCGTGGGGTTGGCCGACCCGCAGCGGCTGGTGATCACCGGCACCAGCGCCGGCGGCTTCACCACGCTCATGGCGCTGACGCAAGACCCAGAGTTCTGGGCGGCGGGCATCTCCACGGCGGGCATCGGCGAGCACTACGAGGTGATGGTCGGCTCGCACCGCTTTGAGAAGCACTACGAGACCACTTTGATCGGGCGGCTGCCGCAGGCCGGGCCGCTGTGGAAGGCGCGCTCGCCGCTGACGCATGTGCGCGCAGTGCGCAAGCCGGTGCTGCTTTTTCATGGCCGCGACGACAAGGTGGTGCCGGTGCAGCAATCTATTGATTACGCCGAGGCGGTGCGGCGGCAGGGCGGCGTGGCCGAACTGGTGCTGTACGACGGCGAGGGCCACGGCGTGGCGCAGGAGGCCAACCGGCGCGACCAGATCGAGCGCATGGAACGGTTCCTGGACAAGTACGTGCTGGCCTTGCAGTAAGAGTCGCGGGCGAGAGCCGGGTGGTGGCAGATGCCGAATGTAGACGACCTCCTAGACGAATTCCCCGATAAATCCCAGGCGCAATTGCGGGCCATGTGGACTGGGATGCCCGCGCCGCTGCAGCTTGAGCTTCAGCGCTCGCTCGACTGGCTGCCGGGCGACGTGAAGCTGTGGAAGATGCTGCTGGGCATGGCGCTGGCCCAGGCCAAGATCGCGTTTGGCGACAAGCACACCGTCGCCATCGTCGGGCCGGCCAACGCCGGCAAGAGCACGCTCTACAATCAATTTGTGCGCTCCACGCCGGACAAGGCGGCGGTCAGCCCGGTGCCGGGCACCACCCGCGCCAACCAGTCGGCCGACGCCGGGCTGTTTAGCGTCACCGACACGCCGGGGGCCGACGCGGTCGGGCGGGTGGGCGAGGCGGAGAAAGACGCGGCCATGACCGCGGCGGCGGCGGCCGACTTCTTGGTGGTGATGTTCGACGCCTCGCAGGGCATCCGCAAGAGCGAGCGGGCGCTGTATCAGGAGTTCGCGCTACTCGACAAGCCGCTGGTGGTGGTGCTAAACAAGATTGACCTGGTGCGGCGCGACAAGGCCAAGGTGGTGGCGCAGGCCGCCACCAACCTCGACCTCGACCCGGCGCAGATTGTGCCGATCTCGGCCAAGGACGGCACGCACGTCGAGCGCGTGCTGGTCGCCATCGCCAAGACCGAGCCGGAGATTGTGGCCGCGCTGGGCAAGGCGCTGCCGGAGTATCGCCACCGGCTGGCGTGGACCGCCATCACCGGCGCGGCCTCGACCTCGGCCGTGATCGCGCTGACGCCGCTGCCGATTCTGGATGTGGTGCCGCTGCTGGCGGTGCAAACTTCGCTGGTGCTGGGCATCGCCCGCATCTACCAGTATGAATTGACGTGGGTGCGCGCCCGCGAGCTGGCGGTGACGTTTGGGCTGGGGTTCCTGGGCCGCACGCTGTTTCAAGAGTTGAGCAAGCTGGGCGGGCCGCCGGGCTGGCTGCTGTCGGCCGCCATCGCCGCCTCGACCACGGTGGTCATGGGCTACGCCGCCATCGCCTGGTTCGAGCGCGGCGAGCGCCTCACCGCCGAGTCGCTCAAGCAGACCACGCAGGTGCTGACGACCTACCTGCTGGAGACGCTGCGCGACCTGGGCCAGAAGCGGCCGAGCAAGCAGGGCCTGAAGGAGCGTATGGCCGAGGTGATCGAAAAGTCGCCGCTGGCACAGAGCGAGGGCGCGGCCGACGCCCCGGCCGAGACGGCAGGCTAATGGCCGGTTTCTACGTCTACGAGTACGTCCACCAGGAAGGCCGGCGGGCCGAGGTGCGCACGGTGCTGCACGTGCACGACTGCCGCTGGTGTCAGGCGGGCCAGGGCCGCCCGACCAACGCCGGCATGAAGCGCGGCCTCGGGCGCTGGCACGGCCCGTTTGACAACGTGGGCGACGCGCTTGACGCGGCCGGGATGATCGCCGAGCCGCTGGCCTGTCGCCACTGCCGGCCGTATTAGCGTGGCCTGCGGTCAAATTGACTGCGTCTGATGCGTAGTGAGCGCGGGCGTTCAGTCTGAGGGTGGGATTTCTCCTAAAGGATGCTGCGCGATCACCCGCCCCAGGGCAGCGTCAAGGCCAACGGCCTGAGGCGGGGTTCGAAATGACAGGGTCTGAGGGGTTGGTTGCCATGAGCGCCAGTTCTCAGACGGCGGGCTGATTGGTCCATTCCCATGTACTGTCATTCCGAAGCCCCGCTCGCGGCCTTGTAGCAACATTGCAGAGTTGGCGGGGTGAGGAATCTCACCGGCTGACCAACCGTCAGGAGGTTGCGCTAGGTGATCGTAGCGACGCTGAGGCCGACGACGCCCCCGACCCTGTGGCGGGCGGCTAACGGCAACGAGTACGCCACCGTGCCGGCCGGGCCGTTCATTTACGGGCCAGAGGAAACGTATGAGCGGCTGGAACTGGCCCCGCCGCCCAAGCCGCGCCAGACGCTGGAACTGGACACGTTCGCCATCGCCACGCGCCCGGTGACAAACGGCGAGTGGAAGGCGTTTCTGGACGCCACCGGCTTTCGCTGGGGCGGCGAGTGGTGGGCGATTGACCGGCGCTGGCAGGTGAGCGTGCCGTTTGCGGGGCGGCGCTACGCGGTGGTGGGCGACTATCCGCCGGAAATGGCCGATTACCCGATCGTGGCGGTCAGCCAGACCGAGGCGCTGGCCTACTGCGAGTGGCTGGGCGGCCAAATCGGGCGGCGCTGCGGCCTGCCGACCGAGTTTCAGTGGGAAAAGGCGGCGCGCGGGCCGGACGGCCGCACCTACCCGTGGGGCGAGGTCAAACCCCGGCCCGAAATCCAGTGGCAGCGCAGATTCCCGGTGACGCTGGATACGTACCTGTATAGTCTGGTGGTGGCGGCGCGGCGGCCGTGGGCGCGGGCGGGCTGGTATTGGCGGGTGGGCACCCCCGAATCAGTGGGTTTTCGGCCGGAAAACGTCTCTCCCTACGGCCTGCGCGACATGGCCGGCAATATCTGGGAATGGACCACCAGCCCCTATAGCCCGAATAACTCAGATTTTCATGTTGTCAAAGGTGGGTCTTGGGGTTACAGTATCCACCACACGAAGTTGTTTGTCCGCAGCGCGTGCAGCGTAACGACCCCCAGCCGCGACTACCGGGCGCAGGGCACGGGCTTTCGGGTGGTAGTGGAGACATAATCGTATGCTGAATAACCTGATCTACCTGATGAACTATCGCAACGAACGGGACATGTACCCGCCGTTCGGCATCATGTACGTCGCCGACGCGCTGCTGCAAGCCGGCTTCGAGGTCAAGGTCTTTCACGAGACCGCCGACTACGTAGACGAGTTTATCAAGCAGGTGGCCGAGGCGCGCCCGCTGTTCGTCGGCATCAGCACCATCACCGGGCCGCAACTGCTGCCGGTGATTAATAGCTCCAAGCGCATCAAGGCGCTCGACATCCCGGTGGTGTGGGGCGGGGTACACGCCACCATTATGCCGGAGGACTGCCTCAAAGAAGACTACGTAGACTTCGTGGTCATCAACGAGGGCGAAGAGGTGGCGCAGGAGCTGGCGAAGATGCTCTCCGGCCAACTGCCGCTCGACTTCGGCGCGGTGCAAGGGCTGGCCTGGAAAGACGCCGGGAAGATCGTTGTCAACCTGGAGCGCCCGTTCATCAAGGACCTCGACCGCTTCCGCCCGCGCTGGGACCTGATCCCGGTCGAGCGCTACCTGATCCCGTCCGGCCCGTACGACCGCGCCCTGCCGGTCTACATCTCGCGCGGCTGCCCGTTCCGCTGCGGTTTCTGCTACAACGAAGTGGTGATGAAGCGCACCTGGCGGCAGCACTCGGACGAGTTCGTGCTGGCGCAGGTGCAGTGGCTGAAGGACAACTTCCACGTCAACGCGATTGATTACGCCGACGACTATCTGTTCGGCCGCATCAAGCCGATGCAGCGGCTGGTAGAGAAGGTGGGCATGCCCTGGAGCGGGCAGGTGCGCGTGCAACTGCTCAAGCCCGAGTTCGTGCAGTGGATGCGCGACACCGGCTGCCAGTGGGTGAACATCGGGGCCGAGAGCGGCTCGCAGGCGGTGCTCGACTCGATGCACAAGGACCAGCGCGCCGAGCAGATCGAGTGGGGCGTGCGCAACCTGGTAGACCTGGCCCCGCACATCGAGGCCAACCTGAGCTTTATCATGGGCCTGCCGGAAGAGAACGACGTCGAGCGCAAGGTGACGTTCAACCTGATCGAGCAGTTGGCCGATCTAAGCCCCAAGGTGCGCTGCTCGGTGTGCGTCTACATGCCCTACCCCGGCACGCCGCTCTGGCCGGACGCGCTCAAGCGCGGCTACATCCCGCCCGCCAACCAAGAAGGCTGGACCGCCTTCGACCTCAACCGGGGCAACACGCCCTGGGTCTCGGATGCCGAGGCGCAGGTGATGAGCGAGATCAACGACGTGCTGTTTGTGGGCCGCTCGAGCGGGCACTGGCTGCTGGCGCCGTATTACAAGCTGCTGCGCTGGCGCTGGCACAACCTGTACTTCAAGCACTACTGGGAAGGCGCGTTCCGCAAGTTCCTGATGCGCACGCCGCTGCGCCGGGCGCTCAATTGGGTGGTGCGCAACATGGTGGATTACAACCCCATCACTCACAAAGGCCCGGTGGCGGAGGGCGCGGCCGGCGACTGAGCGCGGCCCAGCCATTCAACCCAAAGGCACGTGGATTGTGGGATGCAAGTCCCTTGATCGGCGTGCCTTTTCGTTTGCGGGGCTGAGAGCTAACGGAACTCAATGGTATCCTTGACGTCGGAACAGGCCGCCAGCCTGCGGGGCTGGTTTGAACCGGAGCAGCCCGGCCCGCTGATTGGGCCGCATGTGCTCAACACCGGCCACGGCCAGTTGTGGGCCGACCGGCTGCCCGCGCCGCGCGCCCTGCTGGCCGAGACGACCGACAACTATGCCCTGCGCGGCGACCCGGCCGCCTGGGACGCCGACCGGCTGCGCGCCCACCTACATGGCTTTGTGGAGGCCCCGGCCGCGTATGCGCCACTGCTGCGGGCCGTGTATCCCGCCCTGGTCGTCTGGCCGCGCGTGGTCTACGCGCTAAGCGGCGAGCCGCCCCGCAAGCCCAAGCTGCCGCGCCGCAGCCGGGTGCGCGCCTTGCAGCCGGGCGACGCGGCGGCGGTGGCCGGGCTGAGCGCCGAGGTCAGTTGGGTGTTCAAGACCTGGGGCGGGGCGGCCGGGGCGCTGGCCGGCGGAGGCATGTGGGGGGCGTGGCTGGAAGGCCGCTTGGTGTCGGTGGCGGGCACGTTCTTTCGCGGCGAGGTGTACGAAGACGTGTGCGTCGCCACCGAGCCGGCCTTTCGCGGGCTGGGGCTGAACACGGCCTGCGCGGCGGGGCTGTGCGCGGCCATCCGGGCGCGCGGGCGGACGCCCAGTTGGAACACCTCGACCGACAACGCCGCCAGCCGGCGCGTGGCCGAGAAGCTCGGCTTCCAGTGGGTGCGCGACGACTGCCTGTACGTGGTCGGGATAGAGTTCAGCGGCCCGGCCTAAGCGGGCCGGGTCAAGGACATAGAGCGCGATGGCGCAATCACTCACACCAAGCAAATCAGACCCTGCTCCCAGCGCCGAGTTGATCCCGGCGCGCTGGCTGTGGCCGGCGCGGCTGGCCTTCCTCGCCGTGGTGGTGCTGACCGTTTTCCTCTTCGTCTTCGGCATCCCCGACTATTACCGCCAGTTGAGCACCGTCTGCGCCGCTGCGCCGTGTGGCAATTCGCCCACAGCGGAAGCCGCGCAGGCGCTCTTGGCGGCGGGCATCTCGGTCGAAGCGGCGGCGCGCTGGATGGTGGCGATGGTGCTGGTCGCGGCCATCGTGCCGGGCGTTGTGGCGTTGGTCATCTTCTGGCGGCGCTCGGACAACCGCATGGCCTGGTTTACCGCGCTCACGCTGCTGACCTTCGGCACGTTTGGCATTCACGGCTCAGGGGTGTTCATCAGTCTGCTGTCGCCCTACCCGTTGGTCTGGTGGGTGCTGGTCTACGTCCTGTTCTTCCTCGGCACTGCCACCATCACGGCCTTTTTTTTCATCTTCCCGGATGGACGCTTTCAGCCGCGCTGGCTGCGCTGGGCGGTCACGCTCACCCTCACGCTGCAAGCGCTGACGATCATCTTGCCGGGCACGCTGACCGACACCGAAACCTGGCCGCTGCCGTTCCAATTGTTATTTTGGTTTGTCTACTTTGGCATGTGCGGCTACGCCCTGGTCTACCGCTACCGTCGCGTGTCGAACTTCCACCAGCGTCAGCAGACCAAGTGGGTGGTGCTGGGCGTGGCCCTGGCTCTTGCGGGCTCGATGATCGGTTTTTCGCTGTTGTCGCTGGCCCCGCAGATCAACCCCGCCTGGGCAGTCTATGGTTATTTTGCCGACAGCAGCTACTACATCTTCGTTCAATTCATGCCGCTCTCCATCGGCTTTGCGATGTTCCGCTCCGGCCTGTGGGACGTGGATGTCCTCATCAACCGGGCGCTGGTGTATGGTTTACTGACCGCGCTGCTGGCGGCCATCTACGGCGGCCTGGTGATCGGGCTGCAAACGCTTTTCACGCGCTTCACCGGCCAGACCTCCGACCTGGCGCTGATCGGCTCGACGCTGGCGATTGTGGCGCTGTTTCAGCCGCTGCGGCGTGGGGTAGACACCTTTATTGCACGGCGCTTTTACCGCCGCCGCTACGACAGCCAGCAGGTGCTGACGGCCTTCGCCGGGGTGCTGCGCGACCATCCGTATACCAATCCAGACGACCTCAGCGGCATGCTGGTGCAGGTGGTGGAGGAGACGATTCAGCCCGCGCATGTGACGCTGCGGCTGACGGAAGTGCCCGGTCAGCCGGCCATGCCCAAGCCGGGCGCGGGCGTTTAGGGGGCCAGCGCGCCGAGCAGCGTGGCCGGCAGGTTATTAGTGTCGGGCGCGAGGCGCAGGCGGTAGGCGGGGGTGGTCTGCACCAGGCGGTTGAGCAGCGCCAGGTGCCCGGCGATCAGGGGCTTATCCCACTGCTCGATGGCGTGCGGTAGAATCAACCGCAGCGCGTCGGGCGCGGACAGGCGCTCGAGCGTGTGCGCGGCGCGGGCCTCGATCTGCGGAAAGACGATGGCCCCGGCCGGCGCGCTGTCTAGCCAGGCGTCGGCGTAGACGGACTCGGCGGCGAACAGCACCTTGTGGCGCGTGCCGGGCGCGGTGTTGAGGGCGTGTAGCTCGGCAAAGCGCGCCAGCGTGTCGGGGTAGGCCGAGAGCAGGCCGGGGTAGCTGCGCACCTGCACGCCGGCGTGGGACGCTTGCTCGGACGCTTGCAGGATGGGCGAGTCGTTGGAGAGCAGCTTCCAGCCGGCGTGCAGCAGGCTGAGGCCGGTGGTGGTCTTGCCCGCGCCGATGTCGCCGACGATGAGCACCGCTGCCGAGCCGGGCGCGGGGCAGGCCGCGAAGGCGTGCAGCAAGAATTGCCCGCGCCGCCGCAGGTGGGGCGACAGGCTGATCGCCAGCAGGTCTTCAAACACGCCGTAGGTGGCGAGGCCGGCCGCCGTCAGCGCGCCTTCGGTGTAGCCGGCGGCCAGGTCGAGCCGCAGTTGGCCGTAGCGCGGAAAGTGCGCCACCACTTCGCCGCTGGCCGGGTCGAGGTAGTAGGCCAGCAGGTCGCCTTGTTGATAGTCGGGCGCGGCGGCCGGGGTGGGCGGCACGGCGTCTACCAATTCCAGCGCCACGGTCAGGTCGGCGGGCGCGCTGGCGGGCGGGCAGGGCGCAAAGGTGGCGGCCCAGCGCTCGCCCAGCGCCGCGCCCTGCCACTGGCCCGCGACGACCAGATCATGTAACTGCCACTGCCGGCTGCCGGTTTCCACGCGGCGCAGTATAGCACGCGGGGCCGGCGGCATTGCACCGACAAACACTCAGGGAGAGACACGCTTGGACGCTCAGACCCGCTTGCGCCATTCGCCCGACGCCACCTTTCAGGAGGTGGCCGGCGAGGCGATCCTGATCCACTTGCAGTCCGGTGTGTACTACTCGCTCAACGACGTGGGCACCGCCTTTTGGAACCTGCTCGACGGCCAACGCACGATTGACGCCTGCGCCCAGACCATCGCAGCCGAGTACAGCGCGCCGCCCGAGCTGGTACTGGCCGACCTATTGGAGTTGGCGGCCGACCTAAGCAAAGAGGGCTTGGCGGCGGCGTAGGCGCGGTATGAGCGGCCTCGCCACGCGCCTGCGCAACACCCTCACCGGCCTGGCCGCGCTCGTCGCGCTGGCCGACCCGGCGCAGCGGCGCGTGTACGGCGAGATGCGGGCCTATGTGCGCGGGCTGCCGGCGCTGCTGAACGCGCCGCTGCCGGCAGTGGTCGCTTCGCAAACGCCCGCCGCCGCTGACCTGGCCCTACCCGCGCCGGCCGTGCGCCGCCTGGCCGACGCCGCCGCGCTGTGGGAGCGCCGTTCGCCGCTGGGCCTGTGCCTGCGCCGGAGCCTGGTGCGCTATCACTATCTGCGCCGCGCCGGCGTGCCGCTGACGTTGAACTTCGGGGCGCGCTTCAAGGGGGGCCAGGCCGACCGCGACGTGGCCGGCCACGCCTGGGTGACGCTGGCCGGGGCGCCGTATTACGAGGACGGCGAGAACTACTTGGACTTCGTGACGATGCTGCGCTTTCCTGATGGCAACGGATGAGCTTCGCCAAAATCCGCTGCGCGTGAAGCGGATATGCTATGTTGTAGCGAGCGCGGGCGTTCAATCGCGCGTGATGCTTTGATTGAGGGTGAGATTTCTCACCCGCCAGAGGGCAGCGTGAGGACCAACGACCTGAGGCGGGTTCGAAATGACAGGGTCAAAGGGCCGGGTTGGTGTGAGCGCCAGTTCTCAGACAGCGCGATGAGTGGTCAATCCTCTATGACCTGTCATTCCGAACCCCCGCTCGCGGCCGTGTAGCAACGTAGCGTGGTTGGCGGGGTGAGGAATCTCACCGGCTGACCTTGAGCGGCCCGGTGCTGAAGTTAGATGCTACTCCCATGACCCCCGACCTCCGCCACCCGCCTGTGCTACCTTTTTCTCTTTCTCTTTCTCTTTTCTCTCCCTAACCATGTGCGGCATCCTTGGCCTCTTCACCCCCAACTCGCAAGCCAAGCCTGACCTCGCGGCCACGCTCACCCGCCTCGCGCATCGCGGGCCGGACGAGCAGGGCAGCTACTCCGCGCCGGGCATCTACCTGGGCGCGCGGCGGCTGGCGATCATTGACGTGGCGCACGGGCAGCAGCCCTTGGCGACCGAGGGCGCGGCCGTGTGGGCGATCCAGAACGGCGAGATTTACAACTACCTGGCGCTGCGGGCCGAGCTGGAGGCGCTGGGCCATGTTTTCAAGACCAACAGCGACACCGAGGTCATCGCCCACGCCTACGAGCAGTGGGGGGCCGACTGCGCCAGCCACCTGCGCGGCATCACCGCCTTTGCGGTGTGGGACACGGCGCGGCGGCGGCTGCTGATTGGGCGCGACCGGTTTGGCGTCAAGCCGCTGTACTACACGCACCTGCCCGGCGGCGGGCTGGCGTTTGCGTCCGAGATTCAACCGCTGCTCGATCTGCGCGCCACTCAGGCTATCGCCCCGCAACCAGACCGGGCCGCGCTGCGGGCGTTGTTCGCGGTCGGCTTTATCCCGTCGCCGCACACCGCGTTCGAGGGCATCCACAAGCTGCCGGCCGCGCACACGCTGCTGGCCGAAGGCGAGCGGGTGACGCTGACGCGCTACTGGGATGTGCCAGCCCCCCCGGCCCTGAACGGGCATCAGCCGCAGGTGCCGAGCTATAGCGAAGCGGTGGAGGGCATCCGCACGCACCTGGAGCGGGCCGTGCGCGAGCAGCGCATGAGCGAAGTGCCGCTGGGCGCGCTCATCAGCGGCGGGCTCGACTCGACCTCGATTGCGGCGCTGCTGTGTGGCATGGCGACTGAGCGGCTGCACACCTTTAACATTGGCTTCGAGGCCGCGGGCTACGACGAGGCGCGGTTCGCAAGCCTGGCGGCGCAGCACCTGGGCACCCAGCACCATCAAGTGCGCTTCACCGAGGCGGACTTTGAGCGATACCCGGAGGTGCTCAGGCACTTGGAGGAGCCGCAGACGGCGGCCACCGCGCTGCCGATCTACCTGCTGTATGAGGCCTGTCGCGCTGCTGGGCTGGTGGTCATCCTCACTGGCGAGGGCGCGGACGAGCTGCTGGGCGGCTATCACTGGTTCCGGGGGGACGCGCGGGCCCAGCGCCTGTTGGGCTGGCCCGCCCCGCTGCGGGCGCTGGTGGCGGGCAGCCCAGCGTCCATCAGCGCGGCCGGGCGGCGGGTGCTGCGCAGCGGCGAGCGCGATGGGCTGCGGCGCTATGCGCTGTGGCAGCAGCCCGGCGCTAGCTCATTGGCGGTGCTGTCGCCGGCGCTGTTTGAGACGACCGACCTGTTGACCGAGTGGCCGCAGACGCTGGGCGGCGCGGCGGCCGGGCGCGACCCGTTCCGGCAGTTTCAGTACTTCGAGACGCACACGCGGCTGGTGGACTTCATCAACTTTGAGGTAGACCGGATGAGCATGGCGAACTCCATCGAGGCGCGCGTGCCGTTCCTCGACCACGAGTTGTGGGAGTACGCCGCGCAACTGCCAACCAGCTATCTAGTGGGGAAGGGTGAACCGAAAGGGCTGCTGCGCGCGGCCATGCGTGCCAAGCTGCCGCCTGAAATCCTGGCGCGCCGCAAGCAGGGGCTGGCCGCGCCGCACGCCGCCTGGCTGCGCCGCGCCCGACTGCCGGAGTGGGCCGAGGCGGTGCTGACCGATGCGGCCCTCAACCAGGCGGGGTACTTTCACCTGGCCACGGTTCGTGCCCGGCAGGCGGCGCACCGGGCCGGGCAGGCTGATCACAGCCGCGTGCTGATGGGGGTGCTGAGCACGCAGTTGTGGCACGCCACGTTTATTGACCGGGCGTGATGATGAAGCGATCCACCTTAAGCGCCGCCGTCGCCGCGTAGTCCACGAAGAAGGTCAGCCCCTCGGCCGCCGGGTTCACAAAGGCATAGGTCAGCGTGTAATACTGTCCGTCGGCCGGCAGGTCGGCGGCGGTGACCACCCACTTGTGCGCCACCAGCGCGGCGTCGGTGCCGATGGCGCGCACGCTGGCGAGCACGGTATCCGGCGCGAGGGGCGCGTCGCCGGGCACTGACGCAGCCACGCTGATCGTCAGGCGGTAGGCGCCGGCCGCGTACAACTCAGGGAACGAGTACGCCAGCTTGCCGGCCTCGTGCCCGGCCGCGGGGCTGGCTAGCATCGTCTGGCCGCCGTAGGCTTTGGGATCTGCGACGATGTCGCCCACCGTGCGCTGCACGTCTACTGTGGCGATGGTGCGGGTCTGCGGCACTAGCGAAAACGCGAAGCTGCCCAGCGCTGCCACGGCCAGTGCGGCAGTCAGCAGCGGGCGTAGGGTGCGGCGCATTTCCCGCGCCTGCCCGGCCCCCCAGACTACTAGCAATCCTAGCCCACTCAACGCCACCAGCCACAGCGCCGCCAGCCCCAACGACCGGAACAAGTCCGGCGCGATGGCGAGCAGCCCGACTTTGAGCGCGGCCTGCCCGGTGGCGCTGACCAGCACCGTGGGCGGGAAGCCCCAGCCGTTGTAGAGCGGGCTGTGAAAGCCAAAGCGGTACAAGCCGTCGGCGGGCAGGTCGCGGCCGTAGATCGTCATTGCGAAATACTCGCCGCCGCTGGGCGAGAAGATGCTAATGCGCGCCACGGCGGCGTCGGGCGCGGCCCCCGGCGCGCTGAGCGGCAGCACGGCGCTGTACCAGCCGAAAGGAAATTCGGGTAAGTCCACCTGGCGCAGCACGAGGCCGCTCTCGCCCGCCGCTGTCTGCCAGGTAGGCACGTCGCTCAGGTTGGTGGTCACCGCGCCGCCCAGCGCCGGGCCGGTCGCGTCGGTTAGGATCGCCTCGCCCACGGCGGCCCCGGTGCCGGCCGGGATGAAGGCATAGCGCGCCATGGCCGGCACCCACGCGGCCAGGTTGAGGCCCGGCCACTGCGCCACCGGGCTGCTGATGATGCCGCGCAGCGGCTGGGCGACCACCCACGCCCCGGTCGCCAGGCTCACGGCGAACAGCGCGGCCGTGACCGGCACGACTACGGCGCGGCGGCCGGCGGCCCACAGGTAGGCCAGCCCCGCGCCCAGCAGCGGCAGCGCCGCGATCAGAAAGCGGGCCGAGTACTCCCAGCCCTGCCAGAACCCGCCCCACACCGCCACCGGCAGCAGCGCCGCGCCAAAGGGCAGCAGCACCAGCGCACCGACCAGCGGCTTGCGAATTAATAGCAGCCCCACGCCCCACAGCGCGGCGATGTAGATCGGCGCGGTGATGAGCAGCCCGCGCTGGGTGTCGAACAGCCAGCCCAGCAGCCCGCGCCCCACCCGCAGCAGCGCGAACGACTGCTCCACCGCCAGCGGGATCGGCCCGGCGTACGAGGCGGCGGGCGAGGCGCTGCCGTACAGCCAGGCGCTGAACAGCATGTAGCCGAGCAGCCCCAAGCCGGCCAGTGCCACCGCCGCCAACCAGGCGCGGCTCCGCAGCGCGAGCTTGCCGGGTGCCCAGGCCAGCCACAGCCCCCACAACAGCAGCAGCCCCATCGCCGGCAGGAAGCGCGACGAGAGCCAGGGCAAGATCGCCAGCCCCAGCCCGAAGTGAAGCACGCCGCTTAGCCCCAACGGGCGGGCCGCGCCCCCGGGCTGGCGCGGTGTAAGGGCGCAGCGCACGGCCACGATCAGACCGAGGCCGGCCAGCACCTCCGGGTAGATGAGGAACACATACCACAGCAGCGGCGGCGTGAAGGCCAGCGCCAGCGCGCCCACGGCCGAGGCGACCCAGTGGCCGGTGAGGTCGTAGCTGAGCAGGAAGATGTTGGCCGCCAGCAGCGCGCCGACCAGCGCCAAGAAGTACAGCACGCCCGGCAGCCCGCCCAGCCAGTAGGCTGGAACGATAAGAAAGCTTAAACCCAGGTTGTGGGTGAGCACCTGCTGCCCGTCGGCGCGGACGTGGACGTGCGGGTTGAGGTAGTAGTCGGTGTAGAAGGCGGCGTAGTCGCGCTGGGCGTAGTTGTTGGTCAGGTCCAGGTCGCCGTCGCGCACCAGGCTGTGGGCGGCCAGCAGGTAGTGCGGCTCATCGCCGCTGCGCGACCAGACGCGCGCCAGCCACGGCGCCAGCGCCACGTAGACGGCCAGCGTCAACAGAAAGATCGGCAGGCCGGGCGCGTGGGCCAGGCGGGCCAGGGCGGCTCTCATGCGTCGGGGGTGGGGGCGGGCAGCGCGCCGTCGTCGGCCACCGGGCGCACGCCGCGCGTAAAGTACAGCAGCGTGCCCACGCCGAAGCTCAGGTTGTTATAGAAGTAGTACAGCCAATGCCAGGGGATGACGGCCAGCGTGAAGGCCAGCCCGCGCCGCTGGGTGAAGAAGCGGTACAACTGCCAGTTGAGCGCCAGCAGCGCCACCGCCGGCAGCAGCAGCAACGGCCACAGCCTCGGCTGCCAGGGCAGCAGCCCGACCAGCACGGCCAGCAGCGCCGCCAGGGCCACGCTCAGGCGGTTGGAGGTCTGCAAATTTAAGTCGAGCAAGAACGGGCGGCGGGCCAGGGCCGGGTCGGGCAGGCGCAGCAGGTCGCCGGTGGCGAACAGCGGCTCGGAGGTGCGGCGGGCGCGGCTCTCGCGCCACAGCAGCACGGTCCACGGCAGGCCGCGCTCGAACAAGTCGGAGTGCAGCAGGCTGCCCACGCTCCAGCGCTTGAGGTGGACGCACTGCATATCCTTGAGCAGTTGAATCTCGCCGCCGCGCCGCCGCAGCCGGTAGCCCAGGTCTATGTCCTCGATGCTCGGGCGGCGGTAGGTGAGGGCGTCGAAGCCGCCCAGCGCGTGAAAGGTGCTCAGCCGCATCGCGCCGCAGCCGGTCCAAAAGGTGCTGGCCTGCCGGTGGGCGTGCTGATGGATGTAGTGGTGCAGCAGGTTCTTGTACTGCGACAGGAAGTTGGGCGCGCCGGGGGCGTCGTCATACGAGCCGAAGACGGCTTCGAGCGAAGGGTCAGCCGCAAAGGCCTCGGCGGCGCGGCGCAGCGCGTCGGGGTGCAGGGCCACGTCGGCATCCACGAAGAACACATAGTCGCCGGTGGCGGCGCGCGCGCCCAGGTTGCGGGCGGCGGCCGGGCCACGGTGGCCGGGGGCCAGAGTCGCCAGCACGCGCGCCCCGGCGGCGCGGGCCAGCGTCACGCTGCTGTCGGTTAAGGTCGCGTCTTCCGACCCGCCGTCGTCCACCACGATCAACTCGGTGGCGGCCAGGTCGGCGCAGGCGGCGCGGGCGGCGGCCAGGGCGCTCAGGCAGCGGGCGAAGGCTGGGCCGCCGTTGCGCACCGGTATAACAATTGAGAGCTTCATCACAGTTAGCGTTATCCCGGCCGCTCGGTGGCGGTCCAGCGGGTGGGGCGGCGCAGGGCGCTCTGCAGCGCCGACCAGGCCGCGATGGCGATATCGAAGGCGAAGAAGAATGGCACCACCGCCAGCCGCGCAAAGACGGCCGGGCGTTCGCCGGCCAGCGCCAGGGCGGCCACCATCTCCAGCGCGGGCAGGCCGAAGTAGATCAGCCAGACCGGCCAGGGGAAGCCGAACGTGCCGGGCCGCAGCAGGTCCACGAGCGTAAAGGCCGCGCCCGCCAGCAGCGCCAGCCGGTCGGCGTAGCCCAGCGCGAAGAAAGTCAGCTCGAGTTTGTAAAGGAGCGTGAGGCCCGGCCGCCGCCACAGCGCGCCCAGCCGCCCGCCCGACACCTGATGAAAGCCCCGGTTCCAGCGCAGGTGCTGCTGCACGTAGCCGCGCAAGGACAGCGGGGCGCGGTGGTCGGACACGGAGGCGGGCACGAAGCGCGTGCGCCAACCGGCCTGGGCCAGCGCCAGGGTCAGGTCGCTGTCTTCGAGCAGCGCGCCGCGCGCAAAGCCGCCCACCGCCGCCAGGGCCGCGCCGCGATAGGCGCAGTTCGAGCCGAGCAGGGCGGGGGCCAGGTTTAGCCGGTCCTTGGCGCGCATGGTGATGAACTGGTTGACGAGTGACTCGATGGCGGCGTAGGCGGCGGCCGGGCTGGCCCCGCCGTTGCTCACGCGCATCTGCCCGCTGGCGCCGGCCACGTCGTCGGCGGCGAAGGCGGCGGCCAGCGCCTTGAGCGAGGCCGGCGCGGGTGTATGGTCGGCGTCGTAGATCACGATCACGTCCTCTGCGGCATCGGGCCGGGGATCGAGCGAGTGCAACGCTTGGTTGAGGGCCTGGGCCTTGCCGGCGTTGGCGGCCAGGGTCAGCGCCTGCGCCCACGGCCGGGTCGCGGCCCAAGCCTGGGCCAGCGCGGCTGTGGCGTCAGAACTAGCGTCGTCAACACACACCGCGCGCAGCCGGTCATGTGGGTAGTCGAGCGCATCCAGCGCGACCCACAGGCGCGGCAGCGCGGCGGCCTCGTCGCGGCAGGGGATGAGCAGGGTGACGGCCGGCGGCACGGGAGTACCCGTGCTTACGGCGGGCGTGGCCCCAGCGGCGGCGCGGGCCGGCCCGAGCGCGGCCAGCAGCAGCACGGCGCGGCGCAGCGAGAAGGCCAGCAGCACCCCGGCCGCGGCCCAGGCCGCCAGGTGCAGAAGGAGCGAAAGCGCGCCGGCCAACACGGGCATGCTGCGCTAACCGGCCGGGCAGCCCACCGACTGCGACGGGCCTTTGAAGCGCGTGCTGAACAGGCCGTCGGCGACGGTGGTGGGCGAATCTAGGTCAATGATCTCGAACCAGGTATTGCCGGGCTTGAGGTTGATGACGGCGTTGTCCGCGCCCAGCAGAAGGATAACGTCGCTGACGACGTTGCGCACCCAGGTAACCTCGTACATCTGCCCGTCGCGAAAGACGCGGGCCGGGCCGGTGGTCCACAACTGGATCTCGTAGCCGCAGTGGCCGCCGTTGCCGAAATCTTCCGGAATGTCGCTGGTGACGTGGTTGGCGTAGAGCACCACCACATTGGCGGCGGTCAACTGCTCGCCGTTGAGCGCGTCGGTCTGCGGGGCGAGTGTGCCCTCGACTTCGGTGTCCATCCAGCGGGCGTAGCGGCCGGTCGCGGCGTCGTAGCGCCACTCAGCCACGTTGGACGCCACCTGGAAGTCAATGTGAACAGTCGCAACGGGCGTGCCGCCGGCCGGAGGCTCGACAAAGAAGGCCATGCCGTCGAGCATCTGGCGGTCGTTGAGGCCGAGGCTGTCGGCCGTGGCCCACAGGTCGGCGGTGCTGGTGAACAAGTTGTTGGTCGAGGGGTCGGTGCCTTCGCGGCACAGCGGCGGGCACTCGTTGTAGCCGGTGGCCTCGGCGATCACGCGCTCGTAGAAGTTGGTCTTTGAGAGGCGGTTGAGCACGCCCTGGCTGGAGCCGGAGGTGACCAGCAGCGCGTCGTAGGACTCGGCCAGCACCACGTCAATCAGGCGGGCCGAGCGGATGGAGCCGACCGTGGGCGCGTCGTGGCCCAGGAAGATGGCCGTCATGCGGGTGACGCCGGCCTCGGCGTAGTGCTCGAACACCAAATCGGCCAGCGACAGGCCGCTCTGCGGGCGCACGCGGCGCGGGAACTGCGAGACCTTGATCGCCAGCGGCCGACGGTCGAGCACGCTGGGGTCGGCCACGGTCAGGCCGGTGAGCGGGTTGACGTCGGCCGGGAAGTTGGTGGGGCCGACCGGGCCGACGACCACCGGCGTGACGATCTCGGCCGTGGGGGCTTCGCTGGTCGGCGCGGTGGTGTTGGTGGGCTCGGGCGTGCTGAGGGCGATGGCCGTGCTGGTCGGTTCGACCGCGCCGGACGTGACGATGAGCGGCGCGGTAGCGGTGGGCGCGGGGGCGGGCGTGGACGAGCCGCAGGCGACCAGCAGCGCCAGGCCGAGAATGAGGGAAAGGGTCTTTAAACGCATGAAGTGATACCTCTTGGGACCAATACGCACGCGGCGCGTTGGCCGCATTCGGCCGAGGGATTATAGCGCAGAGTGTTGGCCGTCTGCCGCAGCGCCCGTTGGGTATTTGCGTTGGCCGGCAACCGTCTGCTAGAATGCAAGCCACAGGCACGTTGACCGAGTCCTCCCGAGGCCGAACTGTCGCAGCGCCTCGCAGTTAGCCATGGCCCTGGCTGGCTTGAAACACATTGACGAAAATGGTGGGCAGGATTACGCCTGACAAGAGGGATGCAATGTCACCGATCAGCGCCGCACACCAAACCGAACCGGCCGCCGGGCCTGGCCCGCGCCAGGCCGAGCCCGGTGACGAAGCCCGCAGTTGGTTCAAGACCCTCAGCCCCGAACAACGCGCGGCGATCCACAAACTCAACCGGGTCCAGCCGATCTATGCGTTAGTTACCCTCCTGTTCGTGGCGATGTGGGTCGGGGGCGGGGCGCTGATCGTGGCGGTGCACACCTGGCCGGCGCGGCTGGCCGGCTACGTCATCATCGGCTTTGCCATTCACGGCCTGGCCGGCCTGCTGCATGAGACGATTCACGGCAGCATGTTCCGCAACCGGCGGCTGGACTATTGGGCCG